>Ga0256404_1004308_pt1 | contig 27136 bp, 23 predicted proteins | sample RumenRJG_01DNA_FD_185990 | JGI IMG/M metagenome (GOLD analysis project Ga0256404, IMG submission 185990) | Bovine rumen microbial communities from Lethbridge, Alberta, Canada - RJG_01 | ecosystem: Host-associated > Mammals > Digestive system > Stomach > Rumen | place: Canada: Alberta | collected...
TCAGGCATGCGGACCTCTTTCAGGATACGGCTTTCATCCAGGGAAAAGCTTTTGGTTCCACGGCCATAGTGGAATGTAAATTCTTTCATGTTGCGCCTCCTTGTGTTTCTGTAACGATTCTGAAAATTGAAGCAATGATTATAGATTTTGCATCCGTGCTGTACATCAGCAAACCAGCACTTCAGCATTGAAAATATTCTTTCTATTATTTTACCAAAAAATGCCTTTAAAAGATAGCAGAAAATCTGAAAACTACCCTGCCCGAAACATGGGGCACGGTCAACGCAAAAGGGAGTTCCCCCAAGGAGAACTCCCTTTATTACTGAATCCTGTATTTAATTTTACAAATTCGTTCCAACTCAGCTTATACTGCCTGTTTGGCTGCTCGTTCAGCCTGGGCTTTGGCTTCCTGGGCGGCCATCATGTCCTTGGCCTTCATAAGGCGTACGGTGCTGGCCCGTTCGTTCTCTGCCAGTTTCATGGTGATGAACTTGATGTTGGTCTGCATCTCGGGGATCATGACGTATTCCAGGGCGTTTACCCGGCGGCGGGTCTTTTCGATTTCATCCGCCAGCAGGTTGCAGGTCTTTTCCACTTCGGCCAGCTCCAGCAGCTTGGGCAGCAGGGAGGAAAGTTCTACCACCGCGTTATCCAGTGAACTGGAGGTGAAGGTGAAGGCGTAGGGAATTTCCGTTGCCTCGTCCCCGCCGGTGAACTTAATGGTGGGAACGTCCACGCTCATCACGTTTTTCATGCCTACCTCGTATACCGCGGCACGGGCCGGATAAAGCAGGGCCTCGCTGATCCGCAGGGCCCCCATCTGGGCCTTGGCCATGGCAAAACGGGTGGACACGCCCTGCAGCGCCTTTTCTACTTCCAGGCGCAGTGCGTGGTTGCGGCGGATGTGCAGCATAAACTGGCGGACCATTTCATCCCGTTTATCCTTCAGCAGCTTATGGCCGCGGGTAGCGGTCACCAGGCGTTTTTTCAGCCTGGTAAGCTCCATTCGGGTCGGGTTAATCTGGGTTGCCATCGATTATTCCCCCTCGTTATCTTCTGTAGCAGCAGGAACATAGTATTTGTCCAGATATTCGTCGCGGATACGTTTCAGCTCGCTGCGGGGCAGGATGCCAAGGAGCTTCCAGCCCAGATCAAGGGTCTCGATGATGCTCCGGTTGGTTTCGTAACCCTGGGAAACGTATTCTTTTTCAAATGCGTCGGCGAACTTGGCGTACAGCTTATCTATCTTGGAAAGGGCAGCCTCGCCCAGGATGGTAGCCAGTTCCTTCGCCTGTTTGCCCTGTGCATAGGCGGCGAACAGCTGGTTCATGGTATCTGCGTGGTCTTCACGGGTCTTGCCTTTGCCTACGCCCTTATCCTTCAGACGGGACAGGGAAGGCAGAACGTCGATAGGAGGCGTCAGGCCCTTGCGGTACAGCTCACGGGACAGGATGATCTGCCCTTCGGTGATGTATCCTGTTAAGTCAGGGATAGGATGGGTCTTGTCATCTTCCGGCATGGACAGGATGGGGATCTGGGTAATGGAACCTTTCTTGCCTTTGATACGGCCGGCCCGTTCGTACATGGTTGCAAGGTCGGTGTACAGATAACCGGGGTAGCCCCGGCGGCCGGGAACTTCTTTACGGGCTGCGGAAATTTCACGGAGGGCATCGGCGTAGTTGGTGATATCGGTGATGATGACCAGTACGTGCATGCCCAGCTCGTAAGCCAGGTATTCCGCGGCGGTAATGGCCATACGGGGGGTAGAAATACGTTCTACCGCCGGGTCGTTGGCCAGGTTGATGAACATAACGGCACGGGCCAGAGCGCCGGTGCGGTTAAAGTCTTCCATGAAAAAGTTGGCTTCTTCGAAGGTGATACCTACGGCAGCGAATACTACGGCGAAACCTTCGCCGGTACCCAGTACCTTGGCCTGACGGGCGATCTGTGCCGCCAGCTGGGCGTGGGGCAGACCGGAGCCGGAGAATACCGGCAGCTTCTGGCCGCGGACCAGGGTGTTCAGGCCGTCGATGGCGCTGACGCCGGTCTGGATAAATTCTGCGGGGTAGTCACGGGCGGCCGGGTTCATAGGCTCGCCGTTGATGTCCCGGTATTCGTCGGGGATAATATCCGCGCCGCCGTCGATAGGACGGCCCATGCCGTCAAAAACGCGGCCCAGCATGGCCGGGGACACGCCCAGACGTACCCCGTGGCCCAGGAAACGGGCCTTGGCATCGTCGATCTTCAGGCCCTGGGAACTTTCAAAGAGCTGTACCAGCGCCTTGTCGCCGTCGATAACCAGCACCTTGCCGCTGCGGATCTCACCGTTAGCCTGCTGAATTTCAACCAGCTCGTCGTATTTGACGCCTTCGACCTGGTCTACCAGCATCAGGGGGCCGACGACTTCGCGAATTGTCTTGTAATCCTTACGCATTGAGCTCGCCTCCCTCTGTCAGCGCTGCAAAGGCAGCATCCAAATTTTTGGCGATTGCGCCAAACTTTTCCTCACGTTCCTTTTCAGGAATGTATTTCATACGGCCGATTTCCTCACGGACCGGCATATCAATGAGCTTATCCAGATGTACGTGCTGTTCCAGGGCGGCTTCCGCCTTGTCGTACCAGGTCAGGATCAGCTTCATCATGTCGTGCTGTTTTTCCAGGGAAGAGTAGGTATCTACTTCGTGGAAAGAGTTCTGGTGCAGGAAGTCTTCGCGGATGGACCGGGCGCATTCCAAAGTGATACGGTCCTTGAAGCTCAGGGCATCCACACCTACCAGACGTACGATTTCGTTCAGTTCCGCTTCCTCCTGGAGGATGTTCATCATCTTGGTGACCATGCCCGCCCAGTCGGGGGATACGGAAGTGTTGTAGTAGTTACGCAGGCGGTCGCTGTACAGGGAATAGCTCTGCAGCCAGTCGATAGCCGGGAAGTGACGGGCGTAAGCCAGGGCTGCGGACAGGCACCAGAATACCTTTACGATACGCAGGGTCGCCTGGGATACAGGCTCGGAAATATCGCCGCCGGGAGGGGATACGGCCCCGATAGCGGAAACAGCGCCGGTGCGGTCTTCGTTGCCGATACATTTTACGATGCCGGCCCGTTCGTAGAATTCCGCCAGACGGGAGCTCAGGTAAGCAGGATAGCCTTCGTCACCGGGCATTTCTTCCAGACGGGAGCTCATTTCACGCATGGCTTCGGCCCAGCGGGAGGTGGAGTCTGCCATGATGGCTACCTTGTAGCCCATGTCACGGAAATATTCCGCAATGGTGATGCCTGTATAAATGGATGCTTCACGGGCCGCAACGGGCATATCGGAAGTGTTGGCGATCAGTACGGTACGCTTCATCAGAGGCAGTCCCGTACGGGGGTCGCTCAGTTCCGGGAATTCCATCAGAACGTCTGTCATCTCGTTGCCGCGTTCGCCGCAGCCTACGTAAATGATGATGTCGGCGTCAGCCCACTTGGCCAGCTGGTGCTGGATAACGGTCTTGCCGCTGCCGAAGGGGCCCGGTACAGCCGCCACGCCGCCTTTGGCGATGGGGAACAGGGCGTCCACAACACGCTGGCCGGTAACCATGGGTTCCGTCGGAGGCAGTTTTTCCTTATAGGGACGGCTGCGGCGTACAGGCCAGGTCTGGAGCATGGGATACTCCGTCACGTTGCCGTCTTTGTCCTTGATTTTGTAAACGGGATCCAAAATGGTGGCCTCGCCGTTGTACACCCATTCCACGGTGCCTTCCTTCCGGGGCGGCAGCATGATCTTGTGCAGTACGGCCGGGGTCTCCTGGACCACGCCGATGATGTCGCCGCCCACTACCTGGTCGCCGACTTTCACCTTGGGTTCAAATTTCCATTTTTTCTCACGGTTCAGCTTGGGAACCTCTACGCCGCGGGTGATACGGTCGCCCGCTTTTTCATACAGCACGTCCAGGGGGCGCTGGATACCGTCGAAGATACCTTCGATCAGTCCCGGCGCCAGCTCTACGGACAGAGGGGAGCCGGTGGATTCCACCGGTTCGCCGGGTCCCAGGCCGGCCGTTTCTTCATATACCTGGATAGAGGCCATGTCGCCTCTCAGTTCTATTACCTCGCCGATCAGATGCTTCTCGCTGACACGGACCACGTCATACAGTTCTACGTCGCCCATGCCGCTGGCAACGATCAGCGGGCCTGATACTTTTACTATAGTTCCACTCATCGGCTACTTACCTACCCTTCCTTGAAAAGAATGTCTGCGCCCACGGCCTTTTCCACATTGCCCTTCAGCCGTTTCATGCCCAGCCCCAGGCTGCCCTTGGCGGACGGGATGGGGATAATGGCAGGAAATGTCGCAGTAGTGTAATAATCGATTGCTTCGGGTACCAGCTGGGCGGCTTCTTCGGTGATGTAGATCACCGCGTAACCGTCATCCGCCAGCTTGTGTATCCTTTTTTCTATCATGGGAGCCTGTTCCTCGTAATACACATCCAGACCGATAGCCTTGAAGATCATTACGGAACCGGGATCACCAATTACCGCGATTTTTCTCTGTTTCTTCATTGATATCCGCCTTTCTATGCGTACAGCTCGGGCAGCTCGTATTCAAAGCCGCCCCGCTTGGCCCCGAAAATCACCCTGAGAGCCTTGGCTTCCGCCTCACGGCCCATAAGGTATCCGATGATGGGGCCCAGGGAAAACATGTCCCATTTCACACTGCGCAGAACATTCATCAGCGCCGTTTCCATTTTACGTTTCAGAACAGATGCATCGCCGGTGGTTACATATTCCTCTATGCTCTGGGAAATAAGCTTGCCGTTTTTGCCTCTGTTTAATTTTGCTCCCAGCTGTTCCATGGGGGTATCCATCCCCTCCATGAACACGTTGAAATCAATTTCGCCGCCCTCCAGGAGCATAAGGCGCAGCTTGTCCACGTCCCAGTTCAGGAGCCTTGCCCTTACCACGCTGCGGGCGTTCTGGAAGTCAGCCTGCAGGGAGAAATAATCCCGTACGAAGCTGTGGTCGTTCTTTTTATCCAGCACGCTTTTAATGTGACGGAACATGGCCCCGTCAATTTCGGCGCTGAACTTCAGGGGATCGATCCCCCGGGCCAGTTCTGCCTCGATTTTATTCATGGTATTGCGATACGCTTCCGGCAGGGACTCGTAGTTGGCGCTGGCCACGCACTCTTTCAGTTTTTCCAGAGGGAAAGACCCGCCGTCGATGAGCACATCCGGGGCCTCCACTCCCAGAAGACGCGCCTTCAGCAGCGTCTTAAGGTTGTGACCGTCCACTTCCAGCAGGAAAAGGCTGGTAAGTTCCGGAGCGGGAGTGACCTCCCACACGATCTTTCTGGATGTCTGCAGCTGTTCCCGGATGACATAGTCGATTTCTTCCGAAGCCATCTGTTCGGGGGTCAGGTTCCCGCCGTAGCCGGTCTCCAGCAGCAGCGCCAGGGACTCCTGGACGGAACCTGCCTCGTAGATACGCCTCAGCTTGGTCGCGTCCAGCATTTTGGTGGAAAGCTGGCTGATGCGGCCTACTGCGTATTCGTAACTTGCCTGCGGCATGTTATTTCACCTCCGCGGCGAAGAGCATGTCCGCCACGTCCTTTTCGATCCGGGTGCGGACATCCCTCAGTATAGTTGCAAAGGATCCGTCGAAATCACTTGTTTTGCCCTGCAGGAGAATTCCTCCGGCAAACTTCGCCGCTTCGTCAGACAGCGTCAGTCCGCCCTGCTTGCCTGCCTTGACAAGGGCCGCGTTCAGTCTGGCCAGGAAGCCTCCCTCGTATTTTGCCCGGTCCGCTGCCGGTACGCAGAGTTTTTCCGTACCGGTCTCGGCAGCCTTCACCACGATGGAGGTAATGAGCTGTTCCCACTTATCCTCCGGCATGGCGGCTACAGTCTGTTCCGCCTGGGAGAAGGCCATCTCCAGTACCTTACGCTTGCTGTCCAGGGAGTTTTTCCTGGCTTCCAGTTCGGCGATCAGGATCTGGCGGCGGGCTGCCTCATCGGCATCGGCCGCGGCCTGGGCGTTGATTTCTTCAATTTTCACCTTTGCAGCAGCTGTAATTTTTTCAGCAGAGGCGGCAGCCTTTTTCTTAGCGGCATCAATGATTTCAGCCGCTTCCCGGGCGCCTTCTTCCTCTATCTTGAGAATAATCTTGTTTGCTGCCATCGGTCTACCTCCCTGTGTTAAAGCTTCACGCCATTAACCATGATGAAGGAGATGAGCAGCGCCAGTACCGCGTAGGTTTCAACCATGGCGGCCAGGATGATGCCCTTACCGGTTTCTTCCGGACGCTTTGCGCACAGGTAAATGCCGGATGCTGCAACTTTGCCCTGGTAAATACCGCTCATCAGGCCGCCGATAGCCATAGGCAGGCCTGCGCAGAAGAGGGCGATGCCCTGATCGGTGGTCAGGTCTTTAACGTTGCCGTCGATCACGCCCAGGTTCAGGACGATGATGAAGGCGATCAGCAGTCCGTAAATGCCCTGGGTACCCGGCAGAGCCTGGAGCACCAGTACGTTACCGAACTTTTCCGGATCTTCGGATACAACGCCGGCGCCAGCCTGGCCGGCAATACCTACACCCATGGCGCTTCCTACACCGGCAAAACCGGCGGCAACTGCCGCGCCTGCAAAAGCAAGAGCTGTTCCTAAAGTAATCATAATTAACTGCCTCCTTTAAATTCGTTTCTATAAAATAATTTTTTATTTGGTCACGTTCATGTATTTAGTCCTGATAGCCAGGGGAACAAATGCCTTGCCGCCGGCTTCATAGAACTTGCCGAAGAATTCGATGTACTGCAGACGGCTGCTGTGTACGAAGGCGCCCAGTACGTTGATGACAATGTTGAAGAGATGTCCTCCCAGAAGTACTACCACGGCTACGGCGGTACCAATCGGTCCCGCCTCCATAAGCATCTGGGCTATGGTGTTGATGACCATGGCGATAACGCCTGTGGCCAGACCCAGTGCAAAGAGCCGGGAGTAACTCAGCAGGTCGCTCATGTAACCGCTGATGTTGTAGAGGGAAAGGAACCCTCCCATGATCTTGCCTACGATACCTTTCTTGTCACGGCCGCCGGTGAGTACGATGATGGCGGCGCCTGCGATAGCCAGATACTTGCCTACAGGTCCCGGCACAAAGGCCATGCAGAAGAAGCCCGCGAACATGATCAGCCAGCTGATCTCGTCACAGAAAGCTCCCAGAACGTCCCCGTCCCGGATAAGCATATAGGCCTTCAGCAGCATGCCGCAGACCAGGTGCAGGGCACCGAGGCCGAAGCAGAGGGCCAGCATCTTCAGCGGTTCCTTCATGGGAACAAAGAGCAGCGGGTGCAGCTCCAGTCCGAACCAGCCTCCGAAGAGGGCACCCCAGATAATAGTCGAGATGCTGCCGAAGAGGATGACCATGGCCAGTTTGCCGCCGAATCCCTGGGGTTTCACCAGTTTCATGGCAATAAGCAGCCCTATGGTGAGGACCAGGCCGTAGCCTGCGTCCGAAAGCATCATGCCGAAGAAGATAAAGTGGAAAGGCGCCATCAGGAAATCCGGGTCGATGCTGCCCGCCTGAGGCCTGGAATACAGCTCGATAACCGATTCATAAGGCCTTACGAAGGAATTGTTTTCCATTTCCGTAGGCGGAATCTCCCCTTCTTCCGGATCCCGGAACTCGATCTGGTAGGCATCCGTCGCGCTCCGTACCGCCCGTTCCACCTGGGCGGTGCGATCCTTTCTTACCCAGCCTTCCAAATAGAAGGTCTTTTCTGTTTCCACGCCGCCGTTGGCCAGGCGTTCTTCCTTGGCCGCCAGCTGGTCGTAATATAATTGAAGCTCGGCTTTGTTTTCAGAAATCTTTTTAGCCTCTGCTTCCAGTTCGTCTGCCCGCAGGTTTTTCACCCGGGCGGCTTCCGTAAGATCGATGGCGATCTCAGAAACCAGTCCCGTACGCTTGGGAAAGACTACATCGGTAAAGTCATGCGCTTTAAGGAAATGCTTGAGCCTGGCCGCGTCTTCATTGAGACAGAAGAGCAGCATAGCGCGTCCCTCCGGTGCTTCACGGAGCACGATGGGCTCTACCGCCAGCTCTTTGATATCCTCCAGGAAGGCTTCCTTTTCCAGTTCCGGAAGATACCCTGCGAAATATACGCTCCGGTCCGTAGGAGCCAGCTGCTCCAGCGGAATATCCAGGTCTATCCAGGGCTGCAGGGCATCTACCTGGCTTGTCATGGTGGCCGCCTCATTCCTGAGGGACATGATCTTGCCGGAGAGCACCTCTACCTGGTCGGCCAGGTCCGAGCCTTCCTTGGATTCGTGAAGGAAGGAATCGTAGGAAACCGGAAGGCGGGGCGCAAACAGGGAATCCTTTTTCCCGTGGAGGTCAACGAATTTCAGGGCGTCCTTTGCCTTGGCAATCTGGTCGCCTACCTTATCCGCTCCTTCCAGGGCCTGGGTCTTCTCCCCTTCCGAAATGAGCATGATGTTGCCGTCTTTCTGCAGCGCAAGTAAAATGGCGTCGCGGTCTTCTTTCAACGCGAACAGCGTCGCCTTTTTCATTGCAATAAGCATATTAAACCACAACCCTTTCTACAATGTAAGCTACAGCATCGGAGAGCTTCTCCTCAGCGGCTGCCGCCACTGCCCGATCGGCTCTGGCCCGTTCTGCCACCAGATCTTTCGCCCTTACCCTGGCGTGTGCTTCCGCCTTGGCAACGGTGTCTTTGGCAGCGGCCCGGGCATCGGATATCATGGCAGCGGCCTCACGGTTGGCTGCCTCCTCCGCATCCCGCAGGATATTGCGGCTGGTCAGGGCAGCTTCTTTCTTTGCCTGTGCGGCAGCGGCCTCGGCCGCCTTGATTTCATCCAGCATGGACATTCACATCTCACCACCTTTATGATTATATAATTTTATATCAGAAAATACAGAAAAAACGTATAGAGCCAATTTACCCCATTTTCGATAGAGGTAAATTCGACATACTTCTGTATAATTCCTGCACGAGATAAAATTTTTTTATGAAACTCCGGTCAGGCAGGTTTCTTTTCCGCCTGCCGTGCTCCACGGAACACAATGTTACAGGCGGACCTGTTCAAAATTGCACCGCCCGGTATCCAGCATCCGGGATGCCAGCAGTTTTCCTTTTTCCAGATCACCTGTAAAGCAAATGGTGCACCTTCCGGCGCCTTCCGTCTGCAGCAGTTTCCGGGCTTCCAGATCGGCTTTGGCCTGCAGGGCCGTGGCTTCCGCCGGGTCGATGACCGTTACTTCCGGGCCAAAGGCTTCTTCCAGATACTCCCGTACAAAGGGGTAATGGGTACAGCCCAGGATGACCGTATCCACGTCTTTTTCCTGCAGGGCCTCTGCATACTCGCCAATGGCTTCCTTCAGTTCCGGCGAACCGAACCGGTTTCCTTCAATGAGAGGTACAAATTTTGTACAGCCCACGCCGAAGACTTCCGCCTCCGGGTCGGCCGCCTTGATTTCGGTACGGTGGGCTCCGGTGCTTACCGTGAAATCGGTAGCCATGAGCCCGATCCGTTTATTTTTGGTAGCCTTCAGCACCTGGCTCACACCTTTGGACATGCCGATGACGGGGAAGGAATGGCTGCCCCGGATCACATCTGTCCCCAATACCGTGATGGTATTGCAGGCCGTTACCAGCTGCTTGACCTGATGCTGTTCCATCCAGTCGGTCATCTGGGCTACAAATGCCGTAATGGTTTCCCTTGTACGGACCCCATAGGGCGCACGGGCCGTATCTCCCAGATATAAAAACGTTTCCGACGGCATCACCCGCTGCAGCGCCCGCAGTACGGTGAGCCCCCCCACACCGGAATCAAGAACACCGATGGGCCGGTTTTTATCCATATACATCCCTCCCGTTTGCCGCTTATTGACACATTCGGTCACGAAAAGCACCGGCAATCTATCCGATGGCCGTAAGGCCTCCGTCCACCGGTACCACCGCTCCCGTCATGAAGGAGTTGGCAGGGGACGCCACGCTGCAGATCACATGGGCAACTTCTTCCGGCAAAGCCACCCGTCCCAGGGGATACTCTGCCGCCATATCTTCTTTCGTATATCCGTCTCCGGCCGCCTTCAACTGTGCCTCCATCAGGGGCGTGTCCACGTCTCCCGGACAGATGCAGTTGACCCGGATGTCCGGCGACATGTCCAGGGCCAGGGCTCTGGTCAGGGATACCACTGCGCCCTTGGAAGCGCAATACACCGGGCATCCGTAATTTCCGCCGATACCTGCATCGCTGGCAATGTTGATTATGCAGCGGTCCTTTTTGCCGGGCAGGGCCTGCGCTGCTTCCGTTTCTCCAGACAAATTCCCGCCGGATCCGCTACCGGGGATTTCCGCTTCTTCCCCGTGGGGCAGCATATAGGGCTGGCAGGCCTGGATCATAAGCAGTGTCCCTTTTACATTTACATCCATGATGCGGTTATAGTCTGCCGCCGTTACCTGTTCGATCCGTTTTTCCTGATACAGGCCGGCGCTGTTCACCAGAATGTGGATCCGTTCTTTTCCGTAATGGGCCGCAATGACGGCTGCCATACGGCAGTCCGCCTGTTTTGTTACGTCTGCCCGGATAAACCGCAGCCGTTCCAGGGCACTGTTTTCCGGGAGATCAATGTCACTGCAGTTTTCTTCCTTTATTCTTTCTGCGGCAGTAAAGGTTTCCCTTCCTTCTTTTGCCCCCGGAAAGACGACGCGCTCCGGATCTTTACAGCCCGCTATCTCCGCCAGGGCCTTCATGCCCCGGACCCGGTCCCTTCCCACGATACTGACGCTGGCGCCGTCCAGCCAGAAGGCCCGGGCCGCTGCCAGTCCGATACCGCTGGTGCCTCCGGTTATTAAAACGACCCTGTCGTTACATCCATACTCCATATTGAGCCTCGTATTTACTGCAGCCGGCTTACACCGACCCTTCCATTTCCGCTTCACTGAATTCTTCCGGCTTGGGCAGTTCCATAATGGCAGTCGCTCCTTTGCCGTATTCGCTCTTCATGCTGACAGCGATGGCATGGCGTTCCGCTATTTCCCGGGAAATGGCCAGCCCCAGTCCGCTGCCGGACTTGTTCTGTTCGCCCCGGGTCTTATAAAATCTGTCAAACACGTGAAGCAGGTCTTCCGATTTGATGCCGGGGCCGTGATCAGTCACCGTCAGCCTCCGGTTAGCCAGTTTGACTTCAACCGAAGAATTTTCCGGACTGAATTTTACGGCATTGTCCAGGAAGATCATCAGCATCTGGTTCAGCCGTCCGTAATCCCCTGTCATTTTATATACCGGCACATCCGTTTCGCATTTTACGGTGATGTTCTTTTCCCGGGCCAGATGTCTGGCGCTGCGTACCGCGTTCTGCACCACCTCGCAGAAATTCAGCGGTTTCTTTTCAATAGGAAAGTCCGCGTTCTGCAGACGGGACAGGTCCAGCAGGTCGTTGATGAGCCGCTGCAGGAACAGGGTCTCGTCATACATGGTCTCATGATACCGTTCCACATCGGCAGGATCCGTTACCACTTTATCCCGCAGGGCTTCCAGACTGCCCCGGACCACCGTTACCGGCGTGCGCAGTTCGTGGGAGATGTTGGCGATAAACTCCTTCCGGATCTTTTCCGTCTGCTTCGTCTCCCGGTCTGCTTCTTCCAGCCGGCCGGCCATACCGTCCAAAGTTTCTGCCAGATCCCCGATCTCGTCCTTCTGCTGGACATAGCTGCGGGCTGTATAGTCCCCGGACGCCAGCTTCTCCGCCGTATCCTTCATCTTGTTCAGCGGCTTTGTAAATTTGTTGGACAGGAACCAGGCTACCGCCAGGGCCAGCACCAGGGCCAGTACCAGACATCCGCCGAATACTTCCAGGGCTTCATGGAAAGACTGCCGCAGGCCGAACACCGGGACCCGCAGCATCAGAACCCCTTCCACGCCGCCGTTTTTATCATATATGGGCGCCGTTGCCAGCACCATCATCTCATTGATCCGTTTATCAAATTCTTCCTGTACGGATGCTTCCCCTTTGAATCCTTTCCGGAACATGTCCCGGTAGACCTGGGGCAGGGAACTGACCGTTGCGGTTCCCTCAAATACTTTGGGAATATCCCGTCCCTGGGGCCCTTTATGTTCTTCCACCCGTCCCCGGAAGTTCTGGGGGACTTCCTTCATATCCCCTTCCGGCAGATGGGTCCGTATATAGATGTTGCCATCTTTCCCCGCTACCCATACGTCATCGGCCGTAATGATATTCACATAGGCGATGAGCCTGCGGGAACGCAGCAGTTCTCCGGGGTTAACAGCTTTGTCGGCATTTTCCCCGGAAGTTTTGGATTCCTGCCCGGAAGAGGCTGCGGACCTGTTATGATGGTCCTTCCCCTGCTGCCCGGAAGGCGTCTCCGCAGTATTTCGTTTTTCCTCCGCCCGTCTTTCTTCCCTGTGGCGGGAACGTTCCAGGTTATCCCCCATAATGGCGGCCACACTGGCAGCCCTGTGGCTCAGGGCCCGCTGCTGCCGTTCAATAAAGCTTTCCCTGAAAAAGTGTCCGAAAGAAAAGGCCATGACAAATGCGAAAACCAAAATGGCCAGCGCAAAATAGGCCGCCAGTTTCGCAGCTATTTTACTCTTAAACATGTTACTTCTCCATTCTGCCGCCTGTATCCGGCGGCAAAGGCGAATCTGTAAAACGAAGGAGTGGAAGGAAAATTCCCTCAGGCCGGTTCCCCGGCCCCTGTGCCGCCGTTAAACGATCCGCAAGTCAGAAAAATCAGGGGGTCTCTGTAATTTCAAACCGGTACCCTACGCCCCAGATGGTCTTCACAGCCCACCCGGGATGTTCGAAGGCGTCCAGCTTGGCCCGGAGCCGTTTGATATGGGAGTCTACGGTCCGGCTGTCTCCGAAGTAATCGTAGCCCCAGAGACTGTCCAGCAGGTTGTCCCTGGAAAAAACTTTCTTGGAATTGGAGGCCAGCAGCCAGAGCAGCTCTTTTTCCCGCTTGGTTAGCGAAACCTCCTGGCCGTCTATGGTCACCATATAATTATCGATATCGATCATCAGGTTGCCGACCGTAAGTTTCCGGGAACTGATCTCCTCCTGCTGGGGCATCCGCCTGAGGATCGCCCGGGCCCGGGCCATTACCTCCGCCGCGCTGAAGGGCTTGACGATGTAATCGTCGGCGCCGATATCAAGGCCCAGTATTTTATCGGCGTCTTCCCCCCGGGCCGTGATCATGATCACCGGTACCTGGGATGATGCGCGAATAGCCTTGCATACGGAGAACCCGTCCTTCTTCGGCATCATCACGTCCAGGAACACGATGGATATCTCTTTTGAAAATTCCCGGAACACCCGCAATGCTTCTTCCCCGTCATAGGCAATATAGCAGCCCCATCCTTCTTTTGTGGCGTAATCTCTCAGCACTTTTGTAATCTGCGCGTTATCGTCCGCGATCAATACCTTGTTCATAAACACGCCCCCCAAATATAGACACTTATACAAAGTAATTATACATCAAAAATTTCGTCCTTACAAATTGTAAAAAACATTTTTTTGTTAAGAAAAAAACACGGTTTAGACATAAATCGAAGTTATGATATACTCAAACCCGGAAACCAAAAATAAATAAGGCCAACAGATAACAGAAAAGGAGTGAAGATATCATGATGAACTGGAAAAAAAGCTTACTGACAGCAGGTATTTTGGCAACCGTTCTGGCCGGCACCGCTTTTGCGGCTACCGAAGCGGAAGATGCCGCAACACAGCAGAACGGACTGGACTACAATAACAAGATCGAGCAACAGGCTCCGGATACGGAAAAGGGCCGTCCCCCCTTTGCAATGGATAAAGACGGACATGGCCACCGCCGCCATCACGATGGCAAATTACACCGGCACCATGGGGGTCCCGGTCACCATCACGACGGGGAATTCCGCGGTCCGAAAGGCGGCCCGGGACACCATAAATTCCACGGCGAACATGGCAAGAAGATGCACAAACCCGGCAAACTGACTCCGGAACAGCGCCAGAAGCTGGCAAAAGAACGGGAAGAGTTCTTTGCCAACTGGAGCAGCATGTCTGACCGGGAACGCCGTGAAGTAACGGAACGTTTCATCAGCCGCGTCAACGAAGAACGCATGAAGAACATGACGGAAGACGAAAAGAAGGTCTTTGAGAAACGCCAGGCCGAAAGAAAGGCAGAGCGGGAGAAGATCGCCAAGATGACCGAAGACGAACGTCATGATTATTTTAAGAAAAAACATGACGAAATGGTGAAGGAACGCACCAAAAACATGACCAAGGAAGAAAAGGAACGGTTCCTGGAGCGGGATAAACGCCAGCAGGAACGGATGGAAGAATTCTGGAAGAAATGGAAACAGATGACGCCTGAAGAAAAAGAGCAGTGGAAGAAAGATCATCAGCGTTTCGGTCCCCGGCACGGCGGCCCGGGACACGGACCCCGTCACGGTCACGGACCCGGACCGGAAGGTCCGCGGCACGGCCAGGGTCCCGAAGAGTCACGCCAGATGACGCCTCCGACAGCCTAAGGCCCGTTTCCCAAAGCTTCCGGGGATAATTTTGGAAGTTCCTGCAGATATGTACGGAAGCTTCTCAGGCATTCGGAAGTTCCCTGCAGCTGCATAATTTATTCCCGATTGGTTCAATGAACAGAAATCCTGTGCCTTTGGTTCGAAGGAACGCCCACCAAAGCGCACAGGATTTTTTCGTAAGGCTCATTACCGGGTTTTCTTTTTCCGGTTCAGAAAAATCATTTTATCTTTGTTGTGATTTTATATTATAATGTAATCAACAAAATGATTTCGATATATTCAACAAATTTATTCCGAAGGCGCGGACAAATTTTTCTGGGGGTGTAGATGTTATGAAAAAACGGAATTTACTGGCAGCAGGTTTTCTTGCATTTTCTGTCGTTACGGCAGGCTTCTGTTTCCCATATGGCGCCGATGCCGCAGCCGCAGGGGAAACCTATAAGGAAGGCGCCGTCGTTCCTGCGGATAAAGCGTCCGCCGTACGGAACGCCGCCCGGGAAAAGGCCATGGCTTCCTATTACATAACCGACGGTGAAAAATTCGATAAAGCCGTTTCCCTGCTGAAGGGCCTTGACCCGGAGGTAACAGGACTGGAACCCGGCGTAAGGTATTCCTTCCGTATGGATAAGACGTTGACCGGAGACTATTTTTATCATGTAAAGGCCTTTCGTCCCGGCTCTTCCAATACGGCCGGGGATTATCTTCTGGCCAAAGATGACAGCTGCGCCTACCGCCGTTTTCCCGGTGAAAACCGGACGGAACTGATGGCCGGTACCACCGACAAGCTACTGGAAAAGACGGAGATTTACGCCCTTTACCGTAAAATTCCCATGGAAACCCCAACCCGGGTTTTTGTGCGGGTTCCCGGAAACATCCCCTACACGCTGTCGGTGACCAGTTTAAACGAAAATATGATCTCTGTCAGTGAGGATGAAAGCGGGCAGCCCGTTATCTTCGGCATCGGACGGGGAAAAGCCGACGTGCTGGCGGAAGTTACCATCGGCGGATTCAGTAAATCCAAGAAGGTAAATTACATCATTATGGATGATAAAGACCTGGAGCAGGAGGAGAACCGCTCCTCCGGCGGAGGGTTCCCCATTGGCATCGGCATAGGTATCGGCATTGGCAGGGGACATCATCACGGCCACAGGGGCGGAGTCGTTATCGGAATTTAGAGCTCCGTGAAAAAGGAAGTGGAGAAAACCGATAAACGGAGCGGAAGTATCCTGTTCTGAGTAATTGCGGGATCCGGACTAAAAGGAAAGGCGTGCAGAGTTCAGCTGCACGCCTTTTTGTTTTGCATTTTTCTGTTTTCAATGCCAGAACCGCCGGGGCATCATTCATTACAGGCCGGCCGTCAGGGCGTCCATCATCATCACGTTGCTGACAACGCCTACGCCGCCCGGTACCGGAGTATAGGCAGAGGCCTTTTCCAAAGCCTCCGGAGCCACATCCCCTGTGATACCGTGGTCCGTCACGTTGATCCCCACATCAACGATGACCGCGCCGGGTTTAACCATTTCCTCTGTCACAAAGCCGGCTTTCCCTACAGCAGCCACAATAATATCCGCCTGCTGTAAAAGCTCCGGCAGGTTTTTTGTGCGGGAATGACAGATGGTCACCGTACAGTTTTCCTGCAGCAGAAGCAGGGCGGCAGGTTTTCCTACCACATTACTGCGTCCCAGTACTACCGCGTGTTTTCCCTCCATGGGGATATTGTAAAATTTCAGGATGGCCAGACAGGCCCGTGGCGTACAGGCAGCCCTGCGCCCCTGTCCCATGAGCAAAGCGCCTCCGTTGGCCGGGTTCAGGCAGTCCATATCCTTTTCCGGAGCCAGGGCCGACCCTACGGCCTTTTGGTCAACATGGGGGGGCATGGGCATCATGGGAAGGATACCGGTAATTGTATCGTCATGGTTCAGTTTTTGGATCTCCGCCACCACTTCTGCCGTAGTGGAGGTTTCCGCCAGTTCCACACAACGGCTTTCGGCGCCCAGGCTTTCCGCCATTTTCAGCAGCCTTCCCCGGTAGACAAAGGACGCGGGATCCTTTCCCACCGTCAGGATCGCCAGAGCAACAGATTTACCGGCGGCTTTTGCGGCATCGATCTTCTTTTTTATTGTTTCCTTATAGGCATCGGCAACAGGCCGGCCGCTTAGAATTAATTGTTCCATATCAGAACAGCCCGCTGATCTTTCCGTCATCCGTTACATCGATCTTTTCCGCGGCGGGCTTCTTAGGCAGCCCGGGCATGGTCATGATGTCGCCGGTATAAATTACGATAAATCCCGCGCCGGCGCTGATCTTTGCATTCTTGACATTGACCGTGAAGCCGGAAGGAGCCCCCAGCAAAGCCGGATTATCCGACAGGGAATACTGGGTCTTTGCCATGCAGACAGGCAGGTTTCCGTAGCCTTCTTTTTCGTACTGGTCCAGTGCCTGGGCCGCTTTGGTCTGGAATTCCACCTTGTCTCCGCCGTACACTTCCTTAACGATAGTAGCGACTTTTTCACGCAGGGACAGTTCCAGCGGGTAAATGGGTTTGAACCGGGCCATGCCGCTTTCCGCCAAGGCAACCACTTCTTTGGCCAGTTCCGTGCCGCCTTCGCCGCCTTTGGCAAACACGTCGCTGAGAGCCACGTTGACGCCCATGCCGGCACAGAAATCGTACACTGCCTGCAGTTCTTCCTTTGTGTCCTGCTGGAAAATATTGATGGCAACCACTACCGGAACGCCAAACTTAAAGATATTTTCAATGTGTTTGCCCAGGTTCGGCAAACCTCTCTTCACTGCGTCTACATTAGGCTCTTTCAGATCCGTCTTGGCCACTCCGCCATGCATCTTCAGCGCACGTACTGTAGCTACCAGCACGCAGGCGTCAGGAGCCAGGCCTGCCTGACGGCATTTGATGTCGAAGAATTTTTCTGCTCCCAGATCGGCGCCGAAGCCGGCTTCCGTAATAGTGTAATCCGCCAGACGCAGGGCCGTACGGGTAGCCATAACGCTGTTGCAGCCGTGGGCGATGTTGGCAAAGGGACCGCCGTGGATGATGGCCGGCACGTGTTCCAGGGTCTGTACCAGGTTCGGTTTTACCGCATCCTTCAGCAGGGCCGCCATGGCGCCGGCTGCGTTCAGGTCTTCCGCCGTTACGGGCTTTCCGTCATAGTTATAGGCAACTACGATCTTTTTCAGCCGTTCTTTTAAGTCATGCAGGTTGGAAGCCAGGCACAGGATGGCCATAACTTCGCTGGCCACGGTAATGTCAAAACCGTCTTCCCGGGGAACGCCGTGGGCTTTTCCTCCAAGGCCGATGACGATGTTGCGCAGGGCCCGGTCGTTCATATCTACCACGCGCTTCCAGATGATCCGCCGGGGATCGATGTTCAGGGGATTCCCCTGCTGGATGGAGTTGTCAAGCATGGCGGACAGCAGCATATGGGCCGAAGTGATGGCATGGAAGTCTCCCGTAAAGTGAAGGTTGATATCTTCCATGGGAACTACCTGGGAATAGCCGCCGCCGGCAGCGCCGCCCTTAATGCCGAAACAGGGTCCCAGAGAAGGCTCGCGCAATGCTACGATAACCTTTTTCCCGATCTTCTGCAGGCCCTGGGCCAGGCCAACTGTTGTGGTGGATTTGCCTTCACCGGCCGGTGTAGGCGTAATAGCTGTAACCAGCACCAGTTTCCCCGGTTTCCGCTCTTCTACTTTACGGATCAGGTCATAGGAAAGCTTTGCTTTATACTTTCCGTACAGTTCCAGGTCATCCTGATCAATTCCTAATTTTTCCGCTACCTCGGTAATCGGAAGCATCTTCACCTGCTGGGCAATCTCGATGTCAGATAACATAATTCCTACCTCCCCTTTTTTAGCCATGTAGTTGCAATTTTAGACACAGTTACAATGTTCGAACCGCTATATAACATATTTAAAGAAACCCTGATAAAATAATTTTCAATACTGTGGCGGTACCGGCCGCATTTTTCTTCCACAGCCACCATTCTATCACATTATACCCTAAAAGTCTGTTTACCGAAACCAGATTTCTATTTTTGTTCCCGGCTCAACTGCGGAACCGCCGGCAGGCCTTTGCTTATAGGCTTTTCCGGAACCGTAGGGCTCCAGGATCATCTGTCCCTTCTCCAACTGTTCCGTAACGGCCCGGGCATCAAATCCCGTGAAATCCGGAATGATCCACTTGTTGCCTTCCTGCTTAAGGGCCGGCACCGGTGCCGCCGGTTTTTGCGACTGCCCCGGTTTCACATGGGCCTCAAAGCTTGGAAGTCCTTCGCTGCTGCTGGGCTGTATGCCCTTGGCCACCAGTATCTGCTGGAGGGTATCCCGGAAGATAGGCGCCGAGACCTGGGATCCGTAAAAGGCTCCCCGGGGCGTATCCAGCATGACCAGCATGGCGTACTGGGGCTTATCAGCCGGCACAAATCCCACAAAGGATGCGATATATTTTCCCGGAGCGTACCCGCCGCCCTCGGCGATCTTCTGGGCCGTACCGGTCTTCCCTGCAATGCGGTAGCCTTTGATCCGGGCCGTTTTACCGCCGCCCTCGCTGACCACCTTTTCCATCATGGTTCGCATCTGGGACGCCACTTCCGGCGTAATAACGTTCCGTACCACCTGCTTCTTCCCTTTCCGGATCACTTCCCCGTTAGGGGCCACAATACGGTCAATAATATAGGGGCGCAGCAGTTCGCCTCCGTTGGCGATGGCGCAGATGGCCCGCAGTTCCTGCAGCGGGGTGACAGCAATACCCTGGCCGATGGCCAGTGTGGCGATATCCGGTTCGTACATATTCTTCGGATCGTACAGGATGCCGTCTTCTTCGCTGGGCAGCTCAATGCCTGTGGCCGTACCGAAACCGTATTTTTTGGCCCAGTCTATCTCTTTTTGGGCTCCCAGCTTCATCCCAAGCTGTACCATACCGGTGTTAATGGAATATTTAATAACGTCCTCAAATTTTACCAGTCCCATACCGCTGCCGTCCCAGTTACTGATGACCCGGTCCGCGATGCGGATGGAACCGGTGTCGTTCACCGGGGTATCCGGCGTGATCAGGCCTTCCGAAAGGCCCATGGTTCCAACGATAGGTTTAAATACTGAGCCCGGTTCGTAAATGATGGAGATGGCCCGGTTCAGCCAGTTGGCTGCCGGATATTCCCCGAAATTATTGGGATCAAAGGTTGGCCGGCTGCCCATGGCCAGGATCGCCCCCGTATGGGGATCCATGATCAGAACCGCCGCCCCTGCCGAATGGGTCCGCTTCATGGCATCGTCCAGGGCATCCTCAATGACAAACTGCATCTTGCTGTCAATGGTCAGATAGACCGTGGACACCATGGTCTTTTCTTTCGTCTCTTCCGGGTCGGTATTTTTATCGGCAATGATCCTGCCCATGGCATCGGTCTTAAAAGTCTGCCGGGTCTCAGCCCCTTTCAGGATGCTGTCCAGAGCCAGTTCCAGGCCGGACAGGCCGCTGTCGTCCGTTCCCACAAACCCCAGTACCTGGGCCGCCATGGATTTTTTCGTATAATACCGTTTACTTTCGGAAATAAAATGCAGGCCTGCCAGTTTATGATCCTTAATGATCTTAACGACCTTTTCATAGTCTTTGGGTTCCAGCATGCGCTTGACCCATACAAACTGGCCTTTCAGCGTAAAATCTTCATATAATGCCGCCTCGCTGATGTTCAGCACGGGAGCCAGCTGTTGGGCAGCGATGCGGGCAATGTCCCGGACCTCCCCGCCTTTTCCGGGTTTTGCGCTTTTGTTCATCTCATCCGGGTTCACATAAAGGGAATGGACCATGATGCTGACCGCAAGCTCTTCCCCGTTCCGGTCCACGATGCGTCCCCGGGGCGTATGCCGTTTTATCTTTTCCGTAACCTGGGTCACAGCCCGTTTTCCCAGCTCCGTTCCGCTGATGACCTGTATCCACAACAACCGGACCGCCACCAGCAGAAAGGCTCCCAGGATGATATATCCTACCAGCATCAGCCGTTTCCGGCTGTCTCCCAGCGTAAATTTCGTCTTTTTCATCGGAAGGGCCTCCCGCTTCTGCCTGAGGATACTACCCGCAGCCGGCCCTCTTCTACAGGGGGCAGTCCTGCCGCGATTCGCTCTTCCATAATTTCACGGGCGCATTCGCTGCGATATACGGAAACCACAAGGCCCAGGGCAAACATATTGGCCAGCAGGGACGTTCCGCCGTAGCTGATAAAAAGCAGCGGTACCCCGATGACAGGCAGTACGCCGGTAACCATGGCCATATTGGCCGCAGACTGGCCGATCAGGAACAGGGTAGAGCCCGCTACCAGCAGATATCCCCTCCGGTCCTTCGTATTCATGGCAATACAGAAGAGGGCCCGGGCCAGAATCAGAAAACAGGCAATCAGGAAGAGGGCGCCTACATAGCCCCATTCCTGGCAAAAAATGGCAAAAGCAAAATCCGTATGGGCTTCCGGCAGGAAAAAGAATTTACCGGAGCCCTGTCCCCAGGGCAGCCCCGTCAGCCCGCCGCTGCCGATAGCGGTCAGTGACTGGGCCATCTGGTATCCGCCCCCCTGTGCGTCTTTCCAGGGGTTCAGCCATAGGGCGAACCGGGCCCGGCGGTATGGCGCCATAAGGGCCAGAGCGCCGATTGCTATTCCTATGAGCCCGATGTAAGTAACCTGCCGCATGGGGATCCCCGCCAGGAAATACATGCCCAGCATCAGGCTGAATACGATGGTGGCCGTACCCATATCGGGCTGAAGAAAGATCAGTCCCGCAAAAGCCAGGGCTATGAGCAGAGCCTGATTGGAAGGATAGCCCAGCAGGCTTACCTTAAGTCCCCGCTGAAGCCGGTCCCCCAGATAGGATGACGCCATCAGAATGACCGAGACTTTCGCAATCTCTGAGGCCTGCAGTGAAAATCCGCCGATATAGATCCATCGCCTGGAACCGTTAACCACGGTCCCGATACCCAGCGTAGCCGCCAGCAGCAATATGGTAACGACTGCAATGACCATATAGAACCGGGGACTCATGAGACGCTTATAATTCAGTTTAAACCCCGTAAACCAGAATACCGCAAGACCCGCAGCCGCATATCCGATGTACCGGATCAGGAAATGATACTGGTTCCCTGTCATGGCTTCCGCCGTAACAAAGCTGGCGCTGAACACATTGATACAGCCTATGCCCATAAGAAGGACCATAAGCGTGATAATGGCATCTTTCGGATTTTCCCACAACATGAAACGTTCTCGCATGGTTTATCGTTTCCTCACAAATAAAAGAACCGTATAACTGTTAATCTATATTCCGGAGACTGTACCCGTTCTCCCAATTGCTTATTCCCGTTCCGCCGGTACGGCAGGACGGATATTTTTCGGGGAGCGGGTCTCCACCTTCCCGCAGTCAGCCGTAAACACGGCTTCACAATAATTGATAGGAGTCCCAAGGGCGCTGAATTTTTTCTCATATTCCGTCTGCACTTCGTTGGGATAGGAACTGTTATGGAGATCATAGGAAAGACCGCGGATCTCCATTCCGAAAGCGCGGAACTCTTCTACGGAAAAATCAAACAGTTTCCGGTTGTCCGTCTTAAAAAACAGGCGGCCGCCGGGACCCAGCAGCTTATAGTACAGGCCGAGGAAATTCCGGTGGGTCAGCCTCCGTTTTGCCTGTTTTGCCTTGGGCCAGGGATCGCTGAAATTAAGATAAAGGGTCCTTACTTCCTCCGGAGCAAACCAGTCCTCCATAAACGCAGCGTTGCCGCTGATAATAACTACATTGCCCAGCCCGGTTTCCATTGCCTTTTTTGCAGGATAATAGGCAATATCCGACTGGGTCTCGATTCCGATAAAGGCCTTTTCCGGATGGATTTGAGCCATGCCGGTTATAAAACCGCCTTTGCCGCACCCGATCTCCAGGCACAGCTCCTTGCCGGGGAACCGTTCCTGCCAGTGCCCTCTGCAACATTCCATTCCGTCATTGATAAGCATGCCTGCCGCAATAACCTCAGGCAGTGCTTTTTCGATCCAGGGCTTCTTCCGTAAACGCATGTCACTTACCTTTTTTCTCTCTCCCCTGTTCCGGCCCCAGCTCGTATTTCTTCAGATAACGGTATAACGTTACCCGGCTGACGTCAAGCATGGTGGCCAGCCGGGAAATATTTCCACCGGCCGCTTTCCACACGGAAATAAAGGAGTCTTTATCATATTTCCAGGATCTTTCCATTGTTCTGTCTACCGGCATCTTGATATCTTCTTCTTCGATAATGCTGCCCGGAACATGGAAAAACGCCCTTTCAATAACACCCTGCAGCTGCTTGATGTTACCGGGCCAGCTGTAACCTGTCAGCACCTGCAGCGCGTCCGGCGTCAGACGTTTCTGGGGCACGTTATACTGGGCACTCATTTCCGCCAGTATATGGTTTGTAAGAACTGCTATATCCTTGACCCGTTCCCGTAACGGCGGTATCCTCACAACAGTACCAAGTACCAGGTCAAACAGGCTGTGACTGAAAAGTCCCTTATCCGCCAGCCGTTTCAGATTGCTGTCACAGGCAGCGATGACACGTATATTCAGCTTTTTCCTTTCTGCCGAACCACGCACCGGCAAACCGTTTTGCAGCGCGTCTGCCACCCGGTCTCCCAATTCTACCGGCATCTTTTCCACTTCATCAATGAACAGGGTGCCTCCCATGGCAAGTTCCAGTTTCCCGGCGCACGGCAGCCCGTCTCCGTCTGTCCGTCCGAAAAATTCTTCTTCCATAGTATCCACAGATTCATCTGAGCATTTAACCACGATCAGGGGCGCTGCTGCCCTGGGACTGGCCTGATGGATACCGTGGGCCAACCGCTGCTTTCCGGTTCCCGGTTCCCCCTGAAGAAGGATGTTATTGTCCAGGCGGGCAATGCGTGTGGCCTTATGCTGCAATGAAAGAAATTCCGCTGTGTCCCCAACCATGCTGTACAGGCTGTAACGGCTGCTGTATCCGGTAGCATGGGCTATCGTTGTCTTCAAATCCTCAATGGACATGGAAAGGATGACAGCCCCATCCACACTGTCACCTATCCTGACGGGCAGTGTCGTCGTTACATCCTCATAGGTACGTTCCTGCGTGATCCAGGTAATTTCCCTGCGATAGGAGGGTTTTCCGGACAGCGCCCTCCGGACAGGTATATGTTCATAATTAAGAAATACATCGGCCAGGGATGTTTTTCCGTCCAGCCGCCTTCTTCCGTTCTCATTGCAATACTGGATCTTTTCGTCCCGGTTCAGCCAGAACACACTGACAGGCATCTCATCCAGGACCATTCTCTGCACACTCTGGGAAATGAGCATCTCCAGATACCGCTCTACCGAGTATTTCATAGTCAGGAGAAGGGACAGCAGAAGATCGTAGGGAAGTTCATTCTGATCAACCGAGCAAAAAGACAGGATATAACGGATTTTTCCCTGCACGCAGATAGGAGCGCTGCAGGCGTCCCCGTTATGGCTTTCCCGGATCCACATTTCCGGCCCGAACATCAGGAACGGCACGTTATGTTCCCGGGCTACGCTGATACTGGATGTACCCACATCGCTTTCAAGGACCCGTATACCCTGAATATCGTCAATGGCCCGCTGGAAAAAAGGCATGGCGTAATTTTTGATGACGTATCCGTTTTCATCGATCAGCAGCATGCTCAGGTTATGGGTATTGAAATGCTGTTTGTTCTGTTCATACAGCCCATCAACATATTCAACCACCTGTATATGTTCTTTCTGGTGTTCTATGAGCTGCTCATTAGTCAGACGGTTCATCTTGGGCATGGTCTCATGGGGTATCCGCATATTCCGGCACCGCTGCCAGGATTCCGCCACCCACGGGTGCACATTGGGATCCAGGATCCCCTCATCCATAAATTTATTGTAATAAGCCGTAAGTTTTTCCTTGTTTCTTTTTTCACGAATCATCTTGCCTGTCCTTCTTTCCCTCCAAATTAAGGAACCACTGATCAGTCAGCATCTGTACTTTCCGAAGTATCTGCCGCTGACAGCGCGTCAACGTCTTCCGGCACGGCGGAAGCATCCGTTATCTTCCCGTCAGTATCCTGCGGGCCGTATAATACCGGGGGCCCCAGTAACTGTCAGTCAGATCGCTGAGCATAACTCCCCTGGAACTGGTAGCGTTCCAGAATTTATTATTTCCTGCATATATTCCTACATGGGAAGCACCCGGTTCATAAGTGGTAAAAAACACCAGATCCCCCGGCTTCAGGGCTTTTCTGGAAACGTACTTTCCTTCCAGGGCCTGGGTATCCGCCGTCCTTGTCAGCCGTATCCCGTTCTTTGCAAATACGTACTGGACGTAGCCGGAACAGTCAAACCCGCTGGGAGTTGTACCTCCGAAAACGTACCTGACTCCTTTGTACTGGGCCGCCGTCTTCAGGATTTTGGTGGTGGCAACGTTTCCGCCGTATTCTTTCGCTTCCACCTGGAACTTCAGCTCTTCGTAGGTAGCGTTGTCCAGGTTGCCTGTTTCTTTCAATTTATATTTTTTCTGGAATTTCCGAAGGGCCTTACGTGTCGATTTTGTAAAACGCCCATCGGTCTCGTCCGGGTCAAACCCAAGTTTGAGAAGGTATTGCTGGGCCTGTTTGATCTTCCAGCCCTTATCCCCAACCTGGTAAACGGATTTTACCTGTTCCTGCTTCTTCTCTTTCCCGGGCGTTTTTTCCCGTTCCTTTTCTTTTTCCTTTTTCTGCTTTCCCGTCTCCCAGCCCGGAGGCTTCGTGGGAAGCTTCGCTGTTGCGACACCGGTTGCAACAGGCTTCGCGGGTTCCGCTTTCGGTACGGGCTTTACTGCCGGCACCGCAGGGTTCACCGGTTCCGTTTTCGGTACGGGCTTTACTGCCGGCACCGCCGGTTTTACCGGCTCCGTTTTTGATACGGGCTGTACTGCCGGCACCGCCGGTTTCACCGGTTCCGTTTTCGGTACGGGCTGTACTGCCGGTACCGCAGATTTCACCGGTTCCGTTTTCGGTACGGGCTGCCCTGTCTGTACTGCAGGTTTTGCCGGTTCCGTTTTTGCGGCGGGCTGTACCGCCGGTGTTTTTGTCTTAACCACTACATCCCCGGGCATCCCTTTGGGTACGCTCTGGTTTCCAGTAATCCGCGATCCATCTGCCTTATGGGGCATACTGGCAATTACCGGGGCAGCCATTACCGCCGGCTGCACGCATCCCATATATAACACAGCCAGCAACCCGATCATCAGCTTTCCGGCTATTTGCTTTTTATGCATAAAACCACTCCACTGCAATATTTACATTTTTAAAAAATTGCTTTTCATCTTATAACATTTAAAACACTTTTTAATTGTATTATATAACAGTTTACACTTCATTGTAAACTTTTCCCCTTTTATTTTATCAAGATTTTTTTCTGCCGGCAGCTTTCCCGTTCACAGAAAAAACGTTTTTTTATGTTACCATGTGACAACAGGCAAAAAATGTACTACAATCGTATCAGGAAGGTACTGTTTATTTATGAAAAAATTTTGTATGCTGTGTGCATTGCTTTGCATTTTACTTACAACAGCCTGCAGCAGCCCCAAAACAACAGAAAAGGATATAAAATTGCAGGGACAGACCGAAGCGGTCTGGTACACGGTGAAAGCCCCTGTGGAAGGAGAGATCCGGGGCCTGATCCTGGATAAAGGGGAACGGATCCGGAAAAACCAGCCCCTGTTCGGCCTCGGCACACAGGATGCCAGCCCGGAAGTGGAAAAAGCGGCCACAGAACTTGCCAAAGCCCAGGCGCAGCTGAACCGCGCTTCCCGGGAAAATAACGAAAGGGAACGGTCATCGGCCGCCGCAGCCCTGCAAGCTGCCCAAAGCGAAGTGCAGACGGCGGAGCAGAATTATGCAAAGATGCAGCGTCTGTTTGCCATTGGCGGCGTCAGCCGGCAGAAAGCGGAGCAGGCACGGCTGAATCTTGAGGCAGCCAATGCCGGCCTTGCTGCCGCACAGGCCCGTTTTCAGCAGGTAAGCCGGGAGTATACGCCGGAGGAACTGGAAAAACTGAAACAGGACGTGGACCAGGCCAAAACCGCCTATGACGCAACGGTCCTTACCGTGGAAGGCAGTGAAATTGCCAGTCCTGCTACCGGAATCGTAAAGGAAATTTTTGTTAAGAACGGCGAACAGGTCCAAAAAGACCAGCCTGTAATGAAACTTCTGTCCTCTACGGAATGTACCGTAAAAATCAGTGTGTCCCTTTCCGATCCCCGCATAAGGGAAGGCACGGAAGCCACCGTTACCCCGGCTGGAAGCAAAAAATCCTTTCCTGCCGTTATCCGCCAGGTGGGGCAAAACAGCCTGGTCCTGTTCTCCGACAGGAAACCGGAAGACCTTCCGGAAGGAGCCTCTGTAGACGTCAGGATTAATGTTAAAGGAACCGCCGATTAAATGAGGGCCGTTTCCCACTGTTTTTTGATTACCTGTACCAAAACCCAAAATAAAAAACTCCCGCCGTTTCGGCAGGAGTTGTTTTTTTATGGAGCGGGCAATGGGAATCGAACCCACCTCTAAAGCTTGGGAAGCTTTCATTCTACCAATGAACT
>Ga0256404_1004309_pt1 | contig 27135 bp, 19 predicted proteins | sample RumenRJG_01DNA_FD_185990 | JGI IMG/M metagenome (GOLD analysis project Ga0256404, IMG submission 185990) | Bovine rumen microbial communities from Lethbridge, Alberta, Canada - RJG_01 | ecosystem: Host-associated > Mammals > Digestive system > Stomach > Rumen | place: Canada: Alberta | collected...
AACGAAAAAAAATGTCAGTATATATCAGACTTATCAGGAACAATATCAAGAGCAGCAGCTCTTACGGTAAATACTTTGCAAAAGCAGTGAGCCAGGGCGAGGTGACACTCGACGAGATAGCCGCTGAGGCCTGTCGCAACAGCGGCTTCTCTGAAGGTTCTGTCATCGGAGTCGCTACGGAGATTCAGGACATCATGAAGCAGAGGCTTCGCGAAGGGCAGACCGTCGTGCTGCCCGGTATCGGCCGTTTCAGCCTTCGCGTGGAAAGTATAGGTGTCGATGAACCGAAGCAATTCAACATCGGGCGCCACATCACCCGCATCATCTGCGGTTTCCTCCCTGCAGGCCGCCGTATCGCCGGAGGCCGGATTCTCTACGACCTCTGCGACGGGGTGAAGGCCGTCTGGCTAAAAGGCTTCAAGCCCTAAAAGCCCCTTCTTAATGTTTTTTCGTAGTTTTTGAGCCCCTTTGATAAAGGGACGGCTATAAAGCAGGGTTAAAAATAGTTTATTTCGGATCAATATCGCATAATTTTTGTATATTTGCAGATGCAATCCGTATGGAGAGCAAGCATATTGATTAATGAATTAGCGTTCGCTATCTCATTTGACCTGAAGTGTAGAACTTTAATGATTAGAATATGGTAACATAAAGTAGACAATAGGACATAAGACAGAACGTCCACTTTTGATTCTTGTTTCAGATAATTGGGGAATTAAATGAAAATGCCAAGAACTGAAGTAGATAGTTCACGCCTCTCGGCGTGGGCATTTACTCGTTTAAGGCATAAAGGTTATCCCCAATACCTCTGGAACGTAAGCGAAGTAGATTGCTCACGTTTTTATTGTATCTAATAATTCTTTTAATTTTAATAAATATGAAAACAAAAATCTTATCATTCTTTTTTGTGCTTTTTGGCAGCATGAGTGTGAGTCTTTTATCGTCTTGTAGTAGCAGTGATGATGGCAATAGTTCAGAAACTATCATTACGGATGAACAAATAATAGGAACATGGAAAGTTATAGATGGCTATGAAACAAATGGTGAGAAAACAGTAACGAGTTCAATCGGTAAATTAGTGAAGTTTAATTCCGATGGTACTGGTGAGATAGGAATCGCAAGTATAAAATGGTCTCGTTCAGGTAATAACTTCAAATATGGTTATGGATCAAATACAGATACTTTCTCGGGTACATTCTCCTTATCAAATGGAGTATTGACGATGAAAGGCTCAGGCAATGGATGGAACTTCGAATATAAACTCCAGAAACAATATTAGTCTTGGTGAATAATAAATTCTAAGCGGTATGCACCTTGAACTGCTGGACTTGCTCGAGTTGCCCTTTGACCTCGTGACAGTAAAGAGCCTGATGGTCTTTGCCCGTGAAAGCGTAGACCGTGACAAAAATCAGATTTGTGAAAGAGCCTCTTAATGACAAGAAACGCTTTCAGGAATGCACAATTTCTATTATTTTTATGTTTAAAGACAATGAATCGTAACACCAATTCCAAATAGAAATGAAAAAATTACTTATTACTTTTTTTGCTACATGCCTCCCGTTAGCATTGTATGCGTATGATTTCATTTATGATGGAATAATGTATTCCATTGTTTCAGAATCAGATCAGACTGTAGAAGTTGCTTCTAGAAAAGAATCACTTGGCATGGTTGTTTCAAATCCCTATAGAGGGCGTGTCTTTATTCCCAGTAGTGTTTATAATGATGGTAAACAATATACTGTTGTAGGTATTGGTAAGCGTGCTTTTATCAATTGTATTAATGTCAGTTCTGTTTCACTACCTCTAACTATCAGATACATCAAAGATGAGGCTTTCGCTCTTTGTACTCAAATGAATAGTATTACAATACCATTTTTCGTAACAGATATTGGTGTAAAAATCTTCTATCTTTCTTCTATTTCAGAGATAGTATCAACAAACCAATATCCGCCAGTAGCTTCTGAGGAATCTTTTGTTTTTGGGGTCAGTAATAATCATGTTCTATTTGTACCAAAAGGTTCAGTGTTTGATTATCAAAATGCGAACGGATGGAATAGGATTGGGAACATATTAGAGATAAACAATAATAATTATTCAATAAATGGTCATGATTATGTTGATTTTGGGCTTCCTTCTGGCAGACTATGGGCTGTTACTAATTTCGGTGCTAATTCTCAAGAAGAATATGGTGAATATATTAATTGGGAAAACAAAAAAATCGTTAGTGATACGTGGGGAAATGATTGGACAATCCCATCACGTCATGACATAAATGAACTTCTCGAATACTGCAATTTCACATTGACTTATCAAAATGGGGTATTGGGATATCAAATAGGAAGACATGGGACTTTTATCTTTCTACCAGCTGCAGGACTTATTAGAGACGGTAATTATTCTGATCAAGGAGAATGCCTTTATTACTGGACAAAAGATAAAGGAAAAGAAAACGGCTATGCTTATTTTTTATATGGAGACAAAGTTGGATTGGATAATAATTCTACATCTAACTATTCCATTGATCTGATGCCAATAAGACCAGTCGTGTTTAATGCAACTTACGATGAAGATGATGAAGAAGAACCTATTGTAAGCCACGATTATGTGGATTTGGGTCTTCCTAGCGGAAATCTTTGGGCAAAAACTAATGTGGGTGCAGAGAATGAGTTTGATTATGGATATTTTTATGCATTTGGTGAAACTAGGTCAAAAGACTATTATCATTTAGAAAATTATAAATGGTATGATCAAGTGCTAAATCAGTATACCAAGTATAGTTCAGAATACAGCTTTGCCCTTCCATGGCTATTAAATGAAGATGATGTTGCTACAAAGAAATGGGGAGATATGTGGCATACACCAAGTCATTCTGACTACCATGAATTGTTGGAACAATGTACATCAAAATGGGAAGAAAAAAATGGCACATGGGGGAGAAGTTTTATAGGCGCAAATGGAAATACCATTTTTTTCCCTGCATCAGGGTATACGTATTCCTATAACCAATATGTTAATGAACTTGGATACTATTTAACTTCTAATACCGAAGTGAATCAGGATTGTATACTCTTCCGTTTTTCAGCAACAGAAATATCAGATTATTGGTTGAATGTAAAATACCAAGGATACTCGGTAAGACCTGTTATAAGACCTTGGGAAACTTCAATTGATGGTAAGTATGATAAAAAGAAAGGGACGGACCAAATTTATAACATTCAAGGAGTGAGAAAGACGGTTTTATCAAAGGGACTAAACATAATCAAAATGAAAAATGGCCAGATAAGGAAAATAATAAAAAAGTGATAATAGAATAAGTGTAAAGATAGTCAGAGGGGGACTGATACTAGTTTACCCCGTGATTGTTACAAAGCCTCGAAGGAATCCTCTTCGAGGCCTTTTTCAAGCATCCTCTGCTTTTATCCGACGATAAACTTCAAGCACTTCTTGAATAGACATGATGTACATTTTAAGTTTCTTGCCGTCAAGAGGCGTGCGGTGGCCGTCCATCCAGCTCAGTTATTGGAACTGCATGCAGAACTCATTATAATCTATCTTGCCCTGCTGGTACCAGAGCAGCGCATCAGCATATACAGAGAAGTAGAGGTTGCAAAACGGTTTGAAGAAGATGAAATGCTCATCATCCTCATATACCGTCTTGCAGACTTTTCCTCAATTGTTAAAGCTATATATTGTAAAGGACAGCAATTCACTTCGTAATGGGAAATATACTTGCCCTTAATAACCATTTATAGCAACTATAAAATTTGGTGGTTTGAATTATTTTCTGTAAATTTGCAACCGATTACAAACATTACAAACAACCGCTAATATGGAAAAGTTAGTAACACGGAATGAAGTATTTGACTTCAAAGGGATTGTCCATCGTATCGTCAGAGAGATAGACTCAAACAATATGTTTATCCTCTATCTTTTAGAAGATGGGCGTGAACTGCGTATGACAAGAAACGTACTTTTGTACAACTTCGCCAAAGACAAATTGCTTGGTAAAGATTTCAAAAACATAGCGAAGGTCTTTGATTGTTTTGAAAAGGATTTCATAGACGATAGAAATCAACCATACAAAGAATACTATGTTGTTTCAGAACATCTTGACAGAAATTTTGAGAAATATGATAAAATTCAGCAAGGGATTAACCTGTTCAGATACACATGGTATGAATATTTACATTGCCTTGATGTTCACTTAGAAGATCACATTATTAATGCATATGTAAACAATAACATAGAAGGGCAAGAAATCATTCGAAACAATATTAAAGCAAACGCCAAGGACAATATTGACGAAGCTGTTGCTATGGCCTTCGATAATGTATATAGAACTATCAAGGGACTTGATCCTTATATAAAGATACATCCATATCCTGCAAATGTGGGCCTTGCCGATTCTATGATAAAGGTTTGCAACTTTGGATAACCCTTTAATTCTATAGTGTTCTTTGAAATAATAGTTTACCAATAAGGCTCTGCAATATAATTATAAATGTAATCCGCAATTCTCGCAAGAGATAGTGGATAGAGGCAATTTCCTGTGTTGTCTGTAAGGTAGTTGTTTAAATAGCAATGACTTACGAATCATCTATTGCAAGCACAATTCGTTTGCAAGGTGAAAACAGTTAGCGCTGTATCTCCATGTCGGTGCCGCCAATTGCAAGCACAATTCGTTTGCAAGGTGAAAACAGTTTGATACTCTGTCGCATGCCCTCGTCGCCGATTGCAAGCACAATTCGTTTGCAAGGTGAAAACAGTGCCACGGCCTGCAGTGCCGACGAGATGTCTATTGCAAGCACAATTCGTTTGCAAGGTGAAAACAGTCTCGTAGGCACAGGCATCTCGGCAGAACTGATTGCAAGCACAATTCGTTTGCAAGGTGAAAACAGTCTCGTAGGCACAGGCATCTCGGCAGAACTGATTGCAAGCACAATTCATTTGCAAGGTGAAAACAGTCCCGCCTCGTAAGCGCGGATGATATGACCGATTGCAAGCACAATTCGTTTGCAAGGTGATAAATAGTGGATTGATTATGCAGACAAGAGCCAGTCCTATTAAAAGCACTATTAGCTTACAAAACTGATATTCAGTTTATTTGCATAGTCTTTTTGGTACTTTATCACTAATCATACTTTGATATTGTAGATGAAACTTACAAAGAGATTTCGAATTAAACCTGATGAAAGGTTATTGGAAATTTGTAGAATTGCCAATAACCTTTATAATCAGACTCTTTATTATTGGCAGCAAAGACGTGAAAATGATGGCGAGTTCCTGAAATTCTATACTTTGCGCAACGAAATGCGTAATGTTACGAACTTGGAAGGAACAAAGAACTACTATCTAATGAACGCCCATGTGTCAGAGTTCGTCATCAAATTAGCATACGATGCCATCGATTCTTTCTATAAACAGATTGCAGATTGGAAGAAACATCCCGAAAGATACAAAGCTAAGCCTGAATTTCCACACTATCACAAGCGCAATGGCTATACAGAAGTACAACTTGATGCGCATGAATTCAAGATTAAAGATGGAAATATTATCTTCAACAAGAAAAAAGGCTATGGCATACCTATACCACAATGGAATAAATGGAAAAGCTATTATGAAAACACAAAGATGGTAAGAGTATTGCCTCATCAAGACTACATGATAATTGAGATCGTATATGAAATTGAAATAAGACAAGCAGATGTCAATATCAGTAATGTTGCTGCAATAGATATAGGTGTAGATAATTTAGCAACATTGGTCACTTCGAGCGGATGCACTATTTTCAATGGGAAACCGCTAAAAGCTTACAATCAAAACTTCAACAAAAAAATAGCTAAAGCGAAGAGCATTCTTGATAGACAACAGCCTGATAAACGTTCTAGTAATCGCATTCGTCAATTGTATGACAAAAGAGATTGCTTTATTGAAACATACATGCACTGTGTTAGCCGCCGTATCGTGGACCAACTTATAAATGAACATGTTGGTCTTTTAGTGGTAGGTCGTAATAAGGGCTGGAAACAAGAATCCAATATGGGAAAAGTCGGCAACCAGAGATTTACCCAGATACCCTTCTTTAAGTTGCAAAGTCAGTTGAAGTATAAATGTGAGATGGTAGGTATAAAATATGAGGAACAGGAAGAAAGCTATACCTCAAAAACTGATGCGCTGGCATTGGAGAGCATTGAGCATCACGAGACTTACATGGGAAGCAGAAAAAAGCGAGGATTGTTCCAAAGCAGTACAAACAAACTAGTGAATGCAGATCAAAACGGAGCATTGAATATCTTACGCAAATTTTTGGGCGACGTTGCATATATAGAAGCTACTAAAGATTGGGAAATTCCATCTACACCTCATATTGTTAATTGTTTTACAAATAAAACCACAGAATAGATATACAGCGACCGGGAAAATGCATTGTAATTTTCATTTTCCCGATGTTTGACAACATCCTTGGCTGGTGCCTGGGTCAGAACTATTGGTGCGAGTACATCGAGGGCGATCTATCGTTCTTCTGCGTCATTGCAGGCTTTAATGCCGCAGAACTCACCCCCCAAGTATCCTGACTTCATCAGTGAGCGCGTCTATGCCCTCAGTGATGCCACTCGCTGGTAGTATGAGTATGGAAAAGAGTGTCTATCTATTAAATAATGTGTAAAATTCGCGTGTTGAGGCATCTTTATCAGATATATTTTGTACTTTTGCATAGGTATAAGCCCAAATGAAATGCGGATGGACTACGATAGCGGATTCATATTGCAGAAAGAAGTCTACTGGTCACTTTTGAATGAGGGGCTGGCTATACCTATTTCAGCCTGTTCGCGTTTTTCTGATTGGGATGCCTCAATACTTAAACATGGTGCCAGCAAGCAGGTGAAGATACTGATAGAAAATGAGTTTTATGATGCGAAGCTGATAAACCAGAACTTTGATAAGCGGAAGTATCCTAATCATAGAGACATATTTTCTTCTCGACATGCCGAAAAGTGGATGATTATTTGTAATTTTGTGGGAAGAGAACGACAAGGCTCTGGCAGAGAAGGTGGATAACAACTTACAAAAAAATTTTGTAAGTTGTCAAGAATTTAGTATCTTTGCGGCATCAAACCTATAAACTTAAAATAATGAGAAGCTTTTTGATAACCATGCTGCTCGTCTGCAGCCAAGATATGCTGGCACAAGTTCAACCGTGTGCGTTGCCTACACCAACGGAAAACCAACTGCGCTGGCAGGAAATGGAGATGTACGCCTTCATCCACTACTCGTTGAACACCTATACTGACCAAGAGTGGGGATTCGGAAACGAAGATCCGAAGATTTTCAATCCCTCCCAGCTCGACTGTCGGCAATGGGCACGCGTCTGTAAGCAGGCGGGTATGCGAGGGATTATCTTCACGGCTAAGCATCATTGTGGCTTTTGTATGTGGCCATCAGAATATACAGAGTATTCGGTGAAGAACTCGCCCTGGAAAGATGGTAAGGGCGACGTGGTGGGCGAATTGGCTCAGGCTTGTCGCGAGGAAGGACTTGAGTTCGCAGTCTACCTCTCACCTTGGGATCGGAATCATCCGGAATACGGACGTCCTGCCTATGTGGAATATTTCCGAAACCAGCTGCGCGAGTTGCTGACCAATTACGGAGATATCTTCGAGGTGTGGTTCGACGGCGCCAATGGTGGAGATGGATGGTATGGCGGTGCCAACGAGGTGCGCAAGATTGATCGCACAACCTATTACGAATGGCCTGAGACCTACAAGATGATTCGTCAGCTGCAACCCAAGTGCCTTATCTGGAATGACGGCAGCGACCGTGGTGACCTACGCTGGGTGGGCACAGAGGCAGGAAATGTCGGCGAAACCAACTGGAGCATGCTCAACAAGACGGGCCCCGTGCCTTACGAGCAGTTGCACTATGGCCTGGAGAACGGTGACTCTTGGGTACCTGGTGAGACCAACACCAGCATACGCCCAGGCTGGTTCTATCACGAGACAGAGAACGAGCATGTAAAGAGTCTGTCGAAGCTGATGGATACCTATTACAAATCGGTGGGCCGCAACTCTACTTTGTTGCTCAACTTCCCCATAGCACCTAACGGTCGCATCCATCCTAACGACAGCCTGCGAGGTATCGCCTTTAAGAAGATGATCGACGAGGTGTTTAGGACCAACCTTGCGGAAAATGCAAAGACGCAAACCAAGGGGGACGAGATAGTCATCGACTTTGGTAAGCCAACCACCTTTAATCGCTTCCTTGCAGAAGAAGATATCCGCTATGGTCAGCGCGTGAAGAAATTCAAGTTAGAAGCACTGGTCGACGGGAAATGGGTAGCGTTGAAAGACCAACTGGTGGAAAATGGCGACGGACTAACCACCATCGGTTATCGTCGTATCATCTGTTTCCCGACAGTAAAAGCCATGAAACTGCGCTTTACCATCGTAGACACTAAATATGAACCCATCATCAAGAAACTTGGCGTCTATCTGGCGCCTGAGCTGACGGCCGACATCCCCGATGCTGGCGAGAAGAAGTCAAGCGGCTTGCACCTGTTCTTCAACAGTCCTCGTCAGATGATGATCGACTGGGACACAGAGCAGACCGTCCATGCGTTCCGCTACTTGCCGCCACAAGAGTCGAACGACGGCACTATCACCCACTACACCCTCTGGGGCTCTACCGATTGGAGTAACTGGACAAAGCTGGCCTCTGGCGAATTCTCGAACATCGTCAATAACCCCATTTGGCAGACCATCAAGTTTAATGCCACCAAAGTACGCGTCCTCAAACTTGATGCCGATCGTTTGGCCTCTGGTGAGCGAATGGCCTACGGAGATATTGAAGTCATAACAGAATAAGAACAAACAAGATGAAGAGAATACTGATCCTCCTGACTTTGCTGTTGACCATATCAGCACAGGCCCAAACCCACGACTGGGAGGACCCTGCCGTGCTGGGCATCAACAAACTGCCGTATCACGCCACTCTGCAACTGCCCTCGAAATGGAAAATGTGTAAGGAGATCGTCAGTCTTGACGGCGAGTGGCTGTTTAGTTGGAGCCGCAATCCGGAGGAGCGACAAACAGACTTCTATCGTGAGGACTATGACGTGAGCAGCTGGGGGAAGATAAAGGTGCCAGGCAACTGGCAGACACAGGGTTATGGCACGCCTATCTATACCAATATCGATTATCCTTTCCAGCGCAACCGTCCCAGTGTGACCAGTGAACCGCCAAAGGACTGGACGGCTTACGAGAACCGTAATCCTGTAGGACAGTATGTCACTTTCTTCGACGTGACCAAGGAGATGCTTTCGAAGAATCTGATTCTCCACTTCGGCGGTGTACATTCGGCCATGTACCTCTGGGTGAATGGGCAGAAGGTGGGCTATAGCCAGAACTCCATGTCGCCAGCAGAGTTCGATGTGACCAATTATCTGCATGAGGGGAAGAACAAACTCGCCGTAGAGGTGTATCGCTGGTGCGACGGTAGCTATCTCGAAGACCAGGATATGTGGCGCCTGAGCGGCATCTTCCGCGAGGTACAACTGTGGGTGCGCCCGCTGGTACATATAGCCGACTATCATGTGACAGCAATGCCTAATGCCGATTACAGCAAAGCAAGCGTAAAGGCAACTATCAGTCTCTGCAACACAGGAAAGAGAACTGCAAACGACCTGCAGGCAGTACTGCTAATGAACGGACGCGAGATGAAAAGCGAACTGAAACTGTTGGCTATAGGTGACACCACCACACTCACTCTGAACGAGACCTTGCTCCACCCTCTACTTTGGTCTGCTGAAAATCCTAACCTCTACCCCTTCAGCGTGGAGCTGCGTGATGCTGACGGCATGGTGATCGAACACTTCGACTACCACTTCGGAGTGAAGAAAGTAGAAATCGTCGGTGAGGTGTTTAAGATTAACGGCAAGAACGTGAAGCTGCGCGGTGTGAACCGTCACGACCATCATCCGTTGACAGGCCGCTGGGTGGATGACGCAACCTACGAACAGGATATCCGCTTGATGAAACAGGCCAACATCAACTTCCTTCGCACCAGCCATTATCCCGACCGCGAGTATCTATATGAGCTTTGTGACCGCTGGGGAATTTACGTGATGGACGAGGCTAATCAGGAGAGTCATGGCTACGGCTATGCCAACGAGGAGATGGGGCACGACCTCGCATGGCAGCAGGCTCATGTGGACCGCGCAGAATCATTGGTGAAGCGCGACTTCAACCATCCCTGTGTCATCCTGTGGAGCTTGGGCAATGAGGGAGGCGTAGGTCCCAATATCCAGGCGATGTACAACAAGGTGTGCGAACTCGACACTACCCGTCCACCCTTCTACGATTGTCATCCGCGCTACTCTGCACTCCACGACTTTGGCTATCCAGCGCCCGACGAACTGCGCAGCGAGGCCATCAAAGAAACCGAGAAACCCATGATAGCCCGTGAATACGCCCACGCCATGGGTAATTCGATGGGTAACCTGCAGGAGTATTGGGATGTCATTTATGCCGACAGTAGCATCGTCGGCGCTGCTATCTGGGACTGGGTGGACCAAGGACTCTTGAAGAAAGATGGCGATATTGAGTTTTGGGCTTATGGTGGTGACTATGGCGACAAACCTAACCTCGATGCCTTCTGCATCAACGGACTGTTGGCTCCCGACCGCACACCTCATCCGCACTACTACGAGGTACAGTATGTGTATCAGCCCTTGCAATTCGTTCAGGAGAGTGACAGCATTCGGATCATTAATCGAAACTATTTCACCAGTATCGATCAGTATGAATACTATTGTGAGGTCTATCATAACGGAGAACTGGTCACAGGTGAACTTGCGCGAATGAATGGTGACAAATTCGGTATTCCCTATCCCTATTATCCCTATGACGAACCCGAACTGATCCTAAACGTCTATGCCCGGCTGCGTCAGGCTACACCCTGGGCAGAAGAAGGATTTGTGGTTGCCCGCGAACAGTTCATTCTCAAACCTGAAGAGTTCTGGTTTGGCGTCAGCGAAGGGAATGCAAAACCGCAGGAATCGGCAGGGAATATGGTCTTCACGACAGAGAACGGTTCCGTCACCATCGACCATACAGGTGCACTCACCTCATGGATGGTCGATGGCAAGCAGATACTGCAGGCTCCCTTGGAGCCCTATTTCTGGAAACTTGAGAACGACAACCAGCATGCCGCTCATTTTGCTGAACGAACAGCCCCGTGGCGCGATGCTGCCAAAAACCGCACAGTCAAATCCGTCCGCATCAAGGATCATCAGGTCATTGCCGACATGACACTCTCTGTTGGCGCTGACTTGACATTGACATATACCGTTAAGACTGATGGCCGTATCATGGTGGATATGAATTACCGTCCTACAGCCACCGATATTCCTTTGATCCCCAAGTTCGGTATGCGAATGCGCCTGCCTGCCGACATGACTCATATCGCTTATTATGGTCGTGGCCCGTGGGAGAACTATCCCGACCGTAAACGCTCTGCATTCATCGGACGCTATGAGATGCCGCTATCGGATTATCAGACAGACTATGTGAGACCACAGGACAATGGCAACCGCTGCGATATACGTTGGTTCGAAATCGGTTCTGAGAAACTGAAGATACACATTGACGGCAACCAGCCACTCTGCATCCGAGCCTGGGACTATGGCGAGGAAGACTTAGATGGCGTTCGTCATCCTCAAGACATCACCCGAGGACGTTTCGTCAACCTGAACATCGATCTGAACATTCACGGTGTGGGAGGCATTGACACCTGGGGACGGCGGACGCTACCACAATACACCATTCCTGGCGATCAGCCTCATCACTTCAGTTTTACGCTTTCAACGACTCAAAACAACATTCAAGATGATGAAAACATATAATGGAAAAACCGGAGAGCCTATGGTGAGACCAGCGACTCAGGCGAATAGCTTCTACACAGGCAATCCCAAGGAACTGAGTGAGGAGGTGGACAGTTTCCTGGCGCTGCATCGTAGCGCAACCGTCTATCATGATGTGGCTGCGCTCATCGTGCCTCATGCGGGCTATTACTTCTCAGGCAATGTGGCAGCAACTGCCTATATGTCGATACCAGCAGACAAGCCTTACAAGCGCATTTTCCTATTAGGTCCCAGCCATCACGAATGGCTCGACGGGGCTTCGGTGAACACGGAGGCAGACTACTATGCGACGCCATTGGGTCTTGTGAAGGTGGACCACGAGACGGCGCTTCGTCTGGCAAAAGCGGATCATGTCTTTTCCTATTACCCCAAGGCACACGACAGAGAGCATTGTTTGGAGGTGCAGCTGCCATTCCTGCAAAGACGGTTTGGTGAGGACACCGTGCCGCCTATCGTGCCCATCATCATATCGACCAACGACTTCAGGAAACTGCAACAGATAGCTGACGTGTTGAAGCCCTATTTCACAGACGAGAATCTGTTTGTCGTCAGCAGCGACTTCTCGCATTATCCCTCGTATGAGGATGCCTATGAGGTGGATGCCAAGACGGGCAAGGCCATAGAAACAGGTGATGTGGAGCAGTTCATCGCTGTGCTCGAAGAGAATGCCCGTAGCGGCAAGCGCAATCTGGCTACCAGCGCCTGCGGAGAACTGGCCATCGCCACGCTGATGCTGATGATGGACAACGCTTACGAGGTGCATCATCTGCTCTATCAGAACTCTGGGGATATCGACAACCACGACCATAGTCGGGTGGTTGGCTATCATGCATTTGCGATGGTCCGTGCGACCACCTCGCAGACCTTTTCGCTGTCCGACGAGGAGAAGCGGAAACTGAAGGAGATTGCGCTGACTAGTATCCAAGATTCGCTGGACGGCCAACGGATAGCGGAGCCCACGGGACTGACAAAGACACTGGAATCAAAGTGCGGCGCGTTTGTTTCGCTGCATAAGCAAGGTCGTCTGCGTGGGTGCATCGGACACTTTGGCGAGGATACGGCCCTGCACGAGATCGTGGCCGAGATGGCACGTGCCGCAGCCTTTGAAGACCCGCGATTCATGCCCGTCACGAGAGAGGAACTGAATGATATCGACGTCGAAATCTCCGTGCTCACGCCCATGCGACGCATACAGAGTCTGAATGAGTTTCAACTGCATCGTCATGGTATCTATATGCGGCGGGGCTATCGCAGTGGGACCTTCCTGCCGCAGGTAGCCGACGAGGTGAACTGGACCAAGGAGGAGTTTGTCAGCCATTGTGCGCAGGACAAAGCCGGCATCGGATGGGATGGTTGGCGCGATGCAGAACTCTATGTCTATGAAGCAATTGTGTTCTGATGGAGTGCAAATACTATAAGAAACTGGATGACGGCAAGGTGGAGTGTCTGCTCTGTCCCCACCGCTGCAAGATAGCCAACGGTAAGACGGGCATCTGCCGGAGCCGGCGCAATAAGGACGGTGTGCTTATCAGCGAAGTGTATGGCAAGCCCTGTTCGCTGGCTATCGACCCTATCGAGAAGAAGCCGTTGTATCATTTCCATCCTGGCACGACGTGTCTGTCTGTCGCCTGCACGGGCTGCAACTTCCGTTGCTTGAATTGTCAGAACCACGAGATATCCCAAGTGGCACCTGCCGTCGTCGGCCATTACGACCTCACGCCCCAACAGATTGTGGAGCTCTGCATAGAGCATCATAGTCCTGGTATCGCGTACACTTACACCGAGCCGCTGACCTATCTGGAGTATATTACCGACATTGCCCGTCTGGCTCACGAAGCAGGGCTGTGGAACATCCTCGTCACGGCAGGCTACGTCTGTCAGGAGCCTCTGAAAGACCTCCTACCCTATCTCGATGCTGCCAACATCGACCTGAAATCATTTAGCGACGATATCTATATGAAGGTGAGTGGCGGTCATCTGCAACCCGTCCTCGACACCATCCTGGCGATGCGCGATGCGGGGGTATGGATAGAACTGACGAATCTCCTTATCCCCGAGGTGAACGACGACAGGCTGATAATCCGTGAGATGTGCCGCTGGATAGTGGACAACAACCTCGCCGACCATCCCCTGCACTTCAGCCGTTTCTTCCCGAGATACAAGATGGAGGACGTGCCTCCGACACCTATCCATACCCTGAAGGAAGCAAAACAGATCGCCATAGAAGAGGGTATCAGATATGTGTATTTAGGAAATGTCTAAGGCGACCATGGACATGGTTAATAAGCGAGCGAAACACAAAACAAATCACGTTTTAATTCCTTGTTATGGGTCTATTAGGATTGTTCTCTGTCTGCAAAGTCAGGCTGCTGAGGCCGCAACAAATAAACCCATAAAATAATCCAGAGGCTGCGCTCTGTCAACGATGCAAAGTCTGTAGGAACTCGATCTCGACGATACGGAGTTCGTTTCCCGAATCAGAACCACCTTTCGCCTTGAAGAGATCGAGCTCGCCGGCAGCAGGCTCTGCCACTTCGACGATGCCGCCGAAGGCATCCTTGTCCTTCCCGGCTCCTTTCAGACGGATGGTTATTTCGTTGGTCTTTACGGATTTTGTCGGTTTCAGGTGTACATAGCCCAGGCTGCGGGGTGCCTCACCACACTCCAGATGAGCTGCTTGCCAGCATATATCTCCAAGGGATAGCTGCGCAGGCGCCAGCCCGACAGTTTCACACAGATATCATCAATCGTGGTTTTCTCTGCAAGCCGATAGGTGATCCAGGCTGTTGAGAGCCGACCGTCGTTTTTCCACTCCGACAGTTCGTTGTCGTCGAAACTACGGGCTGCATGTGCTGTGTCGTAGCCAGCCTTAGCCGAAACAATCTCTATGCCGCGGGCCTTTTCTGTATAGGAAGGTGTGGATGGTGCCTCGCCACGATCCAGACGTCCCTTAAGGGTCAGAGAAGGCAGATAGTGCGCCGCATCCACAGCCCCACTCTTCACTGACAGATAGGCGGGCTTCACAACTTCAGCAAAGGCCGAGAGGCATATCTCACCCGCATTGGGCGTGGTGCGGACGAGCACACGGGCAACACCGCACTCTACGGGGAGGTTATAGCTACCCACATAGTTGTCTGAGACATTCTTGGTATTCGCTGCATCGAGCAGGCCTTCCCTGCGATCAGTATCGGGACGCTGCATAGCTTTATTGTCTCGGGCACCGATGCCCCCAATCCACTGCGCCTCACCCCACAGTTCAAAGTGAATCATACGGTCGTCTAACGGACAACGGCGGCCCTGTTTGTCGAGCACTTCTACTTGATAGAGGATCATGTCCGCCCCGTCAGCCTTCGTGCCCTCAGGATTCTGGATGGCCGTCAGCTTCAACTGACTGGGCTCTCCAGCGGTTTCGAGTTGATAGCGGCTCCCGTCTGAGGCCACAGCTTCCAAGATGCCAGACTCATAGGCAACATTATCGAACGTGAAGAGATAGCGATAGTCCTGATGCCCCTTGCCTAACGAACGACCATTCAGGAAGAGCTCCACCTCATCACCTGTTGAGACGACATAGACAGGCTTCACAGTGCCAGACTGATAGTTCCAATGTCCGATGATATAGGTCTGTGGCTCTTCCGGCTCTACCCAGCCGTTCCACATCACCTGATGGGCATAATAGGCATCCTTCGGGATGCGCATGGCGTCGGTGACACCACTCGTTCGATAGTTCGACTCACCACGATGGTGGGTGTTCGTATCAGAGAAGACAATCTTCACGCCACCCGACGAGACGCGCGTGCCAGTACCCGGGCGCTCCAGCCAGTAGTCGTACCAGCGGCGCATCATCTCGATGGCAAACTGGTCCATGTTGTGATTGTATTCCTGGGCGGGTTTACCGCGATACAGCGGTCCCTCACCCTCTTTATGATAGGGATAGGAATAGTCGTCCCAGTACTTGCGCAGTCCTTCGTCGCGGCAGTATTCCATCGCCCACATCGGGTGTTTCTTCGACTTGTTGATGTAAAGCATCTCACCGCCATACTCCGCCTCGTCGATATCAAGCATCTCGCGCGAGCCAACGGCACGACCGCCATAGGGATCATACGCATCACGGATAGCCTTCATCTCCAGCATGTGCTCACGGCTGATGCTCTCGTTACCACTCTCGTAGAAAAGTATCGACGGATTGTTGCGGTTGTAGATGACGGCATCGCGCATGAGTGCCTTGCGCTGTTCCCAGCGGGGCCCCGTCACGTCCTTCTCAGCATCGCCCGCAGGCATGGCCTCGATCAGGCCGACACGGTCACAACTCTCAATGTCCTGCTTCCAAGGGGTGACGTGCATCCAGCGCACGACGTTACCCCCCGACTTCACCATCAGGTCGTTGGAATAGTCGCTGAGCCAGGCTGGCACGGAGAGTCCTGCCCCCGGCCACTCATTCGAAGTGCGCTGGGCATAGCCGTGAACCATCATCACGCGGTCGTTAAGCCAGATTTTTCCTTCGCCGAAACGTGTCTTGCGGAAACCGGTACGGATGACGACCTCATCATTCCCTGCATTAAGGTTTAAAGGCTTAGCATCAGCTCCATCCTCTGCCAGATAGGTCTTGACCGTATAGAGATAGCCATACCCCCACGACCAGAAATGCAGGCCGCTCACTTCGCGCGCGATACAGACAACACGCGTCTCGCCAGGCTGCAAAGTGACACGTTCACCCGGGATAATGGCCGAGAGGTAGTTGTTTGCATTGATAATCATAGCAAAGAGCCGGAACGAACGCGGTTTACTGTCCTCATTCCTGACCTGCGACTCGACATGAATCGTAGCTTTGTGGTTGGCAATGTCGAAATCGGTGGCATAGACATAGGTGCCGGTAGTACCGAGATTGCTGTAGAGCGGCAGTGTCTGATAGAGCTTGCCCGTCACATGCAGCCATACGTTCTTCGGGATGCCGCCATAGTTGGCATTGAAGTTGCGATCGTTCCACTGGTAACGGCTCTGATACTGACGCGACTCGTAGGTCCAGCTGTTGTCACAGCGCACGGCCAGCACGTTGTCACCTTCCTTGATATATGGTGTCAGGTCGAAGCCGCAGGCCATCACGCCGTTCTCACTGAAGCCGAGATGCTTTCCGTTCAGATAGAAGTCTGCCCCCTGTCGCACGCCCTCGAACTCTATAAAATATTTATGCGTATCTTCAATCCTAAAATGCTTCCGATACCAGCAGATGGTGTCCGTCAGATCGACGATGTCCTTACGGAAAGCCTCATCGCCGTTAAAGGCGTATGGCAGTGTGACCTGTTGCCAACGGCTGTCATCGAAATCTGGTGCCGCTGCGGACTTACAATCACCCACCTGCAGCCGCCAGCCGCTGTTGAAGTTCAGCTTCTGACGCTCAACCGTCTCTTGCGCCTGCAAGGGCAAGTTCCACAGAACTGTCGTACAAAATAATAAGAGTATCAGTTTCTTCATTGTCAGCTTACAGTCGCATGCCGATAGAGGCATTGATGAACCAGTCGTTCAGATAGCCATTGGTGCTGTCGTGATGATAGCGGATATTGTTGAACTGTCCGTAGGCATTGATGAAATAACGTCCGAAGTTGTAAGTCAGCGACGCCCGCGCATCGAAACCGATGCTGATGCCACTGTTGAACGTCTGCTCGCCCAAGGAGTTGATACGCAGTTGGTCGTAGAACCACTTATCCCAATCCTCGTCGGAGATATCCGGATCCCAGAAGTAAGGGTCTTCCATCAGTTCCTCTACATTAGTGGTATAGGCATAGGCCTTGAGTTTGTTGACAAAGGTCAGCATGGGCATAGCCATGACGTTGACGAGCAGGCCGCGCATGGGCACCCAGTTGTAGGCATAGCCAGCCCCCACACTGCCCTGCCAGAACTTCACGCGCCCCAGTCCGCCCATCATGTAGATGATATCGCCATTCAGACTGGAGGTATAGTTGATATCCATATAGTTGTACATCAGTCCTGCCATCAGCGACCCTGCCGACCGCTTCTGGATGACCGACTGGTCGTAGGCTGCGGCATAGGAGAACTTCTTGCCGTTGAACAGATAGTACCCGTCAGCGATAACTGTCTTCACGTGAATGGGGTCAACCAGCTGCACTTCCATCCATTCATCCTTGTCTTTTTCTTCAATCAGGTCTGTAGTCAGGTCCAAAGTCGGGTTGCGGTTGTCGAACGAGTGGATGCGCACGTTGATGCCAAACGATCCTCCCGTGGCACCGAAGGTCAGATAGCTACCCTTGTCGCCGCCGACGTTCACCGTGTAGCCAAAGCCGTAGCCCCGATACCCTGCCCAGAGACCAATATACTGTGCCGGCGTGGTCTTCAGATGCGGGTTGGCACTATATTCCTCCCCATACATACTCCCCTGCGTGTGCATGCTCACGATGGTCTGGCTCACGTTGCTTTTCAGGATGAACTGCCAAGGCTTCTCGGGCGCGTCTATATAGCGACGGTCAACGCCTCTGACCGACATAGAGTCGATCAAGGTGCCCACTTTCTTGACCAGTGACACGATGCCGCCTTCTGCCCTCGCCTGCCCGCAAGCACCAAAGGCCACCACAAACAACAAAAATTTAAATGCTCTCATCAGTTTCCAAGGATAATTCGATTTTGGAGGCAAAGATACACAAAACTTTTGAATCAGGACAACTGTTGGACGAGAAAAATGAAAAATATTCCCCAGATTCTTAGGACAAGAAGTTTTTTACCTCTTCCAGGAAGTCTAGCGCTGCAGGGTAATGCCCATCAGACCTACGACGACGTCGTTCGACAAGGTGCGTACCGTCAGGCTCTGCAGTGTCTTCTGCGGATTAAGCGGCATGTCGAGGATGATGCCTGCGCCTCGCTCAAAATTGCGGTCGAAATAGCTGGCAGCCACGCCTGTGGCAGCCGGACGGCCATAGTGTTCCCCCATCGGCTGCAACTCGCGCGAGACAGCCCCCGAGGCAAAGTCGATGCGGTATGGACGGGGCTGGGCGGCATGGAAGGCAAGGCCGTCTTCGTAATAGTCCTGTTCGATAGGGCACCAGTTGTGGGGATTCTGCAGACGGAGCGTGTCCGCCGTTCCATCGGCATACTGAGCGACGACTATGCCATTGTCGATACGGCTCTGCATGTGATTGGTGCTGCCCGCCATCAGCAGATAGGCATGGGAGGCTGTACCAGAGAGCGGGATGGAGACTGCATCCGGATAGTTGTCCCAAAGTGAAGTATAGACGATATTACGGCCCGTCTTGGGATAGAGGAAAGGTATGCCCTCGCCTATCCCGACGGTGAGCTGACCGTCCGTCACCTTCTCGCGCAAGGCCGTATCGTCGATTTTCGCCATCATCTCCGGGTGGCACCACTCCCCGATGCCGTGGACGGGAATCTGAAGCGTGGTATAGGGGGAACGGGGCGAAAGATAGAAGTTCTTGAAGATATCCGATACCTGACTGTTGAACTGGCTGCTGATATCTACCGGTTGTAATTTGTCTGTTTCCACATCGTCGAAGCCATTTCCCCATGCCCTGCCGTCAAGGCGTTCTGCCGTGAGCAGGGGCTTGGGAGCAGCCTGCCGCTTCGGACGTGTCACGACGATGGTTTGCCGTTTCTCACTCGTTCCGAGTGTCTCCACATAGCCAAAGCCCGTGTTCTGACGGAGCACGATCTGTAGGGGCTGGGCGAAGTTCTGCTCTATCTCATAGATTTCCTTGTTGCCTTCACGACGGAAGGAATACTTGAAATAAGGCGTCGATATAGAGGCATGTTTCCATTCGGCAGGGAAGCCTGGACGGAGGATGCAGCGACCATTGAGGGCATCGGGGATGATGCCATAGAGTCCCTGTATGAAGGTGCGGGCGGAGATTCCCGTATTGTCGGAGAAATCACGATAGAGTTCACCGCGAGCCTTGTCGTAGTAGCTGATCTGTCCGAAGTTACCCGGACTGTCGCCGAGATAGGCCTGATCCATGATGTTGCCCTTGACGAGCCTGAAGCCTTCCTCGCTGCGCCCCGCCTGGAAATAGGCCAGTGCCATGTGCATCACCTCCTCGGCTGCCACGTTGTTGATGCTCCAGTCGTAGGGCAGCCAGTCGGTGGTGCTGAGGGTGTAGAGGGCTGGCGCCTTGCGCGACTTTTCAGCCATGACCACAGGGATATGGGGGATGCAGGAATCGACATACTGCGTAGCGCGGAAGGCCATTTCCTCGGTGGCTGCACCACAGTCGATAGGCGTGTAGATGGTCCACAGGGCCGCATGGTCGTGCGTGCGTTTCAGTCCCATGAAATCCTTATACTCAGCCCAGTGACCACGATGTTTCAGCCACAGCTGCTCATTCATGGCCTTCAGGGTCTTCTCAGCCTCTTGCTGGTAGTAAGCGGGATCCTCGCCCAATATCTCGGCGATGCGGGCTGCCAGAGCGAAACCCCGATAATTGTAGGCCGACGAGTGGGTGACGGCTCCACTGTTATAATAGAGGGCATCACTGGCCCAGATGCAGCAGTAGGCATCGTAGAGCCCGTCGTCGTCGGGGTCATAGTTGCGCTTCTCCCAGTCGAGATGGCGCTTCAGCACGGGCCACATCCTGCGCATATAGACCGTATCGGCATCATACTGGAAGTGCCACAGCAGTTCGTCGATATAGTTCAGGTTCATGTCGTAATGATGCATGATGTCACGACGGTTGGGATTGCGGCAGATATAGCCATTGGAGTACATCTGCGTACCCCAAGTCTTGGCGGCACGAGCCAGTCCCTTTTCAGGATCCTGCGTCGGATGAGGAATCACAGGCTCCACATCCGTCACCTGACTGTTGGCATAGGCCGTGAAATGCGAGAGGGCACGGTCTGGCATACCGAGCACATCGCTTAAATAGCCAGCCCGCCAACCTGTCAGCGGCATACGCCAGGCTACGGCACCATGCATCCACACTTCCCCACCCCAAGCACCGTCAGCAGCTGCCATCAGGGTGCCGCCCAGCGTGTTGATGTAGGGGTCTGGGGTGTCAAAGACGATCCGGCCGACCAACCAGTCATGATGCCGCATGGCTTTTTCCCACAGGGGCAGGGCTTCAGTCCTTGAGGGGGCAGTCAGCACATAGTCGCCTTTGGTCTTCCCCTCAAGAAGAACATAAGCCTGCTCCTGCCCCACTCCGAGGCAGACCGTCTGCTTGTGGTTCTCATCGGGTGCAGGGTCGAAGCTATTTACTGGGTCTGCATTCAGGTCACCCGCACGGTTCAGTTTCGGCTGTCTGATTCCGCAGACGATGCACTCCAGGGTTGCACCCGCTGGCAACTCGGTGCCATGAATCTGCCAGATGGCAGCATCACTGTCGGGCATCGCCAGGACAGCTATCGACAACGCACCTTTGCCCAGGGCAGGATCGGTCAGCCGATAAGTGCGCATCCCGGCATTGTAGCGGGCTTCGCACTGAGCCGTGTTCTCCAGTTCAACGGTCGTTCCATTCACATGCAGGCGGAAACGGACATTCCGATGGTTCTTTCCCCGATAGGTGCCGAAGATGGGACGGTCGCTCGTCTCTATCCGGAAGTCGGTATATCCGCCATAGAGCGCACGGGTATAGCGGTTAGTGCCGTTCACACACACGATATCACGCCCGTCAGGGTGATACTGCAAAGTTCTTGGTTTGGTAGCTGTCTGTGCCGAGAATGGCAACAGGATGGCTGTTGCAATAATTAGTAGCTTAGATTTCATATCCGTTTGTTCACTCTGCTGACAAAGATAGACAATTTTCCTGGGACTTCCATTAGTTCTATCAAAAAGTAAAGACTTTCTCGCAAAATTTGTGGATATCAGACAACTTTACACGATTTTTATACATTTGACCTTTGTGTCAACACCCAAAATGTAACCATATCGTAACACGTTTTTCTTGGAAGATGCGAAGTTTGCCCGTATCTTTGCAGCCGAAGAAAAACAGTTATAATTATAGAAAATAATCAAAACTATCTGATGGTGGCACTGCAACTGCTCGGTTCGCTGGGCTTGTTGATCTTCGGCATGCGCCTGATGAGTGAGGCCCTGCAGAAGATGGCAGGCCCACAGCTGAGACACATTCTGGCAAAGATGACAACCAACCGCATAACGGGCATGCTGACCACTGGCATTTCACCTTCAAGGACAATGGCGTCGGTATCCCTGCCCAGCACCTGTCCCGTATCTTCGAGCGGTTCTATCGCATCGACAAAGGGCGCAGCCGCGACATGGGCGGAACGGGGCTTGGACTCGCCATCGTGAAGAACGCCATACTGCTACATGGGGGAACCATTACCATCAGTACCCCGGAGACAGGTGGCCTGACGTTTGAATTTACACTAAAGACTGAAGGCGCTTTTAGTTGACGACATCATCATAGCGCATCAGATAGGTGTCGTATTGTGTCACGAAAGGATGGAATGGAGCGGGGATAGTCTTCGGATGATCGAAGAGATCGTGGATCAACTGCGGAACGGCATCGGCGCTGACGCGATAGAGATAGAAATCGCCCGTAACCGTATCAACTTCTTTTGCTATCACGGGGAAGGCTGTGCGGGCAAACTTGGGGCCTTCGCCCGAGACAGCGACATTATACGTAAGCACGATGCCGCGGTCGGTCTGCTCGAAACTGACATTCCCGTTCTGGCAGAAAAGCAAGATGCCACCGCCTTAGCGGGCTTGCCGTTCTGCACGAATACGACGTGCGTGGTACCGATGGGCTGAACAGTATGAATCTCCGTACCCTCCGGTGCAGCATAGTTCCACACGGTCGTGCCTTGGGCATCCACCTCAGCAACCCCATATTGATGAGCCACGAGGATGTGGCCGTCACTCATCAGTACGGCATCGCTGATCTCGCCTCGTTTCAATTGGTCCTGATACGACCAATTGACTTGTCCATCCTTCACGATGAACATCCGCCGTTGCTTACTCTGCCCAGCATAGAAGAAATCGTGCCGTGCCAGACTTGTGTCAAACTTTGATTGTTGGTTCTTCCCAGCATCTTGCGCAGAGACGGCTATCGCCATCGTCAGCGACATCATCATTAGTAGTCTTTTCATCATAGTGATGGCAAAATTAACGATAAAAAACAACTAAAACCTTTAATTTTTGATATTTGTTTCCTACATCCTTGTTTTTTGCGTATATTTGCACCATCAAATAACAAGGAGAACTATATGAATAGATTCATAGGCATCGTCAACCTATTGCTGTTATCTTTCTGTTCTATTTGCTACAGCGCACCAGTCTATCACGTGACAGATTTCGGGGCGAAAGGGGACGGCATGCATATCGACTCGCCTGCCATCAATGCAGCGATTGAGAAAGCTGCCAGCGACGGTGGTGGGCTCGTGGTGCTCCCTGCAGGCACCTATCTCTCCTACTCTATCCACCTGAGGAGCAACGTCACGCTGCACTGGGAGAAGGAAGCCGTAGTGAAAGCTGCCCCCACGACAGAGACGACAGGATACGACGAGGCTGAGCCCAACAGTTCTACCTATCAGGACTTCGGACACAGTCATTGGCACAACTCACTCATCTGGGGTGAGAACCTGCATGACGTGACCCTGGAGGGCGAAGGTCTCATCGACGGTACCGATGTACTCTCCCGCTGGGGACCTAGTCACAACGACAAAAGACTGCCCCTAGCCAATAAGGCGCTGGCCATGAAAGACTGCCAACGGGTGACTATCAAGGACCTGAGTTTCAAGGAATGCGGACATTTTGCTTTGTTGCTGACGGGCGTTGACGACCTGCTGATAGACGGTGTGACAGCCGACACCAATCGTGATGCCTTCGACATCGACTGCTGTGAACGGGTCATCATAAGGAACTGTCGTGTGAACACCCTCAACGACGATGCCATCGTACTGAAGTGTTCTTACGCTCTGAACCGTGAGAAGCCGACAGCGCACGTCGTGATAGAAGACTGCGAGGTGAGCGGCTACGATGTGGGCAGCCTGCTCGACGGCACCAAGACCACTAACGCCACGAAAGCTCCAGACGGTGACGGTCCTACGGGGCGCATCAAACTCGGCACGGAGTCAAACGGCGGTTTCCAGCATATCACCATCCGGCGCTGCACCTTTACCCATTGCCGAGGGTTGGCCCTTGAAACGGTCGATGGGGCTGCGATGGAACATATCGACGTGAGCGACCTGACGATGAAGGATATCTGCAACTCACCTATTTATATACGACTGGGCGACCGCATGCGGGCTCCTGCAGAATTCCATCCTTCCACCGTCAAAAACATCCGCATCCGCAATGTCAATGTCGAGGATGCCGATAGCCGCTATGCCTGTCTGATAGCCGGTGTCGAAGATCATCCTGTGCACCATGTCACCATCGAGAATCTGAAGGTGCAGTTCCGAGGCGGTCTGACACTGGATGATGTCCGTGAACAACGCGGGCGCAACCCGTTCTTCATCCCTGAAGCCCGGAAGGAGAGTGAACCGGGAGAAGCCAACTACCCAGAACCTTCTGCTCACGGCATCCAACCCGCCTGGGGGTTCTCCATCAGTCATGCGGAAGACATCACGCTGAGGAACATCCATCTGGAGACACTCCAGCACGACGAGCGCGAAGCCATCTACCTGCACAAGACAGCCAGAATCCACCAGGAACAAGTCACGACAATCAACCAATAAACAACAGATAGCAATCAGATGAATCATACATTGAAAGATATGCGTTATCCAGACCTGTTTGTCGATTTCGACGATACACTTTACGATACACACGGAAATGCCGTGATAGCACTACAGGAGTTGTTCGACGTCCTCCAGCTGGGCAGGTATTTCCCTGAGCCGAGCCTTTTCTACGATGAATACTGGAAAACCAATATCGACCTGTGGACACGCTACTCCAAGGGTGAGATTTCGCGCGACTACCTGATCATCGAGCGCTTCCGCCGTCCACTCAGCTTCGGCAAGGGACTGGACGCAACGGAGGCCTACTGTCTCGAAGCCAGTGACCGGTTTCTGGACTTCTGTTCCTCCAAGCCTGGTCTGGTGGAGGGTGCCAAAGAGCTGATGGACTACCTGAAAGACAAAGGCTATCGCCTCCACATGTGCAGCAACGGGTTCCATGAGGTGCAATACAAGAAACTCCGAGCCTGCGGACTCCACGATCATTTCGACACCATCATCCTGAGCGAAGATGCAGGCTACAACAAGCCTTCCCCCGAGTTCTTCGACTATGCCCTCCAGCAATCGGGTGCCAAGCGGGAAGCCACGCTGATGATCGGCGATAACTTCAACACCGACATCCTGGGAGCCAAGCGGGCAGGGTTGGCGACGGCCTATTTCAACCGTTATCCCGATTACCCTGCTCCAGAGTCCGTCGATGTGGAGGTGACTTCTCTCCTCCAACTGAAGGACTTTTTATAATACTGTTTACATATCCACAAATTTTGCGAGAAAGTCTTTGTTTTTTGATAAAACCAACGGGCGTTTCAGGAAAAATGCCTATCTTTGTCAGCGGAATAAACAAACTAAAAACTACAAGATAAGATGAAAAAGACTTTACTGACGCTCCTTGCCCTGTTGACGGCAAGCATGACTTTTGCCCAAAGTGAAAAGGCAAATGAAGTAATGAACACGCTGCGCCTCGCCAATAACTACTTCATGGCGAAGTATGCAGATCCGACACTTCCTACCAACGTGAACAAGATCCGTCCTTCCTCACTGTGGACGCGAGCCGTCTATTACGAAGGACTGATGGCACTCTACGAGATTGACCAGGACAGCCGCTACATCGACTATACCGACCGCTGGGCTTCATTCCACAAATGGGAGCCACGCAACGGTGTGAAGACGAACGATGCCGATGACCAGTGCTGCGGCCAGACCTACGCCGACCGTTACTTCCAGAGTGGCGGCGAGGAGAAGATCGCACGCATCATCGAGAACCTCAACAACCAGATGAAGACACCCAACACGCAGAAGCCTGAGGCCAAGGGTGCCCTTTACGGCTGGTGGACCTGGATCGACGCTATCCAGATGGCGATGCCACTCTATATGCAGATCTACAAGGCTACTGGCGACCGCAAATATGCCGAACACGCTATGCGAATGTACACCTGGAGTCGTGATACCCTCGCTGGTGGACTCTTCAACGTGAAGGAAGGACTCTGGTGGCGCGACAAGGACTATGTAGCTCCCTACACGACACCCGACGGCAAGAACTGCTACTGGAGTCGCGGCAACGGTTGGGTGTATGCTGCCCTCGTGCGCTGCATGAACCTTCTCTCCCCGAAAGACAAATACTATAAGCAGCTGAAGAAGGACTTCCTGCTGATGAGTGAGGCCCTGAAGAACTGCCAGCGTCCTGAAGACGGTCTCTGGAACCCGAGTCTCGTGAGCTATGCCGACTATGGTGGCAAGGAGATGTCGGGTACTGCACTCTTCCTCTACGGCATGAGCTGGGGCATCCAGAAAGGATACCTCAAGGCGAAAGAATACAAACCCGTCTGCGACCGTGCCTGGGAAGGACTCGTGCGCGACTGCGTGCATCCCGACGGATTCCTCGGATGGGCACAGGGCACAGGTAAGGATCCCTCTGCCGGACAACCGCTCTCTTATACGAAAGTGCCCGACTTCGAGGACTACGGCACAGGCTGTTTCCTCCTCGGTGGGGTCGAATACTATAAATTGGTGAAATAATACACAATGAAGAGAATCGCTTTATTATTTGTCTTACTCTCTTCGCTGACTATTTCGGCGCAGCGCACGACAGAGTGTCTGAACTTCGGCTGGGAGTTCAGACTGAATGACGAAGGTGAATGGCGAAAGGTCAATGTGCCTCACGACTTCCAGATAGAGCAGCCTTGGGTAGCACCCTCTGCTGACGAGAAAGCCGACAACACCGATGTGGCAGCCAACATCAAGAGCCGTCTCTCCAGCCGCGGTTTCAAGGAGATGGGCAAGGGCTACTACCGACTGCACTACACACCCGCCAAGGAACTGGAGGGTCAGCGCGTGCTCCTCGACTTTGAAGGCATCATGTACACAGCCGATGTCTATCTGAACCACAAGCACGTTGGTGGAACAAACTACGGCTATGTGGGTTTCGAGATCGATGTCACCAACGAGCTGGACTATGGCAAGGACAACCTCATCGAAGTAGTAGCCGACACCCGCGAGCCTAACAACTCACGCTGGTACACGGGTGGTGGACTCTTCCGTAATGTCCGTGTCGTCGCCACACCGAAAGA
>Ga0256404_1004310_pt1 | contig 27127 bp, 30 predicted proteins | sample RumenRJG_01DNA_FD_185990 | JGI IMG/M metagenome (GOLD analysis project Ga0256404, IMG submission 185990) | Bovine rumen microbial communities from Lethbridge, Alberta, Canada - RJG_01 | ecosystem: Host-associated > Mammals > Digestive system > Stomach > Rumen | place: Canada: Alberta | collected...
ATAAAATGTCAGATTTCAGTCTTCCTTTTCTTCCAGATACTCCGGAATATGTGTGTAATCCTCCATAATATCGAGGACTTTCTTTCTTCCCGCCTTGTTGAGCTTCCAATACTTTTCCATCACACGGCGTGTCGCGATCTGGGAGGACAGCGATTTTCCCTCTTCCAAAGGCGTGAAATCCAGCGGGTTGAGGGCTAAAGCCTCACAGATCCGGATGACCGTACTGTAAGCCATTCCGTCAACACCTCTCTCCAATGCCGTGATCAGCGTGCTGTACGGAATGTTCATCACAACGGCGAACTGCCGGATACTCTTGTACCTTGATAGAATGACTCCTTTCAGGATCTCTGCCTTCTTCTTACTGTCCATCTCTGAAACCTCCCTTTCATGTTAAAACTATCTAGTCTTAGTCTCAGACCCCTTGCTCCCGGTCCCGACGTCTGTCTGCGCCGGACTAGTCATTAAAAAGTGTATTTCAACAATTAAATATTATACCATTTATGCCATCAATTTAACAGTAAAAACAATGTTTTGTTCCCTGTACGCCGCGCTGATCTGCGCGCCGTTAGCCGATGCGATCGCGCGCGCCGCGCTCAGGCCGATCCCGCTGCCGCCCTTTTTCTGCGTCCTGGCCTCGTCTCTGCGATAAAAGCGGTCGAAGAGGCGCTCCGGATCCTCCTCAATATCGTCAGGGGAAACCGTATTCTGCTGCCTGAGGATCACGGAATTCCCCTCCCTGAAAGCCGTCAGCGAGATCTCACCGCCCTTCGGGGTATACTTCACCGCGTTGTCCAGAAGGATCCCGATCAGCTGTCCTATGCTGCCGCGGTTCGCTCTTACTGTGATCTGCGGCGTCTCCACACTGAGCATAAGCCCCTTTTCACGGGCCGGCTCCTCAAAGGGTGCCGCCGCCTCCCCGATCAGTTCTCCGATGTCAAAATCCTGCATCGGGAGATTCAGATCCGCCTCGTCCATTTTTGACAGAGTCAGCAGATTCTGCATCAGATCGTTCAGCCTCCGGGTCTGCGCTTTGATGTTGCGGGTCCATTTACTCTCTCCGTTGAACAGTTCAAGCGCCTCCGTGTTGGCCATTATAATAGCCAGCGGCGTCTTGAGCTCGTGGCCGGCATTGGTGACAAACTGCTTCTGCCTGACAATGTTCTCGGCGATGGGTGCGATCGCTCTGCGCGAGAGTGCGCTCACAAAGACAAACATCAGGATCCACGCGATGGCAGCGATGACCAGCGAGATCACGATGACCGAGAGGATCGAGGAGATCTGGGAGGAGACATCGACAAATGCCGCTGTCTTTCCGTCTTCGTTATCCTTCAGGCAGTACATGAAGTGCCCGATGATCCCGGACTGCTTCCCCCCGGCGATGACCTGCCTGCCGTATTCCATTGCCTCTTCGTCAGTAACGGAATATATGCTGCCGGTGTCCGCGGACTCTATCCCGCCGTCAGTATCATAATGTATTATAAAGTACCTGACAGCCATCACGTCGTCGGGTGACATCCTGTTGTCAAAAAACGGATTTCCGGAATCTGTCCCTTCCGGGCGCTGCATATCGTGCGGTCCCGGTTCAAAGCCCTCCTGCTGATCCCGTTTCATTTTCACAAAGTCCGGGATCCCGCCGCTGTCAGCAAGCATCTCGGCAGTATTTTTTTCCTTCCTGTATGTATCGAAGGAATAGATCCCGCTGATCGCGCAGATCACTGCCAGCAGAAGTACAGAGATGGCCGTCATTGCTGTTTTGACAAATTTGATCTGCAGCGTCCTGACCATTTTCTCTCCCGCCTAGAATGTAAGTGTGTAGCCGATGTTTCTCTTCGCCGTGATCTTTACGCCGGAGCCCACTGACGCGATCCGTTTCCTGAGATAAGAAATATATACCCAGACCGCGCCTATATCCGCTTCCGTGTCATAACCCCAGACCTTCTCCAGAAGGTCCTCGGAGGAGAGGTAGATCCCGTGGTTGAGCATCAGGGTTTCCATCATCTGGTATTCCAGTTTGGGCAGGACCACCGCGCGGCTGCCGCAGCGCAGCTGTGAACTTCCGCTGTCGAGTACCAGATCTCCGAATTTCCTTTCATCCGGCTGATACTCCTCCCTGCGGCGGAGCATCGCCCTGATCCTTGCAAGAAGTTCGCCCATAGCGAAGGGCTTCACAAGATAGTCATCCGCTCCCGCGTCAAGTCCTTCTATGCGGTCCTCGATCTGGGATCTTGCGGTAAGAAGGAGCACCGGTGTGCGGCACCCTTCCTTTCTGATCTGCGAGAGCACTTCCAGGCCGCTCTTCCCCGGCATCATGACATCCAGGATGATCCCGTCATAACTGCCGGCGCGGATATAATCCAGCGCCTCGATCCCGTCATAAACAGCGTCCACCTGATACCTGTGATATTCCAGGATATCCGTAACGGCCTCGGACATGGCCGGCTCATCTTCCGCCAAAAGCAGTTTCATTCCCGTTCCTCTTTAGTCAAACTAATCAGTCAATGCGGTTCCGGCGGTTCATGCCTTCAGTTCGTTCCGCTCTGTGCCGCTTCTTCCGCGGTCTCCTCCACTTCCACTGCCGTATAGGAGCCGTTCGGGGTCCATCCGAGCTTCTCGGCGATCACAGGATTATAATACGCGTCCGCCGTATCGCGCATGCGGTCGATGGAGATCTTGGAGATGTCTCCTCTCTCTTCGTAATCATCGGCCTCCCAGTCCTCATTGTTGTACTCGTCCGCCTTGTCGATGCCGTAGATCATCACATCGTATGCCATTTCAGCCGTGCGCTTTCCCATCTCATAATAATCAATTCCGTATGCGGCCAGCGCGCCGTCAATACACATGCTCTCATTGGAAGCAAAAACCTTCGTTCCCTTTTCCAGAGAGATCCTCTTTACGATGCCCATATTTCTCGCAAGAGCGTCGTCATTGGGCAGATACAGTGTTCCGCACTCCCCGCACGCGTTTGTGACAGCGCTCTCAAGCCCGCTGTCATCAGTGAAAGCATACTCTCTGTAATCAACGCCTTCGTCATCAAGATAGCTCTTTATGAGTTTAACCTGAAAACCGGAACTCACTTCACTGCTGCAGTAAACAATGCCGATCGTATCTCCGTCTGCCACATTTAAAAGGAAATCCTTCTGTGTCTGCATGGGCGGGAGATCTGAGATTCCGGTTACATTCCCTCCGGGCTCACCGACGCTGCTCACGCCCCCGGCGATGAGGAAATCCGTGATCCCCGCCGCGACAATAGGGACATCTTTCGTCGCGTTGTAAGCCCGTCTGAGTGCCAGCGTGCCCCCTGCCATAATAAGATCGTCCTTATCCTGAAGGAAATGGTCGATGATCACGTCGCATCCGAGTTCAGTCCCGTCCGCGACCTTGTAATCGATCTCAACATCATCGCCCATAAGGTCCCTCAGTTCATCCTGAAATCCCTGGGATGCCCTGTCGAGCGAGTCATGTCCGGACTGCTGGATGATCCCCACGTAATACTTGCCCTCTTCATGGACCGCGGGAGTATAAACCTCCACTGCGGGCGCTTCTTCCGTAACGGCCTCAGCCGCAGTCTCCCCCGTCTCTTTTTTGGCGTCCTTTCCGCCGCACGCCGTCAGCACAGCCATCACGCAGCACAGAACCGCTGCTGTCAGTTTCCTGTTCATGTAAATATCCTCGTTCTTCCCGTAATATTCATTATTATGCGCTCTTTTTCCCGATGCACATATAATCTCCACGATATTATACCCCACCCACCCCCGAAAAAGAAGCCGGATTTTCACATCTGTACTTCGTTTGGCGCGTTATAACCCTTTATTTTCCGTGAAGGAAGATATAATCTATATAATATTATCGGAAAGGCAGGGCAAACTCATGCAGGCCGGATCAAGAAGGCAAAATATAATACAGGTGCTCAGAAGTTCCAGCGGCCCGGTGTCCGCGGGCAGACTTGCGGGCATGTTCGGGGTCAGCCGTCAGATCATCGTGGGGGACATCGCGCTTCTTCGGGCATCGGGCACGGATATCACCGCGACGCCGAGGGGCTATATCCTGACAAGGATCAGTGACGGGATCGTCCGAAGGATCCCCTGCCGGCACAGACCGGAGGATATGAAAGAAGAACTTCGTATTCTGGTCGACAACGGGTGTCAGATCAGGGATGTCATCGTCGAACACCCCATATACGGGCAGCTCGTGGGACAGCTCGATATCTCCACCCGCCACGACGTCGATGGATTTATCTCCCAGGTATCGCAGAGCGACGCCGCGCCGCTCAGTGATCTGACCGGCGGGATCCATCTTCACACGATCATCTGTCCGGATGAAGAGACTTACGGAAGGGTGCTGGCGAAGCTGAAAGAGCGCGGTTTCATCTTCGAGGATCACGGATGAGTCTTTGAGGGCAGGTATTGACAAAATACCTGCTTTCATTAATAATACATTGGATGTGTCAAGACACCTGTCAACCTGTATGTTTACAGCTGATGTGACAGAAAGGAAAAGGAAACAAAAGTGAAAGAATTTCTCAAGAGAAAGAATATTGTGATCTCAGCAAAGCGTTACGGCATCGACGCCCTCGGAGCTATGGCTCAGGGTCTCTTCGCTTCTCTTCTGATCGGAACGATCCTCAATACTCTGGGGACTCAGCTGGGAATCCCCGCGCTCTCCGCCTGCGGCGGCTACGCCTCCGCTATGAGCGGCCCCGCGATGGCGATTGCCATCGGATACGCGCTGCAGGCACCGCCTCTGGTCCTGTTCTCCCTTGCAACAGTCGGATACGCGGCTAACGCCCTCGGAAGCACAACACTTAGCGGCGGCAGCGGCGCGGGCGGCCCTCTGGCTGTTCTGTTTATCGCCGTCATCGCGGCGGAGTGCGGCAAGGCCGTCTCTAAGGAGACAAAGGTAGACATTCTCATCACACCTCTGGTCACGATCCTGATCGGCGTCGGGCTCGCCGCATTGATCGCTCCCGCGATCGGCACCGCAGCGTCGAGTGTCGGATCCATCATCATGTGGGCGACGGATCTTCAGCCTTTCCTGATGGGCATCGTGGTCTCCGTCGTGATCGGCATGGCTCTGACCCTTCCCATCTCCTCCGCGGCGATCTGCGCGGCACTGGGCCTCACAGGGCTCGCCGGAGGCGCCGCAGTCGCAGGCTGCTGCGCGCAGATGATCGGATTTGCCGTCATGTCCTTTAAGGAAAACAAATGGGGCGGCCTGGTATCCCAGGGAATCGGAACATCCATGCTTCAGATGGGCAATATTGTGAAGAACCCCCGGATCTGGATCCCTCCGATCATTACTTCCGCCATCACAGGCCCCATCGCCACCTGCATCTTCCATCTGCAGATGAACGATCCCGCCAGCGCGGTTGCTTCCGGAATGGGCACCTGCGGCCTGGTAGGGCAGATCGGTGTCTACGCCGGCTGGGTAGCTGATGTGGCGGCAGGCACCAAGGCCGCTATCACCGCGATGGACTGGATCGGCCTGATCCTGATCTCCTTCGTCCTTCCCGCCGTGCTCACTCCCCTGATCGCCATGCCCTTTCGCAAGGCCGGCTGGATCAAGGACGGCGATATGAAGCTTCAGTAAAAGCGCGCATACCGCACCAGAAACAGTGACAAAAAAAGAGCTGTGAGAAATGACCGTTTTAAGGCATTTCCCACAGCTTTTTAATTGCGCTTATATCAGTCGTCGTCCTGGTGAGGGCTTCCGATCCCCACTACAGCGGAAATACCCGCGACGATCCCCATAAGGACCGCCAGAAGCGCGGCGAGTCCGAGTCCAGATATTGCAATGATCACTCCGATATCCATTCCGATTACCTCCTAAGAAACTCTAAGAAAAACTTCTGTTCACGATCCGGCTCAGGCTTCAGGCGCCTTATTCCTGCCCGGATGTCTGCTCTTCGCTCTGCTGCCCCTCCGCTTCGGGAGCCGTCTGCTCCTTCACGGGTGCAGCGGCATCCTCAGGGGCGGGCTTCATGATCCTGGCGCCGCACTCAGGGCAGAAACTCATCCCCTTTATGATCCGGCTGCCGCATTTCGGGCATTTCATGTCGGACCTGAGCTCGCTGATCCTGGCCTCATTGAGGGCGATCACTTCCTCTTCCGATCTTACGTATCTCACCCTGGAATAAAACTCCTTCCAGTTCGCGAGTACGATCTTGCGGGAAGCTTCGTCCGCGTTTTCCTCTTCCAAAGCGGCCCTGATCTGCTCCGAGGTCATGCCGGCAAACGCCTCGCTCACCAGAAGTTCCCCAAGTTCCTCATAGAGCTCCCTGATCTTTCTCCTGGAATCAGAGATCTCAGCGTTCATCGTAACAACATCCGCGATCTCCCGCGTCTTCTGAAGAGCCTCCTGGCTCCCCTGTGTCAATCTGTCTCTCAGTTCATCCCAAAAAGCCATATTTATCCCCTCTGTTCATCCCTCCGGTTTCCCGCCTCAGGACCGTCTTAAGCATATTTCTGCACAACGGCGGTGAGTCTTGGAAGGATCTGCGATTTCCTGGAAAGCACCCCGACCTGAAGCGTCCTTGTCTCCCCCTCTTTGTTCGGGAAGGCTTCCATCGCCCAGGCGCTCTTTTCTCCGGCCGCGAAGACCACGGAGCCGTTCTCGAGAATACTGGTAAATACCATGAGGCACAGATCCAGTTCTTTCTTCTTCACAAACCTCTCCAGCAGTTCCTCTACCTGAGTCTCCATCTCCCTCGCGATATTGCCGGAAGTGACAATGACCTGGGAGATCATCGTCTTGCAGCCCTCGATATTGAAGAACTTGATGTCCTGGTTGAGCAGTTCGTTCAGCGTCTTGCCCTTGATATTGGCACTGACAGAGAACATATCCATAGCGAACTGATCGATATCGAGCCCTGCGATCCCTGCAAGGAAATGCGCCGTCGCGATATCCTTGGACGTCGTCGTGGGCGACTGGAATTTCAGTGTGTCCGAAAGGATCGCGCCGAGGATCAGCCCCGCGAGATTCTTGGGAAGCGGGATCTGGTTCTCGCGAAAGATCGTTGCGACGATCGTCGCTGAGCTTCCGATGATCTCATTTCTGAAAGCCACTGGCTGATTGGTTGAGAAATCATTGATCCTGTGGTGGTCAATAACCTCCAGAACCTCTGCCTTTTCAATTCCCTTCACGGACTGGGAAAACTCGTTGTGGTCCACAAGGATGATCTTCTTGCTGCCTGTATTCATGACGTGGTAACGGGACACATAGCCCAGGAGTCTCTCATCGTCATCGATGACCGGATAGGCGTGGTAGCGGCTGCGCAGCATCTTGCGCCCCGCGTCCTCCACAAGTTCCGACGCATAGAACTTGACGGGATTTGTCGTCATGATCTGGGATACTCTCGGGGCAAAATATACATATCTCGAGGTATTCATTGTCCCGTGTCCCGAGATGACCACGTTGCAATGGCATTCCCTTGCCACCTCCAGGACCTCAGGCGCCACGCTGTCCGCGCTTACGACGATCATTGTCGCGGCTCCCTGGTGCATCAGATCGATCTGCGCCTTGGAATCGCTTCCTGTGATGACGATCCTGTCCTTGACGTCGAATTTCGAGAGGTCTTCACTGGTGATGGCAATAACGCCCACCTTTCCGTTCGTTCTGGATTCCGGGTCCTTATAGATGATCCTGCCGTTGATCGCGGTGCAGATACACTCCAGCGGTGTATCCTTGAGGAGTCTTGACGTGCTGTCAGTATCTCCCATCGCGATATCCGCGGCATCGCTTCTCGTGACGATGCCCAGAAGCCTTCCCTTCTCATCCACGACACTGCAGATCTGCCTGTTGTTCTTGGCAAGGACCCTGATCGCCTCAAACAGCGTCTTATCCGGCTCAATGGAGACCGGCTCGTCGAGATTGATCTCGCCGAGTTTGAACCTGGCGTCTTCCAGCAGCATCGGCTGTTCAAATCCAAAGCGGTCGAGCAGATATTTGGTCTCGGCGCTCAGCTTCCCAAGACGGCACGGAACCGCCTTGATCCCGTTCGCTCTCTTATAAAATGCATATCCTATCGCCGCAGCAATCGAATCCGTATCCGGATGTCTGTGGCCCGTAACGTATACACGATTTTGCTCCATATGCGTTACCCTCCTTATTAACAAATGTAACACATCCCGAGAGAAAAATCATCCGGATTCCTCTTCCTCGTATTCGCCCGGCCACTCATAGCCGGAATCCGCGTCAACGACACCCAGATATTCCTCGAGGCACAAGCCATTGGTCATGATATATTCGGCGGCTTCCGTCCCCACATACCGGTAGTGCCAGGGCTCATAGGTGATCCCTGTGATCTCCTGCTTATCTTTGGGATAGCGGAGTATGAAACCGTATTCCCAGCAGTGCTCCATGAGCCACTGCTGCGTTTCATTGTCCTCCTGGCTCTCGTCCAAAAGCTGTCTTCCGGAATATACAATATCTGCCGCAAGTCCCGCCTCGTGCTCGCTCGACCCGGGTACGGCCACATTTTTGGCGGTCTCCTCGATCGCCTCTTCCTCCGACATCCCGCTGTACATGAACCTTCTGACGTCGTTGTTAAACAGACGCTCCTGCTTGCTCCGTTCCCTGTAAGAGCTGCAGATCAGCGGAGAATAGCCTTCGTCCCTGCAGTCCGACAGCATTTCCTTAAGGTGCTCCGCGGCGCACGAATCCATCCAGTGGCCATACTCCACATGCTCGAGATCCGCCTCGTAGTCCTCCGGGAGCAGATGCCAGGGATTGATGAGGATCATCTCCTTTCCCCAGTACTTGCTGTCTGTGAAAGACAGGACCGTCTCGGTTGCGGTCTCTCCGTCCCCCTGCACCTTGGCGTAGGCCGCGGACGGGCTCTCGCCATTGTCTGCAGGCTCCGCTTCGGCCGCGGCTTCCGTATCCGTCTCCTCTGTGAAACCTGTCCCGGCAGCCTCGACTCTGAGTCCTCCGCCTTGTCCCGAATCTATATACCTGCCTCTCAGAACTCCCTGCGAGTATGCTCCGATCATGATCGCGGCAGCCGCAAGCAGCGCCTCAGCCGCAACAAATTCCTTATAGCCGATCTTTTTCTTCCGTCGGTCGATCATTGACACTTCCCTTTCAGTCTGTTTTCTTCCTGTCCCACTCAAATGCCGATGCGCAGCGATCTCAGATCTGCATGGGAACGCCGTTAAGTGCCGCGCTCACGAGTCCGCTGCTGCCGTCATAGACTAGTTTGAGGGAGAAGAAGGGCGCATCCGCGGCCAGCAGGCGGAAGAATACTTTGTCCCCCTCCCAGATATTGAGATCCTCGATTCTCTCTTTAGGAACCCACTCCAGAATACCCTCGTCACACTCCGCCGGCGTCCCGGTAAATCCGTCCGCCGTGAACAGATGCATGTATTCCGTGACGCCGTCTCCGGAGACAAAGGTTACGATTCCCCTGAACCTGTAGGATGTCAGAGTATACCCGGTCTCCTCCCGGACTTCCCGCAGCAGGCATTCTTCGGGGCTCTCGTCCTGCTCGAAATGGCCGCCCACACCGATCCACTTGTCTTTATTGACATCATTCTTCTTCACCACCCGGTGAAGCATGAGGTACTCATCCCCCCGCTCCAGATAACAGAGTGTGCTCAGCTGTGCCTGCATTGCTGTCTCCTTTTCGTTTTTGTCAGTATCCCCGGACGCCGAATCCGCGCTCTCCGTCAACAAGGGGGCATTCCTCTACATCCATATCATCAATGCGGATCCAGTGCCCGCTGCGAAGATGAGTCAGAACCCGGCCGATGGCGGCGGGAGTCCCCTGCACCTCCATCTCCACAGAACCGTCCGGCAGGTTCTCCACCCATCCGGTCGCTCCGTACGCCCTTGCAGCATACATCGCCTGGTATCGAAAGCCGACACCCTGTACCCTTCCGCGGAAAATGATGTGTTCCCGTATACGATCCCTCTCCGGATCAAATCCCGCCATCCGCGCTCCTTTCTGCCTCATGAGCAGCGCCATGAAGTCCTCGTCCGCAGTCACTGTGTCAGGTTCGGGCTCCTCCCCCTGTCCGCCCCGGGCAAAATATCTCTCAAGGCCTCCCAGCGGATCGAATTTCCCGTTCTCGTCCAGGCAGATCTCCCGGATCAACTCCCGGTTCTTCCAGATCAGCCAGGCTGCCGCCGCGATCGCCATTGCCCACAGAAGGATCGTTCCTATGAGGGAACGCATGGTCTCGTGATCCATAAAAAACCTCTCAGTTTCTGTTCGCAAACCTCAGAAGCATATTCGCAATGCTGCCGTATTCAACATATTCCAGATCTTTGATCCGCAGTCTGACCTGCGGCAGGTCCTGTGCTGTCTCCGGGTCCACGCAGTCCAGAAGGACCCTGCCCTTCTCGATCCCGCGAACATAGCCGCAGAGCAGTTCCTCATCCCCGATCCTGCACACGGTGACCAGGGCGTCCTCTCTCTCCGCGGTCCGAAGGACCTGGCTCAGGACCGGCTTCTCCGGGTCCGGCGCAAGTTCCGGGAGTGTAAACCATCCGCTGTAGGGATGCCCGGCCGCATACTGCATATACTTGCGGATCTTCTGAAGATAGGGAGTGTCGGGGATCATGTCCTTTACTGTCTTGAGGGGCATGGCGTAGTACGCGCTGATCTTCCCCTCCTCATCGATCCCTTTAAACACAATGTCGTCATTGTTGCGGGCCACGATCTCTCCCACCGTGAAGGCGCCCGAATCGTCTGTATAGATCTCGTAAATCTTATCTTCCATCTTCCTGCTCCTGCCGCTGTTCTCTTTACCGGCTGCGGTCTTTCTTTTTTTCGTATATCAGTATATATACCATGGTTTGTTCAAACATGCAAAAAACTGCAGGAATATTTCATTCCTGCAGTCATAAAGCCCGCTCCGATGACCCGCGAAGAAGCGCCGGCCGCCCTGTGATGTATTACCTCTCTGCTGTCAGGCCTGCTGCCTCTCTCGCTCTTCTGATGTACTCCTCGCGGACTCCCTGCGGCGACATGATCCTCATCCCGGGACTGTATCGGAACACCCAGCTGTAAAAGGCGGGGCTCACGATGACCGGTACCTTGACAACAAACCGGTCCTGTCTGTTCCTGCGGATCTGCGCGCCCTCTCCGAACCGCTCCCGGATCATTTCCGTAAGCTCATCAGCGCACTCAAGCGTCACTTCCGTCAGCGTGCCGGTCTCCATATCAAACATGCCTTTCAACAGACGGGAGAGTTCCGGTCCTGAGACATGCGGATCTCCCTTCTGCGGGAGCACCTTGGTCCGCGTTATATGATCCAGGCGGTACACTTCAAAGCGCTTGCCGCCTGCGCCGAATCCGCATACATAATACAGATCCTGACTGTTTCTGATCATCACAGGCGTCATGACGACCCGCTTGCCTTCCCTGCTGCCGGGCCTGTTCTCGTTCCGGACATGTTCGCGGCAGATAAACTCGATCTGTCTGTCCTCGTAAATCGCGTCCGTGATCTTGTCGATACTGTAATAGATCTGCTCGCTCATCGTGCAGGAATTATTCCGGATGTTAAGGTCCTTCCTAATCTTATCAGCCTGATAAACACTGAGCAGGGAGAGAAGTTTGCCGATCAGCTTCTCTTTATTCTCCTTCGATATTGACTTATTGGGCGCTATACCGTCCACTAAAAGTTTGATCTCAGGCACTTCAAAGGTTCGGCTTCCCACAAAATAGGAGTTATAGAAACTCTTGGAGACAATGACGTCGATCCCTTCTTCAATCAGGACCTCAATGTCATCCTTCACTGTCTTGCGGCTGGCATTCGCGTCTTCCCGCCTTAAAAAATCCACCAGATCGTTTGTCGTCGCCTGGTGGTCCTCATCCGTATAATCCATAAGATAACGGTACAGATGAATAAGCCTCTGCTTGTTGCGGATCGCGCTCATCCAGTCCTCCCTCTGTCAATAGTTCACCTGTTACAGAATAATTATACAATTGCAGGACATTTCAGTCAACAAATGTACCAAATACGTGTTAGTTCTTGAAACATTTGTATCACGCATTGTATATTATTTTTGGAAGAATCCGCGCCCGACGCCTGTTTCCGCGTTCCCGATTCCCTTACAGGATGCGGGCATGGTATAATATAGTAATCCTGTTTGTCTTTTCATTGTTATGAGTTTTACATAATACCGCATTCTTTTATTTGATATTTCAGAGGTTTATTTCTAAAGTTATGGACGACCTTTTGTTTTTTCTAACCGGTAATATAAAGAAAAGAGGACTTACCGTCAATGAATTCTGCTCGCAAGTCGGGATCTCCCGGCAGAAGTTCTACCGCTTTGCGAAAGAACCTTTCAGGTTTACCAACGAGAATGTCAGAAGGATCAAGGAAGTTCTTGATATGAATGAGACGGACGCTTCCCTCTTTGACTCCCGTCTCGGCCACGGGACGCCGCCTGCTTCCGGCTCGGATCTGTCCGGCTATGACCGGCTGATCAATGACCTGTTAAGACGCAGGCCTTCCGACGAGTATTCTGTTAACAGATTCAATATCGAATACATAGATACATCCGGCTCTGCCGCGATGTTCTCACCGGAGGTCATTTCCTGCGTGCTGGCAGGCTTTGGTATCGAGCGGGAATACGCGGAGGAAGTTCTGTCGCAGGAACACGAATTTGCCATTACGATCTACAACTGCACACTGACGGCAGAAAACTTCACTTCCCGTGAATACTCGTATTCCAGGAGTGTCCTGACCATCGCCCGCATAGTCAAACTCCTGGAGAATATCCTGAGCTCCTCCCGCGGTGTCAGGGTCCGGGTGCGTCACTACCTGTCCGGGCGGACCGCCGGACTGATGATGAACCATGATATAGAGGATAAGGCGGCAATGAGTTTTAATATCCGTCTCTTTTCAGATGTTCTGCCTCTGCTTTCGAGCGTTCTGGATTACCGCATCGATACGACCGGGGTCACACGCCGCTTCTGGACAGACCACAGCAGCCTCTGTCTGATCGAACACAGATGTACAGGCGCGGATGAGGTGAGAGGCCGGACCGAGTATTTCGCCATGGTGTTCTCCGGTACCGGGGAATGCAGTGTCTGCAGGCTCGGCTCAGAGGAGGTAACCAACATCTTCCGTTTTCTCTCCATCGATACCCGGGATAAGATCAGTATGCCTTCCGATCAGAACATTCCTGCCAATCCCAACCAGGCCTACTACGAGCTGGACAGGGTTTATAAGTCCATCCTGATCCATCCGGATCTCTGTTTTGACGATATTCCGAAAGAAATGTGGCTGGCTCTTTACGAATCTGTCAAATACCGGGAGGACAGAGAAATCTTCGAGACTATGTTTCGGAAACTCATTGATCCATACGACCAGTACGCTTTTCTGGATTTTGACGCACTCGTCCATATGGCCGTCTCAATACTTGACCAGCGGACTCAGGCAGGCAGCCGCATGGGAAAGATCGTGATCTGCCATCCCGAGGGACTTCAGAACTTTGTTAAGACCGGCATAATCACGGACCTGGTCTCCGAGGAAATCGATTACACGGGGAAGAATCTGGTACAGGCCCCGATCCGCTTCCCCGCTCCTCTGGTCGCGAATCTCCTGCGGCTGATCCGGAAGAGCGTCCTAAGGCGCATGAGCTCGCCGCTGCAGGGTCCGGAGCAGATGGACTGGGCCAATTACTACATTCTGAAACCGCAGATCCCCTACCCGGAAATATCCTATGCCATTAACAGAGAGTACGGCGTTTTTCCGATCTACAGTAAGAGCAGGCATAAAAACACGATCGCAAACGCTTATCCGAATCCGGCAGTAGGAACTCTCTTTTACGACTATGTCGTCAATAAGGTCATCGGCAGACATCATACAGAAATAGAATCCGATATTCTCAGCGACGAGCATTCCATTGCTTTCCTGGACAATCTGATCGCGAAAGCGGAGAAAGAGTATTCATGAGGATCATTCATTGCAGCGATCTGCATCTGGACGCAGATCTTCGGACAAAATATGACGCGGCCCCGGCTGCGGAGAGAAGGGCAGAGCTGCTGGACACGTTCCGGCGGCTCTGCCGCTATGCGGGAGAAGAGGCGGTCAGCGCGGTCCTGATCTGCGGAGATCTCTTTGATACCGCGTCGCCCTCTCCCTTAGCAGTGAGGACTGTAGAGGACCTGATCCTTGGAAACAGCGATATCCTCTTCTTCTATCTCCGGGGCAACCACGACGAGCGGCCGGTGCTGTTCAGGGCCCGTCCAAAGCCGGATAATCTGTGCCTGTTCGGTGATGACTGGACAAGCTGGGAGCTGTCTGACGGCCGGGATCAGGGGCGCCGCGTATGCATAACCGGCAGAGAGCCGTCAGCCGCGGCTTTCACTTCCCCCGTCCTGGACCCGGCCTGCCTTAACATCGTGATGCTTCACGGCCAGGTCCGGGAGGGCTATGCAGCCCCGGAGCCGGAGTCTGTTCCCCTGAGTGCCCTGCGCGGGCGCGGCATCGATTACCTGGCTCTCGGTCATCTTCACCACTATCGTTCTTTTGCGCTGGATGAGCGCGGCAGTGCCGCCTACTGCGGCTGTCTGGAAGGCAGGGGGTTCGATGAGTGCGGCCGATGCGGTTTTATCCTGATCGAGACGGACGGGAGCGCGCATTCTCTTAAGACCCGCTTCGTGCCCTTCGCGCTCCGCACTCTCTACAGTATCGACTGCCCGGTCACCGGCTGCTGCTCCGATACAGAAGTTTACGGGAGGATCTCCGGGGTCCTTGAGGCTTCCCCCGCATCCGGCGATGATCTCGTGCGTCTTTCACTCACAGGGGAGCTGGAATACAGCTGCAGTCCTGACGCCGCCTTTATTATGAAGGAGTGGGAGGGGCGCTATCACTATTTTGAACTCAAAGACTGCACCGAGCCGGTGATCCACAGCGAGGATTTCCTCTGCGACGCGACCCTCAAGGGAGAGTTCGTGCGCGTGGTGAACGCCGCGGACGGCCTGGACGGCCGGGAGCGGACAAAGATCCTTCGCTGCGGCCTTAGGGCCCTTCTGGGGGAATCACTGTTTTGACAGACAAATAAGGAGCATCTGCCCGTGAAACTAATTTCCTGCCATATAGAGAATTTCGGCAAACTCAAAGATTTTACATATTATTTCGAGGACGGGCTCAGTGTCCTGTTCGCCGAAAACGGCTGGGGAAAGTCGACCTTCGCCGATTTCCTCAAAGTGATGTTCTACGGGTTTGACGGCGACAACCGCAGAAGTGAGGACGGAAACGAGCGCCTGCGCTTCCGCCCCTGGGGAGGCGGCGTCTACGGAGGGTCTGTGACCTGGTCCCGGGGTGAAAAGACCTACCGCATGCTCAGGACTTTCGGAGCACGGAGGAAGGAAGATACCTTTGCCCTCTACGATGAAGAGACCGGGCTTCCCAGCAGCGATTTCAGCGGGAACACGGGGGAAGAGCTCTTCGGGATCGACCGGGACTCTTTCCGGCGCACGGTTTTCTGGTCCCAGAGCGACCACGAGACCTCCGCGACTACTTCGATCCAGGCCAAGATCGGAGATCTCTCCTCGCAGCCGGATGACTTCCCCGCATACGACGCCGCGGTAAAGCGGCTGAGCCGGGAAATGGAGCGCCTTCGCCCGGACCGCGCCAGCGGACTGATCAGGAAAAAGGAAGACAGGCTCGTTGTCCTTAAGGCAGATGAAGCTAAGCTTCCCCTGTTAACGGCACAGCTTGAGGAATGCGCGGCAAAAGAGCGTTCGCTGACTGCTGAACTTGAAAGCGTCCGCGCACACAGGCAGCAGTACGCTCTCTCCGTTACCGAAAAGCCCGCTGCAGCCCGTCCCAGGAAGGACAGCAGGATACAGGAACAGCTGGAGAATTCTGAGAAGAAGCTTGCCCTGCTCATTGATAAGGACCGCAGTATTCAGCGCCGCGGACAGAAAGAGCGGCAGGAATATCTCCGGGTCAAAAAAGATCTGCAGCGGGAGCTCCTCGAAGAGACCCGGGAACGGCAAAAACAGGCCGATGTCATGCGAACCGGCGCCGGTCTGGCCTCCGCATCAGCTGTCATATTCCTGGTTCTGTGCCTTTCCGGCATTCTTCCGGCACCTATGGCTGTCCTTCCTGTCCTTCTTCTGGCTGCAGGCGGCGCGATGTTTTGGCAGAGCGGTCGGATCAATGGAGAGGATCCGGAAACAGATGAGATCCTGCGGCTTCGCGAAGAAAAGAAACAGCACAGCAGCTACCTCAACGCGCTGAGCAGGAAACTGGCGGAGAACAGGGCCCTGCTCAGGGAACAGAAAGCCTTATGTGAGGCTCTGCGGCGCAAGCTTGACAGAGCTGAGACAGCACAGGAAGCAGCCGCCGCCTCCTGCACACAGGGACAGATCGTCTCTGAGGCCGCCGGAATCCTGTCGGAATATGACAGGCAGGAGGAAGACTGCCGGGCCCGCCTGCAGCAGGTTCGCGCACAGTCCGCCGAACTCACCGAAATGATCGGGAACTGCAAGGTGTCCGCGTCCCTCATTCCGGACCTTCAGGACGAGATCAGCGCCCTCAGGGAGCAATACGACACTTGCGGCAGGACCCTCTCCTATCTCGAAGAGGCGAGAAACAGTTTCACCTCCCGCTATATGAATCCCTTCCTCCGCTCCTTCAGCCGCTACTACAGCATGCTCACGGGTCAGTCCGCGGATTCAGTCAGGACCGATGCCGACTTCTCCATCGCCGTCATGGAAGAAGGACTTCCCAGGGATCCCTCCCTCATGAGCGAGGGCACACGGGACCTGATCAGTCTGTGCCGGCGCATGGCCATGATCGACGCCATGTACCCGGTTGAGAAGCCCTTCCTGGTCCTCGACGACCCCTTCTCCAACCTCGACGACGAGCGCGTAAAAGGAGGCCTGCGCTTCCTGCACAGTGCCTCCCTCGAGTACCAGATCCTATATCTCACCTGCCATAAAAGCAGATTTTAAGTCCGGCGCCTGCTGTCACTCCCCGCGGTCTGACAGCACCGCCAGATAGGCCAGGATCCCCGCCACAGTCTTGGCGTCGCGGATCTCCCCGGCAAATATCCTCCTTTTGAGTTCCTCCACAGGGATCGCCTCCAGGCCGATCTCCTCCGCCTCATCCAGATTCTGGCTGCCGCTCTTTGTCAGGTCCTCAGCCAGGTAGACTTCCACCTTCTCATCGCACCAGGCGATCGCCGTATCCAGGCGCACCAGCCGGCTTATCTTCCCGCAGCGGTATCCCGTCTCCTCCTCCAGTTCCCTCGAAGCCGTGATGGAGAAGTCCGGATCATCCATGTCAAAAGCGCCCGCCGGCAGCTCCGTCGTCTCCCGGTCCACCGCCGGTCTGTACTGGTGAATCAGCAGGATCCGGCCGTCCGGCAGCACCGGAACGACACAGGCGCCGCCTCCCCGCTTGTGATGCACGAAATCCCAGTTCTCCTGCTGCCCGTCCGGCAGCTGCACCCGGTCTCTGTAAAACTCCAGTACCTTGCCCGGACTCGCCAGCGTCCTGTCCAGTCTCCTAAGTTTGTAGTCCATACCATCCCCTCCGTCAAAATATCGCCCGGCCGGATCTGTCCGGATCCCTGTGTCAAAAGCACCTGCGGTCAGCAGATCCTGGGAAGCCCCTCTCCCTGCAGGATCGTCAGTTTCCGGACTCCGCCCAGGGGCGTCTTCATCAGAAGTTCCCCCGCCTTCGCGTTTTCGGATGCCTCTTCCACGCGGCCGATCACGGCGGCTCCGCTGCCGTAGGGGGAGCGCCTTAAGATCTCCAGCGCCTCCCCGGCCTGCTCCGCGGGCACCACAGCCGCCAGCTTTCCCTCGTTTCCCATATAGAGGGGGTCCAGTCCCAAAAGCCCGCAGAAATCCCGGACTGCCGCGGACACCGGGATGGCGCTCTCTTCAAGCACAAAGCACTTTCCCGACGCCTCTGCCAGTTCCTTCAGCACCGTTCCCAGGCCTCCCCGGGTAATGTCCCGCAGTGTGCGGACCCGGATGCCGCCTTCCACCAGGCCTCTTACCATCTCTCCCAGCGGGGCGCAGTCGCTTTCGATCTCAGTCTGGATCTGAAGGCGCTCTGCCAGGATGGCGGCGTGATGGTCGCCCATGGTGCCCGAGACCAGAATGGCATCGCCGGCCTTTGCATTGGCCGCGGCAATATCGACGCCCTCCGGCACAAATCCCACTCCCGTGGTATTGATGTAGAGGCCGCCGTTTCCCTCCACGACCTTGGTGTCGCCGGCAATGACCTCCACACCGGCTTCCCGGGCTGTCTGCGCCAGGCTCTTCACGACCTGCCCGAGCAGGGAGATCTCAAGGCCCTCCTCCAGGATAAATCCGCAAGTAATGTACCTGGGCACAGCCCCCCGCATGAGCAGATCGTTGACCGTTCCGCAGACGCAGAGCCTGCCGATGTCACCGCCTCGAAAGACCAGGGGCGTGACGACAAAGCTGTCCGTGGTCACCGCGATTCTCCCGCTGCCGGGCACCACCGCGCTGTCCTCCATCCGGTTGAGCACTTCGCTGTCAAATGCAGACGCAAAGACCTCTCCGATCAGCTCTCCCGTGGCCTGGCCGCCGCTCCCGTGTTCCATTGTGATCATGCCTGACTGCAGCATATCTTGTCCTTCCCCTTCTCTTAAGTCCGCCCTGTCTATTCGCGGTGATTACTGTAATAAGTATAACAGCTTCCCTCTGTGGAGACCATACACGCGCCCTGCGGATGAAGGGGCGTACAGACCTTTTGAAACAGGGGGCACTCCGAGGGCCGCATCTTTCCCATCAGGACCCGGTCGCAGCAGCAGCCGGCGTTGATCTTATGGTCCTCTGTCAGGTCTGCGCTCCCCGCGTCCAGCCCGGCGTACTCCTCCCGCAGGATCCGGCCCGAGCCGGTCACATTTCCCATGCCCCTCCAGACCGCGTCCGATACGGCAAAATATCGATCCACCAGGGCCTGAGCCTCCTCATTGCCCTCCCTCGTCACCACGGAAGGGTAAAAGTTCATGACGCGGCCCGCCGCTTTGCCCTTCCTCGCCTCTTCACAGGTCCTGACAATGCCGCCAAGAGCCGCCAGGATCTGCGGTCCCGTAAATCCGGCGACGGCAAAGGGCAGGCCGTATTTTGCCGCCAGGGGCTCAAAGGCCCGGCTCCCCGTCACCACGGCCACATGGCCGGGGGCAAGAAAGCCCTGTATGTCCGCGCCCGCCGCGCACATGCGGTCGATGATCCCCGGCATGGTGCGCAGGGCCGTCAGAAGCTTTATGTTCCCGATTCCTTCCTCCAGGATCTCTCTGACCATCAGGGCATAGACCGGCGCCGTGGTCTCGAATCCCACCGCCGCGAAGACGAAGCAGGTTTCGGGCTCCCGGCCGGCCAGGGGAAAGACGTCCATGGGGGAATACACCATCTTCACCCGTCCGCCCATTCCCGCGGCCTGCTGCAGGCTCATCCTGCTTCCGGGCACCCGCATCAGGTCCCCGAAGGTCACCACACAGGTCCCGGGCGTCAGGCACAGCTGTATCAGCCTGTCGATATAAGAGGACGGCGTGACACAGACGGGACAGCCCGGACCTGAGATCAGGCGGATCCTGTCGGACAGAAGGCCGGGAATGCCGTTTTTGGCGATCGCCCCGGTATGACTGCCGCAGACTTCCATGATCTTCAGTTCCGGGCCGCTATACTCTTTTAAATATTTTTTAATCTTTTCGAGATCCATATTTCTCACAGGAGTTCGTCCATCTCTTTCAGCATCCCGTTCAGCTCTTCCATCTCCCGGTCCGACACCTTCTGCAAAATACAGCCGGCGTGCACCAGCACATTATCCCCGGGCTCTATCTTTACCAGGCCGGTCCTGGCCTCCACTCGGTTTCCGTTAAAATCCACCAGGGCTGTCCGTCCGCCGACGGACAGCACCCTTCCGGGCATTGCCACACACATATTTTCCTGCCCTCACTGATTTTCCGAAGGCGCCTTAACGGGCGCTGCCGCCTGTGCCTGAGCCGCCTGTACCTGAGCCGCCGCGCCTGCCGCCTGACCGCCCGTCTGCGCGGCCGCCTTCTTCTCTCCGGCCGCCTTGACCGCCGCGGCCTTTCTCTGTGCCATCTCCTCGGCCTTCTTTCTCTCCGCTTCCATGACCTCGGCGGACTTTTTATAGGTTACCGCCGCCTTGGACCGCCCGGGCTTCTGGTAGCCGGGAACAAGGGACAAGCACTTTTTGGGGCACTTGGAGGCGCAGTAGCCGCAGGCAATACAGTCAAAGCGGTTAATGGTCCATGTCCCCTCGTTCTTGTCCACCTTGATGCATCGGGGCGGACAGCTTCTGACGCACAGTCCGCAGGAAATGCACTGGTCGACATCGATCACGATATGGCCGCGGGAGCGCTCGGGATAGACCGCCGGCTCCTCGGGATAATTCTTGGTGACGGGCTTGCTCACAAGATTTTTGAGAAGCGTGCCCGTGAAATTCAATATTGTAGACATTTGTGCTCCTTTCCCGCCCTTACCGCTCTGTGCAGCTGATGCAGGGATCAATGGTCAGCACCAGGATCGGCACATCCGCGTAGTCGGCGCCCTTGAGGGTCTCGCACAGACCCGCCAGGTTTGCGAAGGTGGGCGTACGGATCCTGAGCCGGTTCAGATAGGGCTTGCCGCTCCCCTTCACATAGTAGACCGCCTCGCCTCTGGGCTGCTCGATCCGCATGAAGTACTCCCCGTCGGGATTTCCCTTTACCGGCACGGACAGATCTCCGGCCGGAATCTTTGCCGCCGCCTGGCGGATCAGGTCGATGGACTGCAGGAGCTCATCGATCCTGCAGGCGCAGCGGGCGTAGCTGTCCCCGTCGGTGCGGATGATGGGTTCAAAATCCAGATCCGCGTAAGCGCCGTATCCCCGGATCCTCATGTCCGTCGCAATGCCGCTGGCTCTGCCGAAGGGACCCGCGCAGCCCAGGTCATGGGCCTGCTTCTTTGTGAGGACGCCGACGCCGCACAGGCGCATCTGCACGGTCCTGTCGCCCAGGAAATTCTTTCTGATGGCGCAGATCTGCTCCTCCACATCGCCGAGTTTTTCCACGAACCTGCCCAGCATCTGCGCGTCTATATCCTTCATAACGCCGCCCACCTTATTGACGGAGAAGATCACTCTTCCCCCGGTGGACTCCTCGATCATATCCAGGACCTGCTCGCGGATCCTCCAGCAGTGATAGAACAGGCTCTCATAGCCGAAAGCGTCCGCCAGAAGTCCCAGCCACAGAAGGTGACTGTGCATGCGGGACAGTTCCATCCAGATGGTCCTGAGGTACCGGGCCCGGGCGGGGATCTCCACGTTCATGATCTTCTCCACTGCCTCCACATAGCCCATCCCGTGTCCGAAGCTGCAGATCCCGCAGGTTCTCTCGGCCACATAGACCATCTCATTATAATCCTTCTTCACAATAAGGCTCTCCAGTCCCCTGTGGACAAATCCGATGGAAGGGACGGCCTCGATCACTTTTTCATCCTCCAGGACCAGATCCAGGTGGATCGGCTCCGGCAGCACCGGATGCTGCGGTCCGAAAGGAACTACGCTGACTTTACCCATATCAGGCCTCCTCCTTCCCGGCTTCACTTCCCTGTGCGGCGCTTTTTTCCTCTTTTGCTTCCTTTGCTTCTTTAGGAAGAAGCGGCGCCTCTTCCGTGATGCGATAGAGCCTGTTTTTATAGTCCAGGCTGATCATATTGATCTTCACGCCGTACATTTCCGCCATCTCGTTTTCATAAAAGACCGCCGTGGGAATGATATCCGTAACACTGGGGATCTCCTCCTTAAGTCCCGCCGTCAGGCGAAGGGTCTTATACTCATAGGTCTGGTCATCCGCGAAGGAATAGCTCAGCTCATAATTGCCCTCGTAGAAGGCCGCGCAGGCCTGGGAAAACCGCAGTCCGCTCTTTTTGAGCTCCATGCATTTGGAGAGCAGCTCGCCTTTTTCAATCTTGATCAGTTCATTCTCCGGACACTTTACCATGTGCTTTTTTGCCCTCCTCTTCCTTGTGCCTGCGCTCGATGGCGTCGTGCTTGTTGCTTCTCTTCTGGAACAGCTCGATGGCCTGCACAAGGCCGTCGATGATGGCCTGAGGCCTTGCGGCGCAGCCGGGCACATAGATGTCCACCGGCAGGGTCGTGTCCGCTCCGCCCAGGATATTGTAGCATTCCTTGAAGATCCCGCCCGTGCAGGCGCAGGTCCCCACAGCCACCACCACCTTGGGGCGCGGCATCTGATCATAGAGCTGGCGGACAACCGCCTGGTTCTGCGTATTGATCCCGCCCGTGATCAGGAAAATGTCCGCCTGCAGCGGATCTCCCGTATTGATAATGCCGAACCGCTCCGCGTCATAGACCGGGGTCATGCAGGCAAGCACTTCTATGTCGCAGCCGTTGCAGCTGCTGCCGTCGTAGTGCAGGACCCAGGGAGACTTCTTAACTTTACCCATAATGTATATCCTTTTCCTCTTCGATTAAGACTAATTCACTTAAGACTGATTCGATTAAGACTAGTTCGATTAAGACTGATTCGATAAAAACCCGTTTGCGGCACTGTGCGCCGCTTCCTTCCGATCCTGCCCTCTTTTGTCCGGCGCAGGACATCAGCGGATCAGCATCAGGATCAGAAGATTGACACCCGACGCAAACAGCGTGAACAGCCACGTGACCTGCAGCATCTGCGTCCATTTGACCCGCGCGCAGGCGTTGTCGGCGATGATCAGGAAGAAGTAGACCGCCGCGCACAAAAGCGCAGCCCCCACATAGCTGAGCGGGTTGGACGTTACCACAAAGAGTCCCACGATGCCCATCAGGATCGTGGTCTCATACCACTCCGTGATCGTAAAGATCGCCAGGTTCTGTGCCCCCATCTCTGTTTTGACGCCCATGACCAGCTCCTGGTGGGCGTGGTGGGACGTGGAGACGTCAAAGGGTGATTTTCTCATCTTGATGAGAAGGATCAGGACAAAGGACGCGAACAGGCCGGGCGTCCTGGTCAGCATAACCGTATCGCTGGCGGCGATCCCGGCCACGCTGAAGGTCCCGTCCACCAGATAGAAGCCGACGCCTGCCAGAAGTACGGCGGGCTCGTAGGTCATGATCTGGATCAGCTCTCTGGAGGAGGCTATGGTGTTATAGGGCGAACTGGTCACCACTGACGCAAAATACATGAACGTGGACGCCGTGGAGAGTACGAACAGGCACATGAGCAGGTCGCTCCCCGCAAAGAAGATGGCGCCCGTAAAGATCATCAGAGTCAGATAGCACAACAGAAGTGCCAGCTGCAGCACGCCGATGGCGACTACCTGCTTATTCATAAGCTTTCTGACATCGTAGAAGGGCTGCAGAACGGGCGGGCCGATCCTTCCCTGCATTCTGGCGCTGATCTTGCGGTCAAGGCCTTCCATGAGGCCGCCGGCAAAAGGTGCCAGGATAATGTATGAAATTACCATGATCACTGCTTTGATACTCATGCCAGTACACCTCCCAGAATGAAGCTCAGCATGACGATCAGCACAGCCGCCGTGATCAGCTGGCAGTAGGCCATCATCTTGTCCGGCCTTATCAGCCTGTCAAAATAGTAATTGGACAGCCAGAGCTTCTTCTCCTCGCCGAAGGAATCGACGAAGGCATTGTTGTTGCCCGTATTGATGCCGCTCATATAGTTGAGCTTGTAGTTGGTCTGCTGCTTTTTGGCATACAGGTAGGCGGGCACGGGAATCGCGAATACCAGACACATGATCAGCACCATCATGACCAGGATCGTGCCCGGCAGCACATTGGCGAACTTTCCGAACATCTCCACCAGGAGCGGATCCACGAAATGGGTGGATAGCCAGGGCATGAGGACGCACAGGGCGATCATCATGCCGGCGTGGAGGGTCAGGGACAGTTTCTCGCTCTTGCCCGTGACAGTCTCATCCATCCGCTCTCCTGTCTCGTGGCTTCGGCTGATGATCTTTCCCATCCACTTGGTCCAGTAGAAGCTGGTGGTGGCGGAACCGTAGGTGATGAACAGCACCAGAAGGATATTGCTTCTGTCCACGGCCGCCTTGAGTGCCGACCACTTGGAGATCAGCATTCCGAAGGGGGCCAGGAACATGGCCGCGATACCGATAAACATATAAAAGCCCAGCATGGGCAGCCGGTAGAGAAGGCCGTGCATATCCTCGATGTCACGGCTTCCCGTCGCGTTCTCGGTGGCTCCCACGTCCTGGAAAAGGAGCGATTTGGAGACCGAGTGGAACATCATGAGGAAGATCCCCGCCCACACCGTTTCATGGGCGCCGACGCCCGCGCAGGCCGTCATCAGGCCCAGGTTTGAGATGGTGGAGAAGGCCAGCACTTTTTTGCCGTCGCTCTGAGAAATGGCCATGATCGAAGCGGCAAAAAAGGTGAAGCCGCCGATAAAGACGACCACGTTCCCGGTCGCCGTATTTCCCATGGCGGGCGCAAGACGGAAGAGAATGTAGATTCCCGCCTTGACCATGGTTGCGGAGTGCAAAAGGGCCGAGGAAGGGGTGGGCGCGACCATCGCTCCCATCAGCCATGTGGAGAAGGGAAGCTGCGCCGCCTTGGTCAGCGCCGCGAAGGCGACCAGCGCCACGGCGATCACGGCGGGCAGTACGCCCAGCTGCGCGTATTCGATCAGCTTGTGAAGGGACACGCAGTTTACGGATGTTTCAAAATATATAATGCCCGCAGCCAGCGCGACGCCGCCCAGAAGGTTCATCCACAGAGCCCGGAAGGAATTGTTGATGGCTTCCGGCTCTTTGGTATAGCCGATCAGCAAAAAGGAGCACACGCTGGTCACTTCCCAGAAAAAGTCGATCCACAGAAGGCTCTCGGAGAGCACAAAACCGAACATGGCCCCCAGAAAGATAAAGAGCAGCATGAAGAAGTATCTTCTGTTATCCCGGATATCCTTCCTGTGCCGGTGATAGCCGTACATATAGCCGGCCGCGTAGATCACGATCAGGGACCCCACAATGCCGATGATCAGGCACATCAGGACCGCGAGATGGTCGATATAAATGTGACACAGGGTCATGGGCTTTGTGCCCGTCAGTTCCTGACGCGCGATCATGAGTGTGGGAACGATCGAGAGAAGACTGATCCAGTATTTCTTGTGCCTGAAGCACAAGGCCGTGACCAGCACCATGAGCAGGATCTCCGCGATAAGGATGATATGATCCGCCAGCGCAGTCTCTTTATAGAGCTGGACCGGAACTGCCCCGTTCCTCACCCAGAACACTGTCAGCGCGATGGTGGCGGCCATGATGACCGCGGCCGCGCCGTATGTGACATAAGCCCGCAGCCGGTTGTTGGTGATCAGATACATCACCGGCGCGCAAAGGAGCGGGAACAGGATTAAAAACACAGGTATTGCCATACGTGTTACCCTTTCTGCCTGATACGTATTAGTTAATTAAATGTCAATCAAGCCAAACGGTATTATAGACCTCTTTTCCTTAAATGTCTTGTCTTTTTTAGTCTTTTTCCATCAAAAAAAATTCAGATTACTCTGAATTTTACTGATAGTTCTTATATAAATACCTTTTAAACATTATATTGAACATCCTTACGCTTCGATCTCAAGCTCCCGGATACTCAGCCCGCGGCCGCCGCAGATCTCTCCCTCGGTGCTCCCGCAGACGGGGCAGGCATAGGAATTGGCCTTTTCCGGGTGGTAGATCCTCCCGCAGCCGCCGCAGCGGATCTTCACGGGATCTGTCTCTGTTTTCAGGACCGATCCCTCCATGATCGTTCCCTTTACCGCGTCGGGATAGTACTTATGAAGATACTCCGGCACGATGTCCGTCATCTCTCCCACTAAAACCGTCAGGCTCTTCACTTCTGCGGCCCCGTTCTCCTGTGCCTTCCTCAGCGCAAGGTTGACGATCCGCACAACATAGCTCATCTCATGCATACATTCTCTCCGCTTGTTCCCGCATACTCTGTCAAAATACCGCGGCCCTGAGGATCCGCCCCGCCGTAACTTCCAAGGCCCTATGCAAGACCGCGGGCAGCAGGTCGCGCCGCACCGGGATCATCCGGTCTTCCTCCGTGGATTTCTCTTTTTGTATAGCCGTCTCCCCCGCGGCTGCCTCCTCCCCGAAGGCGCCCGCGCAGGCCCTTCTCTGATAAGGCGCGCCAAGTCCCGCGATCCCCACACAGCGGCTCTGCGGGTTGATCAGCGCCATGTAGTGGCCGGCGGGTTTTCCGTCCGCATTCAGGTAAGAGGCTTTCTCGGAGTACCAGCCCTCCAGGGCCTCCCGGGCGCTCTCAAATCCCCAGGCCAGCGTCTCCGTCGTAAAGGAGACTCCCTCCGGAGCCGCCGTAAAGCAGTCTCTTCCATCGGGCCGTATGTGATCCTGCAGGATCATGCTCTCCGCCGCCCGCTGCAGGGCGATTTCTTCCAGCTCCCCGGACCACGTAAGAGGCACATAATCCGCCGGCGTAAGCGGACTTCCGTCCACCGGACTGTCTACCCCCTCCTCGCAGGCCTCTTTTCGAATCTCGTTGATCCTGTCAAGAAGGGCCGCCCGGTCTGTCTCTTCCCGCTGCGCCTCAAGCCGGATCATGACCGTCTCCGCCGCGGGCGCTTCCCCTCCGGTCTCCGCCTCGGGCTCCTGCGCCGCGGATTCCGCCGCCCGCGCCCGCATACCCAAAGGCCAGAGGAGCAGGAGGACTGCCGCGGCCAGAAATACTGCCGTCCTTATCCGGTTTGCGCCGCACTGCCAAAGGGCCATACGAAGATTCCTCCCGTGAATAAAGTGTTTAAAACAAAACATCTATAATGAAACATTTAAAACAGAACGGGCGGTACAGGACCGCCCGTTCTCCCCTCTCATCTGTAAACAGATGTATCTTTCAGATATATCTATCCGTATCAGTCAAGCTTGATATTCTTCAGCAGGTCGCCCAGACTGGTGGTTGCCTTCTCGTGAGAGACGACCTGAGACAGCTCGGGGATATCATCCTCTGTGGGAGCCGGTGCCTCTTCAAGCGCCTTCATGCTCAGGCTCACCTTACCGTCCTTGACCTTGGTGATCTTGACCTTGACAACATCGCCTTCCTTGCATACTTCCTCAGGAGTGGCAACTCTCTTCGTGCTCATCTGGGAGATGTGCACCAGTCCGCTGATGCCGTTTCCGAGA
>Ga0256404_1004311_pt1 | contig 27117 bp, 24 predicted proteins | sample RumenRJG_01DNA_FD_185990 | JGI IMG/M metagenome (GOLD analysis project Ga0256404, IMG submission 185990) | Bovine rumen microbial communities from Lethbridge, Alberta, Canada - RJG_01 | ecosystem: Host-associated > Mammals > Digestive system > Stomach > Rumen | place: Canada: Alberta | collected...
AAAAATTTTGCTTCGCAAAATAGGCCGGGTCTACGTGGCATCGCTAAAGCGATGTCACAATGGATACCCCGGCCATAAAAATTTTGCTTCGCAAAATAGGCCGGGTCTACGTGGCATCGCTAAAGCGATGTCACAATGGATACCCCGGCCATAAAAATTTTGCTTCGCAAAATAGGCCGGGTCTACGTGGCATCGCTAAAGCGCTGTCACAGTCTGTGCATCTGGTCAAATATCTCTTCTCTCTGTACATTGATTGTCACGCCGACTTCTTCACCTACAGACCTTATCTCATCAATAATAGCTGTAAACTCATCATTTACATTCGTGATGTCTATTACCATCATCATGTTAAAGAATCCATCCACAATGGTCTGTGAGATATCAAGAATATTGATATTTTTAGACGCAAGATAGGTGCAGACCTTCGCTATAATTCCCACACTGTCCTTACCAACAACAGATAAAACCGCTCTTTTCATACTATACTCCCTTTTTTATTATATATTTACAGGAACCATAGGGCAGTCCCTGTCAGCTGTCATTATTTTAGTAAACCTGTCATACCCCGGATGAGCCTCGAGCATTTCATCCATTACCGTCTGAAGCGCAAGCAGAGGCATATTATTTTCCGCTGATAAATGTCCCAAAAAGACGTACTTTAGTTGTTCACCCCAAATCTCAGATAAGAGTCTTCCCGAGTTCTCATTAGAAAGATGCCCCCTGTCAGAGAGAATCCTCATCTTAAGCGCGTAAGGATAAGATCCTACTTCAAGCATATTTACATCATGATTCGCTTCAAGTACCATGGCGTCCGCCCCCGCGATGTGGCTCTCAATAATATCCGTAATCTTGCCTAGGTCAGTAGCGACACAGACCTTTTTCTTTCCTTCGGTAAAGCTGTAGCCTACAGGATCGGCAGCGTCATGAGGAATCGAAAAAGCCTTAACGCTGATTCCGCCTATATTGATATTCTCTTCCGGCTTAATCATGTTAAAGAGAGACCTGTCAACCTCATTCATCCCGGACATAGTTAAAATCGCGTCGATAGTTCCTCCTGTGGCAAATACGGGAATCCTGTATTTCTTAAGAAATACCCTGAGCCCCTTTATGTGATCGGAATGCTCATGAGTTATGAAAATTCCCGCAAGGTTATCCGGCTCAAGAGCTCCACTCTTAAGTCCCTCAGTCACACGCTTGCAGGACACGCCGCAATCGACAAGGATTGAGGAATTTTCACCCGACACAACCGTTGAATTGCCGCTTGAGCCGCTCGCTATAGTATAAAGCTTCATTTATCAACCTTCTTGCAAGTCTTTGTTTTAAACATACTTGTATATATTAACATATTTAATGTATTTTGTAAATACGAAGAAAATCAATATGAAGAAATCAATTCCTTATCAGGCTCCCTCTTGAGGGAGCTGGCTATTGTCATAGGCGGGCCCCACAAAGTGGGTGGCTATGACTAGTATGCTCCATAGGAGCATACACTATAAGCGCAGCGCTGACTGAAGGAGTATGCGACTACTCGGACCACTTCAAGGTGAGATTATCTCCGTCGTGGAGTCTGCCCATAAAATCGTGCTGGACTCTGTCATTTATCATCTGGATGAGTTCTCCCTTATACTTGCTCATATCGAATTCATAATGGTCAAGTACATCCACAAATGTGTAACTCGATTTTCCGGTAAGCGTTACCGGCGTACCATTAACCGTTACATTAATCGTTCTTGCAGGAGGTGTACGCCTTTTTGTCTTCGGAGCCTCAGCTTCTTCTATATCCGCCTCCCCATCTCCGTCAGGAAGGTCATCGAAGCTCACGGAATCAGCAGGAGTAGCTTCCGAAATATCAACAGCTTCGCTCTTTACAGCTTCCGCAGCTGCCCCGGCAGATTCATGAGCCTCCGCGCCGGCGGTCTTATCACTAACGGTAAACTGGTCATATATTTTCGTATCCTTATCGGCCGGCATATTATTTACGAAAATGCCATCCTTGTAAGGAATGTCAAGCATCTCCATAACCTGTGAAAGTGTGTAATAATCACGGATTATTACCTTGTCACCATCATTTATTGAATAAAAGCCGGATACAAGCTCCCCGTTTACCTCAGCAAGCTTAGGGCATTTTACCTCCCTGTCATTATACTTCACGGTAAATGAAGACTTCATCTCAGGCAGATCAGCTATAGTTATGACGGCATCAGCTCCGGTAGTTGACGGAACAATTGTAACGGAATCATTCTTCTCAACAGGATGACTGATACCTACCGCCGCCCCATTTAACCTGATATCAGCGGCCTCGCCTAACTCACCACGTTCATTACGGCGCTTTCCGTCGAGGGTGAAATGTATCGTCTTTCCCCTCTTAGGTAGGACATCATCATTTGTGTATCCTTCCTGCATGATAACATCAAGAACCGTCAATTTTCCGTTATCATATAGCTTTATCCTGTCACCATTAAGTGTAACATAAATAAAGTTGTTACGCGCTTCATAGTAGCTATAACAAATTCCTATAGGAGTGACAAGAAGTGGATCCTTCTCATAGGTATCATCATCGAACTCAACCTCCTGCAGTACTTCCTTGCCTCGAAGGGCTACTCTTTCAGAAGGAAGTCCAAGGACCTTCGCAAGGCTCTCAGTAAAGCCCGTGACCTTTCCGCCACCCCCTACAACAAAGACAGCGCTTACACTCTTACCGCCATTTAATTCCTTAATCTTGGCGCCGATTTCAGCGGTTATGGAATTAACAGTCGGTGTTATCGCCTCAATAATTTCCTTGGATGGCTTTGTCTGGGTAAGCATCAGGATGTCCTTATACTTAACCGTGTCATTCATTGAAGCGTCAATTTTTATCTTATCGGCAGTATTGAAATCAGTGAGACAGAGCTTAGCTATAATTTCCGTAAGCTCATCGCCCGCGTGAGGAATCATGCCATAGGCGATAACCGCGCCATCGTTTGTAACACAGATATCGCTGGTCCCCGCGCCGACATCCACAAGAGCTATATTTAAGAGTCTGAACCGCTCAGGTATAGCGACATCAATAGCGGCGATAGGCTCGAGGGTGAGATTTGCGACAGAGAGACCGGCACCCTCAACCGATGTATAGAGCCCGTCTACAACGTCCTCAGGTAAAAATGTCCCGATCATTTCCGCTTCAATCTTAGTAGCCTTATGCTGCTCAAGATTTCCCATCATGTCACCGTTTAGATAATAGTGAACAACAGAATACCCGACGCAGAAAAATTCATTTTCCGTGCCGGTCTCTTTTCTTATTTTCTCATAGGCTTCCTCTACGCCGAGCATCTCAAGCGAGTGAATATGGTCAGCATTTACAATAACTTCCTCTTCGAAGTCTATCTCACTCCTCACATTCACGGTCTTAAGCACACGACCCGCCGCTGCTATACATACATCTTCAAGCTCGAAGCCAAGCTTCTCCTCGAGTCTTGCCTTCATAGCGGCAATAGACTTAGAAACCTTAGGGATATCGTGAATCTGTCCATCCATCATAGCCCTGGTCTCATGCTCCGCCATATCCATGGCGGCAACCTCAAACTTATGCTCGTTCACCCTTGCGCCAACGACACCTACAAGGTTTCTTGTTCCGATATCAAGTCCGAAAACCAGCTTTGGATTATCTTCCTTTTTCCTGCCCATTACTTAAACTCCACCATTTTCTTGCCTGTAAACAGCTTTTCTCGTTCATTTATATATTTATTTAAAATGTCATTTATCTGCTTTTTTGTAAATTCCTCATCGCGACTGTTATCTATGACATCATCGGCGATTTCTCTGAATTCAGCTTCGCTCTTCTGCTTGTCAAATACATCCCGCGCCCTTTTAGGATCCATACCTCTGGTATCACCTAAGCGTTTTAGGCGACTTTTTTCATCCGCATAAATATACCAGACCCGGTCGCACTTTTTCTTGTAGCCTGCCTCAATTAAGAGAGCAGTTTCGATGGCAGTATATTTTACATTCTGAGCCCTGTAAATAGCGATACGCCTGTCCACCTCATTTGAGACAGCCGGATGAACTATGGAATTAATTAAATTCTGTTTTTTCTTATCGGTAAATATTATGCTCGCAAGCTTCCGCCTGTCTATGAGTCCTTCCTCGGAGAGGATACCGTCTCCGAAAGCATCAATGACCTGGCTGTAAACTATACCGTCAGGCTCCATTAATTCGTGAGCTACGGTGTCAGTATCAATAATACATGCGCCGTATTCTTCATTTAAAACCTTCGTGACAAATGACTTGCCCGAGCCAATACCACCAGTTATACCTATTACAAGCATATTAGTGTACCCCATACCAATCATATCCATAGGTTACTTCGCACTCGAGCGGAACGGCCAAATCGACAGCCTTTCCCATCTCCTCCGCAAGTATCCTGCCAACCTCATCCTTATCTTCCTCCGGCGCTTCTATAAGAAGCTCATCATGAATCTGAAGAAGGAGCTTTGCTTCTGGCGCATCCGCCCTTAACCTCTTCTCCACATTATTCATGGCAATCTTCATTATATCGGCTGCCGTTCCCTGGATAGGAGCGTTCATAGCTACCCTTTCGCCGAACTTTCTCATATTTCCGTTATTGGACTCAAGCTCCGGGATAGGTCTTTTCCTTCCAAAGAGCGTTTCTGCATAGCCTGTGTCCTTAGCCCTTGCGACCAGTGAATCGAGGTATTTCTTGACCCTCGGAAATGTCCTAAAATATTCCTTAATAAAGTCCTCGGCGGCATATCTTGATATATTCAGATTTTCGCCAAGGCCAAATGAACTGATGCCATAAATAATTCCAAAATTAACTGCCTTAGCGTTCCGCCTCTGCTCACCTGTGACCTCATCAAAGGGCACATGAAATACCTTGCTCGCGGTAATTCTGTGAATATCCTTAGCCTCTTTATATGCCTCAATTAATTCCGGATCTCCCGACATATGAGCCATTATTCTAAGCTCTATCTGTGAATAGTCAGCATCCACAAAAATATGCCCTGTCGCTGGAACAAAAGCCTTCCTTATTTTCTTTCCAAGTTCCACGCGAACGGGGATATTCTGTAAATTCGGCTCCGTACTTGAGAGTCGCCCTGTCGCGGTAATCATCTGATTATATGTAGTATGAACCCTGCCGTCTTCCCTTACATAAGCTTCAAGTCCGTCCGTATAGGTTGACTTTAATTTCGCGACCTGTCGATAGTTTAGTATATCGTCAACAATCGGAGCAATTGGCCGCAGCTTTTCAAGTACATCCGCAGAAGTGGAATAGCCGGTCTTAGTCTTCTTGCCATATGGCAGCTGCAGCTTATCAAATAAAACAGTTCCTAACTGCTTAGGAGAATTAATATTAAATTCCTCGCCCGCCTCCTCGTAAATCCTTGAGGCGTATCCTTCCATGCTCTCCGCTAATTCCTTACTGTAGGCTCTTATTTCTTCCTTCTGTAAAATGATACCGCGGTTTTCCATAGCAAACAGTGTATAAACAAGTGGCATTTCCACATCGAAAAATAACCTCTTCATGCCCTTATTTTCAAGCTCAGCAAGTAATTTTTCTCCATATGATAAAGCCGCTTCCGCCTTATCGCTGTAACCGCCTTCCGGTATATTGCCGTAATCTTTTTCTATGTCCTCTAAATCATGCTTTGTAACAAGCGGATTTAAAAGATAATGTATGAGTGAGATATCAATAATATTGTTATATACAGGCTCAATTCCCGTACCATCGAATATTTCGTGCAATTCACTCTTTAAATCAAATGTGTAAAATATTATGTCTTTATTTTCAACCAATTCAGCGAAATAATTCCTTATTATTTCACCTGTGAAAATAAAGTTTCTCTCAAGTTCATATTCATTGTCATCAGCAATTACAGTGAACCTGTTCTTGTCTATAATAAACGAAGCCTTATTATCCTCAGATTTTATTTCCGAAAATACCTTGTCAGCATCCGATTTATTTTCTAGTTTAATTATATTATATTCTTTCTTTTCGCTCTCTGACTCACATTCCTCATCAAAAGGAGTCGCAAAAGCCGCCTCAAAGCCTTCCGGTTCAAGAACTATCCTCTCAGCCTTAGCTTCGAGATTATTTATCAGAGTAACCCCGTCGCCCATAGCCTCCTCGTTAAAGGAAGCCTTAAAGGAGAAAGGCAGCGAATTAATTCTTTCACTGCGATCTTCATCAGGAATATCCGCGTTTAAATAATCATTCAGGTGTACCGATGAAAATTCAAGTGCCGCGGTCATTTTACGGGCAAGCTTCCTGTTGATAGAAACCTCAAGGTCAGAAAGAGTCAGTCCGTCAAGCTCTATATCACGCTTTATGGTAGCTAACTTCTCAGAAAGTCTCGCCGACTTCTCACCGACTAATTCCGTGTCAGACTCCTTCATGAGGAAATTAATAGGGGAACGCTTTATCCCTAATTCCTCTTTCCATCTGTTCTTTACTTCGTCAAGTTCCTTTTTCGATTTCCCGTTTAATTCAGCGTAAACTGCGTCAACCGTATGATAATAGCCTATAAGAGCCGCCGCAGTGGCAGGCCCAACGCCCGGAACGCCTTTTATATTGTCGCTCGCGTCTCCCATTATCCCCTTCAGCGAATTAACATTTTCCGCGTCAACTCCGAATTCCTTCCTGATTAAATCATGGTCGTACACAAAGCACCTGTCGGGCGCGTTTACCTTGCTTTTATCAATACCGTATTTCTTATATAATTCATCCGTTTTTTCAACGGTTGAGTGCATGAGCCAGAGCTTAGTCTTATCATCTACCAGCTGAAGGTAATCATTGTCCTTCGTCATGATAAATACAGGTATTTCATCCTCAAAGCGGGCAGAAAGAGTACCACAGAAATCATCCGCTTCATACTCAGTACTCATAAACTGCGGAATTCCAAAGGCATCACAGACCTTCTCGCATATTGCGAACTGGTCAGACAGCGGTGCCATGGTCTTGCCCCTGTTTCCCTTGTAATCGGGGTACATTTCACGACGAAATGTATTACGCGAAATGTCCCACGCTATGGCAAGATGTGACGGCCTCTGCTCCTTAATTATTTTAAGGAGATATTTTACAAAACCGTATACACCGTTTGTATAAAATCCATCACTTGTCTGGAGGATTTTATTAAAATATCTCTCTTTTTCCTCGTCAGTTTTCGCGAATAAAATCTGCTTCGGAAGGCTCCCGAAAAACTGGGTGGAAAGGAGGCTGCTGCCATCTATTAACAGAAGGTAATTATTTTCCATGTGTCTGCTTTCTCTTCGCCGGAGCTGATGTCTGGTCCGACAGTAGTTGTTTTATTAATTCGTCAGTAACATGCGGTTCATAATATTTATGATTTTCACTGAAACGGAACCGCATAATTAAGTCGTTATCAGTGAAATTCGACTGGGACGTGGGGGTCACCGTCACCGTACTGTCAGGCCGCTTGATATTAAGTCCCGTCGCCGCTACAGCCAGTAACGTCACTATAGGAAATGCTATTCTGTGGCGGACGGTCCGGTTATAATATCTTCTTATGTCACGCTCGGACTTCTTTATGTATTCTATATAGCTCTCATGATAATTATCCGTCACGTCCTCATCTGCATCGAGCTGTCTCACGCAGTTTAAAATGATATAATATACCTCAAGCTCATCATTGCAGGAGCTGCATGAGCTTAAGTGTTCAATCATCTCCTGCCTTTTTTTCACAGGAAGCGTCCCATTTATAAATGGTATGATATTCTTATCAAACTCGGCGTGGTCCACATCTGCCTCCCGGTTCAGACCTTCTCAGGTTCAGGATAATCTACTCCGTAAGTATTCACGGTAACCTTCTTAATTCTCTGCACACTCAAGGGTCTGTCGGCAAAATCAGTGGAAACCGTGGCGATATACTCTACAGTCTTCATACCGCTTATAATCTTACCAAACGCGGCATACTCGCCGTCAAGATGAGGAGCAGACTTATGCATGATAAAGAACTGGCTTCCGGCGCTGTCAGGGTCCTGGGTTCTCGCCATAGAAAGTACTCCCGCTGTATGCTTAAGGGTATTCTTATTATAGCCGTTAGACCTGAACTCTCCTCTGATAGAATATCCCGGACCGCCGGCTCCCGTGCCCTCAGGATCTCCGCCCTGAATCATGAAATCCCTAATAACCCTGTGAAATGTAAGGCCATCGTAAAAGCCCTGCTTAACCAGTGAAATGAAGTTATTTACAGTATTCGGAGCGTACTCCGGATAGAGCTCCGCCGTCATAGTCTTGCCATTCTCCATCTCAAATGTAACTACCGGGTTAGTGCTGTTTTCTGCCATTTTCAATATCCTCCTAAATATTAAAGAAAATCTGCCCACAGCTTAAAGCATACTATGGACAGATATAATGATAATACAACAGCCCCGATAAGTCAAGGTTGTCTCATTCAGTTTTCTACGGTCTCGCAAATCTGCTCGAACCTGTCTTTTACAAAATTTTCTATATCCTCTTTGTCCTTATCAAGAACAAATGAAAGCTCTCCGAACAAATTATCCTCAGCCGCCCTGGTATATCTCTCATCCATGGCGGTAACCTTACGGCCCGCCGCAAGGCGCTTTCTCTTGCGATTATACATGGTTTTAAGGAGTCTGAACCACTCCCTGCAGTCATCCTTCTGCATTACTTCCTTGTACTTTACTTCCCTCATCCTGTCTGATGATGGGATAACCTCATCAAGGTCCGGAAGCTCATCAATAATCCTGTCTACCTCTTCCCTCGAAACCGGCTCCCTCATAACGACCTTCGTCTGTCCTACCGGCACAAACAGCTGACTCTTCGCATCATTAACCGGTGTAAGGCAATAGTAGAGCTTCTCATCGTCGCTGAAGCTCAACGTCGTCACCTTATCAATGTGGCACAAACCATTCGCGCCATAAACCACATAGTCTCCTGACTTAAACATATTACCTCCGTTTCTTTTGTATTACTGCCTGCGCAGTGAAGCTGCATTACACTATGCTGTAAAAGGGGCAAAAACCACCCTTAACTATTATACCACAAATTTAAGGCTTTGTGTAAATTTTTTTCGAAATTTTTTACTTCATTTTTCTCAGCATAAGATCCCTGTACATGGAAATAAATGTCTCCCTGCCATAGCCATAGTTCATGACATAATACGCGTCATCTTCGCTCTCGAGTACGCACATGTTCATATCAACGTATATATACTTATTCGAAAGGTCATCGAGCTTAAATATAGACGAACAGATCTTTACGTTAATGTCGGGTTCACCATTTAGCTTATCACCGTCCTCGCCTGTTCCGTCAATATAAATCCTCATATCATGATCAGCGGCTTTAAGGATATTTTTCGCAACAAGATAAGGCACATCACTATACCCATCCGAAATAATATTCACTGACCTTCGTCCTCTTGAAATCTTAGCGAATCTCACCGGATCTCCGGCGACAGGACCAATAATTCCCTCCGCCGCCTTCCCCGTTACCCCATGAAGAGCGTCATCAAATGCCGCGGTAAGAGTCCGAATTTTAGGGCTGTCTCCCTGATAAAAGGCGCTGTAAATATCTTCAAAAAGATAAGAAAGCATTACAATACACATACGTTCGCGAAGCTTATCCGGAGTATGTCTCATAAAATATCTCAGCCAGTTTCTCCATGCGTAATATGTCGGAAATGTGGTGACTGCTTCCTTTTTCGCTCCCATAGCGTGAACGGCAAGAGCGTTTCCGACACAGGCTATCTTATATCCTGCCTCCCGACATCCCGCGCACCACTCTGTGTCATCCCAGTAGAGAAAGTTTTCCTCGGGAAGAATCCCTATTTTATCAACCACCTCTGCCCTTACCATAAGGGCGCAGGCAGGAGCTGTATCGCACTCTATAAATTCCGGCAAATTATCCTCGTCTGTCTTTCCGCAATTAGGTGACACAGTAGAGAAGTTATTATAATCTATAAAAAGTCCATATTGCTGTATGACTCCCGGCTGTTCCCTGTCATATACCTTGGCGCATGCCATGCCAAAATCCTCATGCGCCTCAAGAAAGACAGCGAGATTACTTATACACTTCTCATCAAGCTCAGCGTCATTATCAACGCACATATAATACCCATATCCACCATGGTCTAACGCTGCCCTGAGTCCCGTATTAAATCCACCGGAGCCTCCAAGGTTTTCGCTGTTAACAATCAACCTCACGGTTCCATCGTTAATTACCGGAAAGCTTTCAGTCAGGGCTTCTACCGACCCGTCGCTTGAGGCATTGTCAACGAGATAAATATCGACAGAGCCGAGGCAATCCTGCTCAAGCACTGACCTTAGGCAGTTAATAACATCTTCTTTTTTATTATAATTACAGATAACAACAGCAGTTTTTTTCACCGGAAACTCCTTATCTCTTAGAAGCTATATAACACTGGCCCAGGGCCAGACCTCCGTCACCGCAAGGAACTGACTCATTGGTATATACATTAAAGCCCTTTTCGGTAAGACCATTATATATATCCCTTAATAATATTTCATTGTAAAATGTACCGCCGGAGAGGGCCACATTCCTCTTTATACCAGGATATTTTTCCGCCATTTTTAATACCATATTTACCGACATTTTGGCTAATGCCTTATGAAATGTCAGAGCTATCTTTTCACTTCGCTCCTTTTTTACTTTCATCTTAATAAGATGTGCAAAAAGCGACACGGTATCGGCTGCAAAAACTCCATCACTTTCGGTAATACTGGTTTCAAGCTCCTCCGGTTCAAAATTCAGTCTGCTGCCCTTTTCAGCCCTCTGCTCAAGTAACGTAGCGCATTCACCTTCATAGGAATTTACATGACATACGTTTAGTAAAGCGGATACCGCGTCAAATAAACGTCCCATTGAGGATGAATTTACAATATTTATATTATTATCAATGGCTGAAAAAATAAGCCTCTTATCGTCAGTATTAATCGCCGAATATTTTAATACCATATCATAATCATCTTCATTTATCAGCTTTCTTTTAAGGGCTTCATAGACGTAACAGTGAAATACATTATCAGCCTCTTTTGATATCTTATCACCGCTAAGCATCGGCACAGAGCTAATATGTCCTGCCCTTGTGAAGGTATTATTTTTTACAGCGTAAAATTCGCCTCCCCAAACCTCAGGCTCGCTTTTAGCGTTCAAGCCATAGCCTGTTCCGTCAAAGCTAAGACCAAAGCAGTCAGCAAGGAAATTTTCAGCCATAACCGAAGCTATATGGGCCTCATGGTGAAAAACCTTTTCCTCCTTTAGTGACTCGCTCCTTGCCAGCTTCTTTGCGTGGTCAGAGGAAATATATCCCGGATGCATATCATAGACTAACGTCTTAGGAGGAACATTTGTCAGAACAATTAAATTATTTCTGTCAATCGTTCTTCTGGTTAGGTTAGCCTCATAAGATAGGTCTCCATAATATCCGCTCAAATACGCGTATCCATCCTTTGCGATAGCGAATGAATTTTTTAAATCCCCTCCTGCCGCGAGAATCCTGCTATTATCTTCGTCGGCAAACTTAATCGGGCTTGGCACATATCCCCTCGCCCGCCTTATAAACTGGGTAATTGTTTTATCCTTATTTATTTTTACTGACTTCACTACGCTGTCATCAAGAGCATTTAATATCTCTCTGTCATTATCAAGCATGATATCACAGAAATCACCGGACAGGAGCAGATCAACAGCCTCCTCGCCATCCGCAAGAAGTGGCTGCCCATGAGTATTCCCGCTCGTCATCAGAAGTGGATGAATTAATTCGAGTAAAAGAATTAATATTGGATCGGATGGCAGCATAGCGCCGATTTTATCTGACTTTCCGCAGACATTGTCGGCTATTTTTTTACCGTCAGCCTTTTTTCTAAGTAATACTATTGGTCGGGCAGGACTTCTAAGTAACTTTTCCTCAGCTTTGCTCAATTCGCAATATTCTTTTATTTCCTCAATATTGCGAAACATAACAGCAAAAGGTTTCTCAGGTCTTTCCTTTACACGACGTATTTCTCTTACCGATGAAGCATTACAGGCGTCACAGGCAAGATGGAAGCCACCTGTTCCTTTTATCAGCGCAAGGCTGCCTTCTCTGAGACAATCTGCTGTTTCTTCTATAAGTCCATAATCATCGTCTGATTCACTCTTATAGAGATCTCCATCCTTCGCCGAATACAGGTATAAATGAGGCCCGCAGTCAGGGCAGGCTATAGTCTGAGCATACCGCCTTATATTACCCTTTTTATTATATTCGGCTTTGCATTTACCGCAAAGCTTAAAGTCTGACATAGATGTTGATTCGCGATCATATGGCAGCTTATCAATTATTGAAAATCTTGGACCACATTTAGTACAGCTTATAAATGGATAGTGGAAACGCCTGTTATCCGGGTCCTTTAATTCCCTTTCACAGTCAGGACATGGAGCTGTATCCACCGGAATGTAACGAACCTTATCATCCACAATATCGTAGCTTTTTACTATCTCAAATTTATTCGGAAAATGCGCTATTTTATCATTAATCTCACGATAATATAAATCCTTTATTTCCGCTTCCGCAGGCTTCTCAATTGCTAACGAGTCCATTAATCCCTCAAGCTCGAATTGGCTTTTACAAAAAGCGTCAATATTAACAATACCACCGGAATTTCTTACGCTTCCGGTGATACCATATTTTTCCGCTGTTTCCGCAACAAAGGGTCTCATGCCGACTCCCTGCACGAGACCTGTTACTGTTATCGCATAATGTTTCATTGCTTGTCGGCTTCCTGTGAATCAGCAGCCTTAGGAGCCTTCTCGGCTATTGCCTTCGCCGCTGCCGCCTTAGCAAGCGCAGCCGCCTTTGCCTCGGCAGCCTTCTTAGCCATTTCCTCCCTCTTAGCTGCTTCGCGGGCTAAGACCTCAGGCGACTTTGTAAATGTCTCACTTGCCTTCTTAAAATCAGGCTCCGTATACCCCGGTTCGATGGCAAGACATTTTACAGGACACTTAATAACACAGTAGCTGCAGGCTATGCAGTCAAACCTGTTGATAGTCCATGTACCCTTTATCTTATCTATCGCAAGCGCTCCCGGCGGGCATACCCTCACGCACATACCACAGGAGATGCACTTATCGACCTCTATTGTAATATGGCCGCGACTTCCTTCCGGAAAATTTATAGGCTCTGCAGGGTAATTAATCGTAGCAGGTTTGCTGAAGAGATTCTTCATGGACTCCTTCGCAAATGTCATAAATCCGCTCATATAATCACCTCTCAATACAGCTTACGCAAGGGTCGATAGTTACAACAAGTATACCTACATCGCTTAACTCGCAGTTCTTTAGCATCTCGCAGAGGCCGCTTAAATTAGCGAAGGTCGGGGTGCGGATTCTGCACCTGTCGAGATTAGGCTTTCCATGCCCCTTGACATAATAATAAGCTTCGCCTCGAGGCTGCTCCACACGCATAAAATATTCACCGTCGGGATTACCCTTAACAGTGGCCGCAAGATCCGTCTCATCAGGCATTTTCGCTATTGCCTGCCTGATAATATCTATAGACTGAAGTAATTCAGCGAGACGTACCTCGCAACGGGCATAGCTGTCGCACCTGGTTGAAATGATTGGCTCAAAGTCGATATTAGAATAAGCTGCGTAGCCTAGCTTTCTCATATCTATATTTATGCCGCTTGCCCTTCCGAAGGGACCCGTAGCGCCTGTCTCACGGGCCTTCTCGGTTGTAAGAATTCCTACGCCCTTAAGACGGCTTTCGACAGTATAATCATTTAAAAATGTCTTAGTTACGACCTTGATTTCCTTTTCCATATCGGCTATGGTATCAAGAATAATTTTCTGCTTATCCTTGTCTATATCCTTAAGGACTCCACCGATTTTATTTACGGAATAAATCAATCTTCCGCCTGTGGTAAGCTCTACCAGGTCAAGAACCTTCTCACGAATTCTGAAGCACTGATAATAAAGATTTTCAAAGCCAAATGCGTCAGCCATAAGGCCCGCCCAGAGGAGGTGACTGTGCATCCTCGAAAATTCAGCCCAGATAGTGCGGAGGTATTTTGCCCTCTCGGGTACCTCCACTCCCATGATATGCTCTATAGCCTCGCAATAGCCCATCCCGTGCTGGAATGAGCAGATACCGCAGGCGCGTTCAACCACGTAGAGCATTTTATTGTAATCTTCTTTTTCGACAAGACCCTCAAGGCCGCGATGAATAAATCCTATGGAAGGAACCGCTTCTATGACCTTCTCATCTTCAATTACAAGGTCAAGGTGAATCGGTTCAGGGAGCACAGGGTGCTGAGGACCATAAGGAACTACACTTATCTTACCCATTTATTTCACTCCCTTCATTTTCTTTTGACTCATTATTTTCTTCCTTACCGGAAGACATTAATTTTTCCCTGGCTTCCTTAGGAAGCATAGGCGCATTCTGACGAATCCTGTACAATTTATTGTCATAATCGACGGATATCATCTTAATATTCACGCCGAATAATTCCTTCATCTCATTTTCATAGAAAAGAGCCGCGGGAACTATCTCGGAAATGCTTGGTATTTCCTCGCCTACCTTGGTAATAACCCTGTATGTGGTTAAGTCGTAGGTCCTGTCATTTACAAATGAATATGATAACTCCACCTTTTCATTGCAATAAGCCGCGCAGGCCTGTGACAGGCGCATTCCCGCCTTCTTCATTTCCATGGCTTTTACTAAGAGTTCCGATTTCGGAATTTCAATAATCTCATTCTTTGCCGGAATAACTTCACTCATTTGCGGCCTCCGCTGTATTTCCATTTTTCATTTCAAGAGAGCGCTTCTCAAATAATTCGCGCGCCTTAATAATACCATCAATTATAGACTGAGGTCTCGCAGCGCATCCCGGAACGTAAATATCGACCGGAATCGTAGTATCGGCGCCGCCAAGGATATTATAGCATTCCTTGAAGACTCCGCCCGTACAGGCGCATATACCTACAGCGACTACTACCTTAGGATTCGGCATCTGCTCATATAACTGCTTAACCACGCTCTCGTTCTGAGCGTTAATTCCGCCTGTTATGAGAAATATATCCGCCTGCATAGGGTCGCCTGTATTCTCTACGCCAAGCCTTTCAGCGTCATAGACAGGAGACATGGTGGCAAGAACCTCTATATCACAGCCGTTGCAGCTCGAACCGTCATAATGAAGGAGCCACGGCGATTTTTTTACATTTGACATTTCCTAACTCCTTATTTCATCATCATCAACACAAGAAGATTTACGCCCGCTGAGAAAAATGTCACCCACCAGGTCATGGAAAGCATTTTCTCCCACTTCATACGCGCGTTTGAATTACCGACAAGTATTTCAAAGAAATAGGTTATAAATATCACAAGGAAGGCTATCGGAATACTTATCGGATTGCTGTTTACAATAAATAATCCGACAACACCGAGTAAAAACACATTCTCATACCACTCTGTCACGGTAAAGAGGGCAAGATTGTGGGCACCCATCTCAGTGGTAAGTCCCTTAACAATCTCCTGGTTCATGTGGTGGCTTGTACTTATATCAAACGGCGATTTTCTGAACTTAATCGTAAGAATAAATACATACGCTATAAAAAATCCCGGCAGATACATGATAGGACTTTTCGCGCCCTGTGCGATTTCGCTCACCTCAAAGGTGCCTCTTACGAGGTAGAAACCGACTGCAGTAAGAAGAACCGCAGGTTCGTAAGCCATCATCTGAATAAGCTCCCTGTTCGCGCCGATGGTAGCGGCAGGCGAGCTTGTAATTACTGAAGCGAAGAAAAGAAATGTCGCGCCCGTGCTTAGCACGAAGAAGCACATAAGTATATCGCTTCCGCCAAAGAACATGGCTCCCGTAATTACCATAAATACCAGGTAGCATATAAGGAGGAAGTTCTGTGACTGGGAAACCGCGATATTTTCCTTGTGCCATAGCTTCTTCACGTCATAAAAGGGCTGAAGTACAGGCGGTCCTATACGCCTCTGCATCCTCGCGGATATTTTTCTGTCAATTCCTTCAAGAAGTCCGCCTATAAACGGCGCAAGTACGATATAGGCAATTAAAAATATAATTCCGTATTTCATCAGATTGCGCCTCCTATTATTACACAGAGCATAACAACTATAAAGGCCAGGGTAAAGAGCTGGCTGACCCTCATAAGCTTTCTCTGACCTATCTTACGATGAAAATAATAATTAGAGAGCCACAGCATCTTAGGATTTCCGAAGGAATCCGTAAACTGGTTGTTATCACCCGCATTTACACCATTCATGTACGAAAGTCTTATATCCACCCTCTGTCTGCTGCCTATCTTGTAAGCAATAAGAGGTACCGCGAATACAAATATGATAATTAATACAAGCGTGTACATAAGGGATGTAGGAAGCACCTCGCGATAAGAACCGAATTCCTCTGCTACAAGCGGATCCACGTAAAGCTTAGAAAGAAGCGGGAAGAGTACGCAAAGGGCTATCATAAGTATCGCGTGAATATACAGAGAGAACAGCTCGTTCGGCTTCGTGATATCCTTCACCGGTTCAAAGGCCTTATGAGGACGGCTGATAAGCTTGCCCATCCATTTTGACCAGTAAAACGACGTAGTCGCGGAACCGTAAACTATGAAAAATACAAGGATAATATTTCTCTCATCCACCGACGCGCGGAGTACGGCCCATTTTGAAATAAGCATACCGAAAGGAGCAAGGAACATACCCGCGATACCGATAAACATGAATATCGCGAGTCTCGGAAGTCTGTACATGAGTCCGTGCATAGCCTCTATATCCCTTGAATGCGTTGCGTTCTCGGTAGCTCCTACATCCTGGAAGAGAAGCGACTTGCTTATGGCATGGAATATCATAAGAAATGTACCTGCCCAGATAGTCTCACCCGTTCCGACTCCCGCGCAGGCAACCATAAGTCCCAGGTTTGAAATAGTCGAAAAAGCGAGCACCTTCTTACCATCGCTCTGGGCTATGGCCATAACGGAAGCGTCAAAGAAGGTAAAGCCACCTATAAAGGCTATCATGATTCCTATATAATTTCCGCTCATGGCAGGGGCAAGACGGAAGAGAATATAAATTCCCGCCTTAACCATAGTCGCCGAATGAAGAAGGGCAGAGCTCGGTGTAGGCGCTACCATGGCTCCTATGAGCCAGGTTGAAAACGGAAGCTGGGCTGTCTTTGTAAGGGCAGCGAAGGCTATAAAGGCAACAGGAATCATAGCGACCGTCTTTCCAGCAGCGCCCATATTTACAAGTAAATGAAGAGAAACTATATTCGTGCTTACCGCAAAATATACTATACCGATAGCGAGTAGGGTGCCCCCGAGAAGGTTCATCCATAAGGCTCTGAAGCAATTTGTAATCGCTTCCTCCGTCTTCGTGTAGCCGATTAAAAGGAATGAACATACGCTCGTAAGCTCCCAGAAAAAGTCAATCCAGATAAGGCTCTCAGAGAGAACAAATCCGAACATGGCTCCAAGGAAGAGGAAAAGAACCATGAAGAAATAATATCTCCTGTCCTCAAACTCCTGATGGTGGAGGGCATAACCGTGCATATAGCCGACAGCGTATATGACAATAAGGCCACCGATGATGCCGACAATAAGGCACATAAGTATTGAAAGGTGGTCTATATATATCTGCCCTTCCGTCATGAATTCCATGCCTGAGAAGTCTAGCCAGACCATGAGACAGGTAGGAACTATAGAGAGGAGGCTTATCCAATATTTGTGATACTTAAAGCACATAAAGGTAACAAGGCACATAAGGGCTATCTCACCTATCAGAATAGCCTTGCCCGGAATTTCCGAGGAATAGCTGAGAGCCATTTTTCTGCAGCCGCCCAGGTACCACTGGATTGTAAGTCCCAAAACTCCGGCTATTATCATTCCGGAAGCAGCATAGGCAATAATTCCTCTAACCTTATTGTTCCGTATCACATACATGAGTATTGATACCGCAAAAGGAAAAAGTATCAGAAAAGGAATCACTGGCATGATTTTTCTCCTTGTGTTATACTTGTTTTATTGACGCCGTTTAAGGCGATTAAACCCGAAAGGTCAAAATAATGCACGAACTAAGCTATATGACAGGTCTTGCGGAGCTCGCTATAAGCGCCGCAAGGGAAAATGGTGCTCAATCCGTCAAGAAAATTACCGTAGACGTGGGAGAGCTCACAGGAGTACTTCCCGAATATCTCCACTACTACTTTCCGCAGGTCGTTAAGGGCACTGTCCTAGAGAACGCGTCACTTTCCGTAAATGAAGTTCCCATCGAAGCCATCTGTAACGACTGTGGGAACATTTACAAGCCATCCCGTGAAAATGATTACAGGTGTCCAAAATGCGGGAGTCTAAATTCAAAGATCACAAAGGGCCGTGACGTGGAGCTCGCAAGCATTGAAGTGGACTGATTGATTATACGCAGCCGCGGACTTCATTGATATCGTCAATGCCATTTTCATCCATGAAACGCTCTATCTCCTTCACGATTCGAACGCTCGCGCCCGGGTCGTGGAAGTTAGCCATGCCAACGCTCACAGCCGTAGCTCCCGCCATGATAAACTGCATGGCATCCTCACCGGTCATGATGCCGCCCATTCCGATAACCGGAATTGATACCGCATGGGCCGCCTGGTAGACCATCCTGACCGCAAGAGGCCTTATAGCAGGCCCCGACATGCCTCCTGTTTTATTTGAGAGGACGAATTTCCTCTTTTTTACATCTATAACCATTCCGGTAAGAGAATTAATGAGTGAAATGCCGTCAGCCCCGCCCGATTCACAGGCCTTTGCTATCTCCGTGATATCGGTTACGTTCGGTGAAAGCTTCACTATTATGGGCTGACTCGCCACACGCTTAACTCTCTTCGTTATCTCCTCGGCAGCCTTAGGGTCAACCCCGAAGGAGGTACCACCACTCACGTTAGGACAGGAAATATTTATCTCAAGGAGCTTCACGGTCGGGATATCCTCGAGCCTCTCAGCTACCGTGGCATAGTCATCTACACTGTGACCGCACACATTTGCCATTACAACGGTGTCGTATTTCGCGAGCTTCGGGAGGTCACGCCTTATAAATACATCAACTCCCGGGTTCTCAAGTCCTATGCAGTTCATCATTCCCGAAGGTATTTCCGTAACTCTCGGAGCCGGATTTCCTTCCCATGGAACAGGAGCCACGCCCTTCGTTGTAATTCCACCAAGCTTGTTAATATCTATAAAGTCCGCGAACTCATCGCTTGTGCCAAATGTTCCTGAGCTTGTAAATACGGGATTCTTCAGCTCGACACCGGCGATTTTCACCTTAGTGTTCTTCATTTTAACTATCTCCTTTAGAGAATCACGTCACCGGCGTAAAATACAGGACCGTCCTTGCAGACTCTCTTATTTTTATTGTTCGAATGCGCGTCAATCTCAGGCGTCTTCACGATACAGCCAAGGCACACTCCGACACCGCACGCCATGTGTTCCTCGAGGGAAAGCTGTGTCTTAATATTATTGTCAATTCCGAATGACTTCACTCCCTTAAGCATAGGAGTTGGCCCGCATGCGCAGATGCCCGATATCTTCTCCTTCTTAAGGACACTCTTATCCTTCACGGCATCTATCACGTTTCCATGGAAGCCGAGTGAACCGTCATCGGTCGAGATAATCACATCACCGTATTTTTTGAATTTTTCGGTTAAAAATGTATCGCTGCTCCTGTAGCCTAAGGCGGTAATTACCTTTACCCCCTTGTGTTTCAGCACCTTCGCAAGGAAAAGAAGTGGTGGAATGCCTACACCGCCACCAAAGAGGAGGGCTGTATCACCCTTCTTAAAATCCTTAAGATTGTACCCGTGGCCAAGCGGTCCCAAAACCGGTATTCCTTCTCCGGGCTCAAGAAGAGAAAATTCACGGGTTCCGCTCCCGACTACTCTGTACACGAAGCGGACTCTCTTCTTCTCAGCATTTACATCACAGATACTTATCGGTCTCGGAAGGAGGTGGGCAGGGTCAGATGAATATAGAGAGACAAACTGGCCCGGAGCCGCCGATTCAGCAATGTCAGGCGCGTACACCCACATACTGTAAATGTCCTCGGCAATCTCCTTGTTCTTAATGACTGTTCCGACAAATTTTTCCATCATTATTCTCCTAAGGCGGCGTTAATGTCGTCTTTCATCGCGATTACAGCGGCACGGCTTGCGTCAGCGAAAGCAGCCTCACCGTACCTCTTATATTCTTCCTTCTTCCAGGCTGCTATAATGCCTCTTGAAGAATTAACTATAGCTCCGAGGCCGTCAGAGTTGAAGAAAGGCGCTAGTTCCTTAGCTGTTCCGCCCTGGGCTCCATAGCCCGGCACCAGAATATAAGCCTTCGGCATAATCTCACGGAGGGCCTTACCCATCTCAGGATAGGTAGCTCCTACAACCGCTCCTACGTTGCTGTAGCTTCCGTCAAGGCTCTCAAGGCCCCATGAATCGACCATTTTCCCGACAAGCTCATAGAGAGGCTTGCCATCGGTAACCTTATCCTGGAACTCACCGCTTGAAGGATTAGAGGTCTTAACAAGCACAAATATGCCCCTGTCGCAGGCATTGCAGACATTTATAAACGGCTTCACTCCATCGGAACCAAGGTAAGGATTTACAGTCACAAAATCCTCATCAAATGGCGCAAGCTCGGTATTTCCTATTTTCACCTTACCGATATGGGCATTGGCGTAGGCTTCAGAGGTAGAACCGATATCGCCTCTCTTCGCGTCGCCTATAACAATCAGGCCCTTCTCGTGACAGTAATCAACCGTCTTCTTAAATACCGCGAGCCCCGGAAGTCCCAATGCCTCATACATAGCAATCTGCGGCTTCACAGCCGGTATCAGGTCATATACGGCATCAATAATCGCCTTATTAAACTCCCATACCGCGTCAGCGGCTGCCTCAAATGTCTCACCCTTTTCCGAAATGTGCTTCGCAAGGAGGCTCACCGGAATATTCGCCAGGGCGGGGTCAAGTCCGACCACTATCGGTGCCTTAGTCTCTTCTATCTTCTTAATAAGCTTTCCAATCATCCGTAAACTCTTCTTCCCGCAACGTAAGTCGCAATAATTTTCCCCTTAACCTTCATGCCGGAGAAAGGCGTATTCTTCCCCATAGAGAGGAATTTCTCTGTATCTATAACATACTCGGAATTAAGGTCGGCTATGACGAAGTCGGCGACAGAGCCTTCCTTGAGCGTTCCCTTCCCGGTCCCTATCCTCTTCGCCGGATTAAGGCTCATGCGGGTTATGATATCAGGGAGTGTCATGGTTCCAAGAAGTCCTGTAATCGCAAGAGGAAAGGCCGTTTCAAGCCCCACTATACCAAAGGGCGAATCCATAAAACCACCCTTCTTCTCGGTCGCGGTATGAGGCGCATGGTCAGTACTGATCATGCCAATCGTGCCATCAGCTAACTTCGACCGGACATACTCCATATCCTCTCTCGAGCGGAGTGGCGGATTCATCTTATAATTTGCGTCATCCCAAGGAATATCATCATCACAGAGCATGAAGTGGTGAGGGCATACCTCAGCTGTTACATCAGCCCCGAAGGCCTGGCCCACATAGACAAAATAAGCCGCTCCCTTCGTCGATACATGGCAGATATGAATTTTAGTGCCTATCTCCTTTGCGAAAATGATATCGCGGGCTGTGATTGAATCCTCAACCGAATTCGTTATCCCCGGAAGACCAAGAACCTCGGCCTTCTTCCCGGCATTTATTACGCCACCCCTCACGAGACTCTTATCCTCGCAATGGTCAAAGAAGGGCAGATCAAGCTCCTTACATCTTTTAAGACCCTCGTACAGAATGGCTGAATCCATGACGCTTTTGCCATCCTCGCTAATTGCGACAGCTCCGGCCTTTTTTAGCCCCTCAAGGTCTGAGAGCTCCATGCCGTCTTGATTCACGGTCATAGAGCCAATCGGCAGTACATTTACAATAGCGTCACGCTTTATAATATCGAGCTCCTCCTGCAAATGCTCTGCGCTGTCTATAACGGGCTTGGTGTTAGGCATGGCGCAGACGGTCGTAAATCCGCCATGAGCCGCTGCCATAGCCCCGGTCCTTATGGTCTCCTTCTTAGTGAAGCCCGGCTCCCTAAAGTGAACGTGAAGGTCGGTAAAGCCCGGAAAGACATAGAATCCATCAGCATCGACAACTCTGACCCCCTGCATATCGGGCATATCGCCTTCGAAGATATGACTTATTCTGCCATTGTCGCCAACCAGTATATGATATATGCCATCCCGCTCCGCGCCCGGATCCACGAGATGGCCGTTCTTAATGAGCAACGCCATGTTCAATCTCCTTTTGCCATGTAAACAGTCCACGGCCAATTAAAACATACATATATATCATAACAGATATAAGAAGAATAAACAAGACTTTGTTAAAAAAAATACAAAGAGATATCGATGCTGTTGACATCAACAAAAAAAGACCATCCATAAAGGATGGTCTTTACTTTAGAGCGCGAGACGGGACTCGAACCCGCGACCCCCACCTTGGCAAGGTGGTACTCCACCAACTGAGCCACTCGCGCGCTGTGCAATCGCCGTAGGCGATTGTGCCCAGTAATTTTTCGAAGAAAAATTACAGAACATTCTCTTCAATAGAATTCAACGAAGTCGAATTCTTACCTAATCGCTTTAGCGATGCCGCCAAGTATTTTCGTCGAAGACGAAAATACAGAACCTTCTCTTCACAGAAATTCAGCCCGCTGAATTTCTACATTATCGGCGAAGCCGATGATTGTGCCAAGAATTTTCGACATAGACGAAAATTCAAAACTCACTACAAATAGCCTCTGTGTCTCCACAGAAGCGCGAGACGGGACTCGAACCCGCGACCCCCACCTTGGCAAGGTGGTACTCCACCAACTGAGCCACTCGCGCGCTGTGCAATCGCCGTAGGCGATTGTGCCCAGTAATTTTTCGAAGAAAAATTACAGAACATTCTCTTCAATAGAATTCAACGAAGTCGAATTCTTACCTAATCGCTTTAGCGATGCCGCCAAGTATTTTCGCCGTAGGCGAAAACAGAATAACTTCTCTTCACAGAAATTCAGCTTGCTGAATTTCTACATTATCGCCTTAGGCGATTGTGCGTCGGTTTCTTTGTCGCAACCGACGCATACTAGTATACCACGTTCAGATTGATATGTCAACCCCTTTTTTGAAAATATTTGCAAAACATATGCATATGGTTACCGTTCCCTCCTGATCAATCTTTTTCGAGCCATTTCGCCTATAAGAAAAATTTCACATTTTCTGCTTCTTATCTGCGTCAGCCGGAAAAAGCTTCCGTAAAAGATACATTAACATCATAAGAACAATAGTTACTGAAAAAATTCCAATCAAACCAATTCCCATAACCTGAAGCGAAATCTCAAAATTACTAAGCATATATATTATCCTTTCCTACTCAGATGATTTTCTGTTAAGCATTGCTACTTATAAGAAGAATTTACTTTGCAATCAGCTGAAGAATAATACCACCAGCAAGTACTGAAGCTATCTGTCCGGAAACATTAGCTCCGATTGCCGGCATAAGTATAATATTTGTCGGATCCTCTTTTACAGCCATCTGGTTCACAACACGCGCCGACATAGGAAATGCAGAGATGCCTGCAGCTCCTATCATAGGATTTATTTTGTTGTTAGGAGTAAACAGGTTCATGATTTTTGCAAAAATAACTCCTCCCGCTGTATCGAAAATAAACGCAACAAGTCCGAGGCAAATTATCATTAACGTTTCCACAGAAAGAAATGCATCTGCCTTCATCTGAGAAGCAACTGTCATCCCCAAAAGCAGTGTCACGAGATTTGAGAGTACATCACTGGCTGTATGAGACAATGAATCCAGCACTCCGCACTCTTTAACGAGATTCCCGAACATCAGAAAGCCTATAAGAACAACGGACTTTGGGGAAATGATACCCGCAACTGCTGTTACTACGATAGGAAATATTATCTTTGCCTTCTTTGAAACGTGATTTGTATTAAAAGGCATATGAATCATTCTTTCCTTTTTTGTAGTAAGCGTGCGTATAACAGGTGGCTGGATTATAGGGACGAGAGCCATATATGAATATGCAGCAACGATTATAGCCCCTATGTATTTGGTACCATAATAGTTCCCGACAAAAATAGATGTAGGTCCATCTGCAGCACCAATTATGCCAATACTTGCGGCATCTTGAAGATCAAAACCCAGCAAGGTCGCAAGAGATATTGTAAAGAAGATACCAAACTGTGCTGCCGCACCGAATAGCATCATTCTTGGATTTGTCAAAAGAGGTGTAAAATCGCACATTGCTCCTATACCGATGAAAAGAAGCAGTAACATAAGTTCATTTGCAACACCCTTATCAAAAAGCAGATCAAGGGCGCCAATCTCGCTTCCCTGAGTTATGGCACCGGAAAGCGGCAGATTTACAAGTATGGCGCCAAAGCCCATAGGTATAAGAAGAGTCGGCTCCATCTTACGGCGAATTCCAAGGTAGATCAGCAGGCCGCCAATAGCCCACATGACAGCCATTTTCCAGGTAATGTTACCAAAGTTAGAATAAAGTGACAGGATCTGTTCCATTTTGAATTTTACCTTCCATTTCTGTAATTGAAATAGTGAAGGCGCAAAAAAAGACTTCACCACTTCAATCAATATTAGTGGTAAAGTCTTGCAATCCAGAATTAAAGCAACAATCCCGGTAAGTATCCCGGATGCGGAAAACGCATCGTCTTGACGAGGTACTTGATACAAATATAATACATTTGCCTATATTTGTATGAGCTACTCCCTTTACTTCTACTTAGATTTTATATCATCCTGTAACATATGTCAAGATACTTCCTGTGCCCACAACCGAAAATTGTACGGATTGGCTGTACGAGCCCACAGAGAAATTCTCCCATCCAACCTTCAGGGCCATGAATGGACATATTTCACGCCATAAATGGCTTATCCCAGAGCTTCAGTCCGGTACCGAGGCCCATTTCAACTGCCTTGTCGTAGCAGACCGATGCCCAGGCTACATCCTCTACCGGCATGCCGCCGACCGAGTAGATAAATATCTCGTCATCGCTCTTACGGCCCGGAGTATTACCCAAGAGCATTTGCCCCAAATCGCAGATATCGCTCAGTTTTATTTTCCCTTCATGAACCATATCCATGAACTTTACGCCAAGCATGGTTATCTTGCCGTATGTCGGATAAGGATTCTCCTCTACCCATGCCTCATAGAGGCCAAGGGCGTCAACAACCATGCGTGCATTATTCGCCAAGAAATCATCCTCAAACTGGGCTGAGCCCGGGCATACGATAAGGGCGCCCGGCTTTATCCACTCTCCCTTAACCATAGGGTAGAGACTAGCGTCATGACCGCTCGTTTCCGTAAATGAAACGACATCGCAATCCCTTACCAGAGCCTCGGCACTGTCTACAACTTCTATTTCGGTGAGCTTAGGATATTTTTCCTTGGCGTATTCTATAAATGTATCTATTCCATGCTGACTGCGGCCCTTGATCTTAAGCTTCTTAAGGTTAGGACAGGTACTCATGAAGGCGTCAAGGCTCGTTTTTCCCATAACACCCGGCCCGTAAATACCGACAATCTCTGAATTCTTTCTCGCAAGGTACCTCGAACCGACCCCCGGAATACCACCTGTTCTGTAAGCCGATAGAAGGTTAGCCGACAGGAAGGCAAGCGGCGCTCCTGTCTCCTTATCTGTAAGTGTAAACATCAGGATAGAGCGAGGCAGCCCCTTCTTCTTATTTTCCATATTTGAGCCATACCACTTCACTCCCGCCCTGTCAAATGGGCCGCCTAAGTAAGCCGGCATCGCCATAAAGCGACGGTCTTCACCGTTATCGGTAGGCATGTTAGGAAATTCGGAGGTTTTCGGAAATGAAAGCTTGGTTCCGTGGGAAAAATGATTGTTTCCTCCCATCATAAAGTCCCCCTTAGCAAGCAGGCGCAACACCTCTTCCATAGTGTCAACGCACTTGTCCATGTCCATGACTCCCGCCTTAATCATGTCCTCCTCTGAAAGATAGAGGAAATCAACCTCCGGATAATTACTCATAATTTTACTCTCCTTTTACAAAATTATTTTTCTCTGACAAGCATATCAAAATGCTTATTAGCAGTTATAGTACATACAAATCTTTTTTTCAATGTTATATTATAATTTTATTCCACTCCAAGGTATTTTTTCATCTCTTCGATGTATAGCGTACCGATGCTGCTTAGGATCTGATTTTTTCTAACTATATATCCTATCTCCATCTTGTCGTCGGCTATATCATCATCCTTCTCAAGTGGAATGGCAAGATAATCACCACCGTTTAATTCCTCGCATATTATTCCCGAGCAGATGGTGTACCCGTTTAACCCGACCATTAAATTAAGCATGGTGGCACGGTCATTTGCCTTAATAATCCTCGGATAGTCCTTTGTGCTGAGGGCTTCCTCCGCAAAATAAAATGAGCTGTTGCCTCCCTGCTCGAAGGATAAGCAAGGATAATCGGCGAGCTCCGAGAACCTTATTGATTTATTCCCGGCAAGCGGATGCCCCTTCCAGAGATATACATAAATATCGCATATAATCAGCTGATGAAATATAAGCTCATTGTTTCTCAGTAATTTTGTCAGAACGCCACGATTGAAATTATTAAAATAAATAATTCCTATTTCGCTTCGCATAGAGCTCACATCCTCTATTACTTCCCTTGTCTTTGTCTCCCTGATTGCGAATTCATATTCAGCGACATTGAAATTCTTCACAAGCTCGACGAAGCTTTTTACCGCGAATGAATAATGCTGTGTCGAGACACCGAATTTTTTCTTTCGGATACCACCTTCACCGTATTTATCAAGCAGGTTTTCATACTGGTTATAAACCTGCCTTGCGTAGGAAATGAATTCAATACCGTCATTTGTAAGAGATACCCCTCTCTTGCTCCTGTGGAAAATAGTAATATTGATTTCCTTCTCAAGCTCCCGCATGGACTCACTTAATGAGGGCTGGGATATATAGAGAATTTCAGCCGCCTTATTTAGCGACCCCGTTTCTGATATAACGAT
>Ga0256404_1004312_pt1 | contig 27116 bp, 33 predicted proteins | sample RumenRJG_01DNA_FD_185990 | JGI IMG/M metagenome (GOLD analysis project Ga0256404, IMG submission 185990) | Bovine rumen microbial communities from Lethbridge, Alberta, Canada - RJG_01 | ecosystem: Host-associated > Mammals > Digestive system > Stomach > Rumen | place: Canada: Alberta | collected...
CATCATCCAAAGCCATTTCTAGATCTTCTGAGTAATAGCCCATAGTGATTGCATCAAATTCGATATAAGACTGCTCACCATTTGTACCCCCGACATCAGATACATTTGTTCCAGAAGTATTAGGTACTATATTCCAATAATCAATTGTCTGCGGAATAAAATAGAGGTTTCCATTATTTCCATCGACATCAAGTAACGCTTCATATGTTCCATCAGCTGTGGCCCGGTGAATAAAAAGTGGATTATCAGTGAAATCGATGACATAATTTCCAAGAGTACCATTTGTGGTATCCCAAGTCTTCGTTACAGCATTATATGTTCCAGAAACTTTAACATTATGAATAATGATCTTTCTGATTTTACATACAATATTGGATTGCGTTGAAAAATCCTTAAAAGCATCACCATAAGGAGTTTTTGAGGGATCTATTGATATACGAAGTTTTCCCGCAGTAAACACATGATCAAACGGAAGAGTTACCCCCGTAGCAGATTTACCAGATGCTGCTGCAGCAAGCAAATCCTCTTGAGAAGCATTCGTAACAACGTTCTTCCCATCAACTTCTGTATAAGGCATCGTATAATCAAAACTATGGCTACTTCCTGCAATATCATTATTTGAGATATTAGCAGATAGAGTATTTGTATTATTACTTACAGCATAGAAAGTATAACTAGTATTCGCATCCGGCCAATTTACAGTCGTAGCAGGTACATATCCTCCACTTGCAGGAGTACAATTCACACCAGCAAGCTCATTAGTTTGATCACCCGTAAATCCCCAGATCTGGAAATTTTTCAGAGTGGTGATATCACTAGCACGAGTGCCGGAATTATTCACACTGGCATTAACTCTGAATGGGATGCCCGAATCTTTGGTGGTATTAGAGTCCACAACATCGTCCGAACAGCTCACTATAAAAACTGCCGAAGCGATAATCGCTGAATAAGATAAAAATTTAGTTAACTTCTTCATATTATATAATATAAATAAAACAAAAAATATTGTTAGTTATCTCGTTTAATGCGCCAATTGCCAAAAGGTTTTATAGGCTTCTAGTAGCACCTGGTTATCAAAAACCAGTAGAATAAGTTTTACATTGCAAATATATATTCTTTCACATAAATTATATATCGTGTATATTACCTCATTTTTCTTATCTTGTGACTATTTTTTATCTCTATGGTATCACAAATTCAAGCAATCGATGGATTTTGCTCTCCTGATCTCTCGTGCCGTCATACCGATATAGCGCTTGCAGAATGCCGACAGGTTACTCATCGTGGAGAACTTGAGGTCGACATAGGCTACCTTGAGCGGTTCGTGATGGGTACGGAAATATTCGATGACGTCGCGAGCTCTGCGCTTGATAAGCCAGTCGCTCGGGTTCTCTCCGAACTCTACCTTGAAGGTGCGCTGAAAATAACTGCGGTTCATGCCGATGGCATGGGCCAACTCGCTGACGCTCATCGTGTTGTCAACAAGGCGCATCACCTTGGCTTTGAAACCTCCACGCGCATGGAACATCGGACTCAGAAAGTCGGTGAACTCATCGGCATCCATAGAGGCTTGCAGAAGCATGAAGACTTCACGCCGGAAGGTGAGGCCAAGCATCTCGCTGTGTACACCATGCCGGAGCAGATCGGCGATATGCTGAAAGAACAACTTCGCTACACTCGGTGCGTTGATGACATTTCGATATTCGGTCTTGCACGATGGGCGATCTGCTCCGTCGATAGTGACATCGAAACATACTTCGGGCATCTCACTCTGCGTCAGCACCACAATCTCGGAAACAGGAGCGATACTACGGAACTCAGCACGACTCTCTATAGGGAGAAGCATCAGCTGATGGGCAGTAAGATGACGAAGGTTTTTGCCCATATGTGCCTGCAACTCACCCTTCACGACGTAAATCAATTGACTATTAAAGATGTCTTCGATGCTAAAGTCACGTCCTGGTATGATTTCTACTAAAGAGAAATGTGGCTCCATATTTTTAATGTTTATTGCGAAGTTAGTAACTCAATTATCAATCTCTAGGTTTCTTTTCTCGTACTGTTCTTCGTTTTCTGAAGATGAGTAGTTTTTTGTTTATGTTATGTAGCAAATATAAATAAATACTCAAAGAAGTGTTATCTCTTTAACCTATTTTAACACACATCAGATTCAACCTGCATACGATAGGTAGAGACCGGAGATATAGCTTATAAAGCTCATGGGATGTAATATATACTTGAAAATCATAATGTCAACAATTATAGAAATAAGTAATAAGTCGTTATCTGTTACCCGTTTTTATCGGTTTGTTATATCTGTTCGACAAAAATAATGTAAACTTTTCCACCGTCAAGGGTTTCTCCTCTCTATTTTTTATGTTTTTGTCACCAATAGTTTCTATAATGCGATTCATCGGTCTCCCCGACAGGAGAGAGCAAGCTTGCATCCATAACCTACCAGAAGGGAAATATTAGGAAAAATGTGAAAATAGAGCCAAAAACACTTGGAAAAATGTGATATAACTATTATATTTGCATGGAAAAATGTGATAACAGATGAAACTACTTCGAAGAAAAGTCGATTCATTCCTAGAAGAATGGATTCATGACAGAGACAGAAAACCCCTGATTATAAAAGGTGCAAGACAGATTGGAAAGACAGAATCTATCCGAGCTTTCGCAAGATCTCACTATAAAAGTGTCATTGAAATCAATTTTGTATTCCAGAAGAAATTCAAAATGATATTCGATGATGGCTACGATGTCGATTCGATCATCAAAAATATATCCTTACTCGACCCTTCATATACATTTACACAAGGCGAAACTCTTTTCTTCTTTGATGAACTTCAAGAATGCCCCAACTGCGCAACATGCTTGAAAGCATTCAAAATAGATGGCAGATTTGATGTCATCTGTTCGGGGTCGCTCATGGGATTATATTATAACGAAATAGAATCGAACAGTGTCGGATATAAGACCGACTATGAGATGCACTCCATGGACTTTGAAGAGTTCTTATGGGCAAAGGGGTACTCTGATGAGCGTATCAACGATATTTTCTCGCACCTTATCAACATAAAGCCATTCTCTGACCTTGAATACCAAGTGCTTATGGACACATTCCGTGACTATATGATCATCGGAGGTATGCCTGAAGTCGTAGCACAATATATACAACAGGGAAACTTCAGTGGTTCTCTCAAAATACAACGTCAACTTCTTCTCGACTATGAAGAAGATATCACCAAATACACCCAGAATGGATTGGAGCGTTCAAAAATCCTTGCATTCTATCGTCACATCCCTGTATTTCTATCTAAGGAAAATAAGAAATTCCAAATATCCAAGATCAAAAAAGGTGCCAGAAACCGTGAATATATCGGAGCATTAGAGTGGTTATCAAATGCGGGTATCATCAATCCATGTTACTGTATGGAGGTTCCAGAATTACCATTAAAAGGTAATTACCAGCCAAACCAATACAAAATATATTACCATGATACAGGACTTCTCGTGGCAGCACTCGACGAGGAAGCACAGGAAGATCTACGTACAAACAAGAACCTTGGAACATATAAGGGGGCACTATTCGAGAATATTGTTGGTGATATGCTCGTAAAAGAAGGATATCAACTTTATTATTATAAGAATGAGAAGTCGACTCTTGAAATGGATTTTTTTATTCGGGACTCACAATCCTTGATTCCTGTCGAAGTAAAAGCTAACGATAGTGAGACTCCATCACTACGTAAACTCATTGATTCTGAAAAATATCCGGATATCAAATATGGCATCAAGTTATGCAACAGAAATATCGGCTTCAACGGGAAATTCTATACCTTCCCCTACTTTACGACATTCCTATTGAAACAATTCTGCAAAAATCGCCCCACTTTCACAAAAATATATTAACTTTGCAACTGTTTGTATAATATCAGCGAAAAATAATAAAGGCATTACAATGAAAAGAATTCTATTCGCATTATTGCTATCCATCATATCTATGGGCGCTTCAGCTCAGATGAACGACTCGCAGGTGATGGATTATATTCAAAGTGCGACAAAGGCAGGCAAGTCGCAAGGTCAGATCACCGCTCAACTGATGCAAAGGGGCGTCAAGATAGACCAGATCAGAAAGATACGCAATAAGTATAACAGCGAGAACGATAAGAAAAACGGCTCTGCTGACGATACCAATACGAATAGTAAACTGCGAAAGAACAATGGTGACAAACCAAAAGAATTCACCAATAGTAACCTTTCTGACAAATTTGATAACGAAAATAACAGAAAGGCTTATTCTAAATATAACAGAAACTCCAATGAACTTGATGAGGACGAGGGATTAGAAGAGGAAGAGTACGAGAAAGAAAAAGATAGAACCAAGAAAGTATTCGGTCGCGATATCTTCAACAACAAGTTGCTCAGTTTCGAGCCTAACATGAATATCGCTACCCCATCCAACTATGTTCTCGGTCCGGGCGATCAGGTTGTCATCAACATCTATGGCGGTTCTCAGAGCGAACAAACCCTTACGATATCTCCTGAAGGTACTGTCGTAGTACCAAACTATGGTCCTATCCACCTCAGCGGTCTCACCGTAGCCCGCGCCAATGCGAAGCTCCGCCGCACCCTCGGTTCGCGCTATCAAAGCAGTCGCATCAGCACATCAGTAGGACAGACCCGAACCATCAGTGTCAATGTGATGGGTGAGGTGAAAGTGCCGGGCACATATACGCTGAGCGCCTTTGCTACCACCTTCCATGCCCTCTACATGGCAGGCGGTATCAACGACCTAGGAACTCTCCGTAATATTAAGGTATATCGTGGTGGTAGACTCATCAGCGTAGTCGACGTCTACGAGTTTATCATGAACGGTCGACTTGCCGGCAACGTACGTCTGCAAGACAACGATGTCATCGTAGTAAGTCCATACGACTGTCTCGTTCAGATTACCGGAGCCGTTAAGCGCCCTATGATCTACGAGATGCGCAAGAACGAGAGCGTTGCCACCATACTGAAATACGCTGGAGGGTTCGCCAGCAATGCCTACAAGAAGCAGATCAGATTACTCCGTGCCAATGGCAAAGAGAAACAAGTATATACCATCGATGAATTCGATATGAGTGGATTCAAGGTGATGGATGGTGATACCCTTCGCGTTGACTCTATCCTCGACAGATACGAGAACATGGTAGAGGTAAGAGGTGCCGTATTCCGTCCGGGTCTCTATCAACTCGGTGACCAGATCACTACAGTGCGTTCACTCATCCAACAGGCACAAGGCCTTACCGAAGAGGCGTATGGCAAGCATGCCGTCATCCAGCGTATGAAGGAAGACCGCACAAAGAAGACCATTGCCGTAGATATCGAAGCCATCATGAATGGTTCTGCCGCTGATATTCCATTGCAAAACGAGGATGTTATCTTCATCCCTACTGAGGCTGACAAGATAAAAGCACGCACACTCACCATCCATGGCGAGGTGCAGTTCCCTGGTACCTACGAATATGCCGACAACACTACTATCGAGGACTTCATCGTACAGGCCGGTGGTCTCACCGATGCAGCCTCTACAGCAAAGGTTGACGTGAGCCGTCGTATCCTCGACCCATCTTCTACCTACTCTAGCAAGAAGATTGCCGAGACCTTTACCTTCACTCTCGAGAATGGTCTCATCATTGATAAGACCAACGACTTCTTCTTGCAGCCATACGATCAAGTATATGTTCGTCGCAGTCCGGGCTTCAAAGAGCAGCGCAATGTGAGCATCGAAGGTGAAGCCCTATTCCCGGGCGACTACACCCTCACAACTAAGAATATGCGACTCAGTGAACTCGTAAAAGCTGCCGGTGGTGTGACACAGGAAGCCTACGTGAAGGGAGCCCGCATAGAGCGACTCATCAACGAAGAAGAGCGTCTACGCATGGAAACCTTGATGCGCACAATCAAAGGCCAAGATGACAAAGACACGATCAAGACTGAAAAGATAGACTTAGGTGATACTTATTATGTCGGTATCAACTTGGAGAAGGCGCTTAAGAATCCTGGCGGTAACGAAGATATCACACTGCGTGAGGGCGACCGCCTCTTCATCCCTGAATATAATGCAACCGTTAAGATCAGCGGTGATGTAATGTATCCTAATACAGTATCTTATATCGAGGATAAGCCGATAAGCTATTATATCAACGAGGCCGGTGGTTATAGTGCAAGAGCCAAGAAGAGCAAAACCTTCATCGTATACCAGAATGGTAAAGTAAGCGTCAAGGGTAAAAACAAGATTGAGCCAGGTTGCGAGATCATCGTACCAAGCAAGCCAAAGAAGACACCAATGAGTATCACAAGTATCTTAAGTATCGGAACAACATTAGCATCACTCGCTACCGTTATCGTAGCATTATTAAAATAAGAATGATGGAAGGAAATAAAGATATAAAGGAAACTGTCAAGAATAAGGGAGAAGAAGCCATCGACTTCGTTGCCATCGGAAAGGCACTCTCCAAAAACTGGATGTTGTATGCCATCATCGTACCTATCTTTACGATAATAGGTATCATATATGCCAAAGGATTGGTCAACATCTACGAGAGTCAGGTGATGCTGGCGCCGGAATTAAACTCCGGTGGTGGCGGAGGTGGAATCAGCTCACTAGCTTCTCGATTTGGATTAGGCGGTAGAGCCACCAACAAAGATGCTGATGCTATTGTGCCCGATCTATATCCAGACCTCATCAATTCCGTCGACTTCAAAACCAAACTCTTCGATGTCAAGGTACATCGCAAGGATAATCAGATGGAGATGACCTATTATGACTATCTCCTTAAATATCAGAAGACTCCTTGGTGGACTCATATATTTGGCAAGCAGCGCACCGATACGATAAAGACAGAGCCAGTGAATCCGTTCATGCTAACGAAGAAGCAGACCAACATCGCAGAAGTTATCAACAAGAATGTGGTATGCGATGTCGATGACAAGACTTCCGTCATCACCATCACCGTAACCGATCAGGATCCACTCATCGCAGCATGCATGGCAGACAGTGTGAAGGCACGTCTACAAAAGTTTATCACGGACTATCGTACTGCCAAGGCGCGTCGTGACCTCTCCTACAACAAAAAGCTCTACAATGAGGCAAAGCGTAAGTATATCGCCGTCAGAGAGCAATATATTGCCTATAGTGATGCCAACCAAGACATTATCTTAGAAAGTGTACGCAGTAAACTCGAAGACTTAGAGAATGATATGCAACTCAAGTATAATACCTATACGGCTCTTGAACAAGGTGTAGAGCAGGCACAGGCCAAGGTACAAGAGGTAACCCCTGCCTTCACTACTTTGCAGAGTGCCACAGTTCCCGTTGACAAGAAAGCACCTCAGCGTAGTAAAATCATCATCGCATTTCTCTTCGTAGGTCTCGTCATCACGACTATCGCATCACTCTTTAAAGAAGATCAAATCAAACCTTTATTGGGAATGAAATAATAAACAAACAAGAACCGCCAACAAATTGCATGTAATGCACTTTGCTGGCGGTTTCGGTATCCCTTTTAAAGGCTATATGCCAATCCTATCTTGAATTTTAAATTATCTCATTACAAGCCTTTCAGACTAAATGCCATATTAAAATCCAAGAACTTCCTTGTATCTTTATATTTCTGCCAAACATCTTCTGCATGACTTAAGTCAGAAGCCTGAGAAGCACTCATCTTATGGAATCGTTCATATACAGCATTCAATATTTTCATTTCCTCCTCCGAAAACTCAGACGGATCATACTTAGAATTAGAACACAATTTCTGTCCGTCCACCCCATCAGCTATATGTATTAAATCTTGTTCTATATCATCAAAAACACTATACACCCTCTCCCATCTTAAAGGCACAGGACCACGCTGAATAGCCCTATAACTCAAACCAGACATCGCCACGCCACGCAACTTATAACTATAGAAGTCTGTATAAAACAATAATTTATTCATCATTGTTGTCCACACCCCATTCATTCGATTAATGAAATATAGCATCATATTGCGCACATGATCAACGCTCTGAAAAGCAAAACCATTATATAAATCTCGCCTGAGTTCCTGAAATACCATTTTCATATTCCTGTCATCATCGCTATACAAGTGTAAACTGTTCATCTTATCCACCATCTTGGTAAACTCATCCTCACTAAACTGGTTTTTCGAATTTTCCAAGAATGTTTTAAAAACGAGTGGATTTTTAATCGACATCAAAATCTTACCATTCGTCTCACTTGGCATATCTCCGTTTTCATACAATCGGTACTGATTATCACCGAATCCAAGAATCCGTGACATTTTTACAGCCGATAAATTATACATTTTCCGAATCTTCGCAATTTCGTCTACAAATGGGATACCATATTTTGCACGATATTGATTATACACTTGTCCAATATTCAACTCGTCCAAATGTTCCGTAGTGAAACATTCCTTAGTGTCATCACATTCATAATACAAACGCGTATATGCCCACTCCTCCTTACGATAAGTAAGCACAGATTCTTCTTTTTTCAATGTGGCATTTCCGCCAGTAAATGGACTCTTCATGCTACTATTATTTTAAAGGATATTTCATTTTATGTTCTGCTATATGGAAAGATATACAAATCGTACTATTACCAGGGACTCCCATCGTTATTTTGATATACACTTCACGACCTTTCACATCCTTGCCAAAAACCCACATATCACTTAGATGATTCAATGTATCAGGGATAGGTCCTTCGGAATAATCTTTAACCTTCAATTTCATGATAACATCAGTACGATATCTAGGAGTAATATCCAATTCCGCCAATATCTGAACATTTTTCTCACGATCTTCACGATATACGATATTATATATCTTCACTTTCTCTTTAAAGTTGAGAAGAAAACGTTCTACTTCATCTTTTGTAGCCATTCCTTTCTATTTTACCGTGCAAATATACACGTTTTCATTGTATTCCAAAAACATTTTTGTTAATTTTTCAACTTTAGCGTTTATATTTAGCACTTACATTCTAATATAAATACATTCCTGTCTCAATTTCATAGAAAAACAAAATCGCAAAGATAACACATCTATGTTATCCTTGCGATTCTCGCAATGCTGCTGTTTATGCTTATGAGCATAAACAGAAAAGACTTAATCTCAATACTTACTCATAATTTCACGGAATCTTCTACTCCATGCCTCCCATGATAGTTTTGACTCAGAAATATCCTTAGTACCCTCATATAATTTATTCAGTTTTCCGGAAGTCACATCATCGTATATTTTCTGAGCAAATACCTCCGGACCTTCACCTAATCTACAAGTTCTACCATTTACTCCATCTACTACATAGTTCGGCACACCACCAGTAGCATAAGTATAAGAAGGTATACCAAAAGCCGACGCCTCACTGAATACCACCCCCGCACATTCAGCCTTTGTAGGCAACAGAAAGAGATGCATATTCTGCCATGTCTCAATATATCTAACATATTGTTCAGGGATATTCTTATTCAAGAATCCAAGATTTACGATAAAATCATATTCCCGACAATACTCTGGAAGTTCTTGGATACCAGCTATATACAATTTCGCGTCAATACCCTTTTCCCTCAAGATTCTAACAGCATCTACAGCAATGTCACCACCTTTTCTTTCCCATTCTACTCCAGAGAACAAGATTCTCAATTCACCATCCTTATAAGGTGTCACCCTTTTGATATCTGCAATATCGATATTCGGTCCAAATTCGAGGACGTAAGTATCATCAGCATTAAAATGCCCATCCTTGATTACGCTATCCGCAGCCCACTGAGAAGAACGAATATTAATCAAAGCACGATTAATCGCATTAGATTCCAACTTCTCAGCCATCTTAATATACCACTTCGGACAATTCTTCCAATAATAATCAATCATATTAAAGGCAGTAGCATCAGAGAAAAAGATTATAGGCTTATCAATTTTACAGTATTCTGATATATGTGCAAAACCAGGAAAAAAGATAAAATCACACTTTTCGATATCAGGGTTATTCCTTATACTCTTAGCATACTCCTTTACTAATGGTTTAAAGAATATACCATAAGCAAGATTTTTATGAGTAAGTTTATGATATAACCTAAAAATGCGATTCCACATTCTTACTCTAACAGTATTATTTTTATAAGGTATCCAAATAACTTCAAAGCCCGCATCTATAGGGCATAAAACGAAGCGTATAAAATAATAAGTACTGAAAAATGAGCGTAAAGCCTTTGTTTATCGGGGTTTTGCGCTTTTTTGTTAAGATAGACGACGTAAAACGAAACGTATTAAATGGAGTGAAAAACGTGGGAATATCGATGTAAATCGCATGAGGTCGCTGGGGCTTTGTGTGAGGGATTATTGTGTACCATAGTATAATAGTTCCAGTAAGGATGCTAGAGGGCGTATAGGGCCTTTATATAAAGGGATTTTGGTACGTTCCTATATATTCCTAAAGAATAATATAAAGGCATTAAAACGGAATAATAAAGTGCTTAAAATATGAAGGGGAAGTATGGGGGCTTGAAAAGAGAAAAAGTGGTTTGGACGGACACTTGGACGGACAGTTTGGACGGACATTTTTTAAAGTTTGGACGGACAGATTTGGGGATTTAGGGGGGTGGATTCATAGGGGGGCAAAATACCTTTTTTTTTAGATTGAAGGCTTTTTTGCCCTCATTGAGTATAGGCAAATACCACCTAATCTAAAAAGTACACATTATTATATATATGATTTTCAGCGACTTACGAGAAATTATGCCTAAAATTACAGGGGGACACCAGGTAAAAGGGGTACGCTTGGGGGCGAAAGAGGGAACGTGTGGAGGTATAAATGAACGTTTCGAATGCTATTAGAATATAAAAATGCGCCCGCGATTACGGGCGCATTTTTATATGATATTAGACTAAACGTATCACACCTATAACAAGTGCTACAGAGTAAATAGAAGTTATAGGAAGTTCAAAAGGTGCATATTGAGGATTATCAGAAACGACTTTTATATTTTCTTTTTCATCTGATTTCTGAATACGTTTGACTATTGCTCCTTGATCGGTATCAAGAACATAAACATGCCCCCATTGAAAAAACAGTTTATCCATAGTAACTCTTTTACAAGCTATAATATCGCCAGAAAGGAATGATGGGAACATAGAGTTACCTTTAACTGTAATCATGAAGTCGGCACCGCGAAATGCAGGCACAACATATCTCTCGCATTCATATTCTACAACAGAGATATCTTCGGTAAGACGACCTGCTTTGGCTGAAAGTGGAACAAGAGGAATCCCATTGGGAGGAAGTGTAGATTGCATGTTGCGCTCTACTTCTACATCATGTCGGATCATCTCACCCCTACCAGTTAGTAGCCATTCTGGATTAACTTCTGGGGCATAGGCGAGAAATCTTGCTAGATTATCTTCGCTAATACCATTATTCTGTGCTAATATACCTCTAGTTACTCCTGATTTTTTATAAAATTCATATGGAGTAACACCCTTAGAGTTCAAAAAAAGCAATATATTTTGCTTAATTTGTGATTTTTCTTGTTTATTTTCTTGCATAAACGAGTTTTCTTGCTTATATTTGCAACGATTTCTTTAATGAACACGGGACAAATATACTAAAAAAGACCCGAAAGAACAACAAAAAACTGTAAAGATATGAAAATACGGAAGAATTTCAATTACACAGTTCTGTACTTAAATCCTGGTGAAGCATTTGATGAAGGGCATGAATGTGGCGAATATCCAACTATGAAGTCAGCAGAAAGATTTTGTAGGACGTGTCTTGAATCAGGTGAGAGGATATATGGTTATTATGTGATTCAGATGCACAGAAAGGATTACGATGAAGTAAGGAATGTTGCCTATATGATGATGCAAAGCGGCTGTATCGTTGAGAAAGCCATGATATAGAACCTAAAAAGAATGGATATGAAGAAGATTATAAAAGACGTATGGGGCAAAGAGTTGGAATACCTCAAAACACTTACAAGGAAACAGCAACTATCGATAGTTTGGTTCGCCCTCAGTCTGGCGACTGCTTTAAGTGTAACGAGTGCTAAAGTCCTGCTAGTTGCAATGATAAGCATGATAGGATCACTATGCGTACTGAGGGGGCTTCCTGCCAATGGACTTGATGAATAACTAAAAATAACAAAGATATGATGACGAAAAGAATAATAGTAACACCAGAAATAAGGAAAAAGATAGCCAAGGTCTTTGGCTGCTCTGAAAGGACTGTCTGGAATGCTTTGGGATTTGACTCCAAGCGCGGTGATTCCGACAAGGCAGCAAGAATCAGAAAGATGGCCATGGAAAATGGTGGTGAAGTAATGGTGACATTACCAGAGAAAGAACTTGTGAGATAGCATATTAATATCGGAGGGAACTAAAATGGAATATTATGGAAATGTGCTATGCGTGACACGTCAGGAACTTGTGATAGGTGGTGGTATGAGTATATCAAACTATGACAAGATGATACAGAGAGGTCGTGTCAATGTCGTAAGGAAGGCGCATGGAAAGGGTAATTATGCATTGATAGCCCTGGATAGTCTTCCTGACAAGTATAAGGCGAAGATCAAAGAGATGTATCCTGACGGCAACAAGACGAGAGTGAAAGCCTGGGTGCTCAAGAACTATGAGGAAGATCAGAATGCCGTCGCTTATTTTATGAACCGCAAGGACCTGCCTGCCGCGCGCATCAGAGAATACATCGTGAATGCCTCAGTATTGAACTGTTGCATCAAACTTTATGATCGTGCCAAAACTGCTCAGAAGCTATTTGGAGGTACGTACAACTGGCAGGAGATGACAGAGGTGATAGAGAGCCTTCGTGAAGAATACAACCATACCCTGCCATCATCGGTGATGAGATTCAGGAAGAAGGTAAATACTTATCGCAAGGGTGGCTACGAAGTACTGGTAAGTGGTAAGTTCGGTAATCAGAGTGCAAGGAAAGTAAGCCAAAAGATGGAACGTCTGATACTCTCTATAGCAGCGATGGATAACAAGCCGTTCAATTCCACGGTTCACGACTGCTATGTGAAGTTCGTTGTCGGTGAGTTAGAAGTCTATGACTATGAGACCGGTGAGATACTACAATGTGATGATTTCACAAAGGACGGAGAGCCCATAACACTATCAGAGAGTACCATCAGCAATGTCTTGAACAAGCCAAAGAACAGGGTACTGGTAGAGCATGCTCAAGACAGTTGGACGAAATTCTATCATGAGCAGGCACCTCACGTACACAGACATGCACCGGAGTTCTCTTTCTCTAAGATCTCGTTTGATGACCGTGACCTCCCTCGTAAGCTCACGGACACGAAGATAAGACCAAAGGCCTATTATGCCTATGATGTGACCAGCCAGTGTATTGTAGGATATGCCTATAACAGGATGAAGACTACCGACCTTGTTATAGAGTGTTTCAGATCTATGTTCCGTCTGATAGAACGCCATGGATGGTGTTGTCCTGCTCAGGTAGAGGTGGAAAACCACCTGATGAGCCAGTGGAAAGATAGCTTCCTGAAGGCAGGCGTGGTATTTCCATTCGTAAGGTTCTGTGCCCCTATGAACTCACAGGAGAAATATGCAGAGCCTATGAACCGCGCTAAGAAGGTGAGCATAGAGCACAAGAACCATTTAGGTATCGGTAGATTCTATGCCAAGAGCAGACAATATCAGACAGAAAGCAAGAAGGTATTCGACGCGGCCAATGACAACTATGTAGAGAAGCAATACTATAGCTGGGATGAGTTGATAGCCGATGATGTACGTGATATATGGGAATTCAACCACTCACTACATCCTAACCAGAAGAAATATCCTGGCAAAACCCGCTGGGACGTATTGGTGGAAAACATGAACCCGACCCTGTTGCCTATGGATAAAGAGGTATGGGCACGATATATTGGTGACAAGGTATCTACCTCTATCAGAAGAAACAGCTACTGCAGAGTGATGGGTGAAGACTGGTGGCTGAGCAAGACAGAAGTGATAGAGAAACTTGCTCCGAACAACTGGCACGTGGACGCCTACTATCTGACGGACGAAAAAGGAGAGGTGACGGATGTATGGATATGGCAGAATGACCAACCTATAGACAAGCTCGAAAAGATCGGCACCTTCAATACTGCAGCAGCAGAACTGACCGATAAGGACAACGAAATATTTATAGCCCAACAGAAGAAGATCAGCCACTTCAACGCATACATCAAGGCCCACGAGATCGGTAAAGTCGGTATACTGAAGAAGACGGAAGAAGAGGATGAAGAAGTAGAGGTTGTAGGAGAACTAACAAACCAAGCTCCGATCATAGACGACACCACTCCGGATGTAGAAGATTACAGTGCAAAGGCACTTGAAGATTTTTAGTTCCCAAAGACAGCCGGAAAGACGGCACCTTCGTAGTTCAAACGGAAGAATACTGCAAAGAGATATGGGGTTCGAATCCCCTTCGAAGGCCAATAGAATAAAGTACAATTTAAAAATTTAAGATCATGATTACATCAGAACAGAAAACAAAGATCGTAGTTGCTATCAATGGCGACCGTGAAAGATTTCCAAGTGACGCTAAGCATGCCCAAGCTTTGGGCATAAGCGGAAGTGTATACTCAATGGTGAAGAACGGCCAAACGGACAAGGCCCTGAGTGATGCCAACTGGCTTTCCATTGCACGTAAACTGAACGTAAACCTAAGAGATGAGGAGCCGTGGAAGATCGCAAAGACCGAGACCTTCAAGTATGTGAGCACACAACTACAGTTCTGTCAACAGAATGGTCTGAGCGCTATCTTATGCGACCTACCCAATATCGGCAAGACCTTCACAGCAAAATGGTATGTACAGAACCACAAGAACAGTATATATATAGACTGCTCACAGGTGAAGACCAAAAGCCGCCTGATCAGAAAGATAGCCAAGGAGTTCGGTGCATCCGCCAAAGGAACATATCATGAGGTGTATGAAGACCTAGTATATTATCTCCGCTCGATAGAGAAACCGTTGGTAATCCTTGACGAAGCCGGAGACCTGAAATATGATGCATTCTTGGAACTCAAGGCAATATGGAATGCAACGGAGCATTGCTGTGGTTGGTATATGATGGGGGCTGACGGTCTACAGAAGAAGATAGAACTTGGTACGGAGTACAGAAAAGTGGGATATGCCGAGATGTTCTCAAGATATGGTGGCAAGTTCTCGAAGGTAACCCCGGATGATGAGAAGACTAAGAAGAAATTCCTGATCAGCCAAGCGACATTAGTAGCCAAGGTGAATGTCCCTGAGAATATAGATGCCGCAGCAATAGCAAGGAAATGCGAAGGTGGATTGAGAAGAGTATATACGGAAATTGAAAAATTAAAGAGATCATAAACATGTTTACAAAAGAATTCAGACAAGGGACGCTGTTCCAACTGCTCGTACCGGGTGGAACAGCAGCCCACATCGTAGAGGACTGGATGATAAAAGGAACCAAGACAGATCTAAGACTAAGAAGAGCCAAGACCCGAGGAAAAGTGGTTATAGAAACGACAGACACCCTATTTGCAGCGAACATAGTACAGCTGTACGGAGCGAAAGTTAACATAAAAGAACCTATTGAGAAATTATGAGAGCATTCAGTCCAAAAGAAATAAGTAAGAAGAAATACGAAGTAATACCATGGGGTGAGAAATGGAGCGTTCCATTCGGCAAACCAGCCGTCAATGAGTTGTGGTTCATCAGTGGCGCAAGCGCGAGCGGAAAATCATCCTTTGTCATGCAACTGGCCAAAGAACTATGTAATTACGGAGATGTACTGTACCTGAGTTATGAGGAAGGTATCTCGAAAAGTTTCCAAGACCGAATCAAATTGTTTAGGATGTATGAAGTACAAGGCCGATTCAGAGTAGTAATCAACGACACATACGAAGAAGTGGTGAAAAGGCTGCAGAAACATAAGAGCGCACATTTCGTAATCCTGGACTCCTTACAGGTAGCAGGCTGGAGTTATGATCAGATGGTAGAGTTGAAGAAGAGATTCAAATCGAAGTGCTTTGTAGTGATATCGCAGGAGAAGAAAAGCCAGCCTATGGGCGCAGATGCAGTGAAACTGAGATATCTTGCAGGTATAAAGATAAGGGTTGTGGGTTTCAAGGCCTTCTGTGCAGGTCGATTCTCCTCAGATGCAGGAAGCTACTACACGGTATGGGAAGAGGGAGTAGTAAGAACATCTAACCAATTATAAAAACAAAGAGTTATGAGCAGAACAGAAAAGATCATTGTGCTTTCTCCACCAGAGAAACTCGATGTGGAAACACAAGTAGAACAACAATTTGTTTGTCCGGACTGTAAAGGCAATGGTTGGAACTACGTCTATAGCCAGGGACAACGAATCAAACAAAAATGTGAAAGGTGCATGGGTAGTGGAAAACTTTATGCATACATAACAATAAACTGGAAACCGTTATGCGAAACTACAGAAGATTCTATAAGACCTTGGCCATAGTGACAAGGCAACAGAAGGTCGAACAAGAGGAATTCAAAAAGGACATCGTGAATATCTATACCAACGGACGCACCTGTCACCTCCGGGAGATGACCGCCAAGGAATATGAAGCGATGTGCGAAGCTTTGGAACTATCTACGGGTAACACATACCAATCAGACCGGAGAAAGGCACGATCGGAAGTGCTTACACTGATGACCAAGATCGGTATAGATACTACAGATTGGAACCGAGTAGACCTTTTCTGCAAAGACAAGAGAATAGCCGGTAAGGCTTTCAGGCATTTGACCCTTGAAGAGCTGAAGGCATTGAGGCCCAAGCTAAGGGCCATGCTGAACAAAGCCGGCAAAAAGGAGCACAAAGCTATGATCGTTCCATTTAACAACAATATCAGTAATTAAAAATATCAAACAATGGAAAAAGAAAAGATGATGCTCAACGGTATGAGCAAGGATGAGAAGAAAAAACTGTTGGCACAGCTGCAGGAAGAAGAAAAGAACGAGCGCATCGAAAATCGCGAGGCCTACGAGGCTCTGAGGGCCGAGTTCATGTGCGCAGTGGAGAAACACCTTCAGACAACGATTGACAACGTTGTCGGTTTCAAGGACTGGCTAGACAATGACGTAGAGGCATTCATTGCCATGATGCGTGATTATGGTCAAGTGAAGAAAGACGGTCAGAGTAACTACACGATCACAGACGGAAATTTCCGTCTTGAGGTGAAGAGCCAGAAAGTAAAGCGCTTTGACGAGCGTGCCGACATGGCCGCAGAAAGACTGATAGAATATCTGAAGCAGTATATCACCAGGAGCGAGAAAGGAAGCGAGGACCCGATGTATCAACTGGCAATGACGTTGCTTAGTCGTAACCGTCAGGGAGAACTGGATTACAAGAGTATATCAAAGCTGTATGAACTTGAAGATAAGTTTGACGAGGAATACTCAGATATCATGAATTTGTTCCGTGAGAGCAATGTGGTTCAGTCGACGGCGATAAACTACTATTTCAGCAGACGTGACAAGAACGGCGTATGGCAAAAACTAGAGCCGAGTTTTTGTAGATTATAATCTTGAGCCAAATAATTGAACCCTAAAAAGAAGAAAGCACATGGAAGAACGTAGACGCGGAGTAAGTTATGTTAAGCGCGTAAGAGAGGTGAACAGAATCTATGATGAGCATGTGAAAAGTGGGCTATCGAACCGTGAAATATGGCGTCGATATATTTATCCTGTCTTCGGCATCTCAGAACGCACCTATTACAATATGCTGAATGCTCCAGCGACATGTGATATGACGATTCCGAAAGAGCTTGAGGGGTTCTTAAATTTCGATGAAGATGGCAAGTAGTAATACTGATATCATCATAAGTCGCATTCTCCGTGACATAGAGGTAGAATACAGTGACGAGTTCGACAGGAACTTTCAGCGTCAGGGTTTCTTTAATGAGGCTTGGGAACGCCGCCACTCTCCTCTAAGGCCAGGAGGAGCGACTTTGGTTGACACAGGCAGGCTTCGCAGAAGCTTCCACTCTGAAACGAATGGTAATGTCATCAAGTTTGTGTATGATACTCCTTATGGTGAATTGCACAACGAAGGTGGCACTATCAAGGTGACAGAGAGAATGAAGAAGTTTTTCTGGGCAAAGATGTATGCCGCACAGGGTTCGTTTGGCCGACGGAAGGATGGAAGTCCATCACGGGACAAGCGAACAGTAAGGCTAACAACAGAGGCTGCTTTTTGGAAGTATATGGCGCTGAAGAAGGTTGGCACAGAAATAAAGATTCCTCAACGCAAGTTTGTCGGAACGAATACTCAGGTAGAAGAAAGAGTCAAGACGATTATCACAAACAATTTGAAAGAATTTTTTGAATATGAACTAAAAATCAAAGAACAATGAGAAAGGAACTTTATGTTAAGATAGCAGAAGCTTTACTGAGCCTGAAAGGTGAAGATGATGAGCAACTAGTGAAGTACGTAAACATGTGGAACCAGAATGTTGAGTTCATCGATGAAGAATCACCTTGGGAACGCCCGGCTGTATTTGTAGAGTTTATGCCAATAGACTGGCAACGTATAAAGGACGGATCACGAATGGTGTGTCATGCATGTAGTCAATTGAAACTACATATCGTGACGGACTTCAAAGGCGAGTATGGGGCAAGTGATGTGGAAAACATCCCGACCACCGAACTAAAACAGTTTGACCTACCGGATAAGATAGCGAGAGCAATGGTTTGTCTAGATGGTGATCATTTCGGCAATGTGATGCTGCTAGAAAGTACCAGCAATCATAATCACTCAGAGATTGTCGAAGTCGTTGATACCTATAAGTATGATTGTGAGATGTTTTTATAGTAATCTCTTAAAAATAAGAGAAAAAACAAAAAAAATCCGTTATTTCCTTGGAAGTAACGGATTTTTTTAGTATGTTTGCAGTGCGAGGGTACGGTAAACCTTCAGAGACCGCCCCTCGTTCCACCCAGCCATGTTAGCTGGGTTTTTTCTTATATATGATTTTGTAGTCCTTACTAATACAATATATCATATCAAACTTCTTATATTGTTTTGTACCTTTTAATCCAAGATAGCGATAATATCCATCATTGAATTTCTTTAAATTAAATTCTTTCTCAGGAAAGACAATGACTGCAATCTCTGAGTCAGGCTTCTTTGCACAATGTTTAAGAGCATTTCGGATGTTTCCTGTTTCCACTGTTTCTGCAGCTGCTATTTCAAACTTTTTACCATCCCATAATCCTTCACAATTTCTTTGTTTAAAAATGTTGTGGGATTCTTCTTCCAGTATTACGACATGTCCATTTTTAAATCCTGTTGTTTGGGCTAATTCTTCATACCATCCTTTTGTTTTATCGAAATTATGTTTAATATGAGTAGCCATTAAACCACCAGTTGTTTTGTCGAATTTAACATTTTTGTAATCATGGTCGGAACGATACTTTCTATATTGTTTTTTGTTGTCTTCGATTCTTTTCTTGTCTTTTTCGTTAAAGGAACGTAGCAAGCGGCAAGCTGCACATAGTTCATTGTCGGGTGCTTTTGCGAGTGAGAGTTTTCCCTTGGCAATGTCACAATTGTTGCAACGCTTGATGGTGTAAGGGTTATAATCAGGAACCGCCTTTCGCTGTATTCCAGAATTGAATCTAAAGATACCTTTAGAGTCCGTCTGAAGGGCAGCCTCTCCCATTGCCATAGCTTCGGCGTGAGGTGTAACCTCATATTTATCCTTGAGAACCTGGACTACTGTGCAGCGACAATTCCATCCGTTAGGTGGATAGTATGTATGCCAGAAGGGGTCGTCAATGGGAAGTGTGATACCATCGAGTCCTGCATGCTCCTCACGGACTCTATCGTCGCCTACGGTACGATATTGCAGATTATAACGATCGCCATCTTGTGCAAAGCGTTCCCACTTTGCTGCCATATCTGCAGATGCATTTACAAAGTTGTACTCTGAATGGAGATAGTTGCGGTTGTATGTTGAATCTATCTTTTGAACGTCGTTATAAAAGTCGTTGAATGGCTTTCGATTGCCGTTCTCATCGGTGAGCTTAGGGAATGCTTCGTGAAGCTCGTGGAATGTTTTGATACCAGAGAAGATGTAGTCTGAACGGTTAAGGCGCTCGCGCATTACATTGGACATATTTACGTCTTGGTATGAGCTATCGAGGATGGCTGCATGCTCGTTGATGAAGGACTGCACCTCGGGCTCGGCAAGGATCTGGATACGTAGTGATGAGCCTTGCTCCTTGTGGAGAGCATGCATCATGGACTCGAATTTTGCAGTGAGTCGCTGGACTTGTTCTTCAGGAATATTCTTTCCTTTGGCAAGATGAGCAATCTGTGTGTTGAGAATATGCTCGTAGCGATTGTGTAGCCCCACATAGCTAGCGGGGCTTAGTCGAAAAAAGGTTTTGTAGATTTACTATTTGAAGATTTGGAGCTACTGTCAGACTCATCATTGCCGACGAGACCCTGTGTACGACGTTCGCCTACAGGCATATTGTACTTATCAATAAAGTATTGCTGATCAACTTCGAAATTGTTAAGTATCATAGTCTCGTATGCTACCTGTTGTTCAGGTGTGTAGTCGGTGGACTCATCCCAATCGAAGATAAGCCCTTGCAAAGGGAATCCATGCATGATCATCTTTGGCAAAAGCTGATTATTGACAATATCACGGAGATTGTCGGCATCCTGCTCTACGAGGTTCTCGAAGACAGACAGATGGGTCTGTGACTGTGAAAGAGACGATCCGTCATCAATGGTCATAGTCTGACCTATCAAGAGCTTTGACAGTTCAGAGTTGGCACGATCTACACGCTTGTCGTAGACATTGTAGGAATCAGTTCGAGAAGACTCCTTGATATCAACTTCCGTGCCTTCCGGGAGAACGGCATAACCTTCCGCTCCCATGGTATCCATCATACGCTCGATCTTGCGGATATCATTCTCATCGCGAGAGATCGTTTTAGCCACACGCATAGGCATTCCGAACATCTCAGCGAAAGTATCCCAGAAAGCAAGGTCATTTTTCTTAGGAATAGTATGCAATGCTGCCTTGAGATAGAGTCCGAGGTCATGAGGATCGCCAGCCTCAATGAGATAATCATTCCAAGGCTCTTCGTGATAGTCTATACCTGTGCGCCAGCTGTCGCCCTGACAACGTACGACAACATGATGTTCCGGTATGACGTGCTTTCTATTGATGAGTTCTACTCCATCGAACCCGAGTACACCATTTGGAAGTGTGACGACATCACCAAGTTGGATGAGCGAGTGCCCCCAATAACGTGCGTCAAGGATATAATCCATGAGTTGCTTGAACCATATCGTGTCGAAATACTTGACAGCCTCTTTATCGGCTGTGCCATTCGGTTGCGTTAATTTAAAAGACTTTGCTTTTACGAATCCCTTACGCTGTCCGATACAACCGGAAACATGTGCGTCGGCATCGACATCACGGTAGATATCGAGGAGGAAGCGCCTATTAGGCTCTTCTGCATTGATGGCCAGTTGCCATGCCTGTCGCCATGAAGCAATATCACGGCGTGTGAGCGCGTCTGTGGTTTGCATGAGCTCAGCTATGAGGCGTCTGGCCTTAGTACGGTCTTGCTGCCTTGCGAGGTTAAGTACGCCGTATTTTGTATGTACTGTGGTCTTAGGACCAAATACACTATTGATATAATCAAGAATCTTACCCATAATTACCAGTTGTGTCTAAGTTTTTGTTGAGAATGATAAACGAACTCTCCTCCCGATGCACCAGGAGTGTCTGAATTGCCCGCAAGAGGAAGATTTGGCATGACCTTACCGGCCTGTACACCGGTAAGCCATTCTATCGCCCGCTTATATCGTGTCTCACGGATCTCGAATCCCATCTTGTTGGGGAGAGATGCTACCATATGGTAGAGTGCGATATCGCACATATACATGAGTATTTGTGGATTTCGATCTCTACCAGTCGTAGAGAATATGCTTTGAACGTTGTATTTAGGACGGAGATAACCGGAGATTTCCTCCTGGGCCTCTGCCTCTGCTTGGTTGCGAACCTCCGGAGAAGCCTGCGACAGAACTTTTAGAGCACTGTCACCGATGACAACCTTATAATCTGAATCTTGAATGACCATAATGCTATTTGTTTAATTTACCATGAATTCTTAGGTGTATGTCGATGACCGAAACGAGGCGTGAAACGTTCCTGACGGCCTTGCTTCTGCAGAAACCAGATTGCTGCCTCATCAGCATCAGGAGCATCATCGTGTACTGTGGACCCACGTTCGAGAGCAAGGGTCTGGTCTATACCTGTCTGCATGTCAGGATCATCTTTCTTCTTGAGATTGTAATAGACCAGACCTCGTTCCCAAAGCGGAGAGACAGCCTCTATACGTGCGATCTTATCCGGCTTCTTGCGCTTATCTCCCATAATAGGCAACTGATAGCCACGGAGAAGCCCCTCTGCCTCGAAATCATCGAGGAGTGTATCTTGCATGAAGTTTGCCTCCATATAAAATCGGATAGCTACCTTATCACGAGTTTCCTCATAGAGGTTATAGAGCCAACGTACCATCTCACCGACAGAACACTGACGGACAAAGGTGTCGATAAGATGAAGCTCCTTACCATATTTGCCCCAAAGACGACATGCCTTGTAGTCGTTTGTGGTCTTTGGCTTGAGTGATGGGTCTGTGTAGCACACAAGTGCATCATACTTGGTGAGTGGCGGGAGATTCTTATACTTTATCCAATTCTCGCGGAAGATTGAACCAACGGTGATCGGGTTATGCATCATTTCCTTTTCCCAGGCTTTGTAACCAACAAAATCACGGTATTCCTGTGCTTCCACTTTGGTCCACTTATCTTTCCATATCGGTTCCCCCTTGTCATCAATAGCCTTAACCTTAGAAAGATAGACACCATCTGTGTGTGCAATGTTGTATAGAACAGAGTTCTTGGATATGAGATTGCCGACCATGATGAAACGGCCGCGACCGACATCCAGAGATCCGAAGAGTGCTTCCTTTACCCATTCTGTAAGCTCACGGACACGACGCTCATTGCGACAAAGTTCATCATCATCAAGGTCATCAATGACAATGTAGTCCGGTCGCGCTTCCTTATATCGAAGACCACGAGGTGACTGTCCTCGACCTCGTGCGAAGAAAGCGACTCCGGAATTGGTGACGAATTCGCCTTCTTGCCATTCTCCAAGATTCTTCTGCTCGCCAAAATCATTGATGATACGCTGGTTGAACTCCAGTTCAGCCTGTATGTCACCAAGAAGTGTGCGTGCTGAGTCTTCTGACTTGCCGACAACAACCATGACATTGATGAGCCGTTTGGGTTGGAACATAAGCCACAGAGGTATCATGACATCGAAATGTGTTGATTTGGCATGCCCACGCGGCCACATGAAGACGGCCTTCAGGTTAGGAGTGTTCTTGACCTTACCGGCAGCCTGATTGTGGAAAGGTGCATTCTTGATGGTCTTGATGACCTCACCGGTCGTTTTATCACGCAGTTGTACCCAGTGTGGAAAGTAATATTCACAGAACTGCTGATAGTTTCTTTGCAGCTTTACTATTCTCTTGGTCCGTTCTTCATCACTTTCGCTGACATTAATGATTTCTGTGAGCGACTGGATATGCTGACAATGTTCCTTCCATATCTCATATGCTTTTTTCTGTTCGGTATTCATAAGCCTAGATTATTGGTTGACCACCATTGCCGAGAGTCTCGATAATGAATCTGTCCTGGTATTTGTTGATGGCCTTGATGAGTTCCGGTGTAATCTCCGGATCTGTCTGAGCACGATATTCCAGCCATTTGGAAAAAGCCATGAACGTTTCGATGAAATCGACCACAGAGGCTTTCTTGTCAAGTTTCTGTATCGTAGACGCCATCTTGGCCATACGATCGGGAAGCTTCGCAATAAGTTCCGGGTCTTTAGACCTGTTCACGGTCTCTACAAGATCATTTATGGATGTAAGGAGTTTGTTGACAAGTTCAGGACGGGTCACCGTAGCTGCTGCTCGCTGTTCCTTCCAACATTCATTGTTGACCCATTTAGAAATCGTGTTTATATGTACACCAATGACCTCGGCAATTTCGGATTGTCCCTTTCCAGCCATATATAGCGATCGTGCTATCGATTTCTTCTTTTCTATTTCTGCTTTCTTCATATAACTTTTAGTTTAAAACTGTTGCAAAATAAGTGAATTTGCACTTGAAAAACAAGAAAGTACGCAACGGTTGCAGATAAGTATGCAGGTGCTGCGCAGTTATTTGGAAATCTCCCCAAAAGGAGTTTATTTTGCCAATGTTTAACGAAACATAGACTCTAGAAAAAAGATGAAAAGACTAAGACTCAGTGACAGCAGTGTGAACTCGTACGGATCGAGATTGATAACGCAGGGTGGCGATATTAGCCAATATGAGAAGAACCCTGTTCTACTCTATATGCATCAACGTGGGACCGTGATCGGATATATCAAGGATATAAGAATCGAAGGTGATGAGATAACTGGTGAACCAGTCTTCGACGAAGCCACTGAGCTATCGAAACAGATTAAGACACAGTTCGAAAAGGGTTCGATAAGAATGTGTTCTGTTGGCGCGGACATCCTAGAACTATCAGATGATCCAGCCTTACTATTACCAGGTCAGACCTGCCCGACCATTACGAAGTGGCGTTTGTTTGAAGTGTCGATGGTTGATATCGGAGCCAATGATAATGCTATCGTACTAAAGAAAGACGGAAAGGTACTAGAATTGGGCATGGGGGCTGAATCACCCCTACCAAAACTCGAAAATTTTAACCATAAAATAGGAAATGAAATGGACATAAAAACTTTAGCTTTGGCACTTGGACTTGAGGCAACAGCCACAGAGGAACAAGTGACAGACTCTATCAAGGGTCTCGTAAAATTCAAAAAGGAGAATGAAAGTTTGCAGAATGAGTTGAATGAACTTAGAAAAGAAAAGGAAACTCTAACGCTTGGTCGTATCACTAAGATTTAAGGGGGGAAAAACCAAATGTATAAAATTGGATAGAGAGTGAAAAAGACGAGAACCCCTCTATATATGGGGAAATCGGTAGAAAATAAAGGAAAAATGAGGGAAAAACCAAATGTAACAATCATGTAACATAGAGGTGACGAAATTGAATGGTGTTCAAAGACTGTTCAAATGAAAATATAACATAGAATGAAATGGGAGGATATATCGATGCCCTGGACATTCGAAAAAAGATGTTTTTTCTGTTCAACTTCCGTAGGTTCTACGAACTTATTATGGTATCTTTGCAATGTGTTAAAAGAGAGTTTCTGAAAGATAAATTCATTTGTTAAACTTGAATTCATTTGTTAAAAGGTGGATAGTCATTGGTACAACAGCGGTTGCCTGATGACTATCTTTTTTTTTGCCCGTATACTATTATTTTAATAATTATATTATTCCTTTTATAGCTTTATTGGAATATATTTATTATCTTTGCGGTAATTAAAAGATACAAATATGGGAAAAACAATAGTACATGTACATCTGCTTACAGGCATTTGTAATTATAAAAGTCATTGTGATCTTTACTTTGGCTCCATAGCAGCCATTTTTAGCCGTTTTAAGGCCTCTGATATAGGGTTCACGGAGACTTATCTACGTCATGCTAATTTAGGCTCTGTAATCAATAAAAAAGTCATTATCAAGCGTTGTGAGGTGATCGTATCTCCTAGACGTGGAATAGAGGTCGGAAAAATGACGAAAAAGTAATAAAATAGTGTTCAACTTTCTGTCATATCTAGGATTATTTAACTACCTTTGTATCATGAAGTTGTGCATATTTTCTTATATCTAAAAAGAGTTATAATAATTATTAGTTTTTCTTAGAGTTAAAAAGGTTAGTGGTTAACAAGGAAAGGCTGCCAGTGATGGTAGTCTTTTTTTTTGTGTTTGAACGGGGTGTTCAAATCGAAAAAATATAGCTGGGGTTACACTTGGGGTTACACTTGGGGTTACAAAAAGAGATATGGAAAAACCAAATGTTTAAGTTGGGGTTACACTTGGGGTTACACTTTTAACTAAATTTGAAGTACTTTCAAGGGCGAAAAGGGACAAAAACAAAGGAAAAAACGGCAAAAATAACGTTTTAGAGGGGCAAAATGCATCAAAAAATAACGTTTTCGGGGAGCACTTTACAAGTGATGATGCTGATAATCAGTGAGTTACAGAAAAATACCTAAAAAATAGTGTTCAATTTGGTTTGGAAGGTTGGGAAAATGTGGTATATTTGCGACATAAACTAACGCAAATGCCGCATGGAAGATTACAAAATAACAAGAGAGCAAGAAGACTTTTTTGATATAGATAGATTGAAATTTATGTTGGAAAGAAGCAATAGCATTGCCAATGGTGCAGATGCACATTTACAGAAGTCAACAGACCGTCTGTACACTATATTTGGCTTTGTTCTTACCATATTCTTGGGTATTACTGCCTATACTTTCAATCATACAGAGGATATGCTTGTGTTTATTCCATGCACAATACTATCTCTTGGATTAGGAATTGCAGGAGCGATGCTATACAGTAAGGCAATGATGAAACACAGAGTAAGATGGATAGGAGAATTACCATCTAACATGATAGATGACAGCCTTATCAAATGGTTTAGGGAGCATGAAAAACCAAGCAAAATACCAGAAAAAGACCTGAAGATGCTTATTTGTTCTGCTTTAGAGCAGAATGAAAGAACATACCATGTGGATTGTGAATCTATAGATAATAATGTGAAGGTGCTAAGGATTGCATCGATAATAATAGGCATAACAATAATAGCAGCTATTGCTGCTGCTATTATCGTAAATTACTAGGTTTAATTTTCAATTCGTTTTCATAACGATCTTTTGTAATTGCGCGACCAGGACGTTCCTGGTCATTTCCTTTTTTATTATCTTCCATAATATATAGTATTAAAAGAACTTACTGATACTACCTATTACCTTATATATATAAAGAATTTCAGACACCGCATATTCCTTTTCGTCATAGTTCTCGATGTTAATAGG
>Ga0256404_1004313_pt1 | contig 27116 bp, 18 predicted proteins | sample RumenRJG_01DNA_FD_185990 | JGI IMG/M metagenome (GOLD analysis project Ga0256404, IMG submission 185990) | Bovine rumen microbial communities from Lethbridge, Alberta, Canada - RJG_01 | ecosystem: Host-associated > Mammals > Digestive system > Stomach > Rumen | place: Canada: Alberta | collected...
CAAATATGCAACTTGAAGTGTTAAAATACAAAAAGTCCCTCATTTAGAGGGACTTAGTTCAAATTGCTCCAAGTTGTTCAGAGTTGTTTATAAGGGGTCACTTGCCCACGCAGAAGTGGGCGAAGATCTCGCCGAGGATTTCGTGGGTGGTGATCTGGCCGGTGATGGTGCCCAGGTGGTGCAGGCACTCGCGGATGTCCTGGCTGACGAGGTCGCCGGGCAGGCCGTTGCGCAAGCCCGCAAGGGTGCGCTGGATGGCTGCGCGGGCACGGGTGAGAGCCTCGTAGTGGCGAGCGTTGGTGACAATGACGGTGTCGTCGTCGACCTGTGGCAAGGCGGCAGCCTGGACGATGCGCTGTTCGAGGCGAGCCACATCGGCCTCGCTGCGGGCACTGATGGCCACGACATCGGCTCCTGCGGGCAACGAACGAGGCAACTCGTCGATGATGTGCCGCACATCGGCCAGGTCGGTCTTGTTGACCACGGCGATGAGGTGCTTGTCATGGCAGTGCGGCAAAATCTGGCGGCTGAAGGCCTGCACTTCGTCAAGCGGTGCGGTGCCGTCGATGACCCACAGCACCAGTTGTGCGGCGTCGAGCATGCGATAAGACCGCTCGATGCCCATCGCCTCGATGACATCGTCGCTCTGGCGTATGCCAGCGGTGTCGATCAGTCGGAACAGTGTGCCCCCCATGGTGATGGTGTCCTCAATGACATCGCGCGTGGTGCCGTGGATGTCGCTCACCAGGGCACGGTCGTCGTGCAGCAGGGCGTTGAGCAGGGTCGATTTTCCGGCGTTAGTCTGTCCGACGATCGCCACAGGCACGCCTCCCTTGATGGCATTGCCGGCATGGAACGAGTCGGCCAGACGGCCTATCTTTTGCTCAATCTCGCTGGCCAGCGCTGTCACCTGGCTGCGGTCGGCAAACTCCACATCCTCTTCGCTGAAGTCCAGTTCCAGTTCCATCAGTGCCACAAAGTGCAGCAGTCGCTCGCGCAGTGCGTTGAGTTCGCTGCTCAGCCCGCCCCGCATCTGATTTAATGCCAATCGTGCTGAGGCCTGCGACTGTGCGGCGATGACATCGGCCACCGCCTCGGCTTGTGACAGGTCCATGCGTCCCGACATTACGGCGCGGCGTGTAAACTCGCCTCCGGTGGCCATGCGGCATCCGGCATCGATGAGTGTGGCCAGCAGTTGCTGCTGAATCCATGTCGACCCGTGGCACGCGATCTCCACCACATCCTCGCCGGTGAACGAGTGCGGCCCGCGGTAGAGCGTGAGCACAACCTGGTCGAGCTGCTGGCCCTGACTGTCGACGATGCTACCCAGGTGGACGGTGTGACTGGCCATGTTGCCAAGCGGCGCGCCATGCCAGCGACGCGCCACGATGTCAATGGCCTGCGACCCGCTGACGCGCGCAACAGCGATGCCTCCCATGCCTGCCGGCGTGGCGATGGCGCAGATGGTGTCCTCACAATTCATAACTCACAATTCACAATTCATAATATGCTGTCAGCTGCCGTCATCGGCGCGGGGTGTAGCGGGGCCAGTCGCGGATGTTCTGGCGACCCTCGACCACCGTCTCGCTGTCGTCGGGCAACGAGGCCAGAAAGTTGATGCCTGTCAGACGCTCCACCTCGTCGATGGTCACGGCATGGTTAGTCCAGGAGCTTTGGGCTTTCTCGTTCTTGAACAGGAAAGCGATGGCGCGATCCTGCTCGGGCGCGTAGACAACCTTGTAGTAGCGGTTGGGCACGGCGATGTTGCCCTTCTTGCCCATCCGCTTCATGTTGCCCTCCAGCACGGGCCCGGTGAAGATGACCAGCCGTCGTGCGGTGCGCGCCCAGGTGTGGATGGCTTCCTCCATGTGTCGCCACTCGCCGTCGTTCAGTTCATGGTCCTGCGGGCAGATGTTGGTCATCAAGAAGCACTGCTCCATGGCGGTCTTGTCCCATCGCATGTCCATGGCCGGTGCCATGTGCCCGCGGTCGTAGCCCGTCTCCTTGTATTCCCACCAGTCGGGGCAGCCGCTCACCTTCTCGTCGCGGTTGAACTGATAGTTGTCGCGCTTCTGGGCATCGGGGGCATCGGCCATGCTAACCTGCGTGTTGGTCAACTCATAGGCCACACAGTTGGGCACACGATAGTGCTTGTTGTAGTAGACGGTGATCGCCTTGTACCTCACCGTCTGGTTGTCGAGCCCGGCGGGCAACTTGACCTCGAGCAGGCTGGCATCGCCCGTCGAGCGATACTCGCCCGTGTCGTTGTGCCTGTCGGTCGTGCGTTGATTGTGGTCGCGGTTGGTGCTGTTGTACTGCGACGAGTAGAACGTGTCGGTCGCCTGCTTTTGCTCTTGGCCGGCATTGCCTGTGCATCCGGTCAGCACAGCCAGCGCACACAGCGAGTATAAAAGTTTCTTCATCATTGTCATTGCAAAAATCGATTTTGACTGCAAAGGTAGTTAATTAAATTGAGAATTGAGAATTGAGAATTGAGAATTTTGCTTCCCTGTGAATGCTGGGGTGGATTTTGCGCTTGTTTCATTGAGAATTGTTCCCCTTTAATTGAGAATTGAAAATTGAGTTCTTGGTCTTCAGTTTTCAGTTCTCGGTTGTCGGTCACAACTGATAACTGATAACCGACAACTGATAACCGAACAAGTGAATTGAGAATTTTTCAGTTCTAGGCTTTCGATATCCAATTCAATTAACTAACTTTGCACCTACAATCAATTCTAAACGATGAACATCAGCAAAGCATTTGAGGTGGCCTTTGGGCGCATGGCCGACAAGGGCTGGGACAAGATCTATGTGATTGTCGACATTCACGACACCATTCTGCGTGCCTGCTATGAGCAACACGAGACCTACGACTATCTGCCGTATGCCCGTGAGGCACTGCAACTGCTCACACAGCGGCAGGACATCTGCCTCATCTTGTGGAGCGCCTGCGACGAGGCGAAGTTGGCGACCTATTTGGGGCACTTCGAGCAGAACGGCATCCACTTCGAGTATGCCAACTGCAATCCCGAGGTCGAGAACACCGCCCTGTCTTGTTTCGACGACAAACTCTACTTCAACGTGGGCATCGACGACAAGTTTGGCTTCGATGGTGAGAACGACTGGGCTGAGGTCATCCGTGTGGTCAACACTCACCCTCAACACGGCGCATGATGGCCATCAATATCGGTGTTGTTTGCTCTGTTTTATGTTAAACTTTGGTTAAATCTGCTGCTGATGCTTTTGTATGCATGTTGTTTTGCCTAACTTTGTTGCAATTCATTTTTTGTTAACCAAAATAAAAATTACAATGATGAGAAAAATTTACACGTTATTCACTCTGGTTTCCCTCAGTCTGACAGCAACTGCTGGCGTGCAGCATGCTGTGCCAGCCAATCAAGTGGGCAAGGTGAACCGTCTGGAACAGATGACCAGTGCCAGTCGCATGCGTGCCGACATGCTGGCTTCACAGCATGGTTTGACCGTTAAGCGACAGGCTCCGGCGCATGCCGCCGAAGTTATCGATGAGCGACCTGAGGGCGAGGTGAAGTACTATCGCCGTACGGGTAATTCGCTGTACGTCGGCAACAGAACATTGTTTGAGGGCCAACAAGAGGGGCTCATTGAGGTGGTCTATGGCCAGAATGGCGAGGTCTACCTCAAAAATGTGGTCTGCTTCATGGGTCTAGACACCTATGTCAAAGGCACGATCAGCGGCAATACCATCACCGTGCCCATGGGCCAAAAAGTCTACTACTGGGAGCGTTTTGAGTATGGCGCAGAACTGAGTTTCGTCAATGTTGAGCGCAATGACGACGGTATCGTCGAATCGACCTACGCTGGTGCTCGTGATGAGGCGACCACCGAGGCGACTTACACCATCGACGGCAACACCATCACACTCAACGGTACCGATGCCAACCACCTCTTGGGTTTTGTGTGGGACGATGACGACTCATGGTCGGGCTGTGGCGAGTTTAACACCACGCTCACCTACGAGCCCAACGATGCAGTCACGCCGCCAGCCAGCAGCGATGACTATCACTACTGGGGCAAGTACTCTAACGAGTCACGCACTACACTCAACACCATGGCTGGTGTCTACAAGTTGGGCAACGACGTCTACTTCCGTGGCATCGCTTGTGGCAATGCTGGCACCGATGATGAGATCCTGCCCGATGCTTGGGTGCACGGCACGATTGATGGCAATGAGGTGACCATCCCTGGTGGCCAGTATCTGGGCACAGCCAATGGTATGCCCCTCTATCTGGTGGGCAACCATGGCAGCAGTACCGCTGGAGACGTCCATCTGACCTACGATGCTGAGAGCGACAGTTACACCTTTGTCAATGCCTACTACTTGAGTGCCAATTGCGACCAGATACGCTACTTACTGTCCTTCGAGGATGAGAATGTCATCAGCGCTGGCGAGCCCAACTTCCCCGTGGTAGTCACCCCGCCCGTTGGCCTCGAGACCGAAACCTATCTGTTCACAGCCCAATCCCTGGCCTTCGACTGGGAGGGTTATCCCGACTACACGCCCTACAACAAGTTTATCCAGGTGGGCTTCGACGGCAGCGATGTGTATGCACAGGGGTTGTGCAACGACCTGCCCGAGGCTTGGATTAAGGGAACACTTCAGGGCAATCAAGTGACCTTTGCCAACGGCCAGTTCTTTGGCACCAAAGTTCAGGATCTGTGGGGTAGCATCATTGAGACTGACCACTACTTCACCGGTGTGAGCATGGACGTGGACACCTATGCATTCACCATCAAGGATGTGGTCATGACCTACGATGCCGAGAGCCAGACATTCACAACCAGTGACCTCTTTGTCGACAACTCCAAGCGCTACGCACTCATCTACAACGCCATCTATGCCGACATGGAGTGGCAGAAGTACATTGAGTATGGCGGCACTCCGTCCACGCCCAGTGTGTTGTCCTACAACGACTACGGCGCGATGGCAAGCATGCAGTGCCAGATACCTGTAGTTGACACCGACGGTCACATGATGAACACCAGTCTGCTCTACTACAAGTTCTACAGCGACATTCAGGGCGAGATTGCCGAGATTGAGTTCACCCCCGATTATTACTCATCACTGACCGAGCCTATGGTCGAGATTCCTTTCGGCATGACCGTGGGTTATGACATCTATCCTGGTGGCACTTTCGTCTACCTGAACATGCCAGAGTGTGCCGACTTCAACCGCATCGGTGTGCAAAGCATCTACTATGGCAATGCCGACACTGCATCGGCACGTGCCCAGGGCATGGGGCATGTTAGCGAGATTGGATGGTACAACATCAAGGGACAGAGTGCCGTTGATGCAATCGCAACGGGCAAGACTGTGTCTGCAATTCGTTACTATAACATTGCTGGCCAGCAGAGCGAAAAGCCCTTCGATGGTATGAACATCGTGGTGCGCACCTACACCGATGGCACCACAAGTGTCACAAAGGCTGTCAAGTAACCAGTCGCAATGAGACTCAATGCAACAGGCACTGCCACCCGAATGGCAGTGCCTGCTATTTTTCTAGTAGTGCGGTAGTTAGAAGGTTGTCGGTTGTCAGTAGTCAGTAGTTGGTTGTCGCTGACAACTGATAACCGATAACCGACAACTGATAACCGATAACTGATTAGCACACCTTCTCGAGGCGGCGCATCATGGCCATCATGATGGCGGCAGAGAGTAGGCACAGGACTACGAAGACTGCCCACACTTGCCACAATGGCAAGTCACCCCACAGGTGGCCACCCACCTGCACCAGGAAGTTGCCCAGTGCGGTTGCGGCAAACCAGCCACCCATCATCAGACCTTTGAGTTTGGGAGGTGCCACCTTGGTGACAAACGACAGCCCCATGGGCGACAACAGCAGCTCGCCGAAGGTCAGCACCAGGTAGGTCGATATCAGCCAGTTGGGCGATGCCAGCGGACCCGACGTGCCAGCCTCCAGAGCTGCGGCCTGCTCGTTGGGTGTGAGCAACCCCACCGAACCCACGGCCATGATGCTATATGCCACAGCGGCAACCATCATACCGTAGGCTATCTTGCGCGGCGCGCTAGGCTCCTTGCCACGTGCAGCCAGCCACCCGAAGACGGCGATGCTCACCGGCGTCAACGCCACCACAAAGCAGGGATTGAACATCTGGTAGATGGGAGCGGCAAGCGCAATCTCGCTGGTGGTGAAGTAGCGACATGACAAGAACACCACTATCGCCGCCACCACGGCCCAAGCAATCATGCGATTGGTCTTTGACTTGCTCTGAAACGCTGCAAACAACGCATACACCATCACTACACACGCCACCAGGTTCCACACATCGAAGGCCATCGCCTGGATGCCCGTGGCACTCTTGGCGCTGAACTCGTCGGCAAAGAAGGTGAGCGTGAGCCCGCTCTGGTTGAATGCCATCCAGAAGAAGATCACCACGGCAAACACCAGCACCAGCGCCACAACGCGGCGGCTGGTCTCGCCAGGCGGCAAATCCTCGACAGGAGCGTCAGCATCCTTCTTCTTGCTCAACGCGCTCTTCTCGGTGTGCCGGAACGTGCCACGGAAACCATAATAAATCGCCATCGACAGAATCATCGACAAGCATGCCACCCCAAAAGCATAGTGGTAGCTCTCGTTCTCGGTCACACCCCAGTGAACCTGCGCATACTCCATGGCCCAGACAGCCACAGCGGGCGCAAACATCGCACCGATGTTGATGGCCATATAGAAGATGCTGAACGCTGCGTCGCGCTTGTCGGCATACTGCGGGTCATCATATAGGTTGCCCACCATCACCTGCAGGTTGCCCTTGAACAGCCCCGTGCCTATGGCCACCAGCGCCAGGGCACCAATCATCGCCCAGAAGGCAGCGGTGCCACCCCCCAACGGTACGGCCAGAGCTATATAGCCCAGAAACATCACCACAATGCCGGCGGTGACCATGCGGCCATAGCCCCACAAGTCGGCCAACAGACCGCCCAGAACGGGCATGAAGTAAACACACATCAAGAAGATGCTATAAATCATTCCGGCACTGCCGGGAGCCAAGCCGAAGTTTGAGCGCAAAAACAGCGCAAACACGGCCAGCATCGTGTAGTAGCCAAAACGCTCGCCGGTGTTGGCCAGCGCCAGGGCATACAGTCCTTTGGGTTGGTTTTCAAACATAAACTTCTAGTTTCGAGTCGTTTTCAAATTTATAGCTAAACGTTTCACTTAATGCACAATGCATAAAGCACAATGTCAGGACGCATGCACACCAGCCGATGGCGACTCCGAACTCCCCTCCCCTTTCCCAAAGGGGAGGGGGTTGGGTTTCACTTCATCGCAAGGCACAAAACCTGGCAAAACTCATCCCAATCAATGTCAGGACGCATGCACGCCAGCCGATGGTGTCTCCAAGCTCCCCTCCCCTTTCCCAAAGGGGAGGGGGTTGGGGGTGGGGTTTCACTTCATCGCAAGGCACAAAACCTGGCAAAACTCATCCCAATCAATGTCGGGACGCGTGCACGCCAGCCGATGGTGTCTCTGAGCTCCCCTCCCCTTTCCCAAAGGGGAGGGGGGTGGGGGTGGGGTTTCACTTCATCGCAAGGCACAAAACCTGACAAAACTCGTCCCAATCAATGTCAGGACGCATGCACACCAGCCAAAGGTATCGGCCCTACTGCCAAAAACAGCTAAACTATAAACTTCTTAATTGAGCATTGCAATCCTTCTTGTAATGGAAAGCCCGTTACCTCCGGCACCCACACCTGGTCATGTCTTAATCCTTCTTGTCAGGGAAAGCCGGCCGACAAAAACCGTGCAAAGTTACAACTTTTCTGAACTACCGAACCAACAAGCAACCAAATATTTCGGCCCACATTGCAGTTTTTGCCACAAAAAAATGGCTACTCGGCCGACACCGAGCGACGGATGCGCCATCCCACTGCCGCCACCAGCAGGGTCATCAGCGGACACAACAGGTTGAAGAAGCAATAGGGCAGATAGGTCAATGTGGGCACACCCAGCACCGTTGCCTGCGTCATACCACAAGTGTTCCATGGCACCAGCACCGACGTCACTGTGGCAGAGTCCTCGGTCGTGCGGCTCAGCAGACGCCCCTCATAACCCTCCTTGCTATAGACCTCGCGGAACATGTCGGCATTGAGCACAATGCTGATAAACTGGTCGCCTGTGGTGAGGTTGAGCAGCAAGCCCGACAGCACCGTCGACCCCACTAGCGAGAAACGAGTGCGCACCCAACGCACAATCACGCCGGTCAGACTATGGATCATGCCGCTGGCCAGCATTGTGGCGCCAAAACACATGGCGCAGATGATGAGCCAGATGGTATTGAGCATGCCGGCCATGCCACCTGTCGACACCAATTCGTTGAGCGAGGCAAAGCCCGTGTCGACAGCCGTCGAACTGCAATAGGTCACTATCAGACCGCGCGTCAACGCACCGGCTGTGCCCAGCTGCGGGTCGCCGGCAATCTGCGCCAGGATGTGCGGCTGCAGCACCAGGGCGGTGATGCCGGCCAGCAACGACGACAAAAACAGCACTATCAGCGACGGCACATGGCGCCAGATGAGCACACCTGTCACCAGCGGAACGAGCAGCGTCCACAGCGAGATGTTGAACGTCGACGACAGGCCGCTCGTGTACTGCTCGATGTGCAACTCGCCCTGAGTTCCGAAAAACAACCCGGCGACTGTATAAATCAACAGCGCGACTGTCAGCGCAGGCACCGTGGTGTGCATCATATAGCGGATGTGGACAAAAATGTCGACACCCGTGGCCGACGATGCCAAGATGGTGGTGTCGCTCAACGGCGACATCTTGTCGCCGAAGTAAGCACCCGAAATGATGGCACCGGCAGTCCAAGCAGTGCTGACACCCAGCGCCTGACCAATCGCCAGCAGGGCGACACCCAACGTGGCGATGGTGGTCCACGAGCTGCCCGACAACAGCGACACCAGCGAGCAGATGACACATGCGCTGACCAGAAAGAACCGTGGAGACAGTATCTGAACGCCATAGTAGATGAGCGTTGGCACAACACCGCTCACCATCCACGACCCGGCAAGCATGCCCACAGCCAGCAGAATCATCAGGGTGACAAAAATGCCACTCATCGTGCGAGCCATCTGCTGCTCAAAGGTCTGCCACGGCACACGATAGAATGCCATCGAAATGGCCACACACACGGCCGAGCCAAACAGCAATGCCGTCTGGCTGCCACCCGACAGCGAGTCGCTGCCGAAGAGCGTGATCACAATCACAAGCAGCCCGATGAGCACAACAAGCGGAATGGCTGCCACTAGTGGATGAGGGTATCGGTTCATTGTTCTGGGTTTAGAGGGCAAAGTTAGTAATTTTCGGCGACATAGCCCCCATCCGACACACGTTTTGAACAATCTCGGCTACTGGCAGCACAAGATTCCGGATAACAATGAAGTGCTCGCGACCGAACGCCGACCCCGTTGCGCCAAGCGAAGCGCATCAATCTGTATGAGATTAAAAAGCACATCAACCCACGTCCTTGCCTTAACCAATTGTGAATTGCGAATTGGGCTTTGAATTTGTTCGGCCAAAAATTACTACCTTTGCACCCGCAAAACAAAGACCGACATTCAAGCATGCACAACAACGACAGTCTCAACCGCCTGGACAAGGCACCCATCGGCAAGCTACTGTGGGAATATAGCGTGCCCGCCGTGGTGGGCATCGTCGTGATGTCTATCTACAACGTGATTGACCGCATCTTCATCGGTCACGGCGTGGGACCTGACGCCATTGCCGGACTGGCTATCACCTTCCCGGTGATGAACATCAGCTCGGCATTCGGCGTGCTCATCGGGGCTGGAGCCAGCACACGCACGTCCATCGTCCTGGGCCAGCGCAACCCCGACATGGCGCGCACCATCCTGGGCAACTCCATTGTGATGACGCTGCTCTTCGGCACATTCTACATCGCCATGCTCGCCATCTTCCTCGACCCAATCCTGCGACTGTTCGGTGCCAGCGACAAATCGCTGCCCTACGCCCACGACTTCATGATGTATCTGCTGCCCGGACTGCTGATTCTCAACATCACCTACTCGTTTAACAACGTGATGCGTGCCACGGGCTATCCCAACAAGGCCATGTACACCATGTTCATCGGAGCAGGACTCAATGTCATCCTGGCACCCATCGCCATCTTTGTGCTGCACTGGGGCATCAAGGGAGCAGCCATCGCCACCGACATCTCGATGGGCGTGAGCGCGGCATTTGTCATGGCCCACTTCTGCGACAAGCGGCACGACATACACTTCTCGCCAGGCACCTACCGTCTGCACTGGTCGGTGTTGCGCCCCATCATTGCCATCGGCGCGGCACCATGCATCGTCAACACTGCCGGATGCGTCATCAACGGCGTGATCAACAACACCGTCTACCGCTATGGCGGAGACTCGGGCGTGGCCGCAATTGGCATCTTCACAACCTTCACACAGCTGCTGGTGACGTTTGTCATCGGTGTGTGCATGGGCATGCAGCCCATCGTGGGATATAACTACGGGGCAAAGCGATATGACCGACTCAAGCGAGCCTTCTGGCTCTCGACAGCCGTGTGCACCACCGTGTGCCTGATGGGCAGCCTGCTGTGCCAGATCGCACCCGGGGTGGTCACGCGACTGTTCACCGACGACGCCAACCTGATTGCAGCCAGCAACAACGCCCTGCGACTCACCACATGGATGTTCTGGGTGGTCGGTTTCCAGATTGTCATCACCAACTTCTTCCAGTCGCTGGGCGAGGCCAGCAAGAGCATCTTCATGAGTCTCATCCGACAGGTCATCTTCTTGCTGCCGATGCTGTTCACTTTGCCCAGATGGTGGGGGCTCAACGGTGTGTGGCTCTCCTTCCCGCTGAGCGACCTGGCAGCAACGCTGGTCTCGGTGGTGCTGCTGGTCATCGTCATGCGCAAAATCACCCGTCTGGCCCAGTCGCAGGGCCAAAACGCAGCAACCGCCAAGCATTGATGTCGTGTGGGTTAGCGTCGGAGACGCGCTGCCTCGGAGAGGCAATGTTTCATTAACCCCATGTGAGCAGCCACGAAGTGGCGCGAAGCATGGGGAGAGTAACTCAATTCTCTAATTCGTGATAAAGTTTTTTGGTATTCCCCAATAATGTAGTAATTTTGCATCGCTGAAATCTGGTGACACCAAAAAATCTTAACATAAAACTTTCAACAAAATGACTAGAGAAGAATTTATGGCCGACATCCGTGCAGGCATCCCCGATGTGCTGCCCGAACCCATGCCATACGACACCGAGATCAACCATGCGCCCAAGCGAAAGGACATCCTTACCGACGACCAGAAGCGCCTCGCACTGCGCAACGCGTTGCGCTACTTCCCCGCAAAGCATCATGCCACACTCTTGCCCGAGTTTGCCGACGAGCTGCACCGCTATGGACGCATCTACATGTACCGGCTGCGCCCGCGCTACGAGATGAAGGCACGACCCATCGACGACTATCCACACCGCAGCCGGCAGGCGGCAGCCATCATGATGATGATCCAGAACAACCTGGACAAGGCCGTCGCACAGCATCCACACGAGCTCATCACCTACGGAGGAAACGGAGCCGTGTTCCAGAACTGGGCACAGTATCGCCTGGTGATGAAGTATCTGAGCGAGATGACCGACGAGCAGACACTGGTCATGTACAGCGGACACCCGCTGGGACTGTTCCCGTCGCACCGCGAGGCGCCACGGGTGGTGGTCACCAACGGAATGGTCATCCCAAACTATAGCAAGCCCGACGACTGGGAGCGAATGAACGCACTGGGCGTGAGCCAGTATGGGCAGATGACCGCAGGCAGCTATATGTACATCGGCCCGCAGGGCATCGTGCACGGAACTACTATCACCGTGCTCAATGCCGCACGCAAGGTCATGGGCGACAACCCAGACAAGCGCATCCCCCTCTTTGTCACAGCAGGACTGGGCGGCATGAGCGGAGCACAGCCCAAGGCCGGAAACATCGCAGGCGTGGTGAGCGTCACAGCCGAAATCAACCCCCTTGCAGCACGCAAGCGCTATGACCAAGGATGGGTCGACGAGCTGCACGACAACCTCGACGAGCTCATCCCCGCCATACGCAAGGCTGTCGACGAGCGCCGAGTGGTGTCGATGGCATACGTGGGCAACATCGTTGACCTGTGGGAGCGTCTCGCCGACGAGAACATCCACGTCGACCTGGGCAGCGACCAGACCTCGCTGCACAACCCATACGCCGGAGGCTACTATCCCGTGGGCTACAGCCTGGAGGAGTCGAAGGTGATGATGGCCGAGCGCCCCGACGAGTTCAAGGAGGCAGTATTCGCCTCGCTGCGCCGCCAGGTGGCCGCCATCAACCGTCTCACCGCTCAGGGCATGTACTTCTTTGACTACGGCAACGCTTTCATGCTCATGGCAAGCAGGGCCGGAGCCGATATCATGCGCGACGAGACCCACTTCCGCTATCCCAGCTATGTGCAGGACATCATGGGACCGATGTTCTTTGACTATGGGTTCGGCCCCTTCCGCTGGGTGTGCACCTCGTGCGACCCCAAGGACCTGGAGACCAGCGACCGTCTGGCCGCCGAGGTGCTCGACGACATGCTCCAGCATGCCACCGACGACATCAAGGGACAGCTGGCCGACAACCTGCACTGGATCCGTGAGGCTGGTAAGAATCACCTTGTGGTCGGATCGCAGGCACGCATCCTCTATGCCGACAGCGAGGGACGCACGCGCATCGCACTGGCATTCAACGATGCCATCCGCCGTGGCGAGATCACACGCCCCATCGTGCTGGGCCGCGACCACCACGACGTCAGCGGCACCGACTCGCCCTTCCGCGAGACCAGCAACATCTATGACGGCAGCCAGTTCTGCGCCGACATGGCTGTGCAGAACGTCATCGGCGATGCCTTCCGCGGGGCAACATGGGTCAGCATCCACAACGGCGGTGGCGTCGGATGGGGCGAAGTCATCAACGGTGGGTTCGGTATGGTCATCGACGGCAGCGAAGAGGCCGACCGACGCATCCGACAGATGCTGCTCTGGGACGTGAACAATGGCATCGCACGCCGCTCGTGGGCACGCAACAAGGGGTCGATGGACGCCATCCGTCGCGAGATGGAGCGCACACCGGGCCTGCAAGTGACCATGCCCAACCTCGTTGACGACGCACTCATCGAGGGCGCCAGCATCTGACGCACGGACCCACTCACTGAAGTCGCATAGCAAGCCCCATCAAGGGACGCATCGACAAGGCAACGATGCGCACCTTGATGGGGCTTGCTCTATGCATAAGGGTGGCAGGTTTCTGATGTAGTTAAATAGTAGTTAAGTAGTTAAGGAGTTAAGTAGTTAAGGAGTTAAGTAGGTCATTTATAGTTGTAGAGAAGTAAGGTAGTGGGGCCGATGCATCATAGTGGCAGCACGCGTTCCTGCTACAACCACAAAGTGCTCGCGACCGAACGCCGACCCCGTTGCGGCAAGCGCAGCAATCATGTAACGGCTTTACTATCTCACTACTCCACTACCTCACTACTGATTACTCGGGATAGATGAGATAGGGAACGCGCTGCTTGCGAAACCGAGCCACATCATCGGCCCAGGTTGCCTTGATCTGAGCGGCTGTCATGCCCTGAGCAATCATGTCGCGGATGTCGCTGCGGCCCATCAGCTTGTCGAAGAAGTTGCTCTTGAGATAGAACTGCTTGCCCTGAGCGGTGAGGTCACGATAGGCATCGATGACATACTCCAGGTTAATGCCTTGCGCTATGGCGGCCTCGGCATCCATCGTGTGCAGGTCAACGCCGTGGCACAGACGGTCGAGCTGCGGCGGATTCTTGGCACCGGCACGGCTGCGAGGGGTGAACGAGAACTCACGGCCACTCATGTCGGGATGTCCATAGACCTGGAACGGCCAGTCGGTGCCGCGACCCAGACTCACGGTCGTGCCCTCAAAGTAGCACGTCGACGGATAGAGGTAGATCGAAAGCATGTTCGGCAGGTTGGGCGACGGAGCGACGGGCAACTCATAGCGCGTGTGCCGGGTGTAGCCCTCGCAGGGAATCACTGTGAGGTCAATCTTCTTTCCATCCTTGAGCCAGCCCTCGCCATTGACCATCTGAGCCAGCTCGCCCATGGTCATGCCATAGACTGTCGGGATGGGCAGACGGCCCACCCCACTTTTGAGTTTCATGTCCAGGATGGGACCATCCACTGTCATGATGTTGGGATTGGGGCGGTCAAACACCACAAACTGCTTGCCGTAGGTCGCTGCGGCGTCCATCAGATTGACCATTGTCACATAGTAGGTGTAGAAACGCAAACCAACGTCCTGGATGTCGGTGACGATGACATCAAACTGGCTCATCGTCTCGGCACTGGGCATCGGGCTCTTGCCATCATACAGCGACGCAATCGGAATGCCTGTCTTCTCATCAACCGAACTCGAGACATGCTCGCCAGCATCGGCTGTTCCACGGAATCCATGCTCGGGCGAGAAGATGGTGGTCACCTTGAGCCCATTGGCCAACATGATGTCCAGCACATGACGGTCGCCAACCATGCCGGTCTGGTTGCTCAACAGAGCGATGCGCTTGCCCTGCAGCAGAGGCACATAGCGGTCGGTGCGCGCTGCGCCCACCACCACCGCTGCCGATGTTGTTGCCGGCCGGGAATGCACTGTGGCACTCGATTGACTGGACGATGATGCCGCCTGGCTCGGTGCAGTGCGTGCTGTGCAGGCACACGCACTCAACGTCACCACACTCACTGCGATGACCAGACGCGATAGGGACTTGATTTGTTTCATATTCATTAGCTTGTTTTTTAGATTGTGTGGCAACAAAGTTAGGCACAATTGTCCAAACCACAAAATTTCACCACATTTTTTCAAAGCCACACTGCACACGGCAGCACATTTTTTGCTCCCACAGCGACACAAATATCGCAGATGTGAGAAATTATGTGTATCTTTGTGCCGAAATTCTACAAGCTGTGGCCACGCGGGCACTCGACAGCTCGCACCCAGCAGCTTGCCTGCTAAAAAACACGACTAATTAACATAAACTATGATTCATGAAATCAGTGCCGAGCACCTCACTATCGAGCGCGTCGGCGAAATTATCGAGAAGAACTACAAGCTGCGCCTGAGCGAGGACGCCAAGAACCGAATCGTCCGCTGCCGCCAGTATCTGGACGAGAAGATTGCCAACAGCCCCGTGCCGGTCTATGGCGTGACCACGGGCTTCGGTTCACTGTGCAAGGTGTCGGTGAGCCAGGACCAGCTCTCGCAGCTGCAAATCAACCTGATGAAGTCGCACGCCTGTGGCGTGGGCGAGCGAGTGCCCAACGAGATCGTACGCATCATGATCCTGCTCAAGGTGCAGTCGCTCAGTTATGGATACTCGGGCTGCAAGCTCGACACCGTCGAGCGCCTGATCGACTTCTTCAACGAGGGCATCTGCCCGGTCGTCTACCGGCAGGGATCGCTCGGAGCATCGGGCGACCTGGTGCCACTGGCACACCTCTGCCTGCCGCTGGTGGGACTGGGAGAGGTCGAGATGGACGGAAAGGTCATCACTGGCGACGAGATGCTCAAGGCCAAGGGATGGCAACCCATACACCTGGCCAGCAAGGAGGGATTGGCACTGCTTAACGGAACCCAGAACATGGGCGCATTCGCTGTGTGGGCACTGTTGCACGCCATCAAACTGAGCGACTGGGCCGACCGCATCGGAACCATGTCGCTCGAGGCCTACGACGGACGCATCGAGCCGTTCACCGAGGCGGTGCATCTGGTGCGCCCACACAAGGGACAGCTCGAGACAGCGGCGCGCATCAAGGAACTGCTCCAGGGCAGCGAACTCATCGCACAGCCCAAGACACATGTCCAAGACCCCTACTCGTTCAGATGCATGCCGCAGGTCCACGGCACTGTCAAGGACACCATCCGCTATGTCAAGAGTGTCATTGACACCGAGATTAACAGCGCCACCGACAACCCAACCGTCTGTCCCGACGATGACCTCATCATCAGTGCTGGAAACTTCCATGGCGAGCCCATCGCACTGCCCATGGACTTCCTGGCCATGGCACTGAGCGAGCTCGCCAACATCAGCGAGCGACGCATCTACCGACTGGTCAGCGGCACACGCGGACTGCCCGACTTCCTGGTTGCCAACCCGGGACTGAACAGCGGATTCATGATCACGCAATACACAGCAGCAAGCGTCGTGAGCCTCAACAAGAGCCTGGCCATGCCGTCGAGCACCGACAGCATCCCGTCGTGCCAAGACCAGGAAGACCTGGTCAGCATGGGGGCAAACGCTGCCATCAAACTATATAAGGTGGTGTTCAACACCGAGCGCGTGCTGGCCATCGAGCTCTTCAACGCAGCACAGGCACTGGAATTCCGCCGTCCACTCAAGTCGTCGCCTGCCATCGAGCAGCTGCATGCCGACTTCCGAAAGGTGGTGCCGTTCATCAGCGACGACGACGTGATGTATCCCCACATCGAGGCTGCCATCCAGTTTATCCGCAACCACTAAAAACGAGAAACAGGCCGCAAGGCCCATTCTCAATTTTCAATTTTTTTGATGAAACTGTTAGTCAAAAACATCGCCACCCTGGCGGGAATCGACCGCCAGGGGTTGTTGCGCCGCCAGGGCCGGCAGATGAGCCAACTGAACGTCATCAACGACGCTTATCTGCTGGTCGAGGACGGCGTCATCGCCGACTTTGGCAGTGAGGCAGACCTGGTCATGCCCGACCGAGACGTGACCGTCATCGACGCAGAGCGCGGCACGGTGCTGCCCAGCTGGTGCGACTCGCACACACACATCGTCTATGCCGGCAGCCGAGAACAAGAGTTTGTCGACAAAATCAATGGCTTGAGCTATGCCGAGATCGCACGGCGAGGAGGAGGCATCCTCAACAGCGCCGACCGACTGCACGACATGACCGAGGACGAGCTTTATGAGCAAGCCATGTGCCGCGTGCGTGAGGTCATCGCCAAGGGCACCGGAGCCATCGAGATAAAGAGCGGATACGGACTTAACACCGACGACGAGTTGAAGATGCTGCGCGTCATACGCCGCATACAGCAAAACACGCAACTGCGCGTGGTCAGCACATTCCTCGGTGCACATGCTGTGGGACGAGCCTATGCCGGCAGGCAGGCCGACTATGTCGACATGCTCATCAGCGAGATGCTGCCAGCTGTGGCACAAGAGCACCTGGCCGATTATGTCGACGTGTTCTGCGACCAGGGGTTCTTCACACCCGACGAGACCGGACGCATCCTGGAGAAGGCATTAGAATATGGCATGCGAGGAAAGATTCATGGACAGGAACTCGCCGACAGCGGCGGCGTCGAGGTCGCTGTGAAGCACTGCGCACTCTCGGTCGACCATCTCGAGGCAATGACCGACCGCGACATTGAGCTGCTGCGCGACAGCGACACCATGCCAACGGCACTGCCTGGCACATCGTTCTTCCTCAACATGCCGTTTGCACCGGCACGCAAGATGATTGATGCCGGACTCGCTGTGGCCATTGCCAGCGACTACAACCCGGGGTCCACTCCGTCGGGCGACATGAAGTTTGCCGTCTCACTGGCCTGCATCAAGATGCGCCTGCAACCTGCCGAAGCCATCAACGCTGCCACCATCAACAGCGCATACGCCATGGGCATCAGCGACAGCTACGGCTCAATCACGCCGGGCAAGGTGGCCAACTTCTTCATCACGCAGCCCATCCCGAGCGTGGACTTCATCCCCTACGCCTACACCACACCCATCATCCGCCGCACCTTCCTAGCAGGCCAGCAGCAATAGCCCTCTAGGGCCAGCAGACCTTCAGTTGCTCGGCGACAGTGTCGCCGAGCAATTGGCTAGAAGATGCTCTGCCGCGAGTGAGTCGTCAACAACTCAAGGCTCTTCATTCCCATCACCGAGTTGCCCTTGGCATTGAGTCGAGGGCTCCACACTGCCACACTATACTGGCCCGGAAACACAGCTGCGATGCCGCCACCAACGCCACTCTTGCCCGGCAAGCCCACAAGATAGGAAAACTCGCCTGCCTCGTCATAGAATCCGCACGTCTGCATGATGGCATTCATCCGCTTGACCTGCGACGCCGTCAGGCTGAAGCCAACATGATCAAACGGCTGGCGATGGTCGGCAAAGGCAAGGAACGCATGAGCTAGCTGCTCACAGTTCATCTCGATCGAGCACATCATGAAGTAGAACCGCAACACGCGGTCAATGTCGCCACGGATGTTGCCATGATACTTCAGCAGATTGGCGATGGCTGTGTTCAGATAGGCCACGCTGTGCTCCGACCGTGCCACCTCAAAGTTATAGTCAATGCTGGGGCTGCCGCTCAACTCACGAGCCAGATTGATAAAAGCCTGTTCGGGGTTGGACAGGCGCTCGACAAGCACATCGGCCATCACAATGGCCCCTGAGTTGATAAACGGGTTGCGGGGCTTACCCTTCTCCAATTCAAGCTGGATCAGCGAGTTGAATGCCGTGCCGCTGGGCTCTTTGCCCATGCGCACCCACAGGTTGTCGCCCTCCAGACTCAATGCCATGGCCAGCGCAAACACCTTGGTGATGCTCTGCAACGAGAATTGCACTGCCGAGTCGCCCAGACAATATTGATTGCCGTCGAGCGTGTTGATGCAGATGCCCCACTGGTCAGGATTGACCGCAGCAAGGGCGGGTATGTAGTCGGCCTGCTGGCCCTCGCACCTCAGCGGCTCAATGTCGCGCCAGATGCTCTCTAATATCTTCTGATAATCCACTGTTTTCTAGTTTTTGTTACAAGCTACAATTCTCAATTCGCATCGCCGACATGCCGCTGGTGCTGCCAAATCTCGAGGCTGTTGATGGCATTCTGCCACAGGATGTAGCAGCCGGGACCCACCGAGCACAGAGGATTGAGATAGGTGTAGGCGATCCACACGGCAAAGGCGGTGTTCTTCTGACCCAAGCCCTGACCGGACTCAAGCGTGGTGCCGAATCGGCGGCCCACAGCACGGCCCACCACAAACTGCAGCACACACAGCAACAGCGAGATGACTGCTATCACCAGCACAAAGCTCAGCGTCGTGCCGGCATGCAGGATATACTTCAGCGTCGAGCCCGTGACGATGGTCAGCGAGATTCCCCACATATAGAACGACAGGTCGGGCACACTCAATATCCAGGCGTGCAGGCCATGAAAACAGTGCTTGACAACATAGGCTGCAGCCATGGGCACCAGCAGCACCATGCACACCTTATATAGAATGGAAAAGAATGCCGACCAGAAACTGATGTCAACGCTCTGGTCAATCATGGGGAACACCAGCGGCACCATCAACGCTGTCACAAAGTTTGACACAAACGTGTAGGTCGTCATGGTCTCGAGCTTGCCGCCAAGCTTGGCCGTCACAACGGGGGCTGCGGCAGCACCAGGAGCGATGATGCATGTGAGCAGGCTCTCGGCCAGCACCTGACTATTGCCCTCAGGACGCAGCACCAGCATCACGACCACCACAGCACCAACCAGCAACAGCTGCAAGCCGGTGATCCAGCCGTGCCAAGCTGCCGGACGCATCTGGTGGAAGTCGACACGGCAAAACGTCACAAACAATATCATCGCCATGAACAACGGAAAGATGGCATCAAACAGCGGGTCAAAAAAACGAGCGGCCGCATCCAGCGCAGGCACGTAGGCAAACGTCAGATACAGCACAGTGCCCAGGCCGATGGCACTGGGCAGCGTCCATTCCTTCAGAAATGTGATGATGGTTTTCAATCGGCTATTCACGGTCAGAGTTGGGGCATCCAGTCACAGAACTGGATGCCCCTTGGTTCGGTATGTCAGACTACGAGAGGCTCACACAGTGAGGATCTCCTTCTCCTTGGCGGCAAAGAGCTCGTCAATCTGCTTCATGTACTTGTCATGCAGCTTCTGCACCTTCTCCTCACCGTCCTTCTGCACGTCCTCGCTCATGCCCTCTTTGACAGCCTTCTTCAGACCGTCAATGCACTCGCGCCGAGCATTGCGAACACTCACGCGAGCCTTCTCGGCCTCGGCTTTGCTGTCCTTGACCAGTTGCTTGCGGCGCTCCTCGGTCAGGGGAGGGATGTTCAGCCGAATCACCTCGCCATTGTTGATGGGCATGATGCCGATGTTGCTGTTGATGATGGCCTTCTCCACCACAGGGAACATGTTCTTCTCCCAGGGCTGGATGGCGATGGTGCGCTGGTCAGGTGTCGAGATGTTGGCAACGTTGCCGATGGGCACCTTCGAGCCATAGTAGTCAACGCGGATGGGATCCAATATCTTAACATTCGCTTTGCCGGCGCGGATGTGTGCCAACGAGTCGTCAAGAAAGGCAATTGCCTCTTTCATGCTCTCCTCGGCCATGTCGAGATAAAAATTCAGATCGTTCATTGTGCTATGTTTTTTAGTGTTATTGTCGCATGATTGTCGTCAAGATGGGTGCAAAGTTACAGATTCTTGCCGAAACGACCAAATAATCCACTTTTTTTTGACATACACTTAAAGATGTCACACTTCACCAGTGCCACCGACGTAGCGGCAAACGGCATCGACCTGCTGACCAAACGACTCGCCAAAACGATGCTCAAAAAACGCACTGCCGATGGTGAATGCCCAAGCACCGGACTGACACACCTGGTCGAGACGCTCATGACTGTCGATGCTGCCGGCCATCACAACTGGCACATCGACGGCACTGGTCACAGCACGCATCAGCGCGGGCACATCGCCGACATAGCGATAGGCAAGCAGGTCGATGCCGTCAACACCCTTGTCCACCAGACTACGCGCCTCGGCGACAATGTCGTCGACAGTGCCGGTCAGCACCGACGGACGGCCTGTCACTGTCCCAACAAAGGGCATATAACGCAACCCATGGCTGTGGCAGTAGTCACAGATCGCGTCGCTATACTTGGTGCCCATCACGATGTCGCAATGGCATTGGGCGGCATGATGAGCAGCGGCTAGCCCCTCGGCTTCGGTGTAGGCAACAACCTCGAGCAGCGTGGTCTTGCCACACTGACGCATCCGGGCAAACAACTGTTGCATCTGTTGCAGCGACAGCGGGTGCTCCTTAAAGCCCCAGTATCTGGCCGCGCTGTCCTTGCACTGCTCAAACACCTGCGCGGCGTTCGTTACGGTATAGTCATGCCATGTGAGCATGACTATCAATTCGGGATGGTTGTTCATGATGGTTTTTCAAGATTTTGCGCAGCCAATGCTAACATGACTGCACGGCACATTTAGACAACAGCCGACGTGCCCACTGCACGCAACTAATAGCCGAAAACGAACGTTCGCAGCACCCAGTAGCACACCATGCCGGCAAGATAGCCCAACAGAGCAATGGGGGTGATGCGACGCAGATACCAGCCAAAGGTGACCTTTTCCAGACCCATCACCACCACACCGGCTGCACTGCCGATAATCAACATCGAGCCACCAACACCGGCACAGTAGGCCAGCAGCTGCCAGAAGATGCCGTCGACGGCCATGTCGCCTGTCGGAGCCAGAGGATACATGCCCATGCAGCCTGCCACCAGCGGCACATTGTCGACGATGCTCGAAATCACGCCGATTGCACCGGTGACCAGATAATGGTTGCCGTGACTCACGTCATTGAGCCACTGGCCCATGACAGTGAGCACGCCCACCTCCTCGAGGCAAGCAACAGCCATGAGGATACCCAAGAAAAACAGAATCGTGCCCATGTCGATGCGAGAAAGCAGGTTGCTCACACGCTTCTGCATGTGGTCGCCGCGACGTTCCTTGGGCAGGTGAGCATAGAACATCTCGCTCGTCAGCCACAGAAGGCCCAGAACCAGCAGGATGCCAACGTATGGAGGAAGATGGGTCAAGTGCTTGAAGACGGGCACAAAAATCAGACCGCCAACTCCCAGAAAGAAGATGGCCTTGCGCTCACGACCCGTCAACTCGTTCTCGTCATCGTCGCTACGGTCTAGCTCGGGCTTGTGCAGCTTGCCGCGAAGCGTATATTGCAAGCAGAATATGGGCACTGCCATCGACACCAACGACGGGATGAAGATTTCCATAATCACACCGGCCGCGGTGATCACCGAAGCGTTCCAAAGCATGATCGTGGTCACATCGCCAATGGGAGAGAATGCACCGCCAGAGTTGGCGGCTATCACAACGGCCGAGGCATAGATCAGACGGTCAGCACGATCGTCCACCAGCTTGTGCAACACCATGATCATCACGATGGTGGTCGTGAGGTTGTCAAGGATGGCGCTCAAAAAGAAGGTCATGAAGGCGATGCTCCACAGCAGACGTCGCTTGTGTGTGGTCTTCAGGGCATTGCGCACAAAGTTGAAACCACCGTTTTGGTCAACCACCTCGACGATGGTCATCGCACCCATCAGGAAGAACAGCGTCGTGGCAGTGTCGCCAAGATGCAGTTGCAGCAGGTGGTTCACCTGCTCGTAGAGGGCATCGCCTGTGTACCCGGGCAGGAACTCGCCCGGATTAACCATAAACAAAGTCCAGCAAGCCACCATCATCAGCAACGCGATGGCGGCCTTGTTGATGTGTGTCACACTCTCAATGGCTATGCACACATAGCCCGAGATAAAGGCGATGATAATCGCCAGGGTCAGAACAGACATCGGTGTCAGTCGTTTTTAGTTTTTTAGAATTAAAGTTAAGTTATTAGAGGTCGCAAAAAAGTGCCGCAAAGGTACAACTTTTTTGATTAACAAATAAGGATTGAGAATCAAGAATTGCACGACAGTGTATTTTTTTTGAAATCTTAAACCATCATGCAACGCCAACAATGACAATATCGGCTGCTCACAAGCAACAACAGTGCGCCGCGTCCCGGGTTAGGGGACACGGCGCAACTTAATAGGTTTTATGTGTTTTTAAGACTTACTTGCCAAGCATGATGTTGATGATGGCGTTCACATCGTCGATGCCGATTGAACCGTCACCATTGAGGTCGGCAGCATCGGTCATATCGGCCTTGCCAAGCATCATGTTGATGGCCAGGTTCACATCGTCGATGCCGACAGTGCCGTCGCCGTTCACGTCACCGGGCAGACCGGGAATCACTTCGCCACCAGCCTTGGTGATCTCGACAGGATAGAGCTCAAGCTCCTGCTTGTAGACCGTCAGGAAGCACTTGATGTCGTACTGTGCCTCGAGGTCCTCGGGCATCTCAATGCCAAACTGGTTGAAGGCCTTCATGTCGATTGTGCCGTCGTTCACCATATAGGTGTTATCGGTCTCGGTAGCGGTGATGGTGGCGTTCTTGACCAGGAAGTAGGTGTGAACCATATCCTGACCCATCTCCTCGAGCGACAGCTCGACAGGCTCGACAGCGGCACCCTTCTCGGCCACGACAAAGGTCGAGTCGACCGGCACAAGCTGCTTGGCACCCTGATACTCGCTCCAGCTAGCCACAGCATCGCGGATGATGTCACCGTTCTCAAAGGTCTCGGTCAGCGGGCCATAGACCAGTGTGAAGGTGTCGTTATTCTTGACAAACAGGCGGTTGCCCTGCTGGAAGATGGCCACCAGGTCGCTCTTGATGCGGGCGTTGATGCCCTTGTTCAGGTCATACAGTGCCTCGACATCGGCCACCTCGGGAATCTGCTCCTCGCTGCCGTCAGTTGCCTTGAACTCGGTGGGCAGCAGCTGATAGACGGTGTTGGTCTTGCCATGCGAGCCCACGATGCCATAGATGTCGTAAGTCTTGGTCTCGTCGCTGGGCAGGTTGGCACCCATGTTGCAGTAGAAGGCTACCTCGGCACCATCGGCGTCGTAGATCTTGCCGCCGCTGATGGTGGCATTCTTGAACACCACATAGTGTGCGAAGTTCTCGTGCTTGAGATAGGCTGCATTGGCCTCGACAGGTGTCACAGTGGTGCTCTCGGTCGACTCGGCGAAGTTCTTGGGGTTCTGCAGCTCGGGCTCGCCGTCATATGTGGTCTTCTGGCCGCTGAAGCCGGCGGGGATAATGTCACCCGTGTTGTAGGTCTTGCCCACGTTGCCGAAGATGAGCATGTAGCCAGTCTCGTCCTTAACAAACAGGCGGCTGCCGCTCTGCGCCAGGGTGGTGACGGCATTGAAGGCCTCGGTGTCGGTGCCATCGGCCAGTGCCTGGTACTGGGCGATGGTCAGGTCGCCGCCCTCGACAGTGCCACCTTGCTCAACGAGCTTGACGGGAAGCACCTGGAAGACGGTCTCGGTCATCTGCGCAGTGCGGTAGGCACCGATGATGGCATAGCAGTCATAGACCTTGGTGGTGTCGGTCGAGCTGCCATAGCCGCCCATGCCGGTGTGGATGGGAGCCGAGCCACTGGCGTCGGTGATGGTCTTGTTGGTGTAGCTCAGGTGTACACCCTTGATGAGCACATAGTGGCCCCACAGGTCGCCACTGACATCCTCGCACTGGATCTCCTCGGCTTCGATGGCAGGACCGTCGACACCGGCCTCAAAGCCGCTCAGCGGATTGGTCAGCTCGGGCATGCCGTTGTAGGTAGTCTTCTTGCCGATGAATCCGGCGGGAATCGACTGACCGTTCTTGTAGGTCTTGTCGGTCGAGCCAAAAATCAGGGCATAGTCCGTGCCATCGGTCACATAGAGGTTGCTGCTGTTCTGTGCCAGGGCGGTCACCGGGATGGTGAACTGCACCATCGTGCCATCGTCCAGGGCATTGTAGGCGGCGATGCTGGTCACCTGGGTGGGCTGACCGAAGACGTAGGCTGCCTCGGCCACCTCGCTCTGCTTGTCGCCCTTGATGGCGATAGCCTTGATAGTGGTGTTCTGGCTGATGGCGATGGCCTCGGTGTAAGCTGTCGAGCTTGCGCTGGGTGTAGTGCCATCGAGTGTGTAGTAGATGTTGGCTCCAGTTGTGCCACTCTTGATCTCGACATTGATGGGGCTGTAGTAGGTGCCGGCGGCCGGGGTGAACGTCGGGGCGGCCACGGTCTCCTCGCCACCGCCACCCACGGTGACTACAATCTTGTGGGCACGCACTTGAGCAGTCGAAGCAGTGAACTTGATAGTACTGCTGCTGCCTGTCCAAGTACCGACCTTGTCGGCGTAGGTATATGTGCCACAGTCGGCTGTCATGCAACCGGGGCCAAACTTTGTAGTGCCGCTTGCTGCGCAAGTGAACTCAATGTTGGTGATGGTACCCACTGTCGACGACACTGTCAGTGTCGCATCTTTGTAGACGCGATAGGCATAGGTGTTGTTGCTCTGGTCAAAAGCGCCAAGAATGCCGTTGGTCACATGCAGTGTGATGCCGTCCTTGGTGAGCGTCTGCTCGCCTGCCGTGGTGTTGCCCGACTGGTCAACACTGGCATCAAGGGTGATGGTGGTCTGCGCCACGGCCGCAGCAGCCATGAGCAGACTCATCGTGATGAATGTGAAAAATTTCTTCATTGTGAAACAATTTTTATTAGGTTAATATAATATGGTTTGCTAGTCGCCTAGTTTCCAAACGACAAAGGTAAGGATAACTTTTGAAATAACGGCAAAGTTTTTCAATTTTTTGTGCTTATAACACAATCAAACACCCAAAATGCCTTTTTTTCACACGCAATAGTCATTTTTTTTTGCTTTTTTTATTGCCCATTCGCAAAAATGTAGTACCTTTGCAGCGCGAAAGCAAGGAATCGGGGTGTAGCACAGTTGGTTAGCGCGCCACGTTCGGGACGTGGAGGTCGGAAGTTCGAGTCCTCTCACCCCGACCCGAAAGGGGATAACAAGCAGTCAGCCTGCAAGTTATCCCTTTATTTTTATCCCGATTGTTGCGGCGGAGTTTAACCCGTGACGGATATTTCTGATCAAGGTGGTCGTCTTCAAGCCATCACTAAAGCGAGTCGAACAGCGAGGGCTGCGGCAGCAGCGTGAAGCTGCGGCGGTGGTGCGGGGTAACACCCAGACGACGGATGGCCTCACGGTGTTCGCGCGTGGGATACCCCTTGTTGCCTTCCCAACCGTAGCCCGGGAACTGACGAGCCAACTCGCGCATCAGCTCGTCGCGATGTGTTTTGGCAAGGATGCTGGCTGCCGCGATGCTCAGCAGCTTACCGTCGCCCTTGACAATGGTGGTGTGCGCGATGCCCGGATAAGGCCGAAAACGGTTGCCGTCGATCAGCAGTGCATCGGGGCGAACCGTCAGCTGGTCGATGGCGCGGTGCATGGCCAGAATGCTGGCATTGAGGATATTCAAACGGTCGATCTCGGCTGGCGAGACGTGAGCCACAGCCCACGACACCGCCTCACGCTCAATCACGGGGCGCAAAGCATCGCGCTGACGCTCGCTCAGTTGCTTGCTGTCGTTGATCAGCTCGTCGGCAAAGTCGCTGGGCAGGATGACTGCTGCGGCCGTCACCGGACCCGCCAGACAGCCACGCCCAGCCTCGTCGCATCCGGCCTCGACGCGCCCGGCTATCAGATATCGTTCTAGCATATATTCAAAAGGTGAACTGCAAAGTTACACATTGTTTCTCAAACCTCAAAGCCGCCCCCCAAAAAAACGCTAAACTTCACCTCGCAACCCGACCAGTGCAATTACGCACTTTCGCCCGGTGACCTTGCGGCCCAACGGGGATTGTACATTACTTAAGAGTTTCGCAAGTTCGGTAATGTGCTTACAGGTAACTGTTCACCGATTCAGAAAAATCTCTTCTTCCCCCCTGTGCATCGAAGATGCAGAGCGGGTCGAAGACCCGATTTTGTTCGAAAGACCAAGCAACCCCGAAGGGCTAGAGGTGATATTGAAGTGCGTGTTGCACGAACCCCGAAGGGCTCGGGGAGATGATGAAGCGAGTGTTGCACGAAGTGCAGCTCGCGGTGCCTGAAGGCATCATCACTCGACCCAACATTGTGCAGCGCACGGTGCCGAAGGCATCAATACTCGCCTCAACATTGTGCATCGAAGATGCATGCAGCTTGGTCCTGAGACTCGACCTGCCAAGTGCCTCGCAGAGGAACTTTAACCAGCTAAATACTTGTTGTTTGGATGAAAAAGTTCCTCTACGAGGCACTTTTGTT
>Ga0256404_1004314_pt1 | contig 27115 bp, 27 predicted proteins | sample RumenRJG_01DNA_FD_185990 | JGI IMG/M metagenome (GOLD analysis project Ga0256404, IMG submission 185990) | Bovine rumen microbial communities from Lethbridge, Alberta, Canada - RJG_01 | ecosystem: Host-associated > Mammals > Digestive system > Stomach > Rumen | place: Canada: Alberta | collected...
CATATTTATATTGTTCATTCATTCTTAATTTTACCTCTTTCATTTTGTCACCTCAGTGACATATTATATCATTTAGGACATTTTCTAAAAATATTACTTAGGACATTATCATAAAATAATCATAATTATTCATACTCTTTTTTTATGCTACTTGTAAATAACATAAAAATGTTATATAATATATCACTAGAAATTTATTAAAGTAAATAAAAGAGGTTAGCATGATTATAAATGAGGAAATTTTAGAAGACTTACGTTTATCTGCAGGACCAACTAGAAACGAAAAAGCAGAAAACTATGTAAAAGCTGGAAAAGTAAATATAAAAAAAGTCATATATGATGATGAGGGAAATTTTGAAATTCGTTCTAAAGTAAAAGGAAGCGGCGAAATATATGATGTGTATATCAAAGCTCAAGATGGTGAAATAGAAGATTTAAGTTGTACATGTCAAGATTACTATAATTACTATGGAACTTGTAAACATATTCTTGCAACAGCTATTGAATTTAACAATAATGAAAGCTATGTTAGAATTTTTTCAGGGAAAAACTCTAACATGCAAGATGATATCGATATATTTAATAAATATCAAAAGCATGAAGAAAAATATAGAGATTTTAAACAATTAATAAATACATTTTACCCAAGTCATATTGAAACAAACACTATGGAATTAAAAAACAGAATACCTCTTCATAGTATTAAAATTGAGCCTCAAATTATTTATAATGCATACCTAAAAACATTAAAACTGGAAGCTAAAATTGGAAATACACAGTTATATAAAATAAAAAGTTTTCCAGAATTTTATGATAGAATGCAAAACCAAGAAAATTATAAATATGGAGCAAAATTGGAGTTTATTCATGAAGAAGATATGTTTGAAGAAGATTCAATTCCAATTTTAAAATACATACTTAAATATGCTGAAATAATAAAATATGCAAATTCTGTAGTAGATCCATATAGTTATTATACAAGACCAATTGATGATAGATACATTACAATATCTAACACAGGAATGGATGAATTATTTGAAGTTCTTCAAAATAAAAACATAAAGTTTTTAAAAGATGGAACTGAAGAAAATGTATTATTTTTAAATGAAGAACCTGATATAAAATTTGATATAGAAGAGCAAGGAAAAAGAGAGTATATATTAAAGCCAAATATTGATGTTTATGGCTATGAGTTAATAAATGGAAGGAATTATTTATACTTTAAATATAATAATGTAGTGTATAAGTGCTCTCAAAATTTTAAAGATACAACACTTAAATTATTACAAACATTTAGAAACAACTTTACAAATGAAATACTATTTCCAATAGATGAAATGCCAAATCTTTTTTCAGTAGTATTTCCAAAAGTAAAAGATAAAATAGGAACAGAAAAATTAAATAAAGAAGAAATAGAAAAATATATTCCAAAAGATTTATTTGCAAAAGTATTTTTAGATATTGATGAAAGAAATTATATAACTGCAGATATAAAATTTATTTATGGAGAAGATGAGTTTAATCCAATTTCTTCTAAGGAAGTTAATATTCCAAGAGATATAGTAAAAGAAGATGAAATTTTAGAACTATTTAAAAAATCAGGTTTTATGTTAGAAATTGAAAAAGAAAGGCTTATATTAGCGGATGAAGAAGAAATATACAGATTTTTAGAAACAGACATAGAAATTTATATGAAGAAATTTGAGGTTTTAGCTACAGACAGATTTAAGCAAAGAGAAATAAGACAGCCTAAAATAGGAACATTAGGAGTAAGAATAGAAAACAACTTACTTGATATAGATTTTTCAAATTTTGATTTTGATGTAGATGAATTAAAAGAGGTAATGCAGAAATATCATTTGAAAAAGAAATATCATAGGTTAAAGGATGGTAGCTTTTTAAGTTTAGAGCAAAATGAAACACTTGATTTTATTGAGAATATTTCTCAAGGAATGGATATAAGTTTTAAAGAAATAGAAAAAGGACAAATAAGACTACCTATATATAGAAGCTTATACTTAGATAGGTTATTAGAAACAATAAATTTAAGCAGTATAACAAAAAACGAGGAATATCAAGATTTAATAAATAAAGTTGAAGACAAGAACTTTACTAAGGAAATTGTGCTTCCACAAAACCTAAATGCAACTTTAAGAAATTATCAAAAAACAGGATATGAATGGCTAAAAGTTTTAGACAGTTATAATTTTGGTGGAATTTTAGCAGATGATATGGGACTTCGGAAAAACAATTCAATTATTAGCTGTAGTTTTAGATTATGTACAAAATAAAGAAAATCCTGAACCTAGTATAGTAGTATGCCCTAGTTCATTAACATTAAACTGGCAAAATGAAATAAAAAAATTTACACCATCACTTACATCATTGGTCGTTCAAGGTTCAAGCATGCAAAGAAAAGAGCAAATTGAAAGTATAAATGAGTTTAATGTAATAATTACATCTTATGATTCATTAAAACGTGATATAGAAATATATAAGGAAAATAATTGTAAATTTGAATATATTATTGCAGATGAGGCTCAATATATAAAAAACAACAATACACAAAATGCAAAAGCTATAAAACAATTAAACGCAAAAACAAGATATGCTTTAACAGGAACTCCTATAGAAAACTCTTTGTCAGAGCTATGGTCAATTTTTGATTTTATAATGCCAGGGTATCTATTTAATTATCACAAATTTAAAGAATTGTATGAAACACCTATTGTAAAAAATGAAGATAAAATAGCTATGAAAAAACTAAAAATGCTTATAGAACCATTTATTTTAAGAAGAATAAAAACAGAGGTATTAACAGAGCTTCCTGATAAAACAATAAGTGTTTTAAATAATGTTATGGAAGATGAGCAACAAAAAATATATTTATCATATTTGCAAAGTGCAAAACAAGAGGCAATATCACAAATAAGTATAAATGGAATAGAGAAAAGCCAAATAAAAATACTTGCACTTCTTATGAGGTTAAGACAAATATGCTGTCATCCAGGATTGTTTTTAGACAATTATAAAGGAAATAGTAGTAAACTTACGCAATGCACAGAGGTAATAAAAGATGCAGTAGCATCAGGACACAAAATATTATTATTTTCAACATATACAGCAATGTTTCCAATGATTGAAAAAGAGCTAAAAAAAGAGAATATACAGTTTTTTAAATTAACAGGACAAACTAAGGTTGGAGAAAGAATAAAACTTGTAGATGAATTTAATGAAAACGAAAATATAAAAGTATTTTTAATATCACTTAAAGCAGGAGGAACAGGACTAAACTTAATAGGTGCAGATATGGTAATTCATTATGATCCATGGTGGAATTTGTCAGCAGAAAATCAAGCGACAGATAGAACATATCGTATAGGCCAAAAGAAAAATGTACAAGTATATAAACTTATAACAAAAAATTCGATAGAAGAAAAAATATATGAATTACAACAAAGAAAGGCACAGCTAGTTGATAATATGCTATCAACTAAAGAAACATTTATAAATAAACTTACTAAAGAGGAAATAATGAATTTGTTTAATTGAAAATGGTAAAATCTTGAGCAAATAAAGAAAAATACACATCTGTAACTGCCCGTTTAGATGTGTATTAACATATTTAATCTGGCAACCACGTTTGTGGTTTATCATTTCCTATATTTATTATACAACAAAATATGTAAAAAAGTCAATAAAAGAGGTTAATAAAATATGGAAGAATTTATTACAGTAATTGGAGGAGGCTTAGCTGGATGTGAAGCGGCCTACCAGATTGCAAAAGCAGGAATAAAAGTTAAATTATATGAAATGAAACCAGTCAAATTTTCTCCTGCACATTCGAATCAAAATTTAGCAGAAATAGTTTGTAGCAATTCTTTTAAATCAAATTTACATACTAATGCATGTGGACTTTTAAAGGAAGAACTTAGGTTTTTAGATAGCTTACTTATAAAAATAGCAGACGAAACTGCAGTTCCTGCTGGTCAAGCTTTAGCTGTAGATAGAGAAAAATTTTCTGAAAAAATTACAGAAAATTTAGAGAAGATGGAAAATGTTGAAATTGTTAGGAAGGAAATAACAAAACTACAAGATTTAATAAGAGACGGAATTGTTATTGTTGCAACAGGGCCACTTACTTCAGATTCTTTATCAGAACAAATAAAGAAAATTACTGGTGTTGATAAACTTGCCTTTTATGATGCTGCAGCTCCAATAATTGACAAAAGTAGTATTAATTTTGATATAGCTTTTTATGGTAATAGATATGACCAAGAACGTGGAAAAGAAGAAGAAATAGAAGGATGGAAAGAAAGAATAAAAAATCAAGAGGCAAGCTATATTAATCTTCCAATGAACAAAGAAGAATATGAACAATTTGTTTGCAAACTTGTAAATGCTGAGGTTGTGCAACTACATGACTTTGAAAAGAAAGAAATTTTTGAAGGCTGCATGCCTATTGAAATAATGGCTAAAAGAGGATTAGATACTCTAAGGTTTGGTCCATTAAAACCTGTAGGATTTACTGATTTAAGAACAGGAAGAAGGCCATATGCTGTTGTTCAACTAAGACAAGATAATAAAGAAGCTAGTTTATATAATATGGTAGGATTTCAAACAAACTTAAAATTTGGAGAACAAAAGAGAATATTCTCTTTTATACCTGGCCTTGAAAATGCCGAGTTTGTTAAATATGGTGTTATGCATAGAAATACATTTATAAACTCAACTAAGCTACTAAATTCTACATATCAAATGAAAAGTTTACCAAATTTATATTTTGCAGGACAAATAACTGGAGTTGAAGGCTATGTGGAATCTATAAGCTCTGGTATGGTAGCTGCATTAAATGCTATCCAACAATTTAAAAATAAAAATATAGAAGTTGTATTTCCAGAAGAAACCATGATTGGAGCACTTTCAAAATATATATCGACTCCTAATGATAATTTTGAACCAATGAACGCAAATTTTGGAATATTACCCGAACTACCAGAAAAAATAAAAGATAAAAAAATAAAGTACGGAAAACTTGCAGATAGGGCAATAGAAGCGTTAAAAACAGTTACATTTTAAGTAGCTGTTTTAAATTGCAATTATTTTACATAAAAAAGTTGCAAAAAATACCAATTTGTGTTAAAATAATAAATAGGTGAAATAAGAGATTTAGGAAGGGGTAAATATATGAATAAAATGTTAGAAAAAAAGTACGAACAATACAAAAATGGAGAAATGGATGCAAAATTTGAAGAATTAAAAAGCAAGGTAGAACAAAAAAGTGCTACTAGAGAAGAATATGACGAATTAAAGAAAATGTCTAGAATAAAAGAAAATATCACAAAAGTTACAAACATTAAACAACTAATTAGCAAATTAGAAGAAGAAAAAAATCAAATAAATGTTGTATTAGAAAATGACAAGAAAGTTGCAGAAGCAAAAAAACAATGTGATCTTTTAGAAAAAGAGCTTTCTGAGTTAGATGAGAAAAGGGAAGAAGTAAAAGCAAGTTTAAAAGGTGAAGATTTATCTCAAGAAAAAAGAACAGAACTTGAGGGTAAACTAAAAGAACTTAATGAAAAAATAGATGCAAATAACTCAAAATTCCAAAAGAGTTTTTCTATTTTAAGTAATAAAAAAGAAGAAAAAATTTCAAAAGAAGAGGCTGAAAAGAAAGCTATAGAGTTATCAAGCAAAATAAGTAAATGCAATATGGCATGTAGTAATTTAATGAAAGGTTTAAGTTGGAACTCAATAGAAGTTAAATTAGATAATTGGAAAGAAAGAACTTTTACAAAAAAATCAGGAATGAGTTTAGATAGTGTAAGAAATAGTATAGGTAACAGAGATATTGATATAAATGAGTTATCTAAAAAAATAGAAGAACAAACAGATAGAATAATAAATGAAGAAGAAAATGAAATTTATGAAGATGAGTACGACGAACAAGCTTTAGTTGAAACAGAAACATTCGCAGAAAGACATCCTAGACTTGCAAAAATAGCTAATTGGTTTAAGAATTTATTTACAGGTAAAAAAGAACAAACAAGGCAAAACTTTGAAGACGAAGAAAAAAATGAAGAGCAAGAAAATAAAGAAAAGAAAGATGATTTCAAAGAATACCTAAAACAAGTTGCTGAAAAAGGTTTAGATGAAGTAGAAAAAGAGAATATAGAAAGTGCTAAAGAAAAATTAGCAAAAGCAAAACAAGAGGCAATTAAAAGACAAAATGAAAAACTAGGAGAAAATTATTCAAGAAATTCTGGAGATGAAAGATAATTAAAATTAAAACCAATAAAAAACATGGAAATGTGAAAATTTCCATGTTTTTTATTGACTTATTGGGCTAAACATGATAGAATATATAGCGTTAAAATTTGCTAAAAAATATAATTTTAGCATATCAAAAAAATGAAAGAGAGGTGAAATTTAAGTGCCAACAATTAACCAATTAGTAAGAAAAGGAAGACATACTGCAACTACAAAATCTACATCACCAGCACTTCAACATGGTTACAATTCTATGAAAAAGAAAGTAACAGATAGAAGAGCACCACAAAAAAGAGGTGTATGTACAGTAGTAAAAACAGTAACACCTAAGAAACCAAACTCAGCATTAAGAAAAGTTGCCAGAGTTAGACTTTCAAATGGTTATGAAGTAACTTCTTATATACCAGGAATTGGACACAATCTACAAGAACACAGTGTTGTTCTAATTAGAGGTGGAAGGGTAAAAGATTTACCAGGTGTTCGTTACCACATTATAAGAGGAACATTAGATACAGCTGGTGTTAAAGATAGAATGCAAGCTAGATCTAAGTATGGAGCTAAAAAACCTAAAAAATAAAATTTAGCTTAAAAATTAGTGCTTATAACTTACTAATTTAAGGGTACTTAAATTTAGAATAAATTATATGCACTTAACTGAAAAATTTGAGAAGAAATTTTTACTTGAAGTATTAAATTTTTCAGAGTACCTTAAAATACTTATTCAGTATTTAAAATTAAAAATCAAAAATTAAAAATTATTTAAAATTAGATGCGAGAAGTTCAAGGCAGACGAGCGAGAAAACCGGAGGTGTACGTTTGTACATCGAGGATTTTCGAGGCGAAGTCTAACACAGAAATTCGAAGCAGATAATTTTAAAGAAATGAGGAGGGAAGAAAGAAGTGCCAAGAAGAGGATTTATAGCAAAAAGAGATGTAATAGCAGATCCAATGTATAATAGCAAACTTGTTACAAAATTAATAAACAATGTTATGCTAGATGGTAAAAAAACAGTTGCTCAAAAAATAGTTTATGATGCATTTGATATCATAAAAGAAAAAGAGCAAAAGGATCCACTAGAAGTTTTTGAAGAAGCACTTAACAATGTTATGCCTGTATTAGAAGTAAAGGCTAGACGTGTTGGTGGTGCAACATACCAAGTACCATTAGAAATTAGACCAGAAAGAAGACAAACTTTAGGTTTAAGATGGCTTGTATTATATGCTAGAAATAGACATGAAAAAACAATGGCTGAAAAACTAGCTGCTGAAATCTTAGATGCAATAGCTGGAAACGGTGGAGCATTCAAGAAGAAAGAAGATATGCATAAAATGGCAGAAGCTAATAAAGCTTTCGCACATTATAAGTGGTAAAATAAGGAGGATAAAATATGGCTGGAAGAGAGTTTCCTTTAGAGAAAACAAGAAATATAGGAATCATGGCTCATATAGATGCTGGAAAAACTACTACTACAGAGAGAATTCTATTCTATACAGGTAGAACTCATAAAATAGGAGAAGTTCATGAAGGCGAAGCTACTATGGACTGGATGGTTCAAGAGCAAGAAAGAGGTATTACAATTACTTCAGCTGCAACAACATGTAAATGGATGGATAATAGAATTAACATTATAGATACTCCAGGTCACGTTGACTTCACTGTTGAAGTTGAAAGATCTTTAAGAGTACTTGATGGTTCTGTACTTGTACTTGCTGCAAAGAGTGGTGTTCAACCTCAATCTGAAACAGTTTGGAGACAAGCTGATAAATACAAAGTACCAAGAATGGCATATGTAAATAAAATGGACATGATTGGTGCAGATTTCTACGGCTGTGTTGAGCAAATGAAAGAAAGACTAAATGCAAATGCTGTTCCAATTGAATTACCAATAGGTGCAGAAGACAACTTCCAAGGAATTGTAGATTTAGTTAAAATGAGAGCTTTCATTCATAAAGATGATTTAGGAAAAGAAATTGAAGAAACAGATATTCCTGATGATTTAAAAGAAAAAGCGGAACAATATAGAGCAGCAATGATTGAAGCAGTAGCAGAACAAGATGATGAATTAATGATGAAATACTTAGATGGAGAAGAACTAACAATTGATGAAATAAGAAAAGGTCTAAGAAAAGGAACAATTGCAAACACAATAGTTCCAGTAACATGTGGTTCATCATATAAGAATAAAGGTGTACAAGAATTATTAGATGCTATAGTATACTATATGCCATCACCACTTGATATTCCTAATATCAAAGGTGTTGACGAAGCAGGAAATGAAGTTGAAAGAGTAACATCAGACAGTGAACTATTTTCAGCATTAGCATTCAAAATTGCAACAGATCCATTTGTTGGAAAACTATGCTTCTTCAGAGTATATTCTGGAACATTAGAAGCTGGCTCAACAATATTAAATGCAAACAAAGATAAGAAAGATAGAATGGGAAGAATTCTTTTAATGCATGCTAATCATAGAGAAGATATAGATAAAGTATATGCTGGAGATATAGCTGCAGCAGTTGGACTAAAAGAAGTATCTACAGGAGATACACTTTGTGATCCAGCACACCCAGTTATATTAGAGTCTATGGAATTCCCAGAGCCAGTTATTGATATTGCTATTGAGCCTAAAGACAAAGCTAATAGCGAAAAAATGGGAATCGCGCTTGCAAAACTTGCAGAAGAAGATCCAACATTCAAAACACATACAGATCAAGAAACAGGTCAAACAATCATCGCTGGTATGGGTGAGCTTCACCTAGATATCATCGTTGACAGATTAAAGAGAGAATTTAAAGTTGAATGTACTGTTGGTAAACCACAAGTTTCTTACAAAGAAACAATTAGAAACAAAGTTAAAGTTCAAGGTAAATTTGCTCGTCAATCTGGTGGACGTGGTCAATATGGAGATGTATGGATTGAATTAGAACCATTAGAGCCAGGGTCAGGAATAATATTTGAAAGCCAAATTGTTGGTGGTGTTGTTCCAAAAGAATATATAAAACCAACTGAAGACGGAATTAGAGAAGCAGCTGAATCAGGAATTTTAGCAGGATACCCTGTTATAGATTTCAAAGCAACATTAGTTGATGGTTCTTATCACGAAGTTGACTCTTCAGAAATGGCATTCAAAATTGCAGGTTCTATGGCATTTAAAGAAGGATGTCGTCAAGCAAAATCTGTATTATTAGAGCCAATAATGAGAGTTGAAGTAACAGTTCCAGAAGAATACATGGGAGATGTTATAGGAGATATTAACTCAAGACGTGGTAAAATGGAAGGAATGGAAGCAAGAAATGGTAGCCAAATAATTCGTGGATTTATTCCATTATCAGAAATGTTTGGTTATGCAACAGACTTACGTTCTAAAACACAAGGTAGAGGTACTTATTCTATGGAACCATCTCATTATGAAGAAGTTCCAAAATCAGTACTAGATACAATAGTAGCAGCAAGAGCTAAAAAAGACTAGAAAACTTAGTTAAAAACACTTGCAATTTTTGAAAAAATAGTGTAAAATGCAAGTGCACAAGAAATTAGTTAAATAGAGTGGTGAGCTTAAATCACTAAAAAAATATTTAGGAGGAAAAAATAATGGCAAAGGAAAAATTTGAGAGAACCAAACCACACGTTAACATTGGTACAATAGGACATGTTGACCATGGTAAAACAACAACAACAGCAGCTATCACAAAATATTTAGGATTATTAGGAAAAGCTAAATATGAAGCATATGATGCTATCGATAGCGCACCAGAAGAAAAAGAAAGAGGAATTACAATTAACACAGCTCACGTTGAATATGAGACAGACAACAGACACTATGCTCACGTTGACTGCCCAGGTCACGCTGACTATGTTAAAAACATGATTACAGGTGCTGCACAAATGGATGGAGCAATATTAGTTGTTTCAGCAGCTGATGGACCAATGCCTCAAACAAGAGAGCACATCTTACTTGCAAGACAAGTTGGTGTTAAATATATCGTTGTTTACTTAAATAAATGCGATATGGTTGATGATCCAGAATTATTAGAATTAGTTGAAATGGAAGTTAGAGACTTACTTACAGAATATGGTTTCCCAGGAGACGATATTCCAATCATAAAAGGAAGCTCATTAAAAGTATTAGAGTCTAGCTCAACAGATCCAAATGCACCAGAATATCAATGCATTAAAGAATTAATGGATGCTGTAGATAGCTATATTCCAACACCAGAAAGACCAATTGATCAACCATTCTTAATGCCAGTAGAAGATGTATTCACAATTACAGGACGTGGAACAGTTGCTACAGGTAGAGTAGAAAGAGGAACAGTTAAATTACAAGACGAAGTTGAAATCGTTGGTATCAAACCAGTTAACAAATCAGTTGTTACAGGTGTTGAAATGTTCAGAAAACTATTAGACCAAGCAGAAGCTGGAGACAACATTGGTGTATTATTAAGAGGTATTGATAGAAAAGACATTGAAAGAGGTCAAGTTTTAGCAAAACCAGGAACAATACATCCACATACAAAATTCACTTCTCAAGTTTACGTATTAACTAAAGAAGAAGGTGGAAGACATACACCATTCTTCGATGGATACAGACCACAATTCTATTTCAGAACAACAGACGTTACAGGTGTTATTAAATTACCTGCTGGAACAGAAATGGTTATGCCAGGAGATAACGTAGATATGGAAATCGAATTAATTACTCCAATCGCTATTGAAAAAGGACTAAGATTCGCTATCCGTGAAGGTGGTAGAACAGTAGGTTCAGGAGTTGTAGCTGATATTAAAGAATAATTAATATAGTAAAAGCAAGGGTTGCTTAAGATTTTGCAACACCTTGTTTTTTTTATTAACATTTTTTTAACAACTTAAATCTAGTTCCTTTTTTTTATTGCATTGATTAAAAACAAATGATATAATAAAAAAAAAGAAATAAAGGAGTAAGGAAAAATGAAAAAAAGAAATATTCTATATATTGTAATTGCAATTATATGCGTAGTTGCTATTATTGCAGGAGTATATTATGAAGTTTTTAAGAAAAAACCAAAAACAGTCCCAGTGGCAAATGAAACAGAAAAAACAAATGAAATTGTAAGCGATGGTCAGGATTCACAAGAAATAGTTGACGAGTTTAATTTACTTTTTGATAATGCATTTCATGATCAAAACTATGATACTACAAGTGTAAAGAAAATTACTGGACATGAGGAACAGGAACTTATTTATAAAGCTTATGATTTTTCAGATGAAAAAGACGAGAAATATAGTGTAAATATTAGTTTACCTGTTTTTAATGTTGACTCAGAAGATGCAGGAGAATTTAATAAAACAACACAAAAAGTATTTGTTAATAAAGCAGACGAAATATTAACAAAAAGTGATAAATATACAATATATAATGTAGAATATGTAGGCTATTTAAATGATAATATTTTATCATTAGTTATAAAATCAACACTTAAAGAAGGAAATAACGCACAAAGAATAATAGTACAAACATATAATTATGATATTAAAACAAATAAAATTATTACTTTAAATGAGGTTTTAAATCAAAAAGGAATCAACCAAAAAGATGTAAATAAAAAAATAGATACGCAAGTTAGAAAAGCTGCTAAAGATGCAGAAGCAATAGCAAGTGCAACAGGGCAAACTGTATATGAAAGAGATATAAATAATGCTATGTATGTAACAGACAATGTGAATAATTTTTTTGTTGGTAAAAATGGACAAATATATATAGTATATCCTTATGGTAATAACAATATTACATCTGAAATTGACATTATAAAAGTTTAACATTTTTGAATAAATTTACAAAAGGAAGAGTGCAAATGGGAAAGAAACTACTTATAACTGAGAAACCATCAGTGGCTATGGAATTTGCAAAAGTTTTAGGAATAAATGGACAAAGAAAAGATGGCTTTTTAGAATCACAAGACTGGATAGTAACATGGTGCGTAGGACATTTGGTAACAATGTCTTATCCAGAAAAATATGACGAAAAATTAAAGCAGTGGCGTTTAGATACACTGCCTTTTATTCCGAAAGAGTATAAATATGAGATAATTCCAAATGTAGAAAAGCAATTTAATATAGTTCAAAAACTATTACAAAGAGAAGACGTTGAAGAAATCTATAATGCAGGAGACTCTGGAAGAGAAGGGGAGTATATACAAAGATTAGTATTTATGATGGCTAAACCGAATCCAAATGCAAAAATAAAAAGGGTATGGATAGATTCACAAACAGAGGAAGAAATAAAAAGAGGAATTAAAGATGCAAAACCAGCAGAAGAGTATGATAGCTTATCATCTTCAGCATATTTAAGAGCAAAAGAAGATTATCTTATTGGAATTAATTTTTCAAGATTATTATCTATTATATATGGAAGAAAAGTTGCAAAAGAAATAGGGGAAGATTACTCTTCTATTTCTATTGGTCGAGTTATGACATGTGTTTTAGGAATGGTAGTTTCAAGAGAACGTGAAATTAGGAATTTTGTTAAGACACCGTTTTACAAAATTGTAGGAGAGTTTGGAAATGAGCAAGGTTCATTTAAAGCAGAATGGAAGGTAAATCAAAAATCAAAACTTTTCGAATCTCCCAAATTATACAATGAATCAGGTTTTAAAAACATAGAAGATGCAAAAGAACTCATTTTAAGTCTAAAGGATAAAAAAGCAGTTATATCAGAAATTAAAAAGTCAAAACAAAAAGATAATGCACCACTTCTTTTTAATTTAGCAGAAGTTCAAAATGAATGTACAAAACGTTTTAAAATAAAACCAGATGAAACACTAGAAATTATACAAGAACTATATGAGAAAAAACTTGTTACATATCCAAGAACTGATGCAAGAGTACTATCTACTGCAGTTGCAAAGGAAATATCCAAAAATTTAAATGGTCTTGCAAGAGGCTTTAAAGATGAAGAAATACAAGGTTATTTAAGAAAAATGAAAGAAGAAAATTATTCTACTAATTTAATAAAAACAAAATATGTAAATGATAGTAAAATAACAGATCATTATGCAATTATTCCAACTGGACAAGGATTTGAAAATTATGAAAAATTAAAACCATTAAATAAAGAAGTGTACAGAGTTATTGTAAAAAGGTTTTTGGCAATTTTTTATCCACAAGCAGAGTTTAATAAAATTTCAGTTACAGTTAATGTTGAAAATGAGGAATTTAATGCAAATGGTAAAGTTTGTGTAAAACAGGGATACTTAGAAATTTTAAAACCCAAAAACAAAGAAACAAAATCCACAGAAAATGGGCAAAGTGTGGAAAGTGAAAAAACAGCTGAAGAAGAAAGTGAAAATAATTTAGATATTTTAAATAATTTAAAAAAGAATGAAGAAGTTGCTATTAAAAATTTTGAAACTAAAACTTCAGAAACATCACCACCTTCAAGATATAACTCAGGGTCAATTATTTTAGCAATGGAAAATGCAGGTAAGCTTATAGAAGATGAGGAGTTAAGAGAACAGATAAAAGGTGCAGGAATTGGAACAAGCGCAACAAGAGGTGAAATTATAAAGAAGTTAGAAAAAATTTCGTATATAGCAATAAATACAAAAACACAAATAGTAACTCCAACTAAAAAAGGAGAAATAATATATGATGTTGTTTGTTCAAGCATGCCAGATATGTTAAATCCAAAATTAACTGCAAGCTGGGAAAAAGGTTTAGACATGGTTGCAAAAAAGGAGATTGACTCTCAGGTTTTTATGGAAAAACTTGAAAAATATATTCATAGCAAGTTTGATAGACTTGTGGTTAAATACTAAGTTGAACTAGGTAGATTTACCCACACAAGCTCACTTCAAATAATATAATATTTAATTTCTATAATAAAAAAAGGAGAATAAGATGAAACAGGTTAATGAATTGTCAAGAGAAGAAAAAGAAGAGTTATTAAAAAGAATTGATGAAGATTTAAAAAATATTTTATCTGAAAAAAGATATTTACATTCTGTATCTTCAATGAAGAAAGCAAAAGAGCTTGCAAATGAGTATAAAGAAGATGAAATGATTGCGATGCTTACAACTCTTGCACATGATATTGCAAAAGAAATGACGGAAGATGAACATAGGGAATATGCTAAGAAAAATGGCATTGAACTTGATGACTTTGATAGAATACAAAAAACTATGCTTCATGGAAAAATTGGTGCAGATATTGTAAAGAAAAAATATGGTTTTACAAAAGAAATGCAAGATGCAATTTTTTACCATACAACAGGAAGAGCTAATATGACAATGCTTGATAAAATAGTTTTTTTAGCAGATAAATCAGAGGAAAGAAGAACAGAAGAAAGTGCTGATGAATTAAGAAAAATTATTAAAGAAGATGGATTAGATAGAGCAATTTTATGGGATATAGATTATTATTCACTTCCAAGATTTATTGAAAAAGAAAAGTTAATTCATGTAGAATCAATATATGCTAGAAATGACATAATAGAAAAATTAAAGAAAAAATAATGATTAAAAGAGGTGATTTTATGAAATTAGGCCTTGCACTAGCGGGGGGAGGCGTAAAAGGTGCAGCACATATTGGAGTAATAAAAGCTTTAGAAGAAAATGGAATAAAAGTTGACATGGTAGCAGGAACTAGTATGGGAAGTATTGTTGCAAGCCTTTATGCAATGGGATATAATCCAGAGGAAATGTTAAGAATTTTTAGGTATTTTTCAAAAGAAGTAATGAAAACAGATGCAAGATATTATGCAGGAAATCTAAAAAACTCTAGAAAACTTTTAGGATTTGGATTGGTTTCAGGAGAAAATCTTGAAGCAGCATTAAAAGAATGCGCTAAGGAAAAGCAGATGAGCAAAATAAGTGATATTAAAATGCCAATATCAATTCCTACAGTAGACATTGTAGAAAGTGAAAAATATGTATTTACAAACTCAGAAATGCAGGATGAAAAATATATAAAAGACGCAATTATAGAAAAAGCGGTAAGATCAAGTTGTAGCTATCCACGGAGTATTTGCACCATGTGAATATTTAGGACATAAATTTGTAGATGGTGGAATTCTAGATAATGTACCTGCAGGAGAGGTAAGAAAACTTGGAGCAGATAAGGTTTTAACTGTAAAGTTTGCAACAGATTTAAAATATGAACCAAAGAGCATATACGATGTAGTATTTAAATCTGTAGATATTTTATTTGAGGGTAGATCACAAGATGCGATAAACGAAAGTGATTTTGTTTTAAACCTAGACATGCACGGAACTAAAGTATTTGATACCAGAAAAGTAGACTATTGTTTTGAAATAGGTTACATAGCAGCAATTACAAAGATGAAAGAAATAAAGGATATGTTAAAAGAATAAATTATAACAAAAAAGATGTCGAAAAATGTAGAAAAAACTTGGAAAATGATGGAAAAATATTAAAAAAAACATGCAAAATAATTGACTCTGAAAATATATTATGATATAAAACAATAAAAGACGTATAAGGAATATATATAATGATAAAATATAATATAAAAAGTTTATTAAGAAATAAGTCAAATTTAATTTATGTGATAATTATAGCTTTATGTTTTATACTATTAAATTTGGCACTTAATACAGAAAAATATATAAATTTGTATTACGATGTAATAATGAATAAATATATGGAAGAATCTAATAGTGATAAAGATATAGAGTACAATACTAGGACAGTATCTATATCAAATAGTATAGATACATCAATTAGTAAAGTTCAAGAGATACTAAAAAACAATAAATATGTAAAAAGAATAACTTCGATACCTCTTACATTTTATTTAGAAAATCAAGAAAATATATCATATGATTTTATTCAAATAGAAAGCATAGATTGGAAATATTGCAAAGATATAATAAAAATATTAGATACAGAAGGATTGGAAGCTACATATAATTTAGGAGACAATACAATTTACAAATCATATGAGACAACATTGCATTATTCAAAAATTATTAAAGTATTTATATATTTTATGTTTGCGATAATAATAAATACATCTTGCGTTAATATAATAAAAAATGAACATAATAATTTAAAATTATTAAAAATAATAGGTTATAATCAAAAAAACATAAAAAAAATCATAAGAATACAATTGACTACATTTATTTTTATAAGTATGCTTCTAGGCACTATAATTACAATAATTTTAATTTGCATTTTTTCAAAAACTATAGAAGCAAATAAAATTATAAGCTTGCTAAAAGATTATACGATAATATTTATTATATTATGTGCTTATATAATTGTTATTACAAAACATAAATTAAAAATTTAAAATGGCTATATTCTAATATTTCTATATATAATTAAAGAGGAGGAAGTTTATGAATTTTATAAAAAAAAGCAAAATACTAATAACAATTTTAATGATAGTTATTACACTTAGTTATGTTCCAGTTTTAAGTTTTGCTGGTGAAAATGAGGAAAGAATAATACATGAAATACAAATTGATAATATTAAAGAAATAATGCAACCAGAGACAAGTTTTAGGACGGCAAGTGTACAAATTTCTACATATTATTTTACAGGAAGTTGGAGAAGTAGAATAATAAGCCTTACAAGATCAAGCGCAAGTAATGGTATAACCGTTGTTGGAAATAATTATGGAAGTAATCCAGTTGCAGTATGTATATTTAAAAGAGGAGGAACATCGGCTTCTGATGTAATAGGACCAGCTAAAACAATGGCTGCAAATGGATTAAGCACATTAGCATGGACGGCATCTGAATTAGGTAGTTATACAGAAATAGATGTTTTCTTTACAATGTATAAAACTGCTACTAATTATTTAATAGCTCAAATATCTTATTAAAAAAGAATAGAAATATAGCAAATATTACATGTAAAAGTAAATTATAATTTGAAGTTGAATTGCAAAGGTCTTGTATATAGGAGATAAGTAAATGAATAAGATTGAAGTAATAAATGGGTATAAAGAATATAAAAAAAACAAAGAGACAATACTAATATTAAAAAATATAAATGTTAATTTTGAAAGTGGGAAATTATATGCAATTATGGGAAAATCAGGAGCAGGAAAAACGACTTTATTAAATATACTAGGAACAATAGACGACCTCACGAATGGAACTATATTAATTGATAAACAGGATATCAAACAAATGTCGGAAGACGAAAAGGCTTTTGTAAGAATGAAGAAGATTGGTTTTGTATTTCAGGAATTCTATCTTAATCCATATATGAATCTGCAAGAAAATATCATGCAACCAATGTTTATAAATAGTGAATTTAATAAAGTTAGTTTAATACTACGTACAAGCGAGCTAATTAAGATGATTGGTTTGGAAGAGAGAAAAAAGCACTTTCCATCAGAGTTATCAGGTGGAGAACAACAAAGGGTAGCAATAGCAAGAGCTTTAGCTAATAATCCAGATATAATATTGGCAGATGAACCAACTGGAAACTTAGATAAAAAAAATCAGCAATACATATTTGAAATTTTAAAAAAGTTGAGTAAACAGGGAAAATGTATTATAATTGTGTCACATAGTAATGAAGTGAAAAAATACGCAGATATTATTTATTATTTAGAAGAAGGAAATCTAAAGAAAGATGAGAATTAATGATGAGATAAAAGTATCTATAAAAAATGTTTATAGAAATAGAAAAAAAAATAATATAATACTTATACCTTTAGTTATTTCAACTGTTCTAATATTGTTTGCAATAATAATAATTAACTCTATGCAAGAATACATAAATAGCATAGAATATAAAATAGATATGAGAACAATAGGAATAAACTATTCACAAGAAGAATATGATGAAATATTAAAAAAGATAAATAATATTGATAATGTGGATATGGTATTGAATCAATATGAATATAGAATCGCAGCAGTTTTGTCAAGTGAACAGATAAAAAATAAAAATACAGATGGTTATGTTTTTCAAAAACCAACTAACGGTAAAACATGTTTGGAAGTCATTTCAGGTAGAAAAATAAATGATTCAGATAAATATAAAATTATCATTCCGAGTAAGTTATATTCAGATAGTAAAAACAGGCCATTTAATAAACCTATACTGGAAGAAGAGTTTATAAGTGGCAAGGAACTATTAGGGAAAGATATAACAATAAAAGTAGATAACGAGAAGAGGATTATTTATAAAACGTTTCAAGTTATAGGAGTTTATGATAGTGATAGATATGATGATACCAAAACTATATATATACCTAAATCTACTATAAAAGAAATTAATCAAGAGCTAGAATGTAAGTTTGAAGAATATTGTATGAGAATAGTAGTAGATAAAATTCAAAATATTAAAAAAGTACAAAACAAACTAGCTGAATATGGATTATTAACAAAAACTAGAATCGAAGAAGAAGCAAAAACTGATAAATCAATAAGTATACAAGAACATAATTTTTTAGTTACATCAAACATTAGTGTAGAGACAAATAAAATAATAAAGAACAGTATAGTTTTTCTAATTATTGCTACTATTGTTCTTCTAACAGTATTTTTTATTATTACAAACATAAACAAAACATACATTTCATCAAAAGAAATAGGAATATTAAAGAGTGAGGGATATAAAGATAGAGAAATACAAGTAATATCAATACTCGAGAATATATTTGTATGTATAATTGGTATTATAATTGGGGTGATATTATTTAGAATATTAATTTTAATAATGAATATAACTATTAGATATATAATTAATATAAATAGCAAAAGTTTATCAATGAGAAAATTTCAACAACAATTGTTTTATTTAGGAAATATTCCACAAAAAATAAATATAAAATTATTTATTAAAATTTCAGTAGTACTTATTATTTTAGAGATTTTAAATACATTTTGTTTAAATAAGAGAATATTATCAAAAAAAATATGTGAAATGTTAAAATAAATTTATCGAAGACAATAAAAAAACATTGTACTTGATTAACCATGAAATATTAAATGAAGACATCCAATAGTTTTGGGTGTCTTTTCTTTTTTTTAAATACAAACAAATTTTCAAAAAAACGTTGAAAAAATATGGAAAATGTGGTATGAATAATAGAAAATAAATGATTTTAAGAGTTTGTAGTAAAGAACGTAAAATTAAAATGAAGCAATATATATTCCTTAGTTTCTTAAAATAGAAGGAGGAAGATATGGACGAAAAAAATTTAATTAATATCACAGAAGAAAATTTGAAAATGTTATTAATAAAGCGAAAGAAGCATGCGAAAATAGTGGTATTAGTGTATTTGAACATTTTGTCGACATCGACAAAACGATAAAAATGCCTAAAGGTGCGGAAAAAACAATAGTAGATTATAAACTTACTCGTTATGCGTGTTATCTTATTGCGCAAAATGGAGATAGTAGAAAGAAAACAATAGCATTAGCTCAAACTTATTTCGCAGTTCAAACAAGAAAGCAAGAATTAACAAGACAAGAATATGAACAATTAAGTGAAGATGAAAAGAGATTATATACGAGAAAAAATGTAAAAGATAAAAATATAAATAATGAAGATGATGCTTGTAAAACACATCATAATGTTGGACAAGCTGTTAGGCAAACTATAAAAAGAATAGGTGGTACTATGCCAGAAGATTTACCAACACCAAGCAAGAGTGCAAAACAAATTGAAAAAGAGAAGAATAAAAAGTTAAAGGTAAATGATAAAAAGAGAATAAAGTAAAAGTATAAGAAGCATATGATCCAGAAATAGCAATTAATAGAGCATTGGATATATACAGAAAAAAAGGATATTCAGAAGAATGGATAAATCAAAGATTAAAAATAATAGATATAAGAAAAGAATTTACAGATGAATTAAAAGAAAAAGGTATAGACTCAGGTAAAGACTTTGCTATATTAACTAATATTCTAACACAGGCTTGGAGTGGATATTCTGTAAAAGAATACAAAAATTTAAAAGGATTAAAAAAAGAAAATTTACGAGATAATATGACAAGTATAGCGATTAATATTATAGATTGAACTGACAAGGATTTCTTTACAGTTCGGATTATGCTATATTTCAATATAAAATGAACCTGCAACAAATTCTTGCAAGTTGAATTATGAACTAATAAGAAATTTTTATAAGTTCAACTGGTTACAATTTGTTACCAACTGAAATAAAAGAACGTTTTGTCTACATCGCCAAAATGTTTTAACACCTTCCCGACGTCGGGAAGATGTTAAAATATAAAAAAGTTCTAAAATTTTGAGTAAATAACTTGAAATTTTAGAATTTTTTTGTAGAAAGCAATATATAAAAACTAAATCACAAATTATTAATATTGTACATAAAATATAGCAAAAATAATACAAAATAAAAATTTTAATTCAGCTAAAAGGAGGAAATAAATATGCTTAGTTACATAGTAGAAGGTGGAAAAAGATTAGAAGGAGAAGTTAAAATATCAGGTTCAAAAAATGCATCATTACCAATAATAGCGGGGTGTATTTTAAGTGGCAAAACATCAAAATTATATAATATGCCTAACATTCAGGATACTAAAATTACAATGCAAATTTTAAAACTTTTGGGTTGTAAGATAAAAAAGAATCATAGTAAAATAGAAATTAATACAAGTCAAATGAATAAAACTGAAATTCCAGAAGAATTGATGAAACAAATGAGGTCAACTGTTATAATGGCAGGAGCGATACTTCGGAAGATTTAAGGAAGTTACATTTTCATATCCGGGAGGATGTGAAATTGGAGCAAGACCTATAGACCTTCATTTAAGAGCTTTTAAAAAATTAGGAATAAATATTGAAGAAAAGGGTGGATTTATACACTGCATTTGTGATAAAATAATAGGAGCAAAAATAGACTTAGATTTTCCAAGTGTAGGCGCAACAGAAAATATTATTTTATTAACTGTACTATCAGAGGGAACAACAACAATAACAAATGCTGCCATGGAACCAGAAATAGAGGATTTGGTAAAATTTTTAAATAAAATGGGAGCAAAAATAACTGGTGCAGGAACAAATATTATAAAAATAACAGGGGTAAAACAACTAAAAGATGTTTCTTATAAAATAATGCCAGATAGAATAGAAGCAGGAACTTATCTTTGCATGGTAGCTGCAACAGGTGGAAGAGTTAAAATTACAAATTGCGAGCCAGAACATATAACTCCAATTTTAAATAAACTAGAGGAATGTGGCTGTAAAATAGACTTACAAGATAGAAGCATATATTTAGAAGCACCTAAAAGATTAAAAGCAATAGATATAAAAACAATGCCATATCCAGGATTTCCAACTGATATGCAATCTGTATTTGGTGCAATGATGGCAAATGCAAAAGGTACATCAATAATAATAGAGAATATATTTGAAAGTAGATATAAATACTGTTCAGAGCTAAAAAAGATGGGGGCAAAAATACAAATAGAAGGGAAAATGGCTGTAATTAAAGGAGTTAAAAGGTTATCAGCAAGCAAGGTTGATGCATGTGATTTAAGAGCAGGAGCTGCATTAGTACTTGCAGCACTTACAGCAAAGGGAAAAACTTCTATAGAAAGAATAGAATATATTCAAAGGGGTTATGAAAAGTTAGAAGAAAAATTAAATGGACTTGGTGCAAACATAAAGATAAAAAAATCATAGAAGTAGGTGAATAAATAAGTGGCGAAAGAAAATGAAGAGAAAAAAATGAATTTTTTCTATTTAGAAGATGAAGAAGAATTAAAAACAAAAAAAACTGTTGTAAGAAAAAGAATAAAGGGACGAGAAAATAATAAAGAAAATAAAAAAGAAGATGATGATGGAAAATTTTCATTTCAAGATGAAATAGTACTTGGAGTTACTAAACAAAAAAAAGAGATTAAAAAGAATAATGAAAAGAAAGACATAAAGAAAAATGGTAAGAAAAACAATAAAAAAGACACTCCAAAAAAGCAAGCTAATAATAAAAAAAATAAGAATAATAAACAGACAAAAAAAGAAATAGTTAAGGAAGATATCAACAAACAATATAATCCGAAAAATATTCAAAAAAAGAAAAAAATAACGAGCATCGTAAAGTATAGTAGTTTATTAACTTTAGTAATAGCGGTGGCTGTTATTGCACTATTTTCGCCACTTTTTAATATAAAGAAAATTGATGTAGAAGGTAATAACAAAATTACTAATAATGAAATTATAAGTTTATCACAGATACAACTAGATGAAAATATGTTTAAAATAAATAAGAAAAAAGTTGTTAATCAAATTAAAGAAAATGCATATATAAATACGGTTAATATAATAAGGAGATTACCATCTTCTATTATCATTAAAATACAAGAAAGAACGCCAATGTATTTATTAGAATATGCTGGAAGTTACATATATGTTGATAAGCAAGGGTATTTATTAGAAATTTCTACAGAAAAAATGGAGTTACCAATTTTGCAGGGAGCAGCAACTGATAATTCAAAATTTGTAGTTGGAAAAAGATTAGACAGAGAAGATTTGGAAAAATTGGAAATTACATACAAAATAATAGAAATAGCAAAAGCAAATGATATATACAAAGATATTTCAAGAATTGACATAGAAAATATTGATAATATAAAGTTAATATTTGAGCAGACAAATAAAGTAGCATATATAGGAGATAACTCTAATCTATTAGATAAAATAATTATGATAAAAAAGATTATTGAACAAGAGGGAACTAATGCAGGAGAAATTTTTGTTAATATGGATTTGAATAAAGAGAATCCTATTTTTAGACAAACAGTTTAGGATTAAAAAATAATAATAAAAGATTATAGAAAGGTGATAAGAATGAACAAAAAGCAAATAGCAATAACATTGGGAATAACCTGTTTATTTTTAACAATGGCAATATGTATTCAAATAAATACAGTAAAAAAAGCTAATACAACTGTTGCACAAACATTTACAGAAAATTCTTTAAGAGATGAAGTTTTAAGATGGAAGGAAAAAAATGATAATATTTCTGAGCAAATAGATTTAGCAGATAAAAGATTAGCAAAAGTCAGAGAACAAGCTACTCAAAATGATACTGCATCATCAGATATAGAGAAGCAAATTAATTTGAATAACAATTTGTTGGGCCTAACAAATTTAGAAGGAACAGGAGTAGAAATTACAGTAAAGGATGATCCACAAGCTACCAATATAGGAATTTTTGAAGATATTTCTGACCATATTGTTCATGATGCTGACTTAAGAGCACTAGTTAATGATTTAAAAAATGCAGGAGCAGAAGCAATTTCAATAAATGGACAAAGACTTGTAAATACAACAGCTATAACATGTATTCGGAAATGTAATTAAGGTAAATGATGAAAAAATAACTTCACCTTTTGTAATAAAAGCTATTGGTTTTCAAGAGAGTTTGGCAGGAATTGATATGCTTGGAAGTTATACATATAGATTAAGAGAAAATGGTATTGTAGTAAATATAAAAAAATTAAATAAAGTAGAAATACCTAAATATGCAGGAGCAATTACTGCAAGACATATAAGTATTGAAAAATAAAAATGAGGTGAGTAGTTGTGAAAAATAATAAAATAATTATGGCTGTTATTATATCTATTGTTTGCATTATTTTGGTAGCAGTTATTTTTGCACAATTTAAAGTCGTTGAACAGACTGATATTACTGGAATAGAAAAAGCTAGAGAAGAAGAACTTCAACTAATGTTATCTAGCTATAAAACCAAATACGAGGAAATGGAAGAAAAATTAGCAGATTCATATAGCAAAATTACAGAATATCAACAGACTATAAATTCTAATAGAGAAGCTACTGAAATTTTACAAAAAGAATTAGAACAAACCAACTTATTAGTGGGAAAGACTAATGTTCAGGGAGAAGGAGTAATAGTAACATTAAGTGATAACGAAGAAAGGTCTATAGAGGCAAGTGATTTAAGATATTTAATAAATGAGCTTAAACTTGCTGGTGCGGAGGCTATAGCTATTAACAATAAAAGAATTTTAAATATGACAGAAATTGTAGAAGCTGGAGGAAATATTCTTATTAATGAAGAAAGAGTTGTATCACCTTATGTTGTAAGAGCAATTGGAGACGAAACATATTTGTCAAGTGCACTAAGCTTAAAAACAAGTGGCTTTATAGATAGTTATAAAAAGCTGGGAAAGTCTGTAGAAATGAGAAAAGAAAGAAATATAATTATAGAAGCATATAATAGTAATAAAAACTTAATGCAATTTAGATATGCTAAGGAGGTAGAAGAATGATAGGAATAGCAATTGTTATAGGATGTATTATAGGTGCAATAATTGGAATTAATATTCCAACAATTTCTTATACATATTCAGGATATTTAGCAATAGCAATTATTGCTGCATTAGACTCTGTTTTTGGAGCAATAACTTCATATTTAAAAGGAAATTTTGATATGAAAATATTTCTTTCAGGTTTTTTTGTAAATGCTATTTTAGCAATTGCTTTAACATATTTAGGACAAAAACTAAATGTAGATATTTATTTAGCAGCTGTAATAGTATTTGTTGGAAGAATGTTTAATAATTTAGGAACAATACGTCGCTATTATGTTGAAAAATTTACAACAAGAAAAATTGTTGCAAAAGCAGAAGCAGTAATAAAGAAAGCTAATGAGAAGGAAGAGTAATAATTAGGTGATGGGGACGGAGAAGAAAGACAAGGGGACGGAGAAGAAAAGACAGGGGGACGGAGAAGATGTCTTAGGTTTTTCTCAAAAAAGCCTAAGACATCTTCTCCGTCCCCCTGTCTTTTCTCCGTCCCCCTTTGACAGTCCGTTGACATAAAAACACACGATTTTACATAAAGACTAACAATAAGACATTATTACAAAAATATTACAAAATTATTACAAAAATATAACATTTTCTATTGACTTTTTTTTAAAAATATAATATTCTATGTAAGAAGTAATTTTAAAAAATGGAGGAGTTAACTTTGGCTATCGGAGATATTATTGTAGGAGTTGACATCGGAACTTCTAAGGTTAGCTTAGTGGTTGGAAAAGTCAACAATTTTAACCAAATTGAGGTTATTTGCAACACTAGCCAAAAGTGCACACGGAATTAAAAAAACAAAAATAATAGACGAAGATGATATCGCACTTGCAATTAATAAATTAATTACAGATGCTGATGCAGAAACTGAATTAAATATTCATTCAGCCTATGTTACGATTCCAGGAAAATACGTTACAATAGTGCAAAATAGTGTTGTAAGAGAAGCAAAGGACAAATATGCAGGAATATCTACAAAAGACATATCCTCTGGCATTATGCAAGTTAAAGATATAGAAATTCCAGAAGGAAAAACAATTATAGATATTGTAACAGATAAATTTATTTTAGATGATGGAAAGATAACCTATGATCCTGTTGGAAATTTAAGTTCAAGTTTTACATTAAATGCACAAGTTATTTTAGCAGACAAAGAATATGTAAGACAAATAATTTCAATATTTAAAAAGGCAGGAATTGAAGTAGATGGTTTTGTTCCAGTATGTTTAGCTCAAAGAAATGTCATACTTGATAGTAATGAAATGAATGATAACATTTTACTATTAGATATTGGAGCTGGAAATACAGATATAGGAGTATTTGAAGGAAATGGATTTATATATACAAATACAATTCCACTTGGAGGAAATAGTATAACATCAGATATAGCTCTTGTGTTAAACATAGAAGAAGAAGAAGCTGAAAAGCTAAAAAAGCAATATGGCTTAGCTATGAAATCATTTATAGATAATGACAATGAAATTATTCTAAACACATACAGAGGAGATAGCAAAACAAAAGCTATAAAAAGTTCTGAACTAATAGAAATTATAGAAGCAAGAATTGAAGAAATATTTTCATTAGTTAATAAAGATATTGTAAACCAAGGAATAAAGCAAAGAATAAATAATGTAGTTTTAACAGGTCAGGGAATAGCAAATATAAATAAAAGCGATGTGGCAGGAAAGGTTATATTAAATATTCCTGTAAAGATATCAACAGGAAGGTTAGTAAGTACAGTAAGGCCAGAATTTAGAACAGCATATTCTTTGGTAAGATATATTGCAGCAAGACCTTTTGCAAAATCTGTGTCAAGTAGTATAGATTCTAATTCAAAAGAGAGTATAATTCATAATATACTAGAAAGAATTAAAGAGTTTTTTTACTCTTAAAATAAAAAAAGAAATTTATAATGTAATACAAATAGAAAGGTAGTTCCCCTGAAGGGAAAGAAGGAGGATTTTATCATGTTGATGGATAACATAGAAGAAAATACAATGTTAGATGGAACAGCTACAATAAAAGTAATAGGTGTTGGAGGAGCAGGAAACAATGCCGTAAATAGAATGGTAGATTCAGGAATAAAGGGAGTAGATTTTATTGCAGTAAATACAGATAGACAAGCTTTATTTCTATCAAAAGCTGCAACAAAAATTCAAATAGGTGAAAAAATTACAAGAGGTTTAGGTGCAGGTGCAAACCCAGATATAGGTGCACAAGCAGCAGAAGAAAGTAAAGCAGAACTTCAAGAAGCACTTCGCGGAGCAGACATGGTATTTGTTACAGCCGGAATGGGTGGTGGAACAGGTACAGGTGCAGCACCAATAGTTGCAGCATGTGCTAAAGAAATGGGAATATTAACGATAGGTGTTGTTACAAAACCATTTACATTTGAAGGTAAAAAGCGTCTATCACAAGCAGATCGTGGAGTTGAAAGTTTAAAAGGAAAAGTAGATACATTAGTTGTAATACCAAATGATAAGTTATTACAAATAATAGATAGAAAAACATCAATTGTTGAAGCTTTTAAAATGGCAGATGATGTTTTAAGACAAGGTGTACAAGGTATATCA
>Ga0256404_1004316_pt1 | contig 27111 bp, 20 predicted proteins | sample RumenRJG_01DNA_FD_185990 | JGI IMG/M metagenome (GOLD analysis project Ga0256404, IMG submission 185990) | Bovine rumen microbial communities from Lethbridge, Alberta, Canada - RJG_01 | ecosystem: Host-associated > Mammals > Digestive system > Stomach > Rumen | place: Canada: Alberta | collected...
CCCAGGCCGTAGAAACTTATGTAAAGAGCGGCGATTTTGAAAAAACAGATGCAGTGAAACGAAGGATTCTTAATCTGTACCGTGACGATATCCAAAAACATGCAAGGGGCTATTCGCTAAAGGCAAAAGCGGTGTTTGACGAACTGCCTTCGCAGCTGAAAAACCAGAACCGGCATTTTAAACTTTCGGCCCTGAAGGAAGGCGCTCGCTACAGTGAATACAGGGAACCGTTGTTCTGGCTTTCGGACGCGATGATAGTGAACTGCTGTTATAACGCAACGGAACCGGTATTCGGCCTTCGCCTGAATCAGGACCGCATTATTTTGAAATGCTATATGGCAGATACCGGCTTGTTGATCAGCCATGCCTTTGATGAAAAGGGGATCGTACAGGAGGAAGTGTATAAAAAACTGCTGTTGGATAAACTGGAAGTGAATATGGGCATGGTCATAGAGAATGTTGTGGCACAAATGCTGACTGCTTCCGGGCACAAGCTTTACTTTTATACAAATGCGGATCGTGAACATAAAGAAAGTCGGATGGAAATTGATTTTCTGATTGCAAAGGATAAGATTACCAATCGGCATAATATATCGCCAATTGAAGTAAAATCCGGTAAAGGATATGCTCTTTCTTCCCTGAAAAAGTTCATGGTCAAATTTGATGAACAGTTGCATGTGCCGTATGTTTTGCATACAGGTGATGTAAAAGAGGAGAACGGAATCGTATATTTGACGCTGTATATGGCGATGTTGTTATGAAGGCATAAAAATGAACGGGGCTGTATCTGGATATGATACAGCCTGTTTTTGGCGGCGCAAATTATGCGCCGCTTTTTTTACTGCTCTTAAAATACAACACGCAACCTGCAATTTCTGCAGGCTGCGTATGCGGTGAATCCCGCGGGCAAACGTAGCGCCTCCACTCTCAGACAGTTTAGATGTACGGAAGTACCATTCATTGCTTTCAGGTGCTTCCAATAGGACTTTACCTTTAAAAACTTAAGAGTATAGGGAACCAAACTCCAGCAACCATGCGGGTTGGCGTTCCGAAGTTGGTCGTAATTACGACCAAGGTGGGCTGGGAAATCAGCAGTCAGCAGTTTAGAATTGATAAAAAAGATATATTCTTTCGGCAGGAGTTTTAGTGTTTTTTGCAAGCCCTTTTTGGAGTAAAGGCACGTGTGAAGGATGTGAGTACTTTGAAACGGAAAATCTATGTTCAGATGCTTGACTGGATTTTATTATATGGTAAAATTAATTCGGATAAAACCGAGTCGGGAGGGATGGAACAAAATGGCGTTTTATGGAAGGGATAAAGAACGGACGCTGTTGCATACTTTGTTTGAAAATGATGAAATGCAGGGGGTGCTGCTTTACGGCAGGCGTCGTGTCGGGAAAAGCGAACTGCTTAAACAGGCGCTTCGTGAAACAAAGACGCGGAGCATATATTATGAATGCAAGCAGACAACGGAAAGAAATAATGTTGACAGTCTTGCGGAGATTGTGTCCCGGCAGTTCCGGTTTCCTCCGTTAGCTTTCGCAAGCATAGAAAGTATACTGGATTTTTTGTTTAAACAGTCGGAAAAAGAAAACCTGGTTGTTGTTCTGGATGAATATCCGTATCTGCGTAATGCGGTGAAGGGACTGGACAGTGTCCTGCAATCGCTGGCAGACGCATATCGTGACACTGCTCACTTGAAATTTGTCCTTTGCGGATCATATGTCGAGGTGATGCAGTCCCTTCTGGAAGTAGCCAATCCGTTATATGGAAGAATAGACAGGACGATTGACCTTCATCCAATGGATTATTACGAATCTGCTCTGTTTTACCCGGACTTCCGCCCGGAAGATAAAGTACGTTTATACAGTGTTTTCGGGGGAATTCCGTATTATAACCGGCTGATTGATACGGCCCTGACTGTGCAGGAAAACATTACGGAACTGATTGCTTCTCCCGGAGCCAGGCTGGAAAACGAAGTGTCTATGTATCTGCGCTCTGAGGTGTCGCGTATTGTGAACGCCAACGAGGTGTTTGAGACACTGGCAAAAGGATTTTATCGTTTCAGCGATATACTGTCACAGTCCCACGTCAGCAGTAGCCCTACCCTTGTAGATGTATTGGATAAATTGATTCGCATGGAGCTGGTAAAAAAAGAAGCGCCAATAAACGATGAGCGAAATCGCAGGAAAGCGGGTTACATGATCTGTGATCCATTGTCTTTGTTTTATTACCGTTATTGTTTCCGTTATGCATCGCAGTTGCGTATCATGGACCCTGTGACATTTTATGAATTGAACGTCCGCGAAGATTTTGAAACCTGGTATGTGCCCCGCTGGTTTGAGGAAATTTGCAGGCAATACCTGATACGATGTAACCTTGCGGGAAGGCTGCCGGTCACTTTTACTAAAATCGGAAAATATTGGTATGACGATCCGAAACGGCATAGAAACGGTGAATTTGATCTTGTTACACAGGATGCCAACGGATACATCTTTTATGAAGCCAAATTTAGTAAAGAGCCTGTGACCGCAGCAACCATAAAGAAGGAGATACAACAAGTTAACGAAACAGGTCTTGACTGTTACAAATACGGTTTCTTTTCCAAAAGCGGGTTTGCCGCCACAGAACTGGAAAATGTAATTCAAATTGAAATGGAACAATTATATGAACTGAAGTTATAAGTAACTCGCGTAGTTTGTCATTTCCGGTTAATCTCTTTCCGTCTTTCGCAAATTGTCAATATAGTTCTGCCATAAAAACCGCAGCAGGTTCCGGCAACCATTGGTTCCCATATAGGGCTGGAATACGGCGGAATCAAAGCAGGGATAGGCGATACAGCAGAAGTTGTTGTTGCCGGCCTGCTGTGATATGTGTCCGTTTTGTGATACGTGCATATCTGTTGATACGGTCAGAGCGTGTTCTGCCGAACTGGAGAAAAGGAGCCAGTCGGGACTTTGGCCGAGCAGCTGCGGATCGAAATAACGGTGACGCCGATACTGCTTTTCATTGGCAAGAGACAAATAGTCTGGCGAGTCGTCATAAACAAACAGGTTCATGGTTTCGTAGTTGGCCAGCTCTGTGCGCAACGCTTCCGCAATTCCGTAGACTGTGGAATAAGGACCGGCTATATTAATCTCAGAAATCCACAAATCACCGAATATTTTGCGCAGTTTGCCTGCTTCTGTTTTCAGTTCAGCTTTTTGCGCAGTAAAGAACGCATGTACTGCTTCTGCTTCGGAATCCGGGGAATGCAGTGCTTTCATAATTTGCAGCAACCACCGTTCCGATCCTTCCATCCCATAGGGCGGCAGGGTAATCAGATAAGGCATGCCGTATTCTTCGTAAAGAAATTCAGCCAGTTCTTTTCCCAGTTCCGGAAAAATCACCACGTTCAGCGCGGCAGTCCGCAGCTTCTGCAGGTTGGCAAGGGTCATATTGCCGCCGACTAAATTGACGGTACGGATTCCTCCTGTCTCTAACAGAGACAGGATTTCTTTTTTGTCATTTGTAAAATTAAATAAGCTGTCAGATACTCCCACCAGATTGACGGACCATGGATCAACAGGGGCTTCTGCTAAAGGGAAAGCCTGAAAGAAGGCTTTGGCTGCCTGGCGCCAGCCTTCGTAAAACCCCCCTTCCAGCCCGCCGGAATCGAGTACGATAACGGGGCAGGAGAATCCATAGCGCTGCGCGATACCTGCTACATCGTCGCCAATCAGACTGGCGGCACAGTTGTTCTGAATGAAAAGGATGGAAGGATTTCTTTTATCTTTTATTTTTTTTAGTTCCCGTTCCAGCAGGGCTTCCGTTCCAAAAATGATACTCTCTTCCTGTAACTCTGTACAGAACAGCCGGGAACGGACCGGCTGGCGAAAGGTTTTCTCCAGATTGTGCAGCATCTGTTTAAAACAGAAACGGGAACCGTTGACCAGAATTACTGCGTCTTTGATGGCGCAAAAGAAGCTGGCGGCGCCGGTAATGGCACAATGGTTGGTCTCGCAGTTTACAGACCTGTATGTTTCTTCCATAATTACATGCTCCCTGTATGATACTGTTTTCTTTCGTGCCGGAAAACCTGTTCGGCAAAGTCACGGAACCCGTGAGCGCCAAAGGGTGCATGGATGTAAGGAATCTGGATAAAATGATCCGGCGCGTTTCCTGCCCGCCTGAGGGTAAAGACGAAATCAGCATTTTCCAATTCGTATTCGTCGCAAAGCATAAGGCCAAGCTGCCGGAGGGGTTGGGTTACTTCTTCCACGGTGGCATACATGGGCTTTTCTTCCGGATGGTTCAGGACAATTCCTTTGATGGCTATGCCTGTCAGTTCGGCGAACTCTGTAAGCCAGTCCAGATAAACCGGTATTTTCGGAAGACCGGGGAAATACAACACAGCGGTTTTGTTTTCCAGAAAAGGTTTTCGCTTTTTCAGGATTTGTGCAAATTCTTCTTGCATTTTAATAACAGATGTATCCAGTACATCCGGATCGACGTGCAACTGTATTCCGACGGTACGAAGCCATTCCAGTGATTTTTTACGACCGATGGGATCCGGTGCGGCGATGACCGGTATGGAAAGTTTTTGTCCCAGGCAGGCAGCAATTTCGCGGTAAGGATCGGCAATTTTGGTATAGGAACCGCACAGTAGGATAGCCCGTGCCCTGTTCAGCTCCTTCATTTGCCGTACATCCGTGTACCCCGGGAAAACGGCGTTGATTTTGATATCCCACAGGGCAAGCGCATCCCGGATAAAGTCATACTCATAATTATTTGTTTTGTCCAGTATCCCGCAAAGGATCACCTCGTTTTCCAGAGTGCTGCCGGGAAAAACAAAGGTGTCGATCAGGAACCGGGCAGCAGAGACCAATCCTGCTTCGTAGCCGCCGTTCATAAATCCGCAACAGGGAATCGCAAAGACAGGGACGTGGTATTGTTCACTGACCTTATGGCAGACGGAGGCAACATCATCCCCGATTACGCCAACTACACAGGAACTTCCAACAAGAATATAGCGGGGATTGCAGGAACGGATTGCGCTGACCAGGCATTCTTCCAGCTGGTCCTGCGCACCAAAGATGGCATTTGTGCCGGAGATGTTAGAGGTAAAGATAGGGACCGGTCGGTCTTCGCCGGGCGTGTAACGACGCAACACATATCCGTCTTTTTCCCGGATGATCTGCCCGCAGGCTTTGGGGCTGTGCAGCACGATAGCGCAGTCCGGGGAAAAACCGGCCACTCTACGTATGCCTGTCATGCTGCAGCCATAGCAGTTACTGTTTGCGGACATGGGAACACCTCCCTGTTAAAAATCTGGTAAATTGTAACAGATAATCACGGTTTGTCGCGGTAACAAACTGTTTCTTGCAAAACTATAATACAGATGACTCAAAAGGAACTGGCTGCTCCGTAAGCCACCGTAAATTGCGGGTATTGCAGAACATTTACATCGGTAAAGAGCTCGTCTTCGATTGCTTCGACCAGTCCGGTATTGTTGGCGGAACCGCCATCCAGGTAAACGCCATCGGAAACAGCGACGTTCATCATGCCGGAGATACGCCGCGCAATGGATTCATGAAGACCTTTGATGATGGCTTCTTTAGGAGTGCCTTTGGCAATCAGGGACACGATCTCGCTCTCCGCAAACACTACGCAGGTGCTGTTGATGGTTGCGGCTTCCGGCGCTTCTGAGGAAAGTCTTGCAAAATCATAGATAGACGTGTCAAGAATGCGGGCTGCCATTTCAAAAAAGCGCCCGGTCCCGGCGGCGCATTTATCATTCATTTTAAATTCAATCACTTTACCTGCGTCATCCACCTGGATAATTTTAATATCCTGCCCGCCGATGTTGATGATGATTTTTGCCTGCCCGTTGCTTAAAATATGCATTCCGAGCGCATTGGCGGAGACTTCATCTATGACATGGTCAGCAGACTGCATCAGGCTTTTTCCATAGCCTGTAGCTGCGATGCCGGCAATGTCATTTTCAGTAGCATGAAGAGCCTGCAAGCCTTCTGTAATGACGTTTTTGGCAAGGGTTTCCTGCCCGGGCGCTGTGGGAATGGCCTTCAGCCAGACGATGCGGCCATTTTCTGTAAAAACGGTTTTAATTGCCGTACTGCCCAAATCTACACCAATATAATATGCCATTATGTTCCTCCCATTTCATTGATACCGTGTAACTTACAGAGTCTGCCTGAAAGCTTCCAGCCGCGTCAGGATGTTCTGGCTGTCTTCCCGTCCGTAATCGGTTTCAATTTTTATAAATTTCAGTCCCTGTTCTTTTAGTTTCTGTTCAATGATAATTGCTTCAATGTCATACGGATGACAGCCTTTCAGCAAATTATATACGACGCCTTTGACCTGATGATCTTCTGCTGCATTTAAAATGTTGTTGACACGTCTTTCGTTTTCCGTAAACGTAGGGCAGATACAAGCCTTATGGTAACGTTCGCTGAGGGCCCGCAGTATTCCGTATTCCGATGGATCGTCATAGATGACGCCTCCGGGCAGGATGCGTTCTGAAGAGCAAAGATCGTCCGCAGCGACCCGCATACCGGCCTGCTCTATTAATTCGGGAAGCTTGTAATTGGGAAAAATGACAGGAGAACCTGCAAGAAAGACTTTGGGCACAGCCGCGCCGGAATTCTCTGTCTGTAATTTATTTACTGTTTTTTCAGTTTCAGTAATCCACTTTTCCGGCGTGTCCAAAAGGAAACTGTTGGCGATCAGTAAAAACCAAACCTCCGATAGAATACCGTCTGACTTAAATTTTTCCAGTTTTTTTAACAAAGACCAGACCCTGCCGGTCTGTTGGATCGCATGCATAAGATCATCCGGGCGCAGTTTTTGTTTTGTCAGTTTTTCCAGAAAAAGCTTTAAATCGTAAACTTCCTCCAACCATCGCTTCTGGCTTTTTTCCGTATCTTTTACGTGGGGCAATTCCATATAGTGCAGCGTTTCCCCGTTGATACCCATTATTTCAGGAAGCTTGACGATCCAGTCGCAGGTGGTGGGAAGCACTATCCCTTTAAGATCCTGGAACCGGTTCTGGTATAAGGCAAAACTACCCATGAAGGATTTCAGCATGGGGCACGTCAAAACCGGCAAACTGGAGGCGGCTGCCTGCTGGACTGTCTGCGATCCTCCGCAGAGCCGGACAGGGTGAATGCCAAATGCCAGGAAAAGTTCTAATGGAGCCTGGATACAAAAAAGCCCGATGACGGGTTTGCTCACACGTTTTGCCACATCCGGAATCTGGAACGGCGTAGACGCCAGATCCAAAAAATATGAATATTCTTCACGATAATCCGGGCGGGCCTGCAGCGCGTTACGCTCCAGTTCAAATTCTGCCAGGGTTTTCTGGCGAAACCGGGTATAACGGCGTAACTGACGATCATTTGATGTTATGACTGTCGTTTCCATAATATTGTTGTCTCCGCTTGTTACAATGAATTGTTTTTCTGGATTACATAATCTGTGGAAGAAACAAAAAGTTCCTTTTTATTAAATTTTAAAGTCAGCGCCCGGTCTACCGGACAGGCCTGCATACAATTAGTACACAGGATACAGTCTTCCGTCATTACATTTTTATCTTCTTTTGCGTCATGGACATCCCGTATCTCCATGGGACAAAGGCGCTGACAGTTTCCGCAGCCGCTGCAACGGCGGGCTTTCTTTGTGAACTGTAACGGACTGAAACGGCTGAAAAGCTGGATGAGAGGAAGCATGGGACAGACCAGACAGAAGAAACGGTCTTTAAAAAAGCTGCCGATAACAGTAACTCCGGCAAAGAAGACATTTAAAAAAGTGAGAATTAAAGTAACCGTATTACTGTAATCCAATGCCAGGCGCCGGACGTCGCCGGCAAAGAGAGGCATGATGGGGTGGGCGGGACAAATTTTGCAAAAAAGAATATAGAAATCGTCGGATAAGATCCCGGCAGTAATGAGCGGCGGAACCACAAAGATAAGGGCCAGAAAAACGTATTTTACCGGTTTTAATGCATCGCGGATATACCAGGGAAAATCTATCTCGCGAATTCCCGCTTTTTTCCGCAATGCGCTTAACATGTCCTGCAAAGTACCGAAAGGGCAGATCCAGCCGCACCATAATTTAGAAAGCAGCAGGGCTGAAACTGCAAACACGGCAAACCACATGAGGTGCTGCAGCCCGACATAGGTAAGCATTTGGTCATATACCGCGATGCCAAACAGACCAACACGCTGCAGAAACATCAAAAAACAGTAACCCCCGCAGCCAGGGACATAAGGACAGCTGAAGCAGGGAATCGCGTAACCGAGATGCACCCCGAGGCGTCCGCCATAAGTAAAGAACAGGAAACCGCAGGCCTGAACTAAATACCGGAGCCTGTTAATGTGCATGATATGATGACCTCCTCAAATACCACAGAAAAGCAGCGGCTGTCAGCAGGCAACCGGCCAGAAAGGCTGACAGCCCGTGTTTTAAATTTCTGAAATTATAACGGTTATCGTAGAACCGGACATAAGAAGTGAGGGTGATGTATTTGTTGTTTTCTTCAATCGTGTTTATAAAAACCCTGGGCTCATATTTTGCGTAGTCTGCCTTCATAGCCTGAGCTGCGGGCAGCTTATAGGTGAAGGTTTTATCTGATGAAAGGGCAATACTTTCGGACTTTTTATCTGCGGGGGAGTATATTCCGATATTTTTGGAAATCTGCTTTTCCGTTTTTTGGTACTGGAATCGGATTGGCGTTCCTTTTATTGCATAAAACCTGGAAGTAAATGAGAGGGCGGCCGGAGTTGTTACCGGATACTTCTGATAGGCATCCAGCCATGTTTTAGCGTTATATCCCTTACCCAGCAGCCGAACCTGGGTCTGGAGCATGTAATCTGTATTTTGGTATGTTGCATTTACAAAAACAGTGACAGTGCTGTACACCGGTGTGATAACACGGAATACGGGTTTATCTTCCTCCTGCCTTTGCAGGGGAGTTTGCAGAACTCTGTTTTTCTGCAGCAAGTGCTGGCAAAAGCTGTCTCTTATCCGAAGGCTGCCGACAGAAAAATCCGGCTCTGAACTGCGGATCTGCAGGTCGCAAAAAGCTGACCCGTCAGTAAGATAACCGGTCTTTACCGGTTCGATCCAGAGGACGGTTGGAGATGTCGTTGCAGCGAAGCAGGCTGTGTTCCACAGCAAGCTTATTGCACAAAGCAACGGTACGAATATAATCTTTTCAAAACAGGAAAGGATTGGAATGACGATACACATGATGATCTCCGGTTCGAATCGCACCGTTTATATTGTGCGAAAGCATTGCGGGTGTTAAACGGCAAAACCGTTACTCAATGTTACTTGTTTTTGTATTTAACCTGAATACAAATGCGGGAAATCATATGCTTCCATTCGGTTACTTCATAATGGCTTCCCATCGGCAGCATATAAACCGGTCCGCAGATCGTCAAATGGTTATTTTTAATGAAGCGTTGCAGTGCTTCTTTTATTTCTGACGATACCCGGAAATGATTACAGTTGCAATAAACGGTAACATACAATCCCTTTTTTCCAGGCTTGCTGTCTCATTTCTGAAAATATTGAGAAGGATGAAATGATAGGAAGTAAAATCTTTGGAAGAAAAAAACGATTGAGAGTCAATGTAACGCCCTGAATAAAACTTATGCATGTAATCCTTCTGCAGATAAGGGCGTATAAATTTGGAAATAGTAAAAATACGCTCTTTTATCGGCTGCGAAAGGAAAATTTCACACTCTGCAAGATAATCAATGACCGGCAATTCCTGAAGCAGTATCTGATTGACGGTAATGTTTTCTGAAGCGGATAAGGCTTCAATATTCTCCAGCAATTGTTTTTCATAATGCTGGTATTGCGCTATTTTTTCGTGACAGTCTTTCAGTTTTTCCTTGTACAGGAGGGTCAGCTGTTCTGAACTTTTGTAACTTAAGAAGCGCTTGATCTCAGGCAGAGGGATATCCAGCCTGCGTAATGCGGTAATATTTTCCAAAACAAAGAACTGCTTTGCCGCATAGTATTGGAAGCCCTTGCTGTCGATACAGGCGGGTTTTAAGATGCCTTGCCTGTCATAATACAAAAGGAGTGATTTAGAAATGCCGCATAATCTGGCTAATTCCCCGGGAGTAAAAAAATCTTTATACATTTTAAATTTCCTCTTGCCTGTGTAATAGTTGCACACCTTAAAATAAATACGCCTATGATAAATTATATTTATTAATATCCAATGCTAAATATATCAGATGGCCTAATTGATTGCAATGTTAATTTTTAAAACAATAAAAGTATTTTTTTATAAAAAGCTGGAAATAGTCGAAAATTATGCTTGCGGATAGGACGCAATAATATGAAACTTATTATTTGTAAATATCAATCGCAAACAGTATTTTCTGATTGCAGGTGCAGTACTGCAGGACCATGAAAGACTGGCTGCGGGAAACACTTTCAATAAAGTGTAATTCTACTTTTAACTTTTTTTTGAAAGAGGTTTTCTTATGAAAACAAAATTGTCCAAAAGTATGCTAATGACCGCGCTGATTTGCGGGTCAATTGTTCCTGTGCTTTGCGGAGGGGCAAGTGTGTATGCGGCGGAAGCTGCGGCAGAAGATGCATTAAGTTCTTTTGAACTGAACCCGATGATCATAACGGCGCAGCGCGTGGAGACAAATGACTTGAATACACCGGCCGCTGTTGAAATCTATGATGAAAAGAAAATTGAGCAAAGCGGAGCTGCCAACGCATTTGATGTATTACAGGATTCTTTGGGCGTAACGATGCACTCCCAGGGCTTTAACGGGACGTCCATGGGTACGATGACGAGTAAGATTATGATCCGTGGCGTTGAACGCGGTACATTGGTACTCGTGAATGGCGTTCCGATGAACCAGGATGGGAAATACAATTTGGAAGATATTCCGACAGAATCAATTGAGCGTATTGAGCTGGTGCGCGGAGGCGGTTCTGTTTTATATGGCAGCGAAGCGACCGGCGGCGTTGTCAATATCATTACCAAAGAAAAGATGAAGAACAAGGTCTCTGTGTCCGCAGGAAACTATGGCAAGGAGAAATACACGTTAAGCCTTGGTCTGGATCGTTTTAACCTGGTTGCCGGTTTGGAAAACCGCGGAACGGCCAGACCCATGAGCCGTCCAGTAACGGGCACAGGTAATGGTTACGATTATATCAAGGGTGAAAGAAAAAGTATTTTATGGAATTACAAGATTACTGACGGTTTAGTATTTACCCATGCATATTCCAAAAACCGGCACCGGTATGAGCAGAGAGCGTTTCCCGCCGGAACACATCCGGGAATTTTTAATGACTACTCCGACAAAGACAATAATTTTTTACCTAAATTATGATAAAGCTGGCTGGAAAGTGACTGCCGCGTACGGAACCCAGGAAAAGCAAACGGATTATACCAGACCGACAGGAAAGGATAAGAACTATACCTATGCCTGGCGCAAGGGACACAATACGAATCTGAACGTGCAGAAACAGTTTAATATTGGGAAAAATAAGAAAGATAAATTCTTGATTGGTGCCAGCTATCAGCGTGAAGACATGAATACATACAGTTATTCAGGAACCCGCGACAGTAATTTTAAACGGAATAACTATTCTGTTTACCTCTCCTATGACTGGGCAATGAATGATAAATCTAACCTGATAGTTAATATGCGCCAGACTTGGGCTACAGGAATTGAAGGGAGCCAGACGAGCAAAGGAAAAACAACGGTAACAAAAAATGACAATATGAATAAATTTACTCCTGAATTAGAATTTATTCACCGTTTTAATGATAGAAGCTCCCTTTATGCTAAAGCGGGCAAATCCTTCCGCATGCCAAACCTGACTCAGATATTCGGTACCGGTTCCATCAATCCGTCTCTTGATTTAAAACCGGAGAACGGCACTCATTATGAAATAGGTTATAAACTGAATGAAGGCAACAGGGCATGGAGGCTTTCGGTTTTCAACTTTAAAATTAAAGATGCTCTTGAAGCTGATTTGACTAAATATCCGCTGGATATCAGTTATTACAATACGAATATCCGTAATACCGGCGTCGAACTGGCGGTGAATATCAAACATAATGAAAATTTAAGCACCAACTGGGGAATCGTATATCATAATCCGCAACAGCAGTCTGAAAAAGAATATGGAGATAATGCATGGCATAATTACTATGGAAGATATCAGCTGATTGGCGGTGTGAACTATGATAAGAATAAATTCTCCGGAGCATTGAAAGTGAATTTTGTAGGCGACCGTACTTCACAGAATGCTGAACAGCGTCATATCAGACCGCAATTCTTTACTAACCTGCATTTGTCGTATGCGCCGGAAAAGAATCATAAATTCTTCTTGCACCTGAATAATATTTTGGATCGCCGTGATATTACCACGAATTCCAGCACCAACTACTACACGCTGGGACGCAACTTCATGGCAGGTTATGAATTCAGCTTCTAAATGGGTAACATAGTTTTAATTCAACTTAAAACCGTTTGTTTATTTTGAAGAATGACTGTTATTTTATTGACTTGGGCGGCTTTTGTAAGCCGCCCATTTTTGAATTATAACAAGGAGTTTTCTATTAATGAAAACAAGAAATATTAAAACCAGATACACTGTCAAACTGTTACTAACTTTGTTCTGCATATTTTTTTGCCTGTTTGCCGGGTGCGGTTCAGATAAAAAAGAATGTTTAACTGTACAAGGCTACACTGTTACCGATGACTTCGGTTATACGCTGCGTTTTTCAGAAAAACCTAAAAAAATTATAGGGACTACAACTAATATCGAAGAAGTGCTGATCGAACTGATCGGACCGCAACGTATGGCGGCGATTTCTGAATCAAGTTTAAATCAGGATTATTCCCTTATTGCAGACAAAGCAAGTAAGGTTAAGAATAGAATACCGGATCGGGCATCTATGGAAACGATTATCGCCCAGCATCCGGATTTGGTTTTCATGCAGATAAAAAATAATCAGGCTATGGCGGACACTCTGACAGAGATGGGAATCAGGGTGTTCCGTATGGAAACACCGGTAACCCTGGACATGGTGAGGAATCGGATCCACAAAATGAGCGTAGCAGTAGGCGAGCCAGAACAGGGGGAGGCCATGCTGCGCGAATTGGACGCGAAGATTGCTGCGGTGAAAAAACATACAGATACAATTCCTAAAGAAAAACGGAAAAAAGTAATCGGCTTTTCCAGCTTGGGCGCATCCGGCAGTGCAAGCGGACTGTTCCATCATATCTGTGAGGAAAGCGGGGTAATCAATGGCGGAGCCGCTGCCGGAATCGTGTATGCGGCGAAGATCAATGATGAACAGATCATCAAAGTTGATCCGGATATATTTATCGTTACAGATGAAGGACCGAAAATGAGTTTGGTAAGGCAACCATCCGGAAAATCCTGGCAGATGAAGCACTTAAAGATGTAAAGGCAGTGAAGGAAAAACGTTTCATCATTTTGAAAGCGCGTTACAGGATTGCCAATTCCCAGCATTTCGGTGATGCGGTCACTGCAGTGGCAAAGGGGGCGTATCCGGAGTTCTTTTAAAGTTCAAAATCGGAAAGATGTTTTCGCGGGAACCCTTGCTCTTCCGTTTTTTTACACGACAAAATTTAACTTGGATGAACCCAAGTCGGAGAGGATGGAATTTTACGGAAGGGTTAACAGTACTGACGTGAAAAGAGCAGAGGCCGGCGTAGCCGCCTGCAACATTGTAAAAACTGCTAAGGCCACCGGGCTGACGCCCGGTGTTTTTTGCCAATTTTGCAGACGGTTGATTACTTTGCGCTTAAAGTATGCTTGCAAATGATTATTTTATTGATTTTAATTATAGCTATAAACAATATATGTATATTGACACGAAAATACTGGTGTGATAATATTTACCAAATTGATATTAATAAGTAATATTAATAGATAAGATGATTCATATGCTTGTGTATATTGAAAAACTTTTTTATATCTTCGATTGTAAATAAAGTACTGCAGGACCATGTAAGAATGGCTGCAGGAAACATTTTCAATAAATTTATCGAAGGAGTGTTCCTATCGTGAAAAAATTATCTAAAGGTATGTTAATGGCTGCATTGATTTGTGGCTCCTTCGTTTCCGCTTACGGAGGGGAAACAAGCGTATTTGCGGCAGAAGCCGGGGATGAAGCGTTAAGTTCTTTTTCGCTTGAGCAAATCGTTGTAACAGCAACACGTACGATGGAAGAGGCCAAAAAGGTTCCGGCTATGGTCAGTGTTGTAACGGCAGAGGACATTAAAAAGAAAAATGTGAAAACTGTCAGCGATGCGTTGACGATGTTGCCTGGCGTATACAATGCGCGGACTCATGGCATGTCAGAAACAGCCAATGGCATTGAAATCAGGGGCTTTGGGGAAAACAACATATTATTTCTCTATGATGGCATGCCTATGAACGATGCCTATGACGGCGGCATGAACTGGAATGCGATTTCTGTAGAAGATGTTGAACGTATTGAAATTGTACGCGGAGCTGCTTCATCATTATATGGCGGACATGCGGTTGCTGCAGTTGTCAATATTATCAGTAAGGATCCGGAAAAAGACAGTGTCCGGGCATATGCGTCTTATGGTACAAAAAACACATGGAAACGTGGCATCAGTGTTTCTAAAAAACTTTCTGACAAATTCTCTATGGGGGTGGGTTACGAGCATAAACGTACCAGCGGCTGGATGAAAAAATATGCTTATGCTTCTACGTCTGCTGCAAAATCTGCCTCTCCGTCAGGAACGGAAGCAACAGGTGTACAGCAGGTGCAACGTGCCAGCGGTTCTGTAATTAATATATTGGGAACTCCCGGCTCCGGCGCAAGCAGAGATGATACATATAACTTGAAATTAAAATATAAATTTGATGCAGATAAATATTTGATGTATCGTTACACTCACGACAAATACCGCTATTTTGCTGCAAAACCGGATTCCTGGCTTGTAGATGCCAACGGAAATCATATTTTTGAAGGCAGTGTAAAATTCAGTAACGGAAAATATTACAATTTTGATGAAAGTGATTTTACTGATTATAACGGACATCGCAAAGTAGATCGTCATGCCTTGCAGTATAAGGACGAAAAAAATAAAATTGACTTGAATATCGGCTTTACGGACGTCAAAGATAACGGCTATTCTACTGGCAGTGATCTTGCAGGAAATGGCCCGGGAAATGATTCACGGTATCCCAACAAATCTTATAAGATTGATTTCCAGAAGGTCTGGGAAAGCAAAAACAACACTCTGGTTGCTGGATTTGATGTGCAACGAAACAAAATGGATTATATTAAAAACAAGCTGTTACACTGGCATAATTACAAATCTGTTACATCAAACACTTCACAGATGGGAGGCAGTGACTTAAATCTGGCTGTTTTTGTTCAGAATGATTACAAATTCAGTAAAAAGTTTGGCGTAAATATGGGCCTGCGAATGGACCATTATAAAAAATATGACGGCTATTATAAAGATAAAACTACCCATATTGACCAATTAGAAAAATCATATACAGAACTGAGCCCGAAACTGGCAGTTGAGTTTACGCCACGAGATGATACAACTGTATATGTATCTTACGGTCATTCCTTTAACCCCCCCAGATTATATCAGTTATACCGTCACGATCCGTCCTATGGTTATATTGCCAATCCTGACCTGGAGCCGGAAACCACTAATACATTTGAGATAGGCGTCAAGAAATCTTTTGGTAAAAAAACAAACGCAGCGTTATCCATTTTCAGATCGAAGACAAAGGATTTGATCTCTGCTACTCCGAAAGACAGTGAAGGGCATCGCAAGTATGTTAATATTGATAAAGCAAAACGGTTAGGCGTAGAACTTGAAATTAACCATCATTTTAACAAAGCGTTGAGTGGCTATTTCAATTATGCTTATGTAAATGCAAAAGATGGAACCGGTGAACGACTCTGGTCTATTCCTCGTCATGTGATGCATACCGGTATACGGTACGAAAAGGACAAATGGAACGCCTATCTGGAAGGCCAGTATATAAGCCGTCGGGATACTCCGGATTATATTGGGAACCATTTTATGGCGGATGATTCCTTCTTTGTAGCAAATGTGGGCGTAAATTACAATATTAATCCGCATGCTATGATAAGTTTCTCAGTTGATAATCTGTTTGACAGAGATTACTGGCAGTGGTATAAAGCCCAGGGGCGTGCTTATACAGTAGGAGTGCAGTTTGAATTTTAATCTGACCGCTTAATCTGACTGTAAACTTAAAATTGTAATATATATCTTTTTCAGGCAGCTTTTCGGCTGCCTGAATTTATTTATAGAATACAGTCTGCAATTGCACATACCGTAGCGCAGTTTGGAGGGATGGAGGCAATTTAAGATACTTTAAGATACAGTCTGCTTTTTTTGGTTATTTCATATTTATGGTAAATTTTTGGTTTACATTATGGAAAAAACATGTTATTATGACATAGATTATTTTTAATGATACTAAATATTAATAAAAAGCATTTTGATTTCTCCGCTAATGTCTGTATTGTGAGGATATTCTAATGAATATTTATGTTCCTAAAAAAAGTTGTCTGTTGTCCATGCTTTTTAGTGTATTGTTATCTGCAACAGCAAGCGCGCATACATTGTGGATCAATTGCACGGACTACACGCCGGATTTTTCAGCGCGTTCCGGCGCAAAAACAAGAATCTATATGGGTTGGGGGCATCATTTCCCGGTAGACAGTTTTGTGAAAACGGAAGATTTCACCAATATTACTGTATTGTCGCCTTCCGCAAAAACTGAAAACGTAACTTTGGAAACAACCGGTTTTGCGGCTAAACAACTTTCCCTTAAAGAAGAAGGGCTGTATGTGATTGCTGTTACCCGGAGGGATGCGTATAATACATCTTACAGAGAAAACGGAAAGGTAGTTTTGGCTAAAGGGACAAAAGAAGGACATAAGGATGTTGTGAGCAGTACCTATTCACAGCAGTTCGCAAAATCTTTGGTTTTATCCGGAAACGGAAACGCGGATAACCTGTCACATGCCTTCGGTCACAAGCTTGAAATCATTCCTCTTACCAATCCGTATGCGATTACTAACAACCGGGGCGGCGAGATGATTCTTAAAGTATTGTTTAACGGCAAACCGGTGCAGCATAAGAAGGTATATGCCATGTATGAAGGCTATTCAAACGATGACGCGGCATCCTGTACCGTATCGACAGACGAAAAAGGGATCGCAAAGCTGCGCATCAACCACTGGGGTGTGTGGGTAGTAAAAACAAAACTGGAACTGCCTGCTTCTGACGCAATGAAAGAGAAAGTGAATCAGGAAAACTACTTTGCTTCTCTCACATTCAGCGTGCCGTGATCAACAAAAACAGATGAACTGATTTAGTTCCGGATGTTTATCTGTCAGTATGATATAAGGGCATCTTTAAAAAGGTTTTACTTACGATTTGTATATTTTGGTTGCAGGTGCAGTACTGCAGGACCATGAAAGACTGGCTGCGGGCGGCGCTTTCAATAAATTATATTTTTATTATTCATTTTTATGAAAGGGGTTTTCTTATGAAAACAAAAATGACTAAAGGTATGCTGATGACCGCTCTGATTTGTGGAACGATTGTACCGGTACTATTCGGTGGGGCAAGCGTGTATGCGGCAGAAGTGGAAAATGCTGATGCATTAAGCAGTTTCGAGCTGGATCCGATGATTGTGACGGCTACCAAAACAGAGATGAAGACTTTGGATGTTGCCGGTTCAGTAGAAGTTATGAATCGGGAAAAGATTGAAAGCTATGGTGCCGGTAACGCTTTTGAAGTGTTAAGAAATGGCATTGGCATTGACACGCATTCCCAAAGTGTAAACGGTACTGCTATGGGTACTATGACAAGCAGGATAAGGATTCGTGGCGTAGATAAAGGCACTTTAGTTTTAGTTAACGGGGTTCGCCTGAATCAGGATGGTAAGTACAATCTGGAGAATATTCCGGCAGAAGCTATTGAACGTATTGAAATCGTGCGAGGCGGCGGTTCTGTCTTATATGGCTCTGAAGCAACTGGTGGTGTTGTCAATATCATCACCAAAAGGCACATGAAGAACAGCGTCAAAGTGGAAGCGGGTAACTATGGCAGAGAACGTTATTCGGCTAATCTTAATCTCGGTAAGTTTAGTGCTGTGGTTAACTATCAGAATAAAGGCAAGGTTAAAGATTTTTCGGAAACATTTTATGCAAAAGAAACTGCGTCAAAAAAGTCAAAAATTTATGATTTTATAAAAGGCTCAAATAAGAGTATTCTTTGGAATTATGACATCAATGATGCTTTAACATTTACGCACAGTTACGCTGAAAGTCATAATACAATTCTTATGCATCATCCGAAAACGGGAGAATTCAATGATGGAAGCCGCTATGAGAATAAAGAGAACACTTTTCTGTTAAGGTATGATAAGGATGGCTGGAAAGCTCATGTTTCATACGGAACACAGGAAAAAGGATATGACAAGGATTATCCTGGAATGACCCCTTATAAATATTTCCGTAGAGAAGGTATTAACACTTCCAGTTGGAGAAAAGGACATAACTGGGATGTAGATGTAAACAAGTCCTTTGATATTGGTAAGAACAAACTTCTCGTTGGTGCAAGCTTCCAGAGAGAAGACATGGATGTATACGGCTACAATAGCAATAAGCCATTGGATTCGAATTATAAGAGGAATGTGTATTCTATTTATGCATCATTTGACTGGAACTTGGGAAAATCTGATAATTTAATTTTAAATGCACGCCAAACATGGGCTAATAATGTCAGCCTGTTTAAAAAAGAATTAAAGACAGGAAATACGGAGACTCTCTCTAATAAAAATATGAGCAAATTTACTCCGGAAGTTCAGTACATTCATAAAATAGCTGATGACAGCCGTTTCTATGCCAAGGTTGGTAAATCGTTTAGGCTGCCGGACATAACTAAAATTTTTGGCAGTACCGGCACGGTTATTGCAAACCTTGATTTGAAACCCGAAAATGGAACCCACTATGAACTTGGGTATAAAAAGGATTTTAATAAAGGTGATTTGAGGGTAGCGTTGTTCTCCTACAAAATTAAAGATTCCGTAGAACGTGACAGCGGTACTCCTCTCGAAGGCAATGTAGTATATGCGAATGCTGATGTTAGAAATACCGGTATTGAAGTGGAAACAAGATTTAAACATGATGAGCATTGGAACACCAGTTTAGGAATCATGTACGGCAGACCGCAGAGGAAACAGAATACATGGAGCGATAAAGGTGCCAATTGGCATGATCAGTTCGAAAGATATCAGTTAAATGGTTCCGTAAATTATCGAAACGGAAAATTTAACTCTATGTTAAGTGTTGTCTTTAACGGGGACAGATCTACAGATGATGAAAATGATGGGAAATTGAAACCCCAGTGCTTTACGGATTTACATTTGTCCTATGCTCCGGCAAAGGATCACAAATTTTTCTTCCACCTGAACAATATATTTGACAGAAAGGACTGGACAGGCTCTGCAAGCACTCCTGACATTTCTGCAAGTGGTGACGGGTCCTATTATTACACCCTTGGTCGTAACTTTATGTTAGGTTATGAGTGCAGTTTCTAATTTAATAACTGAACAATTGCAAATGTCGTACATTGTTTAACGTTACTATATAAATCCTTTTGGGCGGCCTCTTTCAGGTCGCCCGTTCTTCTTTGCGAAAATAGCATGAAATCTGTGACAAAAGATTATTAACTGGTTTATAATAATGACGGGGCTTTAAATGATGAATAGAATTCTTACATTATTAATTATTACTATAGCGTTGTTTGCTTTCGGTTGTTCCCAAAAGGATGCGCAAACTAAAAATGAAGGTTACCAGGTTACGGACAGCCGGAACGTGACGCTGCATTTTAAGCAGAAACCGCAGCGCATCATATCCCTGTTTCCTTCCACGGATGAAGTACTGTTATCGCTGGTGGATCACAGCCGTATTTTAGCGTTAAGCAAATGGTCCCGGGATTTAAATTTTTCCAATGTTTCAGAAGAAGCAAAAAAAATTCCTCTGATAGCAGAAAGGTCACCGGAATTTATTCTTAAGCATAAACCGGATTTAGTGATTACAAGACCCGATATGGGTCAGGATGTGTCGGCAATAAAATCCATGGGCGACATGGGGATCCCTGTCTATGTGTTCAGAGGTCCCACAAGCATTGCAGAAGTCAGGCAGTATATATTGGACATGGGGGCTGTAACCGGAGAAAGAGAAAAGGCGCAGCAGATTGTAGACGAAATGGATAAGGAACTTACTGACTTAGAAAAACGTTTTACCTCCATGAAGCTATCCCGCAAAAAGGCTCTAGTATGGACGACACGGGGAATTGTGGGCGGCAAAGGGACGCTGACCCACGACATTCTGCTTAAGGCGCATTTAGATGACGCATTAGATGAGTGTAAAATGGTTCCAAAGTCTGTTGCCAGCCGTGAAATTGTGGTGAAGGAAAATCCGGATATCATAATTGCTGTAGGGCTTGAATCCTCCGGCTCGAAAATGATAGACAGTATTTTACAGGATCCGGCGTTGCAGAATGTTAAGGCTGTTCAAACCGGGAAGGTTATACTGTTACCGATCCGTTATACCAGCTGTAACAGTCAGTATCTGGTTCAGGGTATTAAAAACCTGGTTTCCGCAGTCTATAATATAAATTAATAAAAATGACGAGGAACAAACGTTATGGATTATCAGAAAAATTTGGAGTCTTTTTATCGGAGGGATGATTTTGACGCATGTACCGGTGTTTTTAAAAGCGATATAAAGACCATGCAGTTTAAACCGCTACCGTATGTTCCTCGACGTACAAGCGTGTTATCTGGTTCAATGGCAGATGTGGTATGGGAAAATGAATCATCGGTAAAGTGTGGTCGGAAAGAGGCCTGTTTGTATCTACATATCCCATTTTGTAATCTTAACTGTACTTATTGCGGCTTTTTTAAAGACCGGGCACAGGAATCGCTGATTAAAGCATACAGCAAAATACTGACAAAGGAATTAGAGTTATGGTTTCACAAAGGGATTTTTTCAAATCGGATCATCAAAGCAGTTTTCTTTGGCGGCGGTACACCATCAGTCCTTTCACCTCAGCAAATAACAAAGATTTTGGCAGAAATACGAAGACTGGCGGTTTTGTCTGATGACTGTGAGATAACGTTTGAAAGCAGCATCTTTGATATGGATGCGGATAAGTTTTCGGCTTGTCTTGACGGGGGCGTGAATCGGTTCAGCTTTGGTATCCAGACATTCAATACGCAGGTAAGACGCAGTATTGGCAGGCCTGACAGCCGGGAAACGCTTCTGCAAAAATTACAGGCTTTTGCCAGGAGTGATGCGCGGATCATCGTTGATTTGATTTATGGTCTGCCGGGTCAGACAAAGCAGGATGTGCTGGATGATCTGCAACTGGCAATGGATGCCGGGGTCGCGGGATTGGATTTATATAAGCTGCAGCTTTTGCCGAAATCGGTTCTGGGAAAGTTAATTCAGGAAGGAAAGAAAGAGTATCTGTTTTCTTCATCGCAACTGGCGGACATGTTTATCAGCGGCGCCTATTATTTGCAGGAAAGGGGATGCAACCGGTTAAGCTGCTGCCACTGGGGTATGGTTCCTTCCGAAGTAAGCCGTTATAACACCATGGTGAAGCAGGGGGAAGATATTGTTGCCTGTGGGTGCGCCTGTGGCGGTGCTACAGGATCCTATAAATTCAGGAAAATTCAGGGAATCGGATCCTACATGAAGACAGTCGAGGAGAACACCATACCGGTCATGGTCTTCCGGAAACGGTCAGAGCTTTATCCGTTATTGGAAAGACTCAACGGCCAGACAGACCAGGGGATTCTCGATTTTGCTGAATTGCAAAAGTTGCATCCCATGCCGCTGGAAAATCTACTGAGACCGGCTTTAGACAAGTGGATTGCTGACGCTTTGCTGGAAAAGAGAGATGGCAGGTATTATATAACCTTAGAGGGCTCTTTTTGGTACAGAGACATTGCAAGAATCTTATTGTACATGACGGAAGTAGCTGCTTTTGGCGAGATGACAGAAGTGGAAAAAGTTGAACAAAAGCGGTTTATGATGCGCGGGATGAACAGTTTAAAGTAAAAGGGAGATATTGATCATGGCTCAGATTTTGATTGCATATTCCAGCCGTACCGGTAATACGAAAAAAGTGGCGGAAGCGTTATACGGTGCTGCGGAAGATAAGTGCGTCCTGATGGAAACGGAAAAAGTTGAGAATCTGGACTGTTATGACCTGATTTTTGTTGGATATTGGGTTGACAAAGGCGGCCCGGACAAGATTAGCCGTGAGTTTTTACAGAAACTTGAAGGAAAACGCATCGTGCTGTTCCAGACCCTGGGCGCAGATCCGATGTCTGATCATGCCCTGGGCTGTTTCGCTAATGCCGGCAAATGGCTGAAAGAATCGAACAGTGTGTTAGGAGGTCTATCCATCCGCGGCGCCATAGATCCTAAATTGATTGAGACTATGGAAAAACGGCCGGTGGGTCATCCCCATGCGCCTACTGTTGAAAGCAGAAAGAGATGGGCTGAGGCATCAACCCATCCGGATCAGGCAGATTTGGAAAAAGCTGCGGCATGTATGAAACGGTATGTCGCTTTTTATGAAAAGTATTATGCAGGAAAATGATGAATAATTATATTAAGAATAAAAGCAGTTTAATCTTTTTATTTTTGGTTTTTATTATCGTAACTCTATTTTTTTGCGGTTGTAGACAGGAAAAAACAAAAGATGCTGCAACAAACGGTTATAACGTGAAGGATGATTTCGGTTATACCCTTCACTTTACGGAAAAGCCCAAAAGGATTATTGGGACTACGGGAAATATTGAAGAAATTTTGGTTGAACTTGTTACTCCGGAACATATAGCGGCAATATCCGAATCAAACCGGAATAAGGAATACTCCCTGATTGCGGAAGAGGCGGCCAAAGTCAAAAATACAATTCCGGACAGGGCTTCCATTGAAACTATTGTTGCCCAGCATCCGGATCTTGTATTCATGCAGATTAAAACAAACCAGGCCATGGCGGATACTCTTTCTAAAATGGGGATTAAGGTGTACCGCATGGAAACGCCGGTGACGCTGGAGATGGTGCGGAACCGGATCCGGAACATGAGCATCACGGCAGGCGAACAGGAACGGGGTAACGCTATGATCCGGGAATTGGACCGGAAGATTGAAGCGGTTAAAAAACGTGTCGCGAATATTCCTCAGGAGAAACGCAAAAGGGTCATTGGCTTTTCAAGCCTGGGCGCTTCCGGCAGTTCTACAGGAGTTTTCCATCAGCTTTGTGTGGAAAGCGGCGTAATTAACGGCGGAGCTGTGGCAGGAATAGAATATGCGGCGAAGATCAGCGATGAACAGATTATAAAAGTGAATCCGGACATTTTTATCGTTACGGATGAAGGACCTGAAAATGAATACGGAAAGGCAACAGCCAGGAGCATTTTAAAAGATGAAGCGCTAAAAGATGTGAAAGCTGTCAAAGATAAAAAGTTTATCTTTTTGAAAGCTCGCTACAGAATCGCCAATTCCCAGCATTTCGGCGACGCGGTGACCGCCATTGCAAAAGGGGCCTACCCGGAACTGTTTACTGAGTAGGGATGTGGAACAAAAAAACAGCCTGCTTAACCGCAGGCTGTATCTATGTAAATATATAACTGGTGTTGCCGCTTTCCATAAAGAAACTGTATTGCAATAGCAGCGAAAATCAGTGGTTAATTACGCAGATTATCAATATAACATTGCCATAAAAAACGCAGCAGGTTCCGGCAGCCATTGATACCCATATAGGGCTGGAGAACTGCGGAATCAAAACAAGGATATGCGATACAGCAGAAATTATTTTTATCCTGTTTTGTTTGCTGCACCATCTGTGCATGCTCTGCGGAGCTGGAAAAAAGAATCCAGTCTTTGTGTTTCCCGATAATCTGCGGATCGAAATTTCGGTGATGCTGATATTGCTTTGTATTGGCAAGGGAAAGGTAGTCCGGCCCGTCGTCATATAGGAACAGGTTCATGGTTTCGTAATTTGCCAGTTCCGTACGCAGGGCTTCCCCAATGCCATACACAGAGGAGTAGGGGCCTGCCAGATTGATTTCCGAAATCCACAGATCTCCGAAAATTTTGCGCAGTTTTCCGATTTCTGTTTTTATTTCTTTTTTCTGCTCTGCAAAAAAATCGCTTACAGATTGCTTTTCCGGATCTGAACAATGCAGGGCCTCCATAATTTGCAGCAGCCACCGTTCCGAGCCTTCCAAACCATAGGGCGGCAATGTAATCAGATAGGGAGTCTGGTATTTTTCATATAAAAGTTCCGCCAGTTCTTTTCCCAGCTCCGGGCAGATTACAACATTCAGGGCGGCGGAGCGCAATTGCTGCAGGCTGTTCAGGGTCATAGCGCTGCCTACAAAGTTGACGGTGTGGATGCCGCCTGCCTGTAATAGGGCCGCGATTTCTTTTTTATCATTTGTAAAATTAAACAGGCTGTCGGATACGCCCACTACGTTTATGTAACGTTGTCTAGGGGGCGTTTTGTTTATCGGAACTGCCTGAAAAAAAGCCCGGGCTGCCTGGCGCCATCCTTCATAAAAACCGCCTTCCAGCCCGCCGGAATCCAGTACGATGACCGGACAGGAAAAATTAAAACGCTGGGCGATTGCTGTTATGTCGTCGCCGATCAGACTGGCGGCGCAATTATTTTGGATAAACAGGACGGAAGGATTTCTTCTGTCCTTAATTTTTTTGAGTTCCCGTTCTAACAGATTCTCCGTTCCGAAGATGATGCTTTCTTCCTGCAGTTCTGTGCAGAACAGACGGGGACGGACGGGCTCTGCAAAAGATTTTTCCAAATAGTGGAGCATCTGCTTAAAGCAGAAGCGGGAACCGTTGATAAGTACAGCAGCGTCTTTAATTGCGCAGAAAAAACTGGTTGCACCGGTCAATGCACAATGGTTAGTTTCGCAGTGTACGGACATATATTTATTATTCATAGCAACTCCCTTCTGTCGCCAGGGGTAAGTGGCGCAAACTGTAAGGCTTTCGTATGATACTGTTTCCGTTCGCAACGGAACAGCAATTCTGCAAAATCGCGAAAACCCCGGACGCCGAAGGGGGGATGAATATACGGAAGGGAAATGTAATTGTGCGGCGCGTTTTTCTTCCTCCCGATGGTAAATACAAAATCTGCATCCGGTAATGCGTTTTTATCGCAAAGAGGCAGGCCCAACTGCAGAAGAGGAGAGGTTACTTCTTCGACTGTGGCATAGGTGGGAGTTTCTTCTGTTACGTGGACACAGATTCCTTTCATAATGATACCGGTCAGTCTGGCAAATTCAATGAGCCAGTCTAAGTACACAGGGATTTTAGGAAGGGCGGGAAAATAGAGGACGGCCGTTTTGTTTGCAAGAAAAGTTCGATATGATTCCAGTATATCATTGAATTCTTTTTTTGTTTTATTAACGGAGGATGCAAGGGTGCCAGTCTCAACATTTAGTTGTTTGCCTACTTTGGCAAGCCAGTCCATTGATTTTTGATAACCGATTGGATCCGGTGTAGTGATGACAGGGATGTGCAGCTTTTGACCGAGATATTCGGCAATTTTACAGTAGGGAGTTGCGATTTTTGTATAGGAACCGCACAACAGGATGGCGCGGCTTTTGTTCAGCTCTTCCATTTGCCGGACGCTGGTATAACCGGGGAAAACAGCATTGATTTTTATATTCCACATGGACAGAATTTCGCAAATGAATTCGTATTCGTAGTTGTTGGTCTTGTCAAGGATGCCGCAGAGGATAACTTCGTTACCCTGATTTTTCCCGGACGTGACAAAGGCATCGATCAAGAAACGTCCGGCGGCCATCATGCCGGCTTCGTAGCCTCCGTTCATGAAACCGCAGCAGGGGATGGCAAAGATGGGGATGCCGTATTGCCTGCTGACTTTATCACAGACAGCGGCTACGTCGTCGCCAATTACACCCACCACACAGGAACTGCCAACAAATATATACTTGGGAGAGCAGGACTGGATTACACTGACCAGGCACTCTTCCAGCTGGTCCTGGGCGCCAAAGATGGCGTCCTTGCCGGAAATGTTGGAAGTAAAAATGGGAGCCGGACGGCTTTCACCGGGGGTGTAACGGCGCATCACATAGCCGTCTTTTTCCCGGATGATCTGTCCGCAGGCTTTCGGGCTGTGAAGCACTATCGCGCAGTCGGGGGAAAAACCCGCGACCCTCCGTATTCCCGTCATGCTGCAGCCATAACAGTTACTCTTTGTTGACATGGGATAACAGCCTCTCTTTGTAATACGAAAAGAAAGATTAAAAAATGAAGTTAAGGAATGAAAATTCAGCGAAACGCAGAACGGATAATGATTCCTTATCTGATTTTCTCAGTTACATTTTACATGAAAGGTGATATGCATTCAATAGGAATTTGTGCTTGATAGGATTGTATTTTTGATTTCCATGTCTAACGTCATAATCTTCAACCTCCAATCGTCCTGGGCGGGAACATACACGTAGCGGTAACTCACGTATCACGACTTCTTCTTGTGTAATTTTTGAGATGAATATAATCAAAGTGAAATATGAAAAGGACCGGTTAGTGCCGGCAGAGGTTTTCGGGGGCAGACGTAAAAGCTCCACTCTCAGGCAGTTTGAATTTACTGTCGTTTCAGTCAGTACTGTCAAAGCTTCCAATAAGGTTCTACATTTAAAAACTTAAGAGTATAGGGAACCAAAACCCGCGCCACAAGTGGACTTGCGTTTCAAAGTTGGTCGTAATTACGACCAGGTGTACTGTGATGCTTGATGTGATGCTATCATAAAAGTGGACACGAGCGGGTACATATTTTTTGTGTCTACTTTTCTTGAATGGTACAACGATTTCTTTAATAAACTTGATTTATGCAGTATTGTTCTTGAAAAAAATCTTGATTTATGCAATAATGAACAAAGAAAAAATCTTGATTTGTGAAGGACGTGAGCGACTTGAAA
>Ga0256404_1004317_pt1 | contig 27110 bp, 19 predicted proteins | sample RumenRJG_01DNA_FD_185990 | JGI IMG/M metagenome (GOLD analysis project Ga0256404, IMG submission 185990) | Bovine rumen microbial communities from Lethbridge, Alberta, Canada - RJG_01 | ecosystem: Host-associated > Mammals > Digestive system > Stomach > Rumen | place: Canada: Alberta | collected...
GCGTTCTGCGGCATGAAATCTCCCGATACGTCTACACCTCCCGGGGCGTCCGATGCACTCCGGAGCAGATCGTCATCAGCGCGGGAACTCAGCAGCTGACCAACCATCTGACCAGGATCATGCGGAGGATGCACATCGACCATGTGGCGACAGAAGACCCGGGATACCTGCCGGTTCAGAGTATTTTTCGGGATCTGGGTTTCGGGATGACAAAGGTTCCTGTGAAGGAGGACGGCATTGTGATTGAAAAGCTTCCGGTAAATATCCCGTCGGCCGTATACGTGAGCCCTTCTAACCAGTTCCCGACAGGCTCTGTGATGCCCGTGGGGCGGCGCTACAGGCTGCTGGAATGGGCGAGAGAAAATAACAGCATCATCCTGGAGGATGATTACGACAGTGAGCTCCGGTACTTCGGAAAGCCGGTGCCGTCCCTGCAGGGACTGGACAGCGGCGATCATGTTGTGTACTTCGGGTCTTTCTCCTCGACCCTGTTCCCGGCGATTAAAATCAGCTACATGATACTGCCCCCGGGGATGGCGAGGATTTTCGGACAAATAAAAAAGGACTATGATCAGACCTGTTCCAAGGAGGAGCAGCTGACCCTGGCTATGTTCATGGAAAAAGGGTACTACTATACGAACATCCGCAAGCTGCGTAATCTCTATGCACAGAAACTGCACGCCGTACTCAGCGCTTTTGAGAAATATGCCGACGGATTCGTCCGACCGCTGAACACACGGTCCGGAATCAATATCACACTGCAGGTTCATACGGCGCTGCCGCCGGAGGAGCTGAGCCGTCGGGCGGCACAGCTGGCGATCCACGTTTCCCCGGTGGCACGGCTGACACACCGGGAAACCGCGGCGCTGATCTTTTACTACAATCAGATCCCGCTGGAGGAAATCGATTCTCTGATACGGGCAATGGTACGGAGCTGGCGGACTGATGCCTGACGGCGCCGGCATCGGCGATCTCCGGCAGCTGTCCGGCGCGCTATATGTCGCTTCTCGCCAAGATCTGCGCAGGCGTTTTGCGCATGACCGTCGCCACCGGCAGCAGACCAGCCAGAAGGTTAAACACCAGAATCAGCAGGAATGTGATTCCGGCAGTCAGAGGACTGACCGTATACAGGCTTTTATAATATGAACTGAAGCTCACGAGGTGGTACATCATATAATACATGATGCCGATGCCCACGGTGGCGGTAATCACTGTAATTGCGATAATCTCCCCGGCGAACTTCCGGTAAATGTCCCTCTTCTTCAGGCCGATGGCGCGCAGTATTCCAACCTCGCGGATCCTGGACAGGAAGGAGGACCGGAGCATCAGATAGATCTCGATCAGCGAAATCAGAAGTATGATTCCGGCCAGAATCAAAGACGTCTTAAGTGAGTCCCGAACCGATTTAACATACGCTTCCTTCTCCCGATTGAAATTCACCGTGCCGGTAAGCCCCTTCGCAGCCAGATTCTCCACCAGAGTCTCCGGATCCTCGGAGTACACCGACAGCTTTTTCTGTTTGTGGATATTATCCAGGGCCACTGTATGCTTTGTCACGTAATAGGTATCCTCGCCCTCTTTAGCAGAGGTGTAATACCCTACGATGGTCAGCTTCCTTCCATTCATCTTCGGCGTGATGGTCTTGCCGATCTTCATTTTGTCTTCCTCGGAATGTGAACTGTTGACGATCACCTCATAATTCTTCTCAGGCTTATGACCGGATTTGATTTTCAGGCTTCCCTTCGCCAGATCGTAATTCCGCACCTGCGTTCCGCCCTCAGCTGTGCCGGTTTCCGACAGATAGCCGGTGCCAAGGTCTCCGTCATAATTTTCCTGCGCCTCCTCCGATGGTGCAGCAGCCAGAATGTCGGTAAACTGGCTCTTCCGGACGAAAATTGAAGGAGATCCGCAGTCTGAAATTCCGACGACGGTGTAGGCCTTCAGACCCGGAAGCGTAACCCTGCGTCCCAGGAACTGCCTGTACTTCGTCAGTCCGATGGCAGATCCCGTCTTCTGGGCGAAGAAGGACTTCAGCACCATTTTATCCACCACAATCTGATGCGACTTCTCCGGCATTTCTCCGGCGTAAAGCCGGTCCTTATCCAGAAATTCCTGAGAGACCATGGACCCCTGAAGCTGTCCGCTGAGCGACGCCGTCTGGTAGTAATCGTTCATCGGCACCGTGAATGTCACCGTCGAATTCCCCGGAATCACGTACGCAGCGCCCTTTGTCGCCGCAGCCTTTTTCGCAAGGGCAGCGCTCTTCCCCGGATTAGCCACCGTGACATAATGCTCGTCCGTCTTCATGAAGTCGCCCCGCTGAACGTCCAGAATTCCCACGATATGGCTCACCGCGTAGAAGGCGAAGATGGCCGCGATCACAAAGCCGATCAGAAGGAGTTTCTTCAGCGTCCGGAATTTCCGGATAGAGGCGAAACCCTTTCCGATGCAGTTCAGCGGCGTGTAGACAGAGCGGTAGCGCGCTCTGAAATTCTCCGGAAGGCAGGCGCTGTAATCAAATGCGCTGCTCTCAAATACGCTCTGATCGATGGCGGAATAATGATCGTCGATCAGTTCCATATCGCTGGTCTCATCGATGACACTGAACTGACCTCCGGTGTCAATGAACAGATTTCCGCCCCGCACCGCCAGTTTGATGGCAGACCTCACAGGCCTGTCCGCATACACATCCACGGAAATCCCCTGAGAATTCATATGATTCTGCACCGGCATGTCCTTCAGATAAATGCGGTTTTCCAGCTGATAATCAAGCGTGGAGTTCCGTTCATTCTCCTCATCGCTGATCACCCGTCCGTCTCGGATGCGGATGATGCGGTCGGAATAGAATTCCGCGATATTCTCTTCGTGAGTGACCAGCAGCACCAGACGATCTCCGGACAGCTTCTTGATCAGATTCATGATTTCAAGCGTATTGCTGCTGTCCAGATTTCCGGTGGGCTCGTCGGCGATAATAATCTTCGGATTCTTGACGATGGCCCGGGCGATGGCTACTCTCTGGCGCTGTCCGCCGGACAGCGCGCCCGCGTTTTTGTTTCTCTGCGCATAGATCCCTACGGCTTCCAGGCAGTAATGCACCCTTTTCCGGATGATCTCCCTGTTCCGGATCCCCACCATCCGCAGAGCCACGGCGACGTTGTCGAAAACTGTCTGGTCATCCATCAGATTGAAATTCTGGAAGATATATCCGATGTTCGCATTGCGGATTGTGTCGATCCTGCTGGAACGGCGGCGGGTAATCCTTTGTCCGTCAACAAAGATGCTCCCGCTGTTTATCCGGTCCAGCCCGCCGATGGCGTTGAGCAGCGTGGTCTTGCCGCTGCCCGAAGCGCCCAGAAGGGTGACGATGCCGCTCTCCGGCAGTTCCAGACTGGTGTTGTCGATCACATGGATCTGATTCGCCTTATGGCGGTTGAAATATTTGTTTACCTTCTCTAACCGGATCATGTCTACGCCTCCCCTCTGTATACGTTCATCGCACTCTTCTTAAAGATCTTGCGGGAATACCGCTCCGAAATAAGCAGAGACATGACCAGCATGATGATGAACAAAGCACTGTAATAGCGCGGTCTCATAAAGGAGACGAAGTTCTTTACCGCGGTCAGCGGCAGGATTCCCTGGTTGACCAGAGTCACAAAGCCCATAACCAGCGCCACGGCGATCAGCATCACCATCAGAAGCTCGATGCGCAGCAGATTCGCTGTGTTCCCGCGGCTCGCTCCCAGGATCCGGAGAGTTGAATAATACGTGTTTCTCGACCGCATGATCAGCCGTATCACCGCGTAAGCGATGAAGAACAGCGCAATGAACAGGATCCCGAGCAGCACTCTGCTGAAGATCTTGTTGATGAATGCGGTGCCCTGTGTGGTGTCCGAGAGGACGCTCTTCATGGACAAAGGCTGGTACCCGGCGCTTTTCAGTGCTTTCATGGTTGCGTCGGACTTCACTTCATTCTTCATATAGGCGGAAATCTGGTAGTTTCCCCGGTCGAACAGACGGTTGAAATCCCTGCTGTTCACAAAAATGCACTGCGCATATGTATCATAGTCGCTTTTCTGGTAGCCCAACAGCGACTGCATGTTATCTGCTTTGAACACGGCGCTAACCTTCAGCGTCCTGCGGGAGGTGAAGTAGCGGTTCGTAATCTTCACTTTCAAAGGATATCCCACAGCCTTGCCGTCTTTGTAATAGCTCTCTGCGTCATCTTCACAGATCCAGACATTTCCCGGGCTGACCCGATCTGAGATGAACACTGCCTGTGCGTTGTTCCGCGAAACTATTTTCCCGTTCATTGTCAACGTAGTGCCGGAGGATGTGGCGACCGTGGACACGAGAATTCTGTTCGCCAGCTCATCCGTGACGTATATTCGGGAATAAGCGTACATCGCGGCTCGTGAATCCTCTTCATCGTTGAGAATGACGCCCACGACACGAACCTTTTTGTCAGAAATTCTTCCTCCTGTACCCTCGTCCACGTTATAGGTGTCCAGATAGTAGCGCTTGCCGAGGATCTTCTCTCCCATCTCCTTCAGCGATTCGTAGGCTTCCGACATATCGTTCACGCCCACGACGATTTCGTTGGCTTTCTTCGGAAGGCGTCCGAAGGACAGTTTTCCACTGCTGATGGTGGACACGCTGTACGCCGGTCCCTCCACATAAATTTTCTGGGATTCCAGAGAAACCACACGGTCCAGCGCCAGATCATTCTTGACGATATGATCGATGTTCGCCATTCCTTCGATTTTTTTATAATCGGCCGCAGTAAAGGCCTTCTGGTCCTGACGGTGCAGCACGATCCGTTCCGGAGAGGTATCATAGAAATACTGGTTGCTTCCCTGCAGGGAAACCTCGTGCTCCTGATTCATCAGAGCAGAATATCCCCCGAGCACTGCAGTGCTGACAAAAAGATAGATAAAGAGAAGCAACAGGAATTTAGCGGGCAGGTTGAAGGTGTTCCGTATTCCCAGCCGGAGCTCCGAAATCGCGGAAAGGCGCGTCCTCTTCTTTTTCGCTTCCTTTCCGGCGACGGCCTCGCTCTCCTGCTCCACATTCTGCACGGGCTTCAGTTTCTGGTCCTCGATGATTCTTCCGTCCCGCATCATGATGCGGCGCGTGGCGTAGGGCTCAGCCTGCTCATAGTTGTGGGTGACCACGATGACAAGCTTGTCACGGGAGATTTTGTACAGTGTCTCCATCACCAGCGCAGCAGACTCGCTGTCCAGGTTTCCTGTCGGTTCGTCCGCGACAATAATCGGCGCGTCCTTGGCGAAGGCTCTCGCGATGGCCACTCTCTGCTTCTGTCCTCCGGAAAGTCTGGACACTCTTGTTCTGGCATAGTCCCGAAGTCCCAGCCAGCGCAGAATTCCCATGATGCCGGATTTCAGTTCTCTTTTTTTTCGTCCGTTGAGCAGCATCGCCAGCTCCACGTTCTGATAGACAGTGTAACTGTTAATCAGGTTATAATCCTGAAAAATATTTCCGATATAGGTTTTGCGGTAGTTCTCGTAGTCTTCTGTCCGAAAGGCACTGGTATCCTGTCCGGCAACGAACATTTCCCCCTCCTCGTAGGTGTCCAGGCCGGAAATCACGTTCAGCAGTGTTGACTTTCCGCCTCCGCTTTCTCCGGTGATCACCACGAATTCGCCGATGTCCAGATTCAGATCCACCTTGGAAAAGCCGGTACTCACCGTGTCGTGGCCGGAATAGAACTTCGACACCTTTCGCATCTCAATCATATGCGGCATTTTTGTTACTCCTCCTTAAACTCAAATCCCTTTGTTTTAACGATTTTGTCATCCGAAAGGATGAACAGAGCCTCGTAGCCATCCATGCCTTCAATCAGCTTCTTCCCCTTTTCCTTCCCCAGAATCAGGCACGTTGTGGAAAGCGCATCGCAGTCCGCGGAATGTCCCTTTGTCGATCGGATACTCACCCCTGTAACATCCGTCTCTACGGGCATCCCTGTCTTGCTGTTGAGAATGTGATGGTATTTCTTCCCTTTATATTCAAAGTATCTTTCGTAGACACCTGAAGTCACAATCGTCCCGTCAGACAGCGGCGTTGCCCCGACGATCTCACTCTGGTCGGAATAGGGCTTTTCGATGCCGATATTGAAGTCGGATCCCGCTTTGTCCCCGATGCACTCGATGTTTCCTCCGAGACTGATGATGGCGCTGGTCACGCCCAGTTTCCGCAGGTATTCACTGACCCGGTCGGCGATATAGCCCTTGGCGATTCCTCCCAGATCAATCTCGCCTTTTGCGGTTCCCATGGTCACCGTATTGCCGCTGACGTGAATCTGTCTGTAATCCACGTATTTCATCGCCTCGGCAAGCTTCTCCGCATCGGGCGGTTTCTGGTTCGATCCGTGAAAATCCCATAAATCCTCTGCTTTCCCGATGGTGATGTCGAACTTTCCGCCGGTCATCTTTCCGTACCGGATACCTTTTTTTATCACTTCAACGGTGATAGGGTCACATTTGACGGTCTTTCCTCCGGCGTGATTGATTTTGTAGATGTCGCTGCCCTTCTTGGTTTTGCTCAGAAGGTTCTCATACCGCGCGCATTGCTTAAACGCCTTGTCTATGGCGACGTTCGCCTTTTTCTCGCTCATATCCTTCATGTCATAGATACTGATCTTGCAGGTGGTATCGAAATAGAAGCTCTCCTTCGATACCGGCTCAGTATTGGACCCGCACCCGGTCTGTGGTATAATCAAAAGGGCGGCGAGCACGACGACCGCCGCCATCGAAACGAATTTTTTCATAAACATTCCCCTCAGGAGTATTGACAGTATCTATGTTTAAAGTATTAACAAAAGCGGATTTCATTCTTCTGATCCTGCTGGTCGCCATCGGTCTGGCCCTGTCTTGGGTCAGTCTGTCCGGAAGCGTCCGCGGGCAGACCGCCGTTGTAACCGTCAACGGGCACGAGTACGGGAGATACAGCCTCAGCCGCAACCAGTCCGTAACGATCCGGCAGAACGGACACACAAACAAGTTTAGCATAAAAAACGGCCACGTGCAAATGACATACTCGGACTGCAAAAATCAGCTCTGCGTAGAGCACAGTTCCATCAGCCGGACGAACCAGAGCATCGTCTGTCTGCCCAATCGTGTCGTTATTGAAATCAAGGGAGGTGATGGCTACGATGCAGTCTCGAACTGAACGGACCCGCCGCCTGACGCTCAGCGCCATGTTCGCGACTTTGGCACTGATCTTCACCTACGTAGAGGTTCTGATTCCTTATAATCTAGGGATTCCCGGCGTTAAACTGGGACTTGCCAATCTGGTGATTCTCATCGCCCTGTACCGTATGGACGTCCGCTATGCGCTGATGATCGATCTGATCCGCATCCTGCTGTCCGGACTGATGTTCTCCGGTCTTTTCGCCATGCTTTATTCTCTGGCGGGAGGAATGATCAGTCTATTGGTCATGGCGCTCCTGCAGCGCACCGGAAAGTTCTCCATGATCGGCGTCAGCATGGCCGGCGGCGTTTCTCACAATTTCGGACAGCTGCTGGTGGCCGCTCTGGTTGTCACCAACGCCAGAATGTTCGTCTACTTCCCGGTTCTTGTGTTCTCCGGCATCGCCGCGGGCATCGGCATCGGCGTCATCGCATATATCATCAACCGCAAGCTCCCCTCACAGCTGTTCAAAGGAGGCATTTCATGAGAGAATCCATCACCGCGCTCCGGGCACAAATGAAAGCGCATTGTATAGACTGGTACATCGTCCCTTCCACAGACTTCCACGGCACTGAATACGTCAACGCCCATTTCCGCTGCCGTCAGTTCCTTTCCGGATTCACCGGCTCCGCCGGAACCCTTCTGGTAGGACTGCAGGAAGCCCTTCTGTGGACTGACGGCCGCTATTTTCTGCAGGCCGGGCGCCAGCTTGCGGGCTCCGGCATCACTCTGATGAAAGCGGGCGAACCCGGCGTTCCTACTCTTCTGGAATTCCTGGAGAACAAAAGAAAATCCGGACGCTTCGTTCTGGGCTTTGACGGCCGCGTCATCAGCCGTGCCGACGGTCTGCGCTATGAAGCGCTGGATGTTGATATTCGATGGGATCAGGATCTGACGGACGCCGTCTGGTCTGACCGCCCGCCCGTAGTTCCGGCCGCCGTCTATGAGCTGCCCCTTTCCGTGACCGGCCGGACCAGGGCGGACAAAATCGGGGCGGTCCGCGCCGAGATGAAGCGGAAGGGCGCGGACCGCCTGCTGCTCACCAGCCTGGAAGAGATCGCCTGGCTGCTGAACCTGCGGGGAAGCGACATCGCCAACAACCCGGTCTTCTTCGCTTTCGCGCTGCTGGACGCCGAGTCGGACGGGGCTGTCGGCGAATCCGATGCAGAGCCTCCCGAAGAGTCGACAGACAAGGCGTCTGAGGAAGAGTCAGCGAACAAGGCGGCCGCAGACGAGCCGACGAGCGATGCGGAATCTCCGGCAGGGTCGGCGAGCAATGCGGGCAGGCCGGCTACGGCCGGCGGGGTACAGCTCTTTGTTTACGACGGCGTCCTGCCCGCCGGTTTCCATGACGCACATATACGCAGCTACGAAGCCATCTCTTCCACTCTCGCGCAGATTCCGCAGGGAACAACACTATGGATGAACGGGAAACAGGCCAATTACGCTTTGTTCCGCAGCTTGCACCGGAACATAAAAATCCTTGACGCTCCCTCACCCATCGACCTGATGAAGGCCATCAAAAACAATACGGAAATTGACTGTGAACGTGCGGCGCATCGGAAAGACGGTCTTGCGATGGTCCGCTTCCTCTACTGGCTGAAATCTACGGTCGGAAATAAGCCTCTGACGGAAATCGACGCCGCCGACCGCCTGGAGGCCCTCCGCCGGGAGCAGGGCGCCCGCGACCTGAGTTTTCCCACGATTGCAGGCTATAACGAAAACGGGGCTGTAATCCACTACGCCCCGACGCCGGAAACTAATGCGACTCTGTCACCCTCCGGATTTCTTCTGGTGGACAGCGGAGGCCAGTATCCTGACGGCACCACGGATATTACCCGGACAATTCCTCTGGGACCTCTAACAACAAAGATGAAACGCTGCTACACCGCTGTCCTGCAGGCTCATATTGCTCTCGCCTCTGCGCGATTCGCGCCGGGAACAACCGGCCGGACGCTGGACGAAATCACTCGCCGTCCGATCCGGGCGCTGGGTCTGGATTACAATCACGGAACCGGGCACGGCGTAGGCCATCTGCTGAGCTGTCACGAGGGTCCGAACATCATCAGCAAACGCGGTTCCTCTCAGGCGATTCTGCCGGGAATGATTACGTCCGACGAACCCGGCGTATACCTCGAGGGGGAATTCGGCGTTCGCCTGGAGAACCTTCTTTTGTGCGAAGACATGGGAGACGGAACCTTTGGGTTCACGCCCCTGACGCTCTGTCCCTTCGACCGTGCCGCGATTCTGCCGGAAATGCTGACGACCAGCGAGCGCACCTGGCTGAACCGCTATCACGCCACGGTATACAAAGTCCTGTCCCCTCATCTTCCGCCCGCTCTTGCCGACTGGCTGGCTGCGGAAACCGCTGAAATCTAACTTACTTATGCGGGGCTGCGCGAGTGCACAGCGCAGCCGGGAAGGGGCATGCTCGCTTACGGCTGCTACTGTTCGTTACGCGCTTTGTTCAGCTGATGAGAGATCGTCATGTTCGCAAGAATATCCAGAACTCCGCTGACCAGAAGGCCTGCGCCTATTATGACGAAAAACAGTTTCACGGTATGGAAGGGAAACATCATCAGAATCAGGCCGAACAGCATAATTGCGATGGCGCCGAACAGACTTCCCTTGAAATTCTTTACATTGAAACGTTTCATATTGATGGCGTGCTGAATACCCAGAACCCCTTTGACGGTAATCAGCAGTCCGAACAGAAACGGAACCAGCGAGATAACGAGCTCCTTTTTCGCTATGATGAAGATTGCCAGAATGATCATGACGATTCCGCCGGCCAGTCCGTTCGTGTTTTCGACGACCCGGCTTTCCACGGTTGTCATCATATAGCTGAGGATATAGATGATCCCCATGGCGCCGACCGCCAGCGCCAGCAGATAACACAAAGTATTGCCGACGATGTCCGGTTTGACAATCAGGGTCAGGCCCAGCAGAATGTAGATCGCAGATACAATATAACTCGATTTATTATACATCTCTTCCTCCTGTCGTTCTGGGATGTGAACAAAAGAGCAGTCCGGCGCGGTGCGTTCAAGGCGTAAGTCTCCGACTGTCCTTTTGTGTTCATCATACCACAGATATCTGATAATGCAAGCCGCCGGGCGCACCAGTTTGTGTCAAAGCGCCCGGAACACCCATAAAAAAAGGAGATGCGGCAGTTTTCGCATCCCCTTTTCTTTCGGTTATAAGGAAGGTTATCAATTAAACATTTTCGTCGCCGATGTCTGCGGACTCGTCCACGACTTCTTTGACCGTTTCCGGAGCTTTCTCCTCAGCCTTCTCAACGGTTGTTTCAACCTTGACCTCCTTGACCGGAGTCTTTTCCTTCGCAGAATCCGCCTTCGTGTCGTCGGCTTTCACGTCGGCAGCCTTCGCCGTCGTATCGGCAGCCTTCTCTTTCGCGTCGTCGGCTTTCGCATCGGTACTGTCGGCTGGAGCATCTTCTTTCTTCGCAGCCGCGGCAGCTTTCTTTTCGGCGGCTGCCTTCTTCAGAGCTTCGATTTCCTCGGGGCTCTTCTTCGGGGCGGCTTTCTTTTTACGCTCGTCGTGAATCGCGCCGGTGGGGCATTCTTTGGCACACATGCCGCAGTTCTTGCACTTCTCCGGGTCGATGTAAGCCAGGTTGTTTTCCACTGTGATCGCGTCGAATTTGCAAACCTTCTGGCACTTCATGCATCCGATACAGGCATTGGAACACTCTTTACGCGCCACGCCGCCCTTCTCTGTGTTGTGGCATTTGACCACGACCAGATTTTTGGCAGGGCTGATCCGGATCAGCGAGTTCGGGCAGGCCTTCGCACAGGCGCCGCAGGCAACGCAGGCATCTTTGTTCACGACAGCTACGCCGTCGCAGATGTGGATGGCGTCGAAGTCACAGGCTGCCTCGCAGTCACCCAGACCCAGACATCCAAAGGGGCATGCGTTCATGCCGCCGAACAGGTTCTTTGCAGCCTTGCAGGTCTTGATGTCATTATAGGCCAGGAGCGGCTTGACAGCGTCTCTGGTGCCGTTGCACATCACAACAGCCAGCTGCTTTTCGCCCGCTTCAGCAGATTTTCCGAGAATTTCGCCCAGCTTCGCGGCAACAGCCGCACCGCCAACAGGACATTTGTTGATGGACAGTTCCGGATCCTCAACAAGCGCGTTGGCATAGTCATCGCAGCCGGCGAACCCGCAGCCGCCGCAGTTTGCGCCGGGCAGCTCCGCACGCAGCTTGGATACACGCTCATCGACAGGCACATAGAATACCTTCGATGCGTAACTCAGGATGCAGGCGGCCACAAGACCGATCGCTACAACCACTACGATTGCAATTACTATCAAATCCATTCAGGTCTCCTCCAATCTTTAAGATACCATGCCCTGGAAGCCCATGAAGCTCAGGGACAGGATCGCAGCAGTAATTAACGTGATTGGAACGCCTCTGAACGATTCCGGCATTCTGCTCTGGTCAACCAGTTTGCTTCTCACGCCGGCAAAGATGATCATGGCAACCAGGAAGCCGATTCCCGCGCCGAACGCGCAGACCAGAGCCTCAATGTAGTTGTATCCATCATCGATGACGGAGATACAGACGCCCAGTACAGCGCAGTTCGTCGTGATCAGAGGAAGGAATACGCCGAGGGACTTGTACAGAGCCGGCATGCTCTTCTTCATGAACATCTCCACCAGCTGCACCAGTGCAGCGATGACCAGAATGAATACGATCGTCTGCAGATAGCCGATCTCAAATTTGTTCAGGAGCTGCATGATCGGCCAGGTAGCCGCAGTTGCCAGCACCATGACGAAGGTTACCGCGATTCCCATACCCTTTGCCGAATCCAGTTCCTTTGAAACACCCAGGAAAGGACAGATACCGAGGAACTGTGCCAGTGGGTAGTTGTTAACCAGCACCATGCTGAGAATGATTACGCCGATATTTGCTAGCATGCCACCTCTCCTTTCTCTCTATTTGCTTTTTTTTCATCCGAGCAGAGACCCTCCATTGCGCAGCCCGCGCAGCCGAAGTCTTTTCTGATCTTGCTCTTGTCTTTTGCCAGGTAGGTCACCAGCGCCATGACGACCGCAAACGCGAAGAATCCGCCCGGTGCCAGGTTGAAAATTCCCATGCCCGGAATGAATTTGTCCAGTACATGGAATCCCAGCCATGTGCCGGAACCCAGGATCTCACGGAAGGAGCCCATCAGGAACAGCGCGAAGGTGAATCCGATGCCCATTCCGATTCCGTCAAGTGCGGAATCCAGAACAGAGTTTTTGTTGGCGAACATCTCGGCGCGGCCGAGGATGATGCAGTTTACTACGATCAGAGGTATGAACAGTCCCAGTGAGGAATACAGCGCCGGCACATAGGCCTGCAGCAGCAGCTGGACGACTGTTACGAATCCGGCGATAACTACGATGTAGCACGGGATTCTTACCTTGTCCGGAATGATGTTTCTCAGCATTGAGATTACGATGTTGGAGCAGATCAGAACCGCCATCGCGGAAACGCCCATTCCAACGCCGTTGCTTACAGATGTGGTAACGGCCAGTGTCGGACAGGTTCCGAGGACCAGCACGAGTACCGGGTTTTCTTTGATAATACCGTTGGTCAGGATGCCAAGTCTGCTTTTCTTTTCCATTACTTCACACCTCCCATGGTCTTATATTGCTCAAGCGCAGCGTATACACCGTAGTGGACCGCACTTCCGGATACGGAAGCTCCGCTGATGTATTTGATCTGACCGTCATCCTTGACAGATGTGGAATTCAGTTTCGTCAGACCCTTATACTGCTTCAGATAGGACGGTTCAAAGTCCTTGGTTCCCAGTCCCGGCGTATCTGAATGGTTTGTCACCTCAACGCCTGTGACCTCGCCTTTGTTGTCAACGCCAACCATCATGGTCAGCGTGCCGCCGAAGGATTTGCTCTCAACAGTGCATACCATTCCGCTTTCGTTCTTCGCTGTGTAGCATTCTGTCACAGCCACGCCGTCTCCGCTGTGGCTGACCAGCTTGTCTTTGTATTCGACAAACTGCTTTTCTGCCGCGGGGAGCAACGCTCCTCTCGTCGCGTCTGCTTTTGCTCTGGAGTTCGTGTCGATGATCGGTTTGGTGATGCCGTAGACCACCGCCAGCGCCGCGGTGATAACGAGGCAGATACAAACCAGTACGACGATCGGTGCAATGTATTCTTTAAATGTGTTACTTTTCATCTTTCTTTGCACCTCCCTTGCAGTAGTAGTTCCGGATAACCTTGCTGTCGATCAGCGGCGTCAGCATGTTCATGAACAGAATCGCGAAGGAAACGCCCTCCGGATACGAACACCAGATACGGATGACCATAGTGACCACGCCGCAGCCGATACCGAAGATGAGCTTGCCCTTGGACATGATCGGGGACGTCACATAATCCGTTGCGCAGAAGAACGCTCCGAACATGACTCCGCCGGCACATACATGGAAAATCGCCATATTGAACGCATTGTAGTCTCCTCCGACAATCGCGTAGTAGATCAGCGAGAACACAAAGACGGTCGCGATGAAGGACACCGGAATAATCGGCGAGATGATCTTCTTCCAGATCAGGAACGCGCCTCCGATGAGAATCGCGATCGCACTGACCTCACCCATGGAGCCTCCGCAGGTTCCCAGGAACAGGGACAGATTGTCCGGAAGAGTGGACACATCCTGCTTGCCTTTGGCAACCTCACTGAGGATTCCCAGAGCCGTCGCACCTGTGGTGGCGTCGGTGTTGTCCATGCGGGTCACCGGCCAGGTGGTCATCTGAGTTGTGAAGGACAAAAGCAGAACGATACGGCCGACGATAGCCGGGTTCGCAATGTTTCTGCCCAGTCCGCCGAACAGACACTTCACGATGACGATGGAGACAAAGGTTCCGATAATCGCCATCCAGAAGGGGAAGCTGGAGGGAAGGTTCATCGCCAGAATCACCCCTGTGACGCAGGCGCTCAGATCCTTCACTGTATCAGGCTTCTTCATTAATTTATTGTACGCCCACTCGAAGAATACGGCTGAGATCGCGCAGACCGCAGTCAGTGCGATCGAACGGGCGCCGAAGACGACGATACTCATGATGAAGGATGGCACCAGTGCGATGAGGACCATCAGCATCGTCTTCTGTGTATCCAGAGTTGTCACCAGATGCGGTGAGGAGGATACCGTCAGATTGTTATAATAGTTCTTATCCATTACTTGATTCCAGCCTCCTTTACAATACCTTTGCCCAGCTTGTTCATGAAGGCCAGCGGTCTTCTCGCGGGACATACGAAGGAACAGCTGCCGCATTCCATGCACTGCATTACCTGCAGATCGGAAAGCATCTGCGCGTCATGATTTTCATACGCTTCTGCCAGTCCGGTAGGAAGCAGATTGAACGGGCACGCCTGATGACATCTTCCGCAGTTGATGCACGCGGTTTCTTCCGGGATATAAGCCTGCTCCTCAGAGAAGGCAAGAATAGCGTTATTATTCTTGACGATCGGCATCTGGTCTGAGAATATCGCTCTTCCCATCATCGGTCCGCCCATCAGGATCTTCTTCGGCGCAGTTTTATAACCGCCGCAGAAACCGATGACGTCATGAATCAGTGTTCCAATAGGAGCGATGATGTTCTTCGGCGTTTTCACCGCATCTCCATCCACCGTCATTCTCTTCTTGATGAGAGGAATGCCGTCCTTCAGATACTGTCCGAAGAAAGCGACGGAGGTAACGTTGGAAACGATTACGCCCAGATCTGCCGGCAGAACTCCTGCAGGACATTCCTTACCGGTGACCTCATAGATCAGAACACGCTCTGCACCCTTGGGGTAACGGGCCTGCAGCTTGAACGTCTTCAGGTTGGTAATCCCCTGTTCCGCGATCATCTTGTCGAACAGCGCGATAGCGTCCGGCTTGTTCTCCTCAATGGCGATGTAGCCCTGGCTTGTCTCCAGATACTTCATGATCTCCAGCGCGCCGTCAATGACGTTCTGAGTATCCTCCAGCATCGTCCTGTGGTCGGACGTGATAAAGGGCTCGCACTCCGCGCCGTTGATGATGAAGGTATCCACTTCATCTTTGTTCTTAGGATTGAACTTGATATGCGTCGGGAAGGACGCGCCTCCCAGACCGACGAGACCGCTGGCTCTGACTGCGGCCACAAAGCTGTCCATGTCCTTGATCTCCGGAGCTTTAATCTCCTCGGACAGTTCCTGCTTCTTGTCCGGCTCGATCACTACCAGAGTATCCATTCCGCCCATGGCGTTGCGCTGTGTTTCAATGCCGGTAACCGTGCCTGAAACACTGGCATGAACAGGTACACTCACAAAAGCATCAGTGTCACCGATGACCTGCCCCACCTTGACCTCATCGCCTTTTTTCACGAGAGGCTTACATGGCGCACCGATGTTCTGGGACATCGAAATCTTGACGATATCCGGAATCGGCATCACTTCGGTTTCACAGCCGGCGGTGTTCTTGTAATGACCGGCATCGATGCTATGCAAATGCTTTGCATTAGAACTCATATTGAAACCTTCCTTTCTAAATAGTAATTTAATTATTCCTTATAATCATACGGGTATCATTATACACCTATGAGTGACAAAAAGCACTAAAAAAATACACATTTTCATCACAAAAAAATACAAAATACATCCCTATACAAAATTGGTTCACTTTCGCCACACCCCTTTGTTTGCAAGGACTGCGCGGCTGCCTCAGAACGCTTCCTTATCAGTTGCGGCGCAGAAGATAAGCCCGCCTTATCATACGCCCACCAGGACACAGCCGTCACCGTCTATTCCCATGACATTCTGGCCCAGCGCACGGAGTGTTTTCGCATATGTAACAATTTCTTCTGTAATTTCCTCTCCGGGACAGATCACGGGGATTCCCGGAGGATAAGGGATAATCGCCTGAGCGCAGACTCGTCCTATCGCATCGTCAATTGGCGTTCTGGCTCTTTTGTGAGGAACGGGGTGGAGAACAAAGGACTGATTCGGCCATGGCGGCGCTTCACCCTCCATCTCGTCCCGCCGCTCTGTTTTGTCCTCGCCGCGGGGGGGTGCGGCGGCGTTTCCGGGTTCTGCCCTGCCGCTGGCGGAAGCGATGGCGTTCCCGGCTTCCGCGATTTCCCGCAGCGCATCATAGAGCCGTTCGTAATCGTTTCGCGTGTTTCCGATCCCGCTCATGCACATCACGAGGTTCCCTGTGATCAGCTCCGCCAGAATGCCTCTGTCCCGAAGTTTCTTTTCAAGCTCATATCCGTTCAGCCCCCGCCGGCTCATATCGAGGTTGATTTTGGAGTCATCCAGCCGTGAATGAGTCATGACCTGCAGACCGTCAATGGAAGCTGCTCTGTCATAAAACAGCTCCAGTTCCTTCTTCCAGTCCTTTATCAATTCCGCGCCGTGCTTTTCCAGCAGATCCGCATTGATATCCAGCGACGCCATCAGCAGATAAGAGGGGCTGGTGCTTTCCATCTTCTGCAGGGCGTCTTCCAGTTCGTCAGAATCCACCCTGTCGCTCATCACATTGCAGAGCGCCGCTTCCGTGAAAGCCGCCAGTGTTTTGTGTATGCTGTTGATGACAATGTCTGCTCCCAGATTTTCCGCAGCCATGAGACAGCGTCCGGCGGCTCTGCCGTTTTCATCAAAGAACTTCAGATGCGCTCCGTGCGCCTGATCCACGATCAGAGTCATTCCTGCATCGTGAACGATCTCTGCAATGGAAGAAATGTCGCTGCATATCCCGTAATAATTCGGGCTGGGAATCAGCACAGCCGATGCGTCCGGCGCGGCTGCAATGCAGCGGCGAATCTCCTCAGGCCGGATCTCTCCGGTAATTCCGTATTCCGGCAGCATTTCGGGAAACGCATAGACCGGCTGCGCCCCGGCCAGCGACAGCGCATTGTATACCGCCTTATGACAGTTACGCGCCAGTATCAGCCTCCCGCCGGCCGGAACAGAGGCCATCACCGCAGCGACAAGGCCGCAGCTGGATCCGTTGACAAGCAGATAGGATTCCCGGCTGCCGTACAGGTTCCGGTACCGATCCATGGTGTTCCGGAGAACACCCTCCGGCTGAAACAGATTGTCCGCTCCCGGAATCTCTGTGATATCACAGTCCATCATCTGATCCAGAAATCCGTCGTAGCCGAAACGGCGGTACAAATTGCTTCCCTTGTGTCCGGGCATATGGAAGGACACGGTTCTCTGCGCCGCGTGGTCAAGCAGGAAACCGGTCAGTTGTTCTTTGTTCCTCATAAGTTTTCCTTCCTCACAGTACCGGGCTGATCACCCGCAGCAGCGCCGCCACGAGCATCCCGAAGAAATGCGTTTTCATATTGTCCAGTGTAATCTCGTGACTGCGGCCGAACGTGGTGATTGCATCGCTGCGGAGATCCATGATGGAACTGTTGTCAATGAGCAGTGTGCCGCACTCGAAATGCAGATACAGACTCCGATAGTCAATGTTGATCGTCCCAACACAGGCGATGCGGTCATCGCTGACAAAGCTCTTGGCGTGAATGAACCCCGGCGTGTACTCGTAAATGCGGACCCCCGCTTCCAGAAGTGTTTTGTAATGCGATCGTGTCAGGTCATAGATCATCCTTTTGTCCGGGATCCCCGGCGTCACAAGACGCACGTCCACGCCCCTCTTGGCCGCAAGCGTCAGCGCCGTGATCATCTCGTTATCCGGAACGAGGTACGGAGTGTAGATGAACACATAGTCTCTGGCCTGGTTCACGATCTCCAGGTAGACGTTCTCACCCAGATTTTCATCATCCAGCGGCGTATCGGAAAACGGCTGCACAATGCCGTCAGAGGAAAATTCCTCCGGGTGCCACACATGCGGTCTGAACAAATCATATTCCACATCCTCCGGCCGAAAGGCATTCCACATGTTGAGGAACATCACGGTGTAATTCCATACCGCTTCGCCGAAAAGACGCACTCCCGAGTCCTTCCAGTGTCCGAACCGGACGATGATGTTGGCGTATTCGTCTGCGATGTTCGCGCCGCCGTTGTATCCGATATATCCGTCGATGACGCAGATCTTGCGGTGGTCTCTGTTGTTGTAGACCAGAGATACAAAGGGCCGCATCGGATTGAACGCCTGCACCCTGATACCGCTGGCGGTCAGTTCACGGATGAAATGCCGCGGCAGCTTGTTGATGGAGCCGATGTCGTCATAAATCACCCGGACATCCAGACCCTCCGCCGCTTTTTCCTTCAGTATCGCGAAGATCTGGTCCCAGAGCCGTCCCCTCTCGATGATGAAATACTCCAGGAAAATATAGTGCTCCGCCTTCTTCAAATCCTCCAGCATATCGTCAAACAGCTTGTCGCCTACTTCATAGTAGCGGGTGGCGGTATGGAGCCACGCCGGATACGGGCCTTTCTCCGCCACGTACTCCACCGTCCGCTGCAGCCGCTCGTCGATGCCGGTCATCCGGATGTTCTCCTCCTGCTTCAGATCCTCACGATGCAGTTTTTCCAGTGGATACAGCCGCCTCTTGAGGCTGCGGGAGGGTCTTTTGTTCCCGAACAGAAGATAGAGCACCGCACCCATCGCCGGCAGAATCGCAATCAAAACGATCCAGCCTATTTTATAGGCCGGATTGTAATCTCTCCATATGATGTAAACCGCGACAAAGACAGACAGCACGCGGAATCCGATTTCGATCCAGCTCGCGTACTGCGTCAGCTGAAAAAAGAGGATTGCCAGATAGACGCACTGCACGATGATGATCGCCACTGTAATGGTCAGCCGGTTGAATATTTTGTTAAAGCCTTTCGCGAAAGCCGTCCTCATAAACTTCCTTTCCGCTGCACGGCGTTCCGCCTGCTCTACAGTTCCAGAAGGCGGATCACGTTATGCATGAAATCCTGAACGTTGGTCACAATCCCTTTGGCGGCCAGACTGCCCCGGTCCCCCAGCTTGTTCACGGCGAATTCCGACGTGTCGATCGTGTAGAAGTACACGGGTCGGATTGTACCGTCCGCAAGCACCCGATAGGTCGGCGTCATATTGCCCACCGCTATGGTGTGGAGCACAGTGGCCATTCCGATAACCGTGGTGGCCTTCCGGACGTGGGAACGGATTGCGTCCTGCCCCACATAGGTATGCTCATAGACTTCCGGAAGCGGCCCGTCGTCACGGATAGAGCCGTTGAGCACAAAGGGGACTCCGTTGCTGACGCAGGCACGGATAATTCCGGAATCAATGTGCTCCTCCTGTATGAAGCGTTCAATGGAACCACAGGTGTTGATTCTGTTGATGGTGTCCAGATGGTTGTAATGGCCGTTCTCATGAGGAACCTGTGTACGGATATCCTGTCCCAGCGCCGTTCCCAGATACGCACCCTCCAGATCGTGAGTCGCCAGTGCATTTCCCGCCATCAGCGCCTGTACGTAGCCGTTTTCCACAAGCTTCGCAAAGGATTCACGTGCGACTGAATCGAAGGAGCAGGCCGGGCCCATGACCCAGACCACGTATCCGTTATGTTCCTTCTCATATCTCAGCAGCTCACAGAGCCGTTCATAATCATAGGAAAATGCGGTCTCTCTGCTCCGGGTCTGCCGGAAGGCGAAACTGCCGGCACTGGCCTTCACCGCCCAGTCAAAGCAGTTGACATGAACGTATATTCCTTCCTCGCAGTTTTCTGTGCGTCCGGTGACCACCATGTCGCCCTGCCGCAGATTGCGGAACTCCCGCACATGAATTCTGCCCTTTTCAAAGACCGGAACACAGTCCATCCGGCTCTCCTCCGCCAGATACCATTTCCCCTCGATTTTAAAGTATTCCGGAAAGATAGACATCGCATGGAAGTTCCGGGGCGCCGCCTTGTCCACCGGCGCCGCCTCCAGACGGGCGTTGGGCGCGGAGACAAAGCGTTCCTCGCTGAAATCCGGTTCAATATAATCCGGTAATTTAAACATTTATTTTTCGATCCTTTCCGCGCCGCCCATATATTTCCTCAGCACTTCCGGAATCACGACGCTTCCGTCTTCCTGCTGGAAATTCTCAAGAACGGCCGCTGTGGTTCTGCCCACTGCCAATCCGGAGCCGTTCAGTGTATGAACGAATTCCGGCTTTCCGCCTTCTTTTCTTCTGAAGCGGATATTGGCTCTTCTGGCCTGAAAATCCAGGAAATTGGAGCAGGAGGAAATTTCCACGTATCTGCCGTAGCTCGGCATCCACACTTCAATGTCATAGGTCATCGCCGAGGAGAAACCCAGATCGCCGGAGCTCAGTTTCACCACATGATACGGAAGTCCCAGCTGCTTCAGCACCTCTTCCGCATCCGCAGTCAGCGATTCCAGCTCATCCCAGGAATCCTCAGGCTTCGACAGTTTGACAAGCTCGACTTTGTTGAACTGGTGCTGACGGATGATTCCCCGGGTATCCCTTCCGGCGGAGCCCGCCTCTGCCCGGAAGCAGGGGGTATATGCTGTATAATGCACAGGAAGCTCGTCTTCATCCAGAATTTCATTGCTTCTCAGATTGGTAACCGGAACCTCCGCGGTGGGAATCAGAAAGAAATCCTTCTGAGGAACGTAGAACATGTCCTCCTCGAATTTCGGCAGCTGTCCTGTGCCTGTCATGGCCGCCCGATTGACCATGAATGGCGGCAGTATCTCCGTATAGTCCTGATCCAGTGTATGAAGATCCAGCATGAAACACGCGATCGCTCTCTCCAGTCTGGCGCCCAGTCCTTTGTACACTGTGAAACGCGCACCCGCAATTTTGGCCGCACGCTCGAAATCCAGGATATCCAGTTCCTCGCCGATATCCCAGTGAGCCTTAGGCTCAAAAGCGAAGGATGTTGGCTCGCCCCATTTGCGCATTTCCACGTTGTCCGCGTCGTCCTTGCCAAAGGGCACGCCTTCCGCCGGCGTATTCGGCACGCCCAGCAGCGTGCTGCGCAGCTCATCCTCGATCTGCGACAGTTCTCCGTTCATCTCCTTGATCCTGCCGGAGAGTTCCTTCATTTCCGCCATAATCGAAGCGGTATCCTCTCCCGCCTTTTTCAGTTTCGGTATCTCCCGGGACACTGTGTTCTGCCTGTGTTTCATGGTCTCGACCTCTGCGAGGAGTTTCCGCCGCTCCTCGTCCAGTCTCTTCACCTCAGCGATCCCGAAATCGCCCTTTCCGCGAAATTCCACGCGTTCCTTTACGCCTTCATAATCTTCTCTGATTTTTTTAATGTCCAGCATCGTTTTCTCCCCCGGTTATAACAAATTCTTTTTATATCTTGTGTAAAGCGCTGTAAGTTCCTCGACTCTGCGCTTGATCTCCAGCTGCAGAGCGGAGGCCCGGTCGTACTGCCTGGCGTCCAGCGCTTCCTTCGCCTGCGTCAGCAGGGATTTGTCAGTGATAGTATCCTTGGCGATCTCGTGGCGGATCTTGTCGATTTCCAGCCAGTTTTTGATATCATAATCTGAGAAATCCTCGTCTGTGTGCCTTTTTCTGCAGGATCGGATAAATCCCATGGTGTTTGGAATCAGACGGTCGTGCAGTTCCAGTTTCCACTGGGACAGGGTCTGTTCCCGATACGACTCAAACAGGATATTCGGAAGCACATTGCCTCGGTTGAACACCTCAATCTTCTCCGGATACCGGTCGAAGGCCTCCAGATTCTCCCAGACTGTGGCCGGCGCTCTGCCGAAGAGTTTTTCCCGTTCCTCCTCGGTGTAATATTCGAACACATCCTCCTCGCTGCGGTACTCTCTGTCCTTCTCCAGATAGAAGTCCTCCTCGCCGTATTTTTTCGATAAAGACGCTTCCAGCTCCTTCGGTGTTCTCTCCGCCTCCAGCACCGCCTTCACGCCGTCCATAACAGCCATATAGGAGGTGGCCAGCACCAGGTATGTGTTGCTCTTGGGGTTCGGCGCGCGAAGCTCGAATCTGGTTGCCATCGGATTGTGAACATCCCGGATCAGACCCACCAGAACGGTCCGGTTCCGGGACGGCTTGTCCACAGCTTTCCCGAGAGAAGTAACAATGCAGACCGGCGCTTCATATCCGGGTTTCAGCCGGTTCAGAGAATCGTTGGATGAACTGATGAAGGGATTGATGACCTCATAGTTTTTCAGGATTCCCATCAGGGCGCCGAAACCCACGGGACTCATGAAGTCCTCCTTCATGTTCCGCGGCGCAAATAGACTGATCAGTTTTCCGTCTTTACGCCTTGCCGCCAGTCCGATATGTGTGTGCTCTCCGCTTCCGGCAACGCCCTCAAAGGGCTTCGCCATGAAGGTGACGTCCAGTCCGTGCCGGGTAAAGATGTCCCGGACCACGTATTTCACCTGGTTCTCATTGTCCGCCGCCTGGATGGCGTCGGTATATTTCCAATCGATTTCCAGCTGCTCCATGACGTGATTATAGTGCCCGCCGTTGTTCATTCTGGCCTTCACTCCGCCCACTTCTTTGTGCCCCATCTCAACGCCGAACCCGTATTTGTCCAGGATCAGCAGCGTCTCTTCGAGAGCAGTGCGAACTTCTCCGTAGGTGCGCTTCCAGTACTGTTCCTTCAGGGTCTGGGCGATGAAAAGCTGTTCCCGGTCGCCTTTGTCATCCGGGGTTCTGACCCAGAACTCAAGTTCGGTGGCGCTTGTGACAACAAAGTCATCAATGTCATCCACGCTGTCTGCACCCTCGATGTACCGGAATACATAGGGGTGCTCGCGAAGTTCACGGCGAAGTTCTTCTTTCATATAGCGCAGCGCATTGCGCAGGATGGAACGGGAACCGCATTCAAACGTCTCGTTATGCACCAGGAAAGACGGAATACGGAGCGTTCCCACCGGAAGTCCGTACTTGGCGCAGACATTGCGATAGTTGTAGTCTACATACCAGTTTACGGTTTTGTCCGGAATGATGTCCACCTTGGCGTTTCCCAGGTCGGCAATCATCGGTAGCGCGACGCTGGAGCCGTCTGTCTGCACACCGTGCTCCAGCAGCTTCTCCATGTCCTCGAGAAAGGCCCTGACAGGAATTTTCTCATCGGTGTCGTGACCTCCCATATCGATTCCCACAAAGGACACAAACTCCACCTCGGGGTGCTCCTCCAGGATTCTTCTGACCTCGCGGCAGTCGTGACTTTCCGGCGGAATCGTAAACAGCATCTTATCAATGTCAAAATCCAGCATGTTCTACCTCTGTTTCATCTCTGTGAATCAAAAAGTCTTGGGACATCCAAACTGAATGTCCCAAAGCTCAACTTGTCTATTTTTCGTCTTCCTCAGGACAGCTTCTCCAGGTAATCGGACAGCTGATCCATATACTTGCCGTAGGCGCTCCAGTCGCCGTCCTTCAACGCATCCTGAGCATTGTCGTAGGCCTCCTGCGCCTTCTTGATGTAATCGCTCCTGGTGAGCCTGCTTCCGTCTGACGAAGAATCCTTCTTGACGTTATCCGACTTGTCCGCTCCGCCGCTGGAACCGAAGAGTTCAGACAGGGCGTCGCCCAGTGTGGCCTCATAGGAGATCTTGTCACCGTATACGACAATGACTCTCTTCACCTCCGGAATCGAAGAATCGGACGCTTCCAGATAGACAGGCTCGACATAGAGCAGCGAATCCTTGATCGGAATGACGAACAGATTTCCGCGGCTGTACTTGGAGCCGGCAGAACTCCACAGAGAGAAGTCCTGCGAGATCTTCGTATTCTGGTCGATCATTGCCTCGACCTGTCTCGGTCCGTATATCGTCTTGCTCTTCGGGAACTGATACAGCACCAGTTTTCCGTAATTGTCGCCGTCGTTCCGGGCGATCATCAGCGCCGTCATGTTCTGTTTCCCTTTCGGCGTAAACGGGATGGAACTGATGAACTCCGCATCCTTCTCTCCCGGGAGGTTGATGATGTAATAGTTCGGCGTCATCTGCTGAACCTTTGTTCCGTAAATCTCCTTGGCGATATCCCACTGGTCCTCATTCTGGTAGAACACCTTCACATTGCTCATGTGATATCTGGAATAGATGTCCGACTGCACCTGGAACAGCGCGTTCGGATACCGGATGTGCGACTGCAGCTCGGTCGGCATCTGATCGAAGTCCTTGAACAGCGCCGGATAAATCTTCTTATAGGTCTTTGCGATCGGATCCGACTTGTCCACGATGTAGTAATTCACATCGCCGTTGTATGCATCCACCACAACCTTGATGGAGTTGCGGATGTAGTTCGTCGTTCCCGTAGTGCCGCTGTACGGCTCTGAATACGGGTAATAGGAACTGGTTGTGTAAGCATCCACGATCCAGTAGATCCGGCCGTTTGCAGTCACCGCATAGGGGTCGTCCTCATAACTGAGGTACGGCATGATCTTCTGAACCCGTTCCTCCACGTTCCTGTAAATGATGATTCTGGAATCGCTGTTCAGGTTCGTGGAAACAAGCAGCTTGAGACTGTTCTCACGAATGGCGAACATCAGCCGTGCGAATGGATTCAGCTTGATTCCCGCGGCACCGGTGTACTTAGTGTACTTGTTCTCGCTGCCGTCCGGATAATCGAATTCGTCCTCACTGGTGTCCACCAGTGAATAATCGTTTGTCAGCTCTCCGAAGTAAATTCTGGGCTGCTTGATATCGATTTCATTGATGGAGGACTCCGGCGGAATATTCTTCACCAGTACGTCCGGCTGTCCGCTGGCGGTCACGGTATTGACCTTGGACAAAGTAAGACCGTATCCGTGGGTGTACTTGATGTGCCGGTTCAGCCAGGTATCGCTGATCTTGCTTTCGTCGATTTCACGGGTCGACAGATAGGTCTGAGTCAGCGCACCGTTAATCTGATAGCGATCCACGTCCACATCATTGAATGTATAGTACTGACGGATACTCTGCGTCTGGTTATAGAAAGTCTTGACCGGCGTGTAATCGTTGATTCTGATGTTGGAAATCGTCGCTTTGTTATCGCTGATATCCGCGCTGGTCAGATTCTCGTCCGCCGCGAAGTTCTTTGTCGTCACATCGTCAAGATCGTAGGCGTATTGTGTATATTCAATATTTCTGGACAGATATTTGCTTTCCTTGTTAAGCTCGTCCGGCGAAACCACCAGATTCTGGACGATCAGTGCCAGAACCACACCCAGCACTCCGACGCCGATCATGATAACCGGCACCGTGAAGATCTTCTTAATCTGCTTCTTGTGGATGAATACCGCCGTTGTAACCGCTCCGATCAGAGACAGTATAATCAGTGCCCGGTACATCCAAAGGGTAATATTCACGTCGGTGAATCCCGCTCCGTAGACAACTCCCGTGTGCGCATGCAGCAGATCAAACTGCTTCAGGAAGAAGTCCAGCGCCAGCATCAGGAAGAAGATCACGCCGAGCGCGGTCAGCTGATGGGACGCGATGGTCAGGAACTGTTTGAAATTATTGTCGTCAAACCGTCTCTTCGGTCTGCGCGGTCTGGAATTGTTGATGTTGTCAAAGACTCTGCCAAACGGCGTGTCCCCTCCGAACGGATTGGAATTTCCGCTGTACCGGTCTTCATCCTGTGTGAAATCCGCAGTGTCATCCTCTTTCAGAATATCCGGCGAATGCATCGTAATGAGAATCGCATAGTACAGGATCGTCATCACGATAATCAGGAGAATGGCCGCGATCAGGAACTCGTTCATCTCCTTGAGGAAATCCAGTTTGAAGATGTAGAAGGAAATCTCCATTCCAAACAGCGGATCCTTCTTTCCGAACTTCGTGCTGTTGGCAAATTCCAGAACCTTGAACCACATTTTGTTGGCGGCATAAAACGCCATAAATGCAGCGAACAGAATCGCTACCAGGTTGGTGTAGCGTCCCAGCCGCTTCATGTCCGTGTGTTCATGGGAGTCAATGTGAGCGAAATAGCCTTTCCTCAGGCGGCGCAGATAGTAATCCAGCAGCACCGCAAGCACCACGAAGACCGGAACTCCGATCTTCAGTTGGGTGAACAGCTCCTTGAAAAACACGCTGACATATTTCATTTCTATGAACCACATCCAGTCCGTGATGAAATTGACCAGCAAAAGCAGCAGCGCAACGATAATAACGATAAGCAGTACGATTACGCTAAGCCGTCGGCGCGGCTTTTCTCTTGTTTCTACTTTGGCACCTTTCAATATATCTTCCTCCATATTTCAGCTTGTCAGCATCCGCTGATCTGTCCCGGATGCCGGTTTATCCGAATAGCGATGACAGTCTGCCGTATACGGCGTTGAACAGATCCTGCAGTGCGACGGACGCTGCGCTGTCCGGTGCAAAGGTCTTGATGCAGATCACGATGATCTCCAGCACGATCAGTACGCACAGGATAATCGCCAGGATTTTCAGACCGGTATGCTTCTTCGGTTTCTTTTTATTGTCTTCTTTCTCAGCCTGGATCTCGTCCTTAAACACATCCTGGAAGGTGATCCGGTTGTCAGCCTGCTCTCTCCCGTTAGCCTCGTCCTCACGGATCATCTGTTCGATGCTCTGAGAGTTTGTCCCCTCATCTGCAGACGGTGCACCCGGGTATCCCTGCTGTGCAGTCGCCTCCGGAGATTTCATGCGCGTGCCGGCGGTCTCCTGCTGCGGCGCATGCTGTACCGGCGGAACAAATCCTGCATTGCCGGTAATCGGTTCTGCTGCGGAATGCGCTTTCATTTCCGACGGTTCTGCGACAATGCCCTTTGGCGGATGTGCCAGCGCAACCCCCAGATACTGAACCTGCTGCTGTGTCGGCTGCGGCATCTCCTGCTGTGTCATATCCGGCTGCTGCTGATACTGCTGCGGCATCTCCTGCTGCGGCATACCCGACGGCTGCTGATACTGCTGCGGCATCTCCTGCTGCGGCATACCCGACGGCTGCTGATACTGCTGCGACACATCCTGCTGCGGCGGCTCATAATACCCTGCGGCCGGTTCAGTCGGCAGGTCCTCAATT
>Ga0256404_1004318_pt1 | contig 27105 bp, 30 predicted proteins | sample RumenRJG_01DNA_FD_185990 | JGI IMG/M metagenome (GOLD analysis project Ga0256404, IMG submission 185990) | Bovine rumen microbial communities from Lethbridge, Alberta, Canada - RJG_01 | ecosystem: Host-associated > Mammals > Digestive system > Stomach > Rumen | place: Canada: Alberta | collected...
TCAGGGATTGGTTCCGGCTCCGGTATCGGCTCCGGTTCAGGGATTGGTTCCGGCTCCGGTATCGGCTCCGGTTCAGGGATTGGTTCCGGCTCCGGTATCGGCTCGGAAGTCGCAGGCTGAACCGCATTCACGGTGATACCTCCCTGTAAATTCTGAAGAGCCTCAGAGATATCCCTGGTTCTGGTATTTATAGCCTTCAGAGTGGACTTGATATCATAAATTTCATTTTTAAATTCTGCCACAGTCTGAGAAAGTTCAGTCACTGCATTCGCAAGCTTCTCATTGCTTTCAGACTCCCCGGCAAGAAATGTGTTGGTAAGACTGTCTGTTGCCTTATTGATATCCTCAGCTACAGCCTTAGTGTTCTCGCGCTCGAACTTGATCGAGGCTTTTATGAGCTTTTGGAGTTCACTGTCATCAAACCCCGGAATCACCTTATCATCCACAGCCGCAGTAAGCTCGCCAAGCGCCTCTATGCTCTTCTTCTGAAGCACAAAGCTCCCCTTCGCCAGCTTAAGACGTTCATCATCCGCTCTGCTTGAACCGGTTTCCGGAGTCTCAGGGTCACCAATAGCCTTCTTTGCCTCCAATATGGTAAATGCCGAAGACAGAACAAAGAGAGCGCTGACAATCCCCACGAGCTCAAGCCTTGCGCCATAGTTAACGACGGTGATAAGCTCGCAGGCGAACACAGCCACATTAATTATGGCGGCAGGAATAAGATGATTTTTCTTCATGACATAAACCTCCTACACATATATATCCTAATTATACTCTAACAACAATTATGAGTCAAATAAAAATCGTAAATATTTAACTATACTTTTTTTTAGTGTTATGATAGAATAGACATAAGAGTTTCGGTTGTTTTTAGCTGCGATAGATACCAACCTTTGGGAGAAGTATAAATGAATGAAACAGAAGAAGCTGAAAGCAGGCTTAGAAGATCTATAATAATTACGCTCATAGCCTGCCTTATTTTTATAACGGTCACCGATATAGGGTTTTTCCTCTACTACAGAAAAAATGGTGGGCTTATTTTTTCTGAAGCAGAGTATATTAAACGCAGGATCATAGTTCCCGTATTTATAAATACAGCAACTGTGCTCTTGACATGGCTCGCGAACAGATCTCCGAGGATTAACGGCCACAGCAAAAACATGATCTGCGCCTTTGCCATATGCACACTCGGCGGGTCAGTTGCCATATTTAACAGCTATTTTTCGCCTCTATGGTGCATTCCCATGGTTGCGATTCTATTCTGTACGCTTTTCCACGACAGGAAAATGATGCTAGGGCTCCTTATCTACAGCATTATCCTTATAATTCTCGCCTGTATGTTTGTCTGCAATGACTATAAGGATAATGAGTCATTCAAGTCGATGATGATAGAGAACTGCGTTGTTGTCATTATCATTACCATTATCGTTTTCATCATCTCCCAGTCAATGGAGAAGTACAACCTTTCGATTATTAACGCTACAAAGGAATATTTTGAAAAGCAGGAGGAATACAGGCGCCGTTACCAGATAGACTCACTTACAAAGGTATACAGTCGTCAGTATCTCGATATGACCGCTCCCCAGATTTTAGTTGAGGCTACGCCCGAAAATCCCATCTGCGTCGTGCTCCTCGATGTGGACCATTTCAAGCAGGTAAATGATACATACGGCCATGAAAATGGCGATAAGGTGTTACGTAACCTAGGCGAGCTCTGCCAACAGTTCATGAAGGAGCCTTATTTTATCGGCAGGTTCGGAGGCGAGGAATTTGTCATAATCATGCGCGGCACGGATAAGGCTTCCGGCATGAAAATGGTAGATAGACTGAGGCTTGATTTCTTCCACGCAAAATATGACTTCACCGACGCGAATATAAGCTTCTCAGCCGGAATGACCTGCATAACCGAAATGACAGGCTTCGGAGAGGTTTTCCAGGCCATAGATAAGGCCCTGTATGATTCTAAGAAGAAAGGACGTAACCAGCTGACGGTAGTATAAAAAATCAGTGACAGGTACTGTTACTTTGTCTGTAACTTCACCTGTCACCGTACATCGATTCACCGTTCCTTAGAATGGTGGGTAAACGAACGAATGGTTCTTAAAATAGCTGTCCGCGAATGTACACTTTGAGATCGGCATAAAGTCCATTCTCTTTATCATCTGAAGGTGGGGCTTGACAGCCTCCCCTATAGCAGGGAATATCTGCCCCGCCTTATCCTCGGGACAATCAACTATGCAAAGGTAGGAAAGCGGAGCATTTTCAATCTGAGGACGTGTTACGACAAGTCCTATCTTCTGAATATCCTCACTGGCCGCAGCTATAGTTATAAGCTCACGCTCAATTGCCTTCTCTTCATCTGTTTCCTTAGGTTCAAGTATAGATACCTGAACCTCGCGGCCTTCCCTTCTCGCCTCAGCCATAAGCCTTGCCCGTTCCACCTCGGCCTTGTAGCCCGGAAGATTCTGAATCATTTCTATAGCCTCACGGCCTAAGGTAAGCGTTCCCGGGCCGAACGGATTGATAGCGAAGCCTGACAATGTATTTCCGATAATCCTTACAATATCAACAAAGTTAATAATAGTAATCTCAGGCTTCTTGCCATCCGCCGCAAGGCCCTTCCAGAGACCCAGGGTCTCATAGTCTGTAAATACAGGAAGCACGTGCTTCTCAGGGTCGGTCGGATCGGTTAAATTAGCGAACTGAATCTGATTTTCCTTCGATACCTTAGCGACACCATTTGGCAAAATCTCGGGCGGCTCAGTAAAGCGAATAGGGACAAGATAGCGGGCATGGGCCACATGGAACCAGAGCTCAGCAAGATACTTTGGATCCTCCTTCTTATCATTAAATTCGCTTATGAGTTCCTTGAGACGGGGATTGCCGAATTCATTTTTCTTATTCTCGTCAGGAGTCACAGTGCCTGTAACCTCTGTGTCAGCTCCTTCACCCTCAGGAATCTCATTTGAAGAAATAGAAGCCTCTTCCTCGGCGTTCTGCTGCTCCTCGAGCTCCTCTTCAGGGGTAAGCTCGGTATCATCGGAAGAAACATCAGCGTCATCCGCTTCCATTTCATCTGCGCCTGAGCCTTCATCTTCAGCGTTTTCAAGCTCTTCGCGGATTTTTTCTTTTTCCTCGTCGCGAGGCTCTTCATCCTTCTTTTTCTTTAGAAAATTAAACATCATAGTCTCCTGTCAGTTAATATTTCAGTACTTTGTCTATTATATAAAACTTTTTGGTACATTTCAACCGAAATGTTAATTTAAGCATGCCAGAAAATCCAGATAAATACATATCCTACCACAACCGCGGTAAGCGTAAATGGCACACCAATTCTCATAAAATCACCAAAGCTTACTGTATACCCTTCCTTCTTCAGCATCCCTGTAGCGGTAATATTCGCGGAAGCTCCGATAGGAGTGAGATTTCCGCCAAGCGTAGCGCCCGTTAGAAGTCCAAAGTAGAACAGATAAGGCTCAACTCCGAGGTGACTAGAAACTACGGTAATAACGGGCAGCATTGTAGCAACATAAGGGATATTATCGACGAACATGGATATTGCGACTGAGCCCCATACTATTATCGTATATAATAAGAACTGGCTGCTGCCACCGACCTTCACGATAATATCCGAGAAGTCATCTATAATACCAACCTCGGTAACTCCACCAATCACTATAAAAATGCCAAGCAGCATTAAAAGGGTTTCGAAATCGATTCCCTTAAGGGCATGCAGCATATTTTTACCTTCATGGTGCTTAACAAAGTCAAGAAGCATGGTTATGAGTCCAAGGCATACGCAGATAAGGCCATTTGTGATATCAGGCTTATTTTTAATAAATGAAGCGCAGATAAGGGTTACGACTACGAGGCAGAGCATAACGGTAGGCATGTGGTCGGTGACCTCTGTCTTCTCATTCGCTTCAACCGGGTCCTTCATGTCACGGAAAAGAATCATCATGATAGGAACTGTCGCAATGGCTCCAAGTTCAACCGCAAAGAACATACCCGGACGGCCATTCATCCAGAAGAAGTTCGTGAAATCCATATGGGCGTAGGCGCCGAGCATGATACTTGTCGTATCGCCTACAAGGGTCGCCGCCCCCTGAAGGTTAGATGATACCGCAATGGCGATGACCATCGGTACAGGGGATATTTTTAGCTTCTTGCAGACAGCAAGGGCGACAGGAGCTACCATTAATACAGTCGCGACATTATCTATAAATGCCGAGATTGCGCCCGCAAAGAGGGACATATAGATGGTAACCCACATGACATTTTTTGACTTGTCAAGCAGGAAATCAGCTATCCTGTTAGGCATTTTCGATTCTATGAAATAATCCACCACAATCATGGTTCCCGAGATCATGAGGAGTACATTCCAGTTAATTGCGGCAGCAAGGTCCGGCAGCGGCAAAATTCCAAATATTAGGAAAAGAGCAGCGGTTCCAAGGGCTATGTAGGTTCTCCATTTTGAAAAAGCGATGAAGAGTACATACATGGCCACAAAGAGTACCAGGGCAAAGACTTTCATTTAAAACTCCTTTTTAAAAAAATTATGTCACAATATTCATTATACTATAGAAAGGCAGATTTTTAAAGTGACAATTGCAGAAAAATAGCTTTTATTTTTTGCGAAGTGTGGTACAATAGAGTTAGAAATGGTTTAACCCTCGGAGGGGCTGTATATGAAGAAAACAATAAGCTATAAAGACCTTAAAGAAATGCTCAAGCACCACCCTTACATAGTAGTTGGAATCAACTCCTGTGAGAGCATTGAGATTTGTGAAACCTTAAAGAACCACGGTCTTCATTATCACAAGGCTGACCTCGGTGATAAGGACCCGGTTTGGGAAAATGTGGACAGCCGTCACAAGCAGAAGGCTGCGGAAGCCATGGATGCCGGCCGCGCACTCATCTGCTTCGCTATGAAGCACTCTGACGATGAGCCTGCGAATACTGTCTGCGTTCCACTTGTAACCTACATGACGGACTCCATGAAGGAGGATAAGGGTCCTCTCGAGACGCTCGATATGGCACTTGACGGTGAGGTCAATCCTTATCACGAGCTCGTAATCGCTAATACATGGGGAACCGTCTTTGAGATGCGAAAGGTAGCTAAGCGTCTGTCAAATAATCCTCACGCCGACAAAATCTGCAAGGCGATGATGAAGGCCTCGGGCATTTCAAAATGTGAACTGGAAGCATTTGTTAATCACGAATATGACACCAGCGAATACGGTATGGAGAAAATCCCTAACGATTACAGGCGTTTCTACGCTTGTGTTATCCATACGATAAAGAGAAAGGACAGACAGGGCCACGGTGTAACCATAGACGAGGAGCACCAGGCCGAGAAGGCAGTACTCAATGCTTACACCATCGGAAGCATCACTGTCGCCGAATCGGAAGTTACAAAGCCTACCCCTATCCTTGACAGGCTTCGCGAATCCGAAAAATATGGTCTCCTTATGCTCCTTGGCGGCGGACTCACTTATTTCTTCGGTCCTAGTGATAAAGTAAAGAAGATGGCTGAACATTTTCCTGATGGTAAAATAGGTGGAACGTTCGAGGGATATTCTTATTGGTACGGTCACTACAGCCAGCCATTCATCCTCGACTACTTCCAGAAGGAATATAACTAGTCCCTGGCACGGGAGGTCAGGAGTAATATGGACGACAAAATACAGCAGTTAATAAATTGGGTTAACGGCAGCGACAACATCGTATTCTTCGGCGGTGCCGGTGTGTCCACAGAAAGCGGAATTCCTGATTTCCGCTCCGTGGACGGACTTTATAACCAGAAATATAAATACCCGCCCGAAGAAATAATCAGCAGAAGCTTCTATGAGTCAAATATAGAGGAATTCTACAGATTTTACTGGGACAGGATGATTTACCGCAACGCCGAGCCGAATATAACTCACAAGGTTTTAGCCGACCTTGAGAAAGTCGGCAAATTAAAGGCAGTAGTTACCCAGAATATAGACGGATTGCACCAGAAGGCCGGAAGTAAAACCGTATACGAACTGCACGGCTCAACCTTAAGAAATTATTGTACGAGATGCGGAAGAAAATTCACGCTTGATGAAGCCTATAAGCTTGCGTGTGAAGATCGGTCTGATTTCTTCAAAAATCCGGATGGGACCTATGACCCCGGCGTACCTAAGTGTCCCGACTGCGGTGGGAGAATTAAACCTGATGTAGTCCTCTATGAGGAATCTCTCGACGAGGACTGCATTTCAAACGCCGTTGAGGCGATAGAACGGGCTGATATGTTAATAATCGGCGGCACATCCTTAGTGGTTTACCCTGCCGCCGGCTTCGTCCGCTATTATCGGGGCAACAAAATGGTCCTCATAAACAAGAGCCATACCCAGATGGACGCAAGCGCTGATCTTGTAATCAACGATTCCCTCGGCAAGGTATTCACCGAAATTAAAAATAATTGTCTAGTGTCCTGAAACTTCTCTCCCCATCCACGATGGGGAGTTTTTTTGTGTCTATACCTGTGATATCTATAAATGGCGCCCGGTTCAGCTTCTGCACCAACATATCGATAACCCCTTCCTCGCCCTGGGCCTCAAGAGTCACCGTCCCATCATCTTCATTTCTGACCCACCCCGTGAGCCCCAGCTCATTTGCGAATGTCGTGGCCCGGTATCTGAAACCAACGCCCTGAACATCCCCATAAAATATCATATGTTTACGTATCTTCATTTTATCTTATCCGGTAATAGCTCCTTTTTTCCTTGACTTTTAAGCACTGTACGTATAGAATAAAAAATAGCTGTTATCATAAATCAGCGCATTTTACTTACAGAAAGATATAAATATGTCAAATAAAACAGTCAATGCAGGCGGAGCCGGAAGGCTGCCGCTTAACATTATTAAAATCCTTGATGTCCTGCTTATGACGGGAACCTTTGCGTTTATATGGTACCGTTATTATACGGGAAAAATCATGGTTCCCTACTACAGAAGAGGCCACTGGCTGGTCATTTTCCTCTTCTTCGTCCTATTCGTGCTCTGCGGCCGCACCTACGATGCATTCGTTATCTCCTACTATAAAATTTCAGAGATGATTGAAAGTCAGATTTTAGCTGCCGTTGTCACTGACTTCTGCATGTACATACTAGTCTGGCTCCTCAGCCTGTATGTGCCTGATATTAAGCCATTTCTCCTTATGTTCGCCACTCAGATTGCGATAGCGGTTCTATGGTCTGTCAGCTCGCACAAGGCCTATTTCAGGCTGTATCCGCCCGTCAAGACCTTCATCGTATGGGATATGCGGGAGGGAATGGATGACCTGATAAATGAATATGGTCTGAGTCAAAAATTCAGCGTTCTCGGTGACTGTCACGTAAATGACTGCGTGGATAACCTGTCTGTTCTCGATGGATATGAGGCGGTCTTCATTTCAGGCGTGCACAGTAAGGACAGAAATACTATAATTAAGTATTGCGTCGCAAATGGCATAGCTGCCTTTATCATACCGAGAATCGGAGACATAATGATGAGTGGCGCGAAGCGGATGCACCTCTTCCATCTGCCGATACTGAAGCTTTCGAAATACGATCCAAGCCCATATTACTTGATGCTAAAGCGCTTTTTTGATATCGTGATATCCTTACTCATGCTCATTGTCCTTTCACCTCTTCTACTCGTGACTGCTATCTGTGTAAAATGTACCGACGGTGGTCCGATATTCTATAAGCAGGAGAGATTGACAAAGGACGGCCGGGTGTTCAAGATAATCAAGTTCCGCAGTATGATTGTAAATGCAGAAAGCGACGGGATCGCCAGACTCTCAACAGGCGAAAATGATGAACGAGTCACAAGGATAGGCAGATTCATTCGCAAGACCAGGATAGACGAGCTGCCTCAGCTTATAAATATTCTAAAGGGGGACATGGCCCTGGTCGGACCAAGACCCGAAAGGCCGGAAATAGCCGCTCAGTACGAAGAGGATTTACCTGAGTTCAGGCTCAGGCTCCAGGCCAAATGCGGTCTCACAGGCTACGCTCAGGTTTACGGCAAATACAACTCAACTCCGTATGACAAGCTGCAGATGGACCTTATGTATATCGCGAACCCAAGCATCAGAGAAGATATCAGTATAATATTCGCAACGCTAAAGATTCTTTTTATGAAAGAGAGCACGGAAGGAATCAGTGAAGGCAGCACAGTAGCTACAAATCTGCCATCCGATACAAAGAAAGACGAGTAAATTCACTCGTCTTCTTTTTTCTTTCTGCTTATATCATGGAAAACGAACTTTACCTTCATCTCGTCTCCACCAATTGTCATCCTAAGAATTACCTTATCATGAACCCGATCAAGCTTAACTATATCTCCTTCGCGACCTTTAAGCGGTCCATCGGTTACAACAACACGATCATCTATAAGATAGCCATAGCTTGGTCCGACATTCTCGCCGCCCTCCATGAGGGATTTGAATACCCTCTCTTCGTCATCGCTCAGTCTGAGGATATTATTATCGTCCTTATTTTTAAGAATACGGCCGCTCGAAAATATTTTATGATTTCTCCCCGCGACTAAAAATCTGTCTTCAAAGCCCTTGTCATCATCTGTCTCAATAAATACATACCCCGGTATAAGGACGCTCTCGTGTTCCTGTATAAAGTCTACAAAGTTATCCTTAATACGCTTGTTATACACGGGAACATATATCTTTTCATTGGGAGCAAGAACGTGTTCCTTAAGTTCATTCTTGGTATGATGTTCTTTTCCGGAACGAACCATAATAGCACAAATCAAAACAAAACCCACTTTCTAAAAAAACGGCCCACCTGTGGACCGTTTTTATTATTAGTCTTCTACGTATGGAAGAAGCGCAAGCTGACGAGCGCGCTTTACAGCTACTGTAAGGGCTCTCTGATGCTTAGCACATGTTCCGGTAATACGTCTAGGAAGGATCTTGCCGCGCTCTGATACGTACTTTCTAAGCTTAGCTGCATCCTTGTAATCGATTACACTATCTGCTTCAGCACAGAATGCGCAAACCTTTCTTCTTCTGTGGATTGTTCTTCTGCGCGGAGCGTCCGTCCTCTTCTCATCACCGTTGCCACTCTGTGGCTTCTTATCGTATGGCATTGCCATTCCTCCTTAAACTAAATCAGAAGGGCAGCTCCTCTTTAATTGCGTTAGGTATATTCATAAAACCTTCCTGCGATTCAGTTCCGCTAAACGGAATGCCATCATCACCCTGGCCCTGCTGCGCATAGGTAGACCCGCCCTGAGCGGATGCGGCCTTGCTTTCAGCGAACTCAAGTTCTTCGACAATTATCTGAACGCTATATACCTTCTCACCATTCTTATTTGTATAATTATCATTCTGTACACGTCCGGTAAGCAGAATCTTGGTACCCTTCTTAAGGTACTTCTCAACGAACTCACCCTGCTTGCCAAACGCAGTACAGTTGAAGAAATCAGCGGTAGGCTGATCATCTGTCTGCTGCCTTCTATTCCTACGATCTACTGCAATGGAAAACTTTGCTATTGCCATCGAGTTCTCGCCCGAGCTGTATCTTACTTCAGGATCTCTTGTCAGGCGACCCATCATGATGACCTTATTCATTAGGAAACCTCCTTATTCGGCATCCTGTCTAACGCATAAAAATCTTAAAACGTTTTCCATAATACGGATACGGCTGTCAAGCTCACCAGGAACAGTTGCTGCTCCTTCAAACTTGATGAAATAGTAGAAGCCTTCATGCATCTTCTGAATCTCATATGCAAGTCTCTTCTTTCCCCATTCATCTACATTTGTGATCTTGCCGCCAAAACGTGTGATGAGGTCCTTGACGTTATTAACGAGCGCCTCGCGGGCATCATCTTCGATTTTTGCATTGACTACTAATGCTAACTCATAGTTATTCATAGTGGTCTGCACCTCCTTTTGGCCTTATTGGTCCGCATATCCGGACGAACGGATTACGGACAAGGAATTAGTCTCACGAGGTAATAGTATACCACTTCCGCTTCGCCTTGTCAAGAGAAAAATTACAGTCCGCGTTTCACAGCTTCCTGGTTGGAGGCGAAGTTGAGGGCGGTTGTCCTATCTATGAGGCCCTGGGTATAGAGTTCAAGTATGCTCGAATCCATAGAACACATACCCTCACGGCCGGAGGCGTAAATAACAGAATCTATCTGATGAACCTTGTTATCACGGATCATGGTCTTAATGGCACTGTTAGCCTTCATGATTTCAAATGCCGGAACCAGCTCCCCATTTACACCCGGTAGGAGCTGCTGACTTACAACTGCCTGAAGCACCATAGAAAGTTGGACACGAATCTGCTGCTGTTGTGTAGCCGGGAATACATCAATTACACGATCTATGGTATTCGCCGCTCCTATGGTATGAAGGGTCGAAAGCACCAGGTGGCCCGTCTCTGCCGCAGTCATAGCTATATCTATGGTTTCGTAGTCACGCATTTCACCCACAAGAATGACATCAGGGCTCTGGCGCATGGCCGCTCTGAGGGCCGTAGCGTATGACTCGGTATCAATATTTACCTCACGCTGGCTCACTATGCTCTTCTTATGACGATGAAGGAACTCAATCGGGTCCTCCAGTGTCAGAATATGGCAATTTCTCGTCTCGTTTATCCTGTCAATAATATAGGACATGGTTGTGCTCTTACCGCTTCCGGCAGCACCTGTAACGAGGACAAGGCCCTTCTTAAGGTTAGCGAAGTCCATAACCGTCTCCGGGATTCTCATTTCCTTGTAATCCGGAAGATCGAAGTTTACGACACGGAGTACCGCCGAAAATGTGCCTCTCTGACGGAACACATTGCAACGAAAACGGCCGAGTCTCGCGATTGAAAGCGAGAAATCATCATCGCCCGTCTGCATAAAATGACTCATGCTGCGTCCCGCCTGCTCGTACACCTCATCTATGAATTCTTCGGTGTCGCGCGGCATCATTTTCTTGTCATCGCGTTTTGTGATAACACCCTCTATCTTATAGGAAACAGGCTGCCCGACTACGATAAAAATATCGCTCGCACCCTTTTCTACTGCCTCTGTAAGTATGTCTTTTGCCATTGTTTCTGATTCTTCAGACATTTTATCCTCCATCAATCCGGGATTTCTATTTCATACTGCGTGTCAGATGTATCTGTCACAGACTTCCACTTTTCTATGGCACATTTTGTACCGCTATATGACAACCTGACTTCTATCGACTTCTTATCATCAGCCACACTGTACTCAATTGTGGTAAGTGCACCATCTGTAACCGTGATGCTTGTAGGGTTTATTTCCGAAAATGAGTCTTCCGTGAGGCCCTTATTTCCGGATTCCATTACAATTCTGTCTATCTTAGCAAGCTTCTCAGTCGCCGCTGAGTCCATATCGTAGGCCTTTTTTATGCTTTCGGCGCTCTTCTTAGCAAGCCTGTACTCGCTCGATGAGCTCCTTATACTAAGCACGGCGAAGACAGACATTGTCATCACGATAAGTATGAGTATTATAAATGCTCCGCCGACGTTCATTCTCTGTTCACTTTTATTCATTACAAGCCTCCAAGATCACCATTATAAGTGCTGCCGGTAAGTGAATAGATAGTTTCGCCCCTTTTATCGGTCACTGTAGCTGTATAATTTGTGATTCCTGTCGCGTCATCCTTATCCTCATCAAGCGAAAATGTATAGTAGGCATCCCCGGAAGAGTCAGCCGTTTTAAGCTGTTCCCAGTTTTTTGTAAATAACACGGTGATTTTACCATCATCCTGCACATTGTAGCCAGGTTCTGATTCCGTAAGCTTATCGGCATTTCCGCTCTTAATGCATTCTATGGATGACTCGCACATGATAGATGCCTTAGAGAGCTCATTTGCTTTATTCTGCAAGCTTACAGCCTTCATGAACAGCTCAACAAGGAAGACACTTATTATAGCGAAAAGTCCGACAGCTATGACAAGTTCCATCATAGACATGGTAGTGTTCAGGCCACGTTTCTTTGTCTCTTTGTTCTCCAAATCTCACATCCCCGTTCTGACGGCGGTGTAAAGCGTTTCCGTATCGCCGTCCTTATCCTTGGCGGAAAGCTTAATGAGGTTGTCTCCTTCCTGCTTTATAGAAAAATCATCAACCTTGATGATTTCAAATCCATCCTCAGGGTTAAATGAATCGCTGTGCGAATGTGTAAATTCGCGTACTGATCCGTCATAATAGTAGATGACGGTATCTATGATATCTCCACCTATTTCTTCGGAGAGGACAAGAGCTTCCCCCTTATCCGTATCCTTAAGGACAACGAGTCCCGCTTCATCCGCCTGATTTATCTTCGTTTTTACGTAAGAGAGAGAGGTCCTTAGCTGGTAATTTTCAAGGTTGCTCTCAGCTATGTTCTTGTAAACAAGGACACCAATATTCACGAGCACCATACCTGATACGGCGAACAGGGCGAGTACCGCCAGTATGCTCACCATACGGACAAGGCCGTCATTTTTCTTAGCCATTCAATCACCTTTTCTCGTAAACTTCTATTTGAGGCATAATATTTGAACTGAACGCATCATAGAAAATCACGTATTTGCTGTGGTCATACGTCAGGCCGTAATTGTCTTCCATATACTTCACGTCCGCGGGATAAGCCCCTTCTATAGAATAGCACTCCACCGCAGTTCTTATCGCCGCTTGCCTTGTCAGCTCCACACCCTGCATATCCGACACATGGCCCACGCCTGTTACCGCGAACACAAGAATAGCCGCAAGCGCAAGCGTAACTATGACCGGAAGCGCAAATTCACGAAGCCCCGCGTGCTTAAGGGCCGGATTCTTCAAATCTTTCATAATATCGCCTTTACACTCTTATGAAATAGACGCAATCGCTGAAATAAGCGGAGTCATAATAGAAACAAGTATAGCTCCGACAGCAATCGAAAGAATAACAATAAGCGTAGTTTCTATTACAGACGAGAGTGATGAAAGCCTTGCGTTTACCTCCTCATCATACTGATCGCTGATCTTGTAAAGCACCTCGTCAGTATTGCCGGAAACGGAAGCCACTCCAAGCATTTTACCCTGAAGGCGGGTCAATATACCTGAATCTATCATCGCGTCATCAAGCTTCTTCTCACCCTTGACCTCTTCTATACACTTGTCTACCTTAAGAAGAGTGTTCTTATTCTCCACGACCTTTCTCGAATTCTCAAGAGCTTCAAGGTTCTCCATACCGCCCGCGTTCATAACGGCGAAGGCGGAAACGAACTTTCCGGTGCTGATTTTATCGGCAAGCTTTCCCGACAGTCTGCTGTTATAGGCAAGATTCGTAAGAGCCTTATTGCCACCCGGAGTCCTGTACCATATGAGCATAAAAATAATTACCGCAAGTATAGCAAGCACAATGATCGCGATAACTGTACCCGCGTTTATGCCGGCCTGAAGCGCTGAATCGCTGCCACCCGCGTCAAGCTCAAGGAAAATGTCACGAAACATCGGAATTATCTGCGTTACAAGTACCACGATAATGACAGCCATCATAGCGAAGAGAACCGTAGGATAGCCGATTACGCTTCTGATGCTCGCCTTCACGTGGCTTTCGCGTTCGTAGAAGTTAGCGAGATTCCTCATAATATCTTCTATCTTACCGGTCATCTCACCAACCTTAACCATCTCACACATATATTCCGGAAATGCGCCGCTGTCAGCGAGTGCCGCGTGAAATTCCTTACCGTCCTTCACTTCACTGTCAATCTGATCAAGAATCTTCTTGGTCTTACCGGGTTCCATCTGCTCCGCAAGGATATGAACTCCTTCGTAGATTGGAATACCGCCATTAAGAATCATCGCTATCTGGGAGCAGAAGGTGCTTATCTCCTCAGAAGAAAAACGGACATTGTCAGCCATATTTATTCTCCTTTGCTGTCTCTGCCATTTTGTTCACACACTTATAGATATTTTAATCTACTTAGCCCTCTATGTCAAGAAAAAAAGGAAAGACAAGATTGTCTTTCCTTTAGTTGAAATGTAAAGCAATTAAAGCAAGCTTTATTGCTGTGCATACTTTGTTGGATCTAAACAAAATCCATATTCTCCGGTCCAAAAGAATACGGAAGAACGTCCTCAAGGACCATTTTCTTGGTCTCGGCCGGGTCCGTAGCGCCTAATATTACTCTGAAGGTCTTAGGATTCGTAAATTCACGCAATACCTGTCTGCAAACCCCGCATGGAGGGCAGATATGAAGCTTCTCGGAATTCACAGGGCCACCAACTATGGCAATAGCCTCAAAATCCTTCTCGCCTTCGCTTACAGCCTTAAAAACCGCGGTTCTCTCAGCGCAATTTGTCGGGGTAAAAGCCGCGTTTTCAATATTGCAGCCCCTGTAAACCTTGCCTGATTTTGTAAGAAGCGCAGCCCCTACAGCATGGTGTGAATAAGGTACATAAGCCATTTTACGGGCAAGCATTGCCTCATTTACAAGCTCATCATCAGTCATTCTTAACACCATCCTTCTTAATAAGGATTCTTATAGCCTCGACTGCCGTGGAAATAGCCTGCTCGGTATCATGTGCCTGCTTATTAGGAAGTCCCTTCTTCGCGCGCTCCTGGTTAGCTACGACGAGGAAGCATGAGCCTACACGAACCTTGAAGAATGAACCTGCTATAAAGAGCGCCGCTGACTCCATCTCAGAAGCCAGGCATCCCATGCGGAGCCATGCCTCCCATTTATTCTGAAGTTCATAGCTAACAGGCATTATTTCAGGCTCATGCTGGCCAAAGAATGAGTCCTTACACTCAACAACGCCGACATGATAAGGAGTTTTCATATTTTCGGCAGCCTGAATCAGAGCGTTCATTACCGTGACATCAGGTACCGCAGGATACTCTATCGGGGCAAACTCCTTGCTGGTGCCTTCCATCCTGACTGCGCCACTCGCTATAACGGTGTCACCGCCTTCTACGTCAAGCTGCATACCGCCGCAGGTGCCAACGCGGATAAATGTATCGGCACCGCACTGGGCGAGTTCCGCCAGAGCTATCGACGCTGAAGGGCCGCCTATGCCTGTACTCGTTACGGAAACCTTAACTCCGTCTATTGTTCCTGTATACGTAACAAATTCACGACTGTCAGCTATTTTTACAGGATTATCGAAATGCTTAGCGATTTTCTCGCAACGCTTTGGGTCGCCGGGGAGGATAACATATTTACCAACGTCTCCCGGGCCTACGCCGGTATGATACTGCTTACCGGAACCTTCTGTATAATCAACCATATTTTTTACCTCGATCCCTTGTCATATGGGATACCTTCTGCCTTTGGCGCCTTCGAGTTCTTTGATGTGAATACAAGAACTATCATCGTTACGATGTAAGGAAGCATCTGGTAGAGCGATGACTTGTCAGCGACTCCCTCAAACTTAGGAAGGAACGGAAGCGAACTGTTGTAAGCCGCGATAACCTTAAAGAGGGCGAAGAATACAGCAGAGCCAAGAATTGTAAATGGTTTCCAGTTACCAAAAATCATAACCGCGAGAGCAAGGAAGCCATAACCACCTACAGATGAGTTGAATCCTGAACCAACCGCTACAGTGTAAGCAAGACCACCGATACCTCCAAGGAAACCGGAAATCATTACACCCGCATAACGCATCCTGTATACATTTATACCTACAGAGTCCGCTGCCTGTGGGTGCTCACCGCAGGCCCTTAAACGGAGACCAAAACGGGTCTTGTACATAAGAAGCCACGCCGCGATGAAGAGGATAACAGCGATAGGTGTTGTAAGGTAAAAATACTTAAAAAGTAAATTATTCCAGAAGCCTGAAAATGGCTCCATGCCGAAGTTCTTCTGGGTGATACGAACCCAGCTCGGGATAGGAATTGTAGTAAGTCCCTGTCCCTGAACAGCCCAGGTTACAACGACAGCGAAGGCCGGCGCGAACATATTAAGAGCCGTACCACCTATAGTCTGGTCAGCCTTGAGGTTGATAGCCGCGAAGCCAAGGAGGAGTGAGAAGAGGCATCCCGTAACTCCCGCAACCAGAATAGCGAGCAGCATGCAAAGCTGAGGATGAACCGCTCCCCAGCCTGCGTTATCGCAGGCTTCAAGAGTGAAGCAGGCGCAGAGGGCACCGATAACCATGATACCCTCAAGGGCGATATTGATAACGCCCGAGTGCTCAGAATACATACCGCCGAGCGCTACAAGCAGAAGCGGTACTGTGAAAATCACGGTAAGTGAAATGATATTGGCTAAAATATTCATGCTTTCTTACCTTCCTTTCCCTTACCCATGAGGTGCTTTCCAAGTACCATTTTCATGAGAAGCGCAAACGCGGCAAGGTAAATAATAACCGAAACTATAATCTCAGTCGTCTCAGATGAAAAGTTCGGCTGCATTGCTGAACCGCCGACAGTGATATAGCTTATAAAGAGGGCCGAGAAAATGGTTCCTATAGGGTTCGAGTTAGCGAGAAGAGCTACAGGAATACCATTAAATCCCATGCCAAGGATAGACTTAAGCATTACGTACTGTACAGTACCCGCGAGGTAGTAAAGACCGCCGCCAAGGCCTGAAAGTGCGCCCGCGATAATCATCGAGAGGATGATAGAACGGTTAGCGTTGATACCGGCGTATCTTGCGGCTTCCTTATTTAAGCCGACCGCCTTAAGCTCATATCCGAAGGTTGTTCTCTCAAGTATAAACCAGATAAGTATGGCAAAAATTACAGCGATAATAACGCTTATATTTATCCAGTTTGAATTGCCGAAAATCTTGTCAATACCACCCTTAGGAATAATAGCCGAAGGGTTCGCGTTATGAAGATCCGCGGTACGGTCTGAGTTTGTGGCGCCCCATGCGCTCGCAAGCATCTTAGGCATATTCGCGAAGAGTAGGTTAACAAGGTACATGGCGATCCAGTTAAACATAATTGAGGTAATAACCTCATTTACGTTAAAAAGCGCCTTAAAGAGTCCCGGAAAAATGCCCCATACAGCGCCGCCAAGAATGGAGAAAATAAGGCATAACCACCATGGAAGCTGGAACTGTATAGCCGCAACCAGGGCAAAGAAAAGTCCCATAGTGTACTGTCCCGGAGCGCCGATATTGAAAAGACCCGTCTTAAAGGCAAATCCTACGGAAAGACCGCACATCATAAGGGGAGCTGATGTATAAAGTACCTTTCCGAACTGGTCAAGGCTTGAAAGTCCGGTAGTGAGCATAGCTCCCATACCTACATTTGCCTTGCCCGGATTAAGTATCAAAAGTAAAACGTAACCAAATAAAAGTCCGATAACTACCGAAATAACAGAGGCCAATATGCTGATAAACATGTCACTCTGGTAGAACTTTTTCTTCTCAGTCATTTGCTGCCTCCTGTTTTCTCGCGCCGGCCATGTAGAGTCCGAGCTCTTCTACTGTAGTCTTCTTAGGGTCGAACTCACCGACTATCTGGCCTTCATACATAACAAGAATTCTGTCGGAAAGGTTCATAACCTCATCAAGCTCAAGAGAAACAAGAAGGACTGCCCTTCCCGAATCACGCTCTTCCACAAGCTTCTTGTGAATGTACTCTATAGCTCCGACATCGAGGCCTCGGGTTGGCTGAACCGCGACAAGGAGGTCAGGGTTCTTATCAACCTCACGGGCAATGATAGCCTTCTGCTGGTTACCACCTGACATAGAGCGGGCGATAGTAATCGGGCCTTGGCCGGAACGGATATCGTAGTCACCTATAAGGCGCTCGGCGTATTTTCTCATGGCAGGCTTATTCAAAATGCCATGGCTTGAAAATTCAGGCTGCCAGTAACGCTGTAAGATAAGGTTCTGCTCAAGGGTATAGTCAAGCACAAGTCCATGCTTATGACGGTCCTCAGGTATGTGGCTCATGCCGTCCTTGGAACGGTCACGTATAGGCGCTTCCGTGATATCCTTGCCATTAAGCGTGATATTGCCACCCTTAACCTTAGTAAGCCCGGTAAGTCCATAGACAAGCTCCGTCTGGCCATTTCCTTCAATACCCGCAAGGCAGACTATCTCACCCTTGCGCACATTGAAGCTGACATTTCTGACCGCGTCCTTGTCCTTTGTCCTGCCCGGAACAGTAAGGTTCTTGACAGAGAGAATAGTATCGGTAGGCTTAGCCGGAGTCTTATCAACCACAAGCTTAACCTCACGACCAACCATCATCTTAGAGAGCTCTTCCTCATTTGTATCCTTGATATCAACAGTGCCGATTCCCTTACCCTTACGGAGTACGGTACAACGGTCCGCAACCTCCATAATCTCGTTAAGCTTATGGGTAATGAAAAGGATACTCTTGCCCTCTTTCTTGAAGTTCTTCATGATCTGCATGAGCTCTTCAATCTCCTGTGGCGTAAGCACAGCCGTAGGCTCATCGAAAATGAGGACCTCGTTATCGCGGTAGAGCATCTTAAGAATCTCTACCCTCTGCTGCATTCCGACTGAAATATCGGAAATGTAAGCGTCCGGATCTACCCTGAGACCGTATTTCTCAGAGAGGTCCATAACCTTCTTCCTCGCTGCGTCACGTACGAGGAAGCCGTTCTTTGTATCCTCCACGCCGAGGATGATATTATCGAGTACGGTAAAGCATTCAACAAGCTTGAAATGCTGGTGTACCATACCAATGTTGAGACGGTTGGCGTCATTAGGGTCGTTAATCTTGACTTCCTTGCCATCCTTCTTAATGACACCTGCGTCCGGCTGGTACAGGCCGAAAAGAACACTCATAAGCGTACTCTTGCCGGCACCATTCTCGCCAAGGAGCGCGTGAATCTCGCCCCTGCGAAGTTTAAGCGTGACGTTATCGTTAGCCTTGATGCCCGGGAACACCTTGTCGATGTTCAGCATCTCTATAACATAGTCTTCGTCTGCCACTGCCTTTACCTCCATGTATTTATCCGATTTTACGGTACCTTCTATTTTACCATAAAACTCTCTGAATTTCCACTAAAAAATAGTCTTTTTGTGCTCTTATTATGTTAAAAATGAACAAAACAATTTCCACTTCACAAAAATGATTACAAAATAAAAGGGAACGCAAAACGCGTTCCCTTTATCATCTTAAAAGATTATGACTCGTAGTCAACAGTTATAGCTGTAACTTCAGGAGTCTTAGCGGTATCAGAGCTGTCATCAACAGTGATAGTGCCATCTACGATTCCCTTGAAGAGTGTGTCATACTGATCTTTTGTAAATGTTGTGAACTGTGAAGTATCCATTGGAAGGCCTACGCAGTCCTCAGCAGCGCCGAGCTTTGTCTCTTTGCCTGCATATGTATCAGAGAACTTCCAGTTATTGTTCATGCAGTCTGTAAGAGCGAGAACAACTGAATTTGCGAGTGCCTTCATAGCTGAAGTAATTACGCAAGGATCAAGACCGCTCTGATCTACATCGACACCGATCATCTTGCCGTTATTAGCCTGAGCCGCAGCTACGCAAGAGTTGCAGATACTACCACCGCAGGCGAAGACAACTTCTGTGCCGTCTGAATACCATGAATCCATCTTTGTCTTGATATCATCGGTAGCTACGAAAGAACCTGAATACCAATACTTGATAGAAACGTCTGACTTACCAAGCTCCTTTGCGGCTGCGTCAGCGCCCTGAACGAAACCGTAACCATAACGGATAACGGCAGGAACTGCCATACCACCGAGGAATCCGAGCTTTGTATAGCCATCAGCTACCGCAGCGTAGCCTGCGAGATATCCGGCCTGCTCTTCCTTATATGTGATGAGAGCGGTGTTGCTTGCAGGATCGCTTAAGTCGCCTGTGCTGACATCGAGAGCAAGGAATGAAACGTCAGGATACTTAGCCTGAGCCTGCTCAAGAGAAGCACCGAAAAGGTAACCCGCCATAACTACTGCCTTAGCGCCATCCTTAACGGCATTATCCATCTGCTCAAGACGAGCTGCATCTGAGTCCTCTGATGGCTTATAGTAGTTAGCCTTAAGGTTGTTGGTGCTGCAGAAGTTCTGAACACCTTCCCATGTGTACTGGTTGAATGACTGGTCATCGATGTTGCCGACATCCGTAACGAACGCTACATCGGTGGTAGCGCCTGAATCTGTTGTAGAAGCTGCGCTGGTGGTGCTTGAAGCTGCTGTAGAAGCAGTTGAGCTTGCAGTTTGGGTTGTGGATGTGGTTGATGTGGTACTGCCTGAGGTTGTGGTAGAAGTAGAAGATGAACTTCCGCCGCATGCTACGAGTGAAAGAGACATAGCGCAGGCGAGCACAAATGAAACTACTTTTTTCATTGTTTCCTCCTTCGGAAATAAGTCTTAAAATGACTGCTATATATAATGCAGTCCGACTGTTACATTATAACACACCTCTTAGAAAATTGCACTACTATTTTATAAAATATTAATGAGGCCAGGTATAACTCCGGGTTATAGCAGAGTAATCACATTGTGAGGTTCTTAACTATCTCATCAGTATGCATGGCCCTTGAGCCCTTGATTATAACCGCGTCTCCGGCCTTAAGCTCTCCCTTAAGGTAGTCGCTTGCCTCCTGGTTATTGTCAAATATCTTAACTTCAGGATTCGTGCTGCCCAAATCGCTTGTCGCTCCATAGGCTATCTGGGCTGCCTGCTCTCCTACCGTCACAAGCACGTTAATCCTGTGGTCCGGATCGGCGGCGTTTTTCTCACGGATAAATGTTCCGACCGCGAAATGCTCCTTCTCGCTCGTCTCACCAAGCTCAAGCACATCAGCAAATACAGCGAACCTTCTTCTTATAGGATTCGTGCCACCCCGCATAGACATGAGTACGTCTATGGAGCTCTTCATGGAATCAGGGCTGGCGTTATAGGAATCATCAACAATCGTGACACCGTTGTTCTTAATAATATTTCCCCTCATATCAAGAGGCTTATAAGCTGCGAGGCCCTTCTTGGCCTCTTCAGGTGAAATGCCCAGCCTGTCAGCCACAGCTATAGCCGCGAGGGCATTCAATACATTTACGATTCCAAGAACCTCTAGATGAATATGAGAGCTCCCGACATTGCCACCCTTAGTCGGGTAATTAGCCGTGAAGTCTACTCCGTCACCCGAAACCGAAATACCCGAAGCGTAGTAATCGGCATCGCTCGTTGTACCGAAGGTAACTATATTCTTAACCCTCGAAGGGCGGGCCGGGCATCCCTCTTTCGCAAGCTCGGCGAGCATAGGGTCGTCATTATTTACGAATAATACGCTGTCATCAGTAAAATGGTCCGTGATATGAAGCTTTTCAGCCCTGATATTCTCCTTCGAGCCGAGATTTCCTATATGGGCGATGCCAACATTTGTAAATACAGCGAAATTCGGGCGGGCGCAGTCAGCGATGCGCTCCATTTCACCAAACTCACTCATGCCCATCTCAACAACCGCCGCCTTATCATCATCCTCGATACCGAGAACTGTTATAGGCAGACCTATCTGGCTGTTCTGATTGCCGCTCGTCTTATGAATTTTTACTGATGAGAGGGCAGCGGAGATCATTTCCTTCGTGGATGTCTTCCCCACAGACCCGGTTACGCCGATTACAGGAATCGTGAAGTTGCCGCGATACCACTTGGCCGTGTCCTGAAGAGCCTTAACCGTATCCTCAACCTCGATGGCGCACTTGTCGGCAGGGACCTCAGGCCTTGTATGGCCTTCCTTTATAAAGAAGGCTACAGCACCTGACTCGCAGGCATTTCCGATAAAGCGATGGCCATCAACCCTCTCTCCCATCACAGGCACAAAAAGGACTGACTTCCCTGTCATCTCGGGGATTTCCTTGCTGTTTGTCGAAAACGCGTCAACCACAGTTTCCGGGTCGCCCTGTAAAAGTTTTCCATTAGTGGCATTTACAATATCCTTAACTCTTATCTTCATTTTAGCTCCTTCGCCGCGTCAAGCACCAGCTCGTGATCATCCATATGATGCCTTACGCCCTTGATTTCCTGGTAGTCCTCGTGTCCCTTGCCCGCTATGACAATTACGTCGCCTTCCTTAGCAGAGAGAATCGTCTTCTTTATCGCCTCAGCTCTGTCAGGAATTACGTTATATTTTCCATCCGCCTTCGCGATTCCCGTGAGGATATCGTTAATAATATCCATCGGCTCCTCAAAACGCGGATTGTCACTCGTTACAACCGACAGGTCTGAAAGCCTAGAGCTCACCTCGCCCATGGAGAAACGCCTGTCGCGCGCCCTGTTGCCGCCACATCCGAACACAGTCACAAGCCTCTTCGGGTGATAGGCCTTAAGCGTAGTCAAAATGCTCTCAAGTCCCATAGCGTTATGGGCGTAGTCAATTATCACTGTAAAATGCGGCGATACCGGCATTATTTCAACCCTGCCGTTCACACGGACCTTGGCAAGGGCCGCCTTTATGGCCTCATAGCTTATGCCAAGCTCACGGGTCGCCGCTATCGCACCAAGGGCATTATGTACCGAAAAAGCGCCAGGCATATCGACATTTATCTTCTCATTTTCATTGCCATGAGTAAGATCGAAGCTCACGCCAAGCACTCCCGGAGCCTTCGTTAATTCAGTGTTCGAAGCCGCGTAATCGGGATTATTCTTACCGGCGAGACCGAATGTCTTAACCTCGCAGGTATGGCCCGGAAGGATTCCATCGAGGTGTTCGGCGTCGGCGTTAATGATTCCGACCTTGCACTGCTTAAAGAGCTTCGCCTTCGCATTCATGTAGTCGTTGAAATCAGTATGCTCACCGGCACCTATGTGGTCAGGCTCTATATTTGTAAATATTCCGATGTCATAATTTATCCCCTCAACCCTGTGGTACTTGAGGGCCTGGCTCGAAACCTCCATGACAACGTGGGTGATACCCGCATCGACCATTTCCTTGAAATATTCCTGAACGAGATATGACTCAGGCGTTGTGTTAAGCGAATGGATGTGCTTATCACCGATAATTACCTCTATTGTGCCTATAAGGCCGCATTTAATTCCCGCTTCCTTAAGGATTCCGTAGGTCATGTAGCTTGTGGTGGTCTTACCCTTGGTTCCGGTAATGCCGATTAACGTAAGCTTCTTCGCCGGATACCCAAACCATGCGGCCGCTATGCTTGCGAGCGCCTTACGGCTGTTCTCTACCTTAATTACGGTTACTCCCTCGAGTATGGGCACGTCATGCTCTACAACCACAGCGATAGCGCCGGCGTCAATCGCGTTTCCTATAAACTTGTGGCCGTCAGAATTCGCTCCCGTAAGGGCTATAAAGAGCGAACCCTTTGTAACCTTTCTTGAGTCATATACTACATTTTCTATCTCTATATCCTCACCCTCTGATACAAGGGTATGTTCAGTGTCCTTAAGTATGTCTTTTAAAAGCATGTCAAACCTCGACGGACCCTGTAAATACTGTCACGGCATTGCCTGTCATGATAATGTGGTTCCGCTCTCTTTCATATTTTATAAGAAGGTCGCCTCCGCGAAGGTGAACCGTAACTTCATCATCCGTGAAGCCATTTAAAATGCAGGCCATGACACTCGCGCAGGCTCCCGTACCGCACGCAAGTGTCTCACCGCTGCCGCGCTCCCATACCCGCATACTGATGTCACTCCTGCTGTTGACGTGGATAAATTCAGTGTTAACCCGGGCCGGGAAGATAGGATTATGCTCAAACTTCGGACCAATCTTAGGAAGATCTATCTCTTCCGGATCATCCACAAATACAACCGCGTGCGGATTTCCCATGGAAACACAGGTCATGAGGTAGTCCTTCTCGGCTATGGTAATCGGTTCAGCGACTATCTTTTCTTTACCCTTGATATCAACCGGAATTTCCTCCGGCGTAAGGATTGGTTCGCCCATATCTACAGTGGCTCCTACTACCTCGCTGCCATTGAACTTAAGCTTTATAGTCTTTATTGAATTTTCGGGAACATGTCCCGCTTCGCTCTCTTCATCGGTTCTGACACCGGTCTCTATGCGGATTGTGTCAGACTTCATAAGGTCATGATCATATATAAATTTCGCGACACACCTTACGCCGTTGCCGCACATCTGGCCCTCAGAGCCATCCATGTTATACATCTTCATGCGGAAATCAGCGACCCTTGATGGGTAGATAAGTATAATCCCATCGCCACCGATGCCCGTATGCCTGTCTGAAAGCTTTATCGCAAGGCCTTCAGCGTCAGCGATCTTAGCTTTCGTGCAGTCAAAGTAGATGTAGTCATTGCTGCAGCCATGCATTTTAGTAAATTCTCTTTTCATGTTTACTCCTGTTTTGCGCATACTGACCACATTATACTACATCTCCTCCGATTTTTAAAGACCCACTTTTCACAGTGCCATTTTTATCGCGTTCGTCAGCATATTTAACACCCGCTTCTTATCTGCCGACCAGAGTGGAGCAACAAGAAGTCTTTTAGGCCCATCGCCGGTAAGACGGTGAATTACAACCTCGGGACCGAGAACTCTAAGGGAATCAATTATGATTTCCGTATATTCCTCAGGTGTTAATATATGAAAAGGATTTTCCTTGTATTCCTCATATAATTTCGTACCCTTTAAAATGTGCAAGAGCTGGAGCTTCACTCCATCCGACCTTATATCCGGATAATCCCTTTGGAACGATTCATATAGGTCCTTCACATATTTTACGGTAGCGCGCATATCATTACGGCCCTCACCCGGCAGTCCTAAAATGATGTGAGTTATTACCGTTAATCCGGCCTCTTTTAGCGCCTTGTATGTGCTTTCATACACCTCTGTTTTATATCCGCGAAGAAAATGGTCCGCTGTTTTATCATTTACCGTCTGAAGCCCCAATTCAATCCACACAGGCTTATATTTATTTAGCTCAGAGAAATAAGAAATCCAGTCGTTGTCGATGCAATCAGGTCTCGTGGCGACGGAAAGTATGCATATCTCAGAGTGGTGAATCGCTTCGTCATAAAGGCACTTTAATCTTTCCCGATCGCCCCATGTGTTAGTGTAGCTTTGAAAATATGCTATATATTTTCTATCTTCTATCGGAATTTTATCGGATATTTTCGCATCCACTCTCTTTCTCGCGAGCCTTATCTGCTCATCGAGCGGAAGCAAGGGAGCCGCGAAGTCACCCGATCCGCCCTCAGAGCAGAAGGTGCAGCCACCTACTCCAATGGTTCCGTCCCGATTAGGGCAGCCGCACCCCGACTGCAGAGAAAGCCTATAAACCTTCTGCCCATATTCCTTCTTAAGAATATCGGAAATTGATGTATACTTCATTCTTTCATGTCCAAAGCAGCTTCCCTGAAGCTTTCAAGGCCGCCGGAATCCCTCTGCGCGGCGACAACCGCCTTGTGCCCTGCCGATTCAAGAATATAATTAAGAGCACGTTGCCGCATATCCTCAGAAACGTCTCTAAATGGCTCATCGAGTAAAAGGATGTTCGATGGATATACGCAGGCTCTTACAATAGCGACAATCCTCTTTGTCTCAGCATCCAATAATTTAACCGGTATATCACATTTGTCGGCGGGAAGAAATTTCACTAATTCCTCCCTTGCCCTGTTCTCAGAAAAATATTTACCTGTAATCGCGAGATTTTCAGCCGCGGAGAATTGTCATCTGTCCTGTCCTTCTTATGCTTTCTCTCCCACAGCAGCTTCGATAGCTTAGGGAAATGCTCAGGCAGCCATATATACCGGAGCCGAACCTTCTTCGTGAGGTGAAAAACCGCCGCCATCTCGTCTATTTGCTTCATATTATCCATATTTCTTGACTAAACATATTTTTCAGCGTTCATACCTAGTCAAAGAATATTGATTAAAAAGCAGGCATTTGGGGAGCTCTGCACCCAATATAGCATGTACTCTTTGACTAAATCGTTGACTAAAGCAAACGTTCTTTGACTAAATTCTATTCTATTTCATTCGATACCATTCTGCGTGAGCCGCTTTTCCATTTACACCAACTGATTTATCCTTCAACTTCATCTTTTGGAGTAAATTCGACAACTTTTTATATTGCTTCTATTCAGGAAGTATATCCGGGAATGCATACCTAACAGCATCAAATATTTCTGCTTTATTCATAGGTCCCTGCTCAAGTGCAGATAGAATCAATTCTTTACATATAACTTCATCAAGTCCCTTATTACGAACATAACCACCTTTATCCGCCTTATTTAGTACTTCAATATCAGACAACTCTAAAAGAATTTCCTGTGCTGCTTTACGATCTTTCTGTCTTTGTGAAAAAAGTTTCCTCGCATAAGCAACAGCTTCTGGATCTAAATCATCTATTGTCGCATTCTCAACTATCTCCTTCGACCAATCCATACCAATCTGATTTCGAATCAAGTCAAGCTTATTTATCGGTAGGGGAACAAGTGATTCATGCTCTCTCGCATACGCAGCCCCATACCACGTCGTTGGTATTCCGGGTATTGCCGGTGGTATCTGAAAGACAACAATTCTTACTTTTTCCACATCAATCTCATATATTTCCAAAAAAGTAAGTCTTTCATTTGTACCGTTAGTAATCTCTCGCTTAAGCGACTGCAAATTACCATTTTTTCTGTAATCTGTCCCCACAAATATCAAATGCCCAATGCATATCTCTACACAATGCTATACCATTGCATGGTAAGTAAAGCCCGTCATGAGATCTTGGCCATATGTGAGCTGCTTCTAAGTTCATATAATGTCTATAACGAATTACTCTTCTAGTAACGGCACATTGATGCTTATATCCCATTAAAACAAAATCATGAAATGAGACAGAATTAAACAGACTAGCCATTGATTCTGTCTCTTCATTCTGTGTTCTTTTAGTAACAGTTTCATCGATAGCTACGTCATATTCCCCATTAGCTTGTAATCTAACTCTATCAATCTCATCCTCAACTTCAGGTAGCTCTCCATCATAAATAGCATGGTTACCGCCTCTTGCTTCCCTATATCTTCTCTTATCCCCATGAATATAAGTCTGTTACGTAATTGCGGTACGCCATAATCTGCTGCGCATAACTTCTCCTTTATACATTCTTGCCATTCCAGGAACATTTTCAATTATAAAGCCTTTAGGTTGAAATTGCCTAACCATTTCAATCACAGCTAAATACAGTTTATTCCTAGGATCATCAAAATTTCGCGGGCCAGTTAACGAA
>Ga0256404_1004321_pt1 | contig 27087 bp, 18 predicted proteins | sample RumenRJG_01DNA_FD_185990 | JGI IMG/M metagenome (GOLD analysis project Ga0256404, IMG submission 185990) | Bovine rumen microbial communities from Lethbridge, Alberta, Canada - RJG_01 | ecosystem: Host-associated > Mammals > Digestive system > Stomach > Rumen | place: Canada: Alberta | collected...
TTGCCTTTTTCGTCTACGCAGAGGCAACGGTCGGCATCGCCGTCAAAAGCAAAACCGATATCCAGTTTGTTATCTACTACAAATTTCTGTAGATGTTCGATATGGGTACTGCCGCAATCCGTGTTGATGTTATATCCGTCCGGATGATCGTTGATCACGTAAACTTTGGCGCCCAGAGCTTCAAATACAGCACGTGCAATCTGCCAGGCTGCGCCGTTAGCTACATCCAGGCCAACCTTTATGTTCTTGAAGCTGTACTTGGACAGGGAGATCAGGTAGCCGATGTAACGGTTACGGCCTGCCACATAGTCAACGGTACGGCCAATGGCTTCCCGGTCGGCAACCGGCACTTCCAGTTTGCCGTCGATATAGTCTTCTACTTTTAAGATGGTCTCTTCGTCCATCTTTTCCCCATTGCTGTTCAGCAGCTTAATGCCGTTGTCATAGAAAGGGTTGTGGGACGCGGAGATCATGATGCCGCAGTCAAAATCGTCCACCCGGGTGATGTAAGCTACGGAAGGAGTGGTGGTTACGTGCATGATATAGGCGTCTGCGCCGGATGCCACAAGACCCGTGCACAGTGCGGATTCAAACATATAGGAGCTTCTTCTGGTATCTTTGCCAATAACGATTTTGGCTTTTTTGCCCAGTCTGGCTCCGTAGTACCAGCCCAGGAAGCGGCCGATTTTAACGGCATGTTCAAAGGTCAGGTCCTTGTTGGCCTCGCCCCGGAAGCCGTCGGTACCGAAATATTTACCCATATTACAGTTCCTCCTTGTGGATGATTTCTCCGCTGTTCTTGTAAATGGAATTAGCGGGTACAACGCCTCTTACGCAGGACGTGGGATATACATTGCTGTTCCTGCCGATGACCGTACCCGGATTGCAGACTGCGTTGCAGCCTACTTCCACATGGTCCCCCAGCATGGCGCCGAATTTTTTGATGCCGGTCTCGATCTGTTCCGTCCCGTTATGTACAATGACCAGTTTCTTGTCAGCCTTCACGTTGCTGGTGATGCTGCCGGCGCCCATGTGGCTGTAATAGCCCAGGATGCTGTCCCCTACATAATTGTAATGGGGAGTCTGTACATGGTCGAAGAGGATGACGTTTTTCAGTTCCACGGAGTTGCCTACCACGCAGTCAGCGCCTACCAGGGCGGAGCCGCGGATAAAGGCGCCGTGACGCACTTCCGTATTGGGGCCGATGATGCAGGGTGCTCCCAGATAGGCGGAAGGGAAGACCGTAGCGGTCTTGTGGACCCACACCTGAGGCGCCCGTTCTTCATAGTCGGGCCCCAGCTTCGGGCCCAGGGCCAGGATCATTTCCTTGATGCCCTTCAACGCTTCCCAGGGATAGGTGAAGCCTGCCAGATACTCTGCCGCCAGGGTATGGTCCAGGTCATACATATCTTTAATGGTATACATGGATTACAGACGCTCCTTCTTTTCAATGTCCAGGAAATATTTATAGGTGTCCACGGTCAGTTCGCCGCAGGCGGCTTCGTCACAGGCGATGATGGCGCCGTTGTGCATCTGCAGGGCGCTGCAGGTCCATTTGTGGGACATGCCCCCTTCAACGGTCGCAGCCAGGGCACGGGCTTTATTGTGACCATTGATAAGGATCAGCACTTCCTTGGAATCGGTTACGGTGCCAACGCCTACGGATAAGGCTTGGGAAGGAACTTTTTCCGGGTCGTTGCCGAAGAAACGGGAGTTGACGATGCGGGTGTCTGTGGTCAGGTTCCGCAGGCCGGTGCGGGAAGCCAGGCTGGTGAAGGGCTCGTTGAAAGCAATATGGCCGTCCACGCCGATGCCGCCCATAAACAGGTCGATGCCGCCGTAGGAAGCGATTTTTGCTTCGTAATCGGCGCACTCTTTTTCCGGATCCTCGGTCATGCCGTTCAGGATGTTAATGTTTTCCGGTTTCATATCAACCAGATGGTTAAAGAAATTATCATGCATGAAGTACCAGTAGGATTGGTCGTGTTCATGAGGCAGTCCCAGGTATTCGTCCATGTTGAATGTCACTACGTTGGCAAAACTCAGTTCGCCGGCCTTGTTCATCCGGGCCAGTTCTTTATACACGCCGATAGGGGAAGAACCGGTAGGCAGACCCAGCACGAAGGGACGGTCCTTTTCGGGACCTTCGTTATGTTTTTTAATACGGTTTGCAATATAGTTGGCGGCCCAGAGGCACATTTTTTCGTAATTGTCCTGAATAACGACTCTCATTATTTCATTCTCCTTTTGTCTTTTTACAGTTTTCTGATTTTGTAACTTCTTTCAGTGATAAGAGAACCTCTGTTACGGTTTTAATTCCGCTTTTTGCTTTCTCTTTAACGACGCACTGGCCGCCGTGGCAGCATCCGCCGAGTCTTTCGACAACTGCCAATCCTCGTCACCCCGAAGGGCCTGGCGCTATAGAATCTCCGCTTTTTCCTCCCGGGTGAAGATTCCATTTATCGTTCAAGCTTTTAATTTTTTTGCTTAGCATTATTATTGTAGCAAAATTCCGGGTAATGTCAATGTAAAATTGAAGTTTATACCCCGGTTCCGTCAAAGCAGGGGATGAATTCACCGCTGGCCGCGTCTTCTTCCTGGACGAAGCCGTCTTCTATGCCGCTGGCGAAGAGGTAGTCTTCTACTTCTTTGTATTCTTCGGCAGTCAGCTTGCGGTTCAGTTCCGGGTATTCCGCGGCCCGGCCGCAGGGTACGTACTGGTGCATAAGACTGAACATTACATCGCCGGGCTTGAAGGTTTGTGCTACCCAGTCGATGACCCGCTTCGTGTTTTCCAAATATCCCGGCAATACAAGATGGCGAATAATGACGCCGCTTTGCATAATACCTTCACTGTCGAGTTTGTAGGGTCCCACTTGCCGGAACATTTCCATAATGGCTTTCCGGGTGATATTCCAATAATCGTAGGCATTACTGTATTTAAGCGCCAGCATGTCGTCGCTGTACTTTAAGTCCGGCAGCCAGATTTGAACTTTTCCTTCAAACTTTGCCAGCGTATCTACCGCTTCAAAACCACTGGTGTTGTACACTACAGGTACCGGCAGCTTTTCATCCAGGCTTTTTAAAATAGAATATGCAAAATGGGTAGGCGTAACCAGATCAATATTGTGTACGCCTTTGTCAATCAGTTCATGATAGATTTCTTTCAACCGTTCCACGGAAATTTCCCTGCCTTTGTTGAGGCAGCTGATCTCGTAATTCTGACAGTAGCAGCAGTGCAGGTTGCAACCGGTAAAGAATACGGTTCCGGCGCCCCGGGTTCCGCTGAGGCAGGGCTCTTCCCACATGTGTACACCGGCCCGGGATACTACCGGTAAAATTCCTACGCCGCAGCAGCCGAACATACCGTCGGTATCGTGTATGCTTTCGGGGCGGTCAACGCCGCAACGGTGGGGACAGACGTAACATAACATAATGGATGACTTCCTTTCCTTTTAAACGACTCATTATCAGAACGTATAGGCCACGGTCACGTTACCGCCGAAGCCCCGGTGTTTACCGCCGTATCCGTAGACAGCAATATCTGCCTTCCAGGGGTTGTCCGTCGTGGCGTCTATACGCAGGCCGATCTCACCCCGGACGCTGCCGCCTTTTACGTTGGCCGCACGGATTGCCGTGTCGTTTACCGTACCATTGGCCTCACCGTCAAATTCGTACTCGTAAGCCAGGCCGCCATACCAGTTCCACTTCTTATCCGTGCTTCCGTACCTGGCGCCAATCCGCAGAATGCTGCTGGCCACGCTGTCCAGATCGTAATGGTCGGTACCTGCTTCGAAGCTTACTCCGTTGCGTTTCGTGTAGAAATACTTTCCGTATACATCAAGGCTGTGTCCGCTATTATACCAGAACACTTTGCCAAGGCCCAGGTGGACTCCGAAGTAGTTGGTGTGCACGTTATATCCGTACCCGTTGCCCGCCGCATCGTGCAGGATATCGGACGCGGTATCGCTCATGCGGCCCTGACGGATGCTGGCTTCCGCATATACGCTATACTTGTTCGTCCACCTGGCCAGGAGACCGCCGCCTGCGTAATGGGCATCGCCATCCCCGCGGCCTGCATTGCTGTGCAGCGTGTAATTACCCTTCCCGTATTCCCCGAAAAGACCGTATTGCAAGGTGCCTTTTTCCAGTTCCTTTTTTGCGCCTGCTGCCACCACCGCGTTCCAGGTGTGGGAGTTTACATGGCTGCCCGTTTCGTAATGGAACGCGCCGCCGCCCAGGGAAGCTGCGACGGATGTACCGTCAGAACCCGCATTGTCCTTCAGGCCTATGCCGCTCATTACGTTACCCACATGCTCACTGCCGGCTGCCAGCAGTGCCATGCCGGCTTCTGCGGCCATCACGGCATGGTGGGTCTCATCGGATACATGGCCTGCCCCGGTCTTTGTTTTAAAAATCAGGTCATCGCCGGACATCTCTGCAGCGCCTTCGCCCTCGAACGCCGTGCCAACCTTGTATGTAGTGCCGGTAATCTTGCCCGGTTTGCCGCCGAAATCAGAAACCAAAGTCATCTGCTGATTGGCTTCCAGGCCCTGTTTATTGATGAAATTAATCTTCGACGTGTCCACGACCGCACCATTAAAGGAAACGTTGGCCAGGGTTGTCTTGTGGTCAATCAGTGCGCCGCTGTCAAGCCAGTTCACATTTTCAAAGGAAAGTTTCGTGGCCTGGTTCACTGTTGCCGTAAAGGCAACCCTGCCGCTGTTGGCAGTCAGATTCCCGGTAAGAATGGCGTCAACAGTATACATTGCCAAATCGCCTGACTGCATGGTAACCTTATACTGTTTTTGCTTTTCAACCGCTGCCATATCCTGTAGCGTTTCATTTGCCTTCAGCAGCGTCATGGAATCACCGGCAGTTACCGTTTCCGGTGCTGCATAGGTAATGTTAAAGCCGTCTGTGCCAAAAGTCGTTACTGTTGCATAATTATACTCCGTACCGCTGCGGTCCAGCAGTGTGGTATCTTTTACAAAGTCTACCCTGCCCAGCGTAACCGTATTAACATCTTTCTTGCTCACAGCATATATGATATGCTTCTTTTCGGAATTCAGGGTCACGCCTTTGCCCTGGGCGCCTGCTACCGTCACGCTTTGCGCCGTATCCTGTTCCGTAAACTCTTCAGTCTTGTAGGCGTTGATGCCGTTAATTTTCACACCGGAAAAGAAATTATCCGTATCGCTTTGGAGGATATCGATATGTTTTCCGGGATCCACCGTGGGAACGGTCATGCCGTCCGTCTCAATGGTCGCCGTAACGTTTCCGTTCCCGTCCTTCGCCAGCGTCCACTGTTCCGGCACTTTGTCCGCTGTGCCGCCTGCGCCCTTCACTGTTACCTTGTCCAGGATTACACCGGTCACCGCATACTTCACGCTGCCGTCTTCAACAGAAGCAGAGCCGGAAGCTGTCGCCGCCAGCGTGGTATTAGTTTTGTCAACAGAAACACCGAAAGATTCCGGCGCGCCGGTAACCGTTCCCGCCGCATTGCCGCCGATCAGTGTCATAGACTGGCCCCAGGGGTCGGTGTTTCTCGCAGCAAACGTAAGGCCCTTTAAACTGGTGACTGAATCCACACTGAAATTGTACTTCGTATTTTCATAGTGCACGTCACCGTTGTTCCACACGATTTCGCCGGCCAGCGCAGCCGTGCTTACGTTTTTCGCGCCAACGGTGTATGTCAGTTTCGCTTTGGCAGCATCCTGGCTCAGTGTATCCGTGTGCGTACCGGTAAAGGTAATGCCTTTATTCGCAACTGTGTCCGTAAAATCATTGGTAAAGCTTGTCTTAGTACCAGCGGTCAACGCTTTCAGCGATTCGCCCTTTGCGTTTTTAATCGCGCCCGTCGCATCCACAATCGTCATGGTGTTGCCTGGTTCCATGGCGGGGCAGCTGGCTTTTGAGAATTTCAGACTGTCCGCATTGATCGTCGCGCCCGTTGCGTCATAAACGCCGGTCAGGGTTGCGGCCGTGCCGCCGTCCGTGAAGGTCATTTCCCCAAGGGTAATGTTCTCCACGTTCTTTTTCATCGCAAAATAGGTCAGTGCAGCTCCGTTGTTTGTATCTTTGATGCCGCCCAGCTTATGACCCGTAACAGCAACGCCGTTCAGTTTTTCGTTGAAAGCGTCGCCGTTTCCGAATTTGTTGGTGCCCTCAATCTTATCTAACGAGAAATAACCGACAGAAGCGGTCAGGATATCCCTTGATGTGCCAGCTTCCATCTCAGGCAGGTTGTTTATGTTGTCCGTATAAACCGTGACCGCCGTCCCGCTCTTCGCAGTCCAGCCGCTTGGAACCGCGGAAGAAGCAACACCGTCCCAACCTGCCAGTTCCACACTGTCCAAGGTCATGCTGCTGGCCGTATAATTAATCGCACCCGTCGTTTCCTCACTCGTTGTTGTCTCGCTTGTTACAGCTGCCCCCGCTACTGTGGCCACCGTACCAGTTAAAGTAGCCCTCAGAGCCACACCGTTAGGTGCGCTGTAACTAACTTCCTGCGCAACGCTTGTCTTGCCGGCACTGTAATTGACGGCCATCCCCGCCGGTAAGCCCGTGGCGTTGGCAAATAGCGTCATGGTACTGCCGGAGGCAAGGGAAGCCTTCTGGCTTTCCTCTGCAAACGTAAAACTGAGTTTTTCCGCGCTGATGGACGTGTTATCGTTAAACCGGTCCGAAGCCGCCGCCTCATAATATGCGGACCCTGTATTCCAGGGAACGGTGCTGAACGCGATGTCTTTATACGTGTTATGGGCATCGTAGGTCAGGGTTTTCTGGTCTGCCGCCAGTGAAACAGAAAGACTGTCAAAGGTTGCATCGATGCCGGCTTTTGGCTGCGCCTGTTTAACATTCGTATCTACCGTGCTGCCCGCTGTCAGGGACTTGCCATTCACGGTCTTTGCCGAAACAGTCCCTCCAGCGCTGATCAGGGAGCCGTTTGTATTCTGCGCCGGATTGAAGTCGCTCACGTTAAGATCGGTGACATTGACATCGCCAACTGCGGACACGGCCGCCCCGCTGGCAGGAACCGCCGACAGAGCCAGCGTTCCCGCCGTAAGATTTCCACCGGCAGAGACAGTGTCCACGGCAGAAATAGCGTCCGCGCTGATGTTGGCGCTTGCGCTGATACTGCCGTCGGCGATAACATTGGCTGCGGTAATGCTCCCGGCTGCAATCGCGCCTCCGGCGGAAATGTTAGTTGCACTTACGACCTGTCCATCTGCGTTGATATTTTTACCTGCAGAAAGGTTCAGTTCTTTGTCTGTGGGATGCGTTGCGCCGGCGCCCACCGTGAGGGTCCCTCCTGCGCATACGTCGCCGTAAGCATTCGTCAGCGCATGACGGATAGTGATATCCCCGGCAGCCTGAAGAACGCCGCCGCTCATGGAAACCTCCCCGCCGTTTTCCGCGCTGATATTCGTTGCGGAAAACGTTCCTCCGCCGCTGACGGTAAGTGAACTGCCGCTGGTCTGGACCGTCACGGCGCCCCCGGCGATTAACGTACCGCCGGAATTCACCGTGATGCCGCCGCTGCTATTGATTTGAAAACCGTTTTGTGTTTCCAGCGTGCCGCCGGAGACTGTAAACGAAGAAAAGTTATTGGTTCCGCCAAGGGGGATCTGCCCGCTGCCACCGTCATAGACAACCTTACCGTGGCCCCCTACCGTGCCGGATGCTATGGCCCCGCCTGCCATGGACAGTGTGCCTCCGTCAAGAGTGACGCCGTTTGCCCTGCCGCCGCTCAGAACGAATTGCGTGCCGCCGCCTGTCACAGTGATGTTATTCGCCGTGCCGCCGGAATTTACGTTTTGCACGCCTTTAAAGGTTTTGCCTTCCACAGTAATTTCTTTGAGTGTGCCGCCCGAAGCCGAGGCGCCCGCCTCAATGGTCTGTGTGCCTGCGAGGATACCGCCCTCCGTGGCACTCTGCGTGCCGCCTGACATAATTGCAGCATTCAGGGAAACGCCTTTGTTCGTGATTGCCTGGATTCCTCCGCTGGTGACGGTTGTATCCCGCGCCATGCCGCCGGTGACGGTTTGGTTACCATACGCGGAAAAGATCGCGCCGACAACGGTGCCGCCTTCAAAGACCTCCTGATAGCCACGAGTGTTGGTGTTCACCCCGCTGAACGTGCCGCCGGAAGCCACACCGCCGCTGCTGACAATCTGCTTGCCTTTATATTTCAGGGTCGTGTCCGTCGCCGTGCCGCCACTCAGAACGGATTGCGTGCCGCCGTTGTCTATGGTCGTGCTTATGGCCATGCCGCCGTAATTGACAATTTGTGTGCCGCCGCTTTGCAGGGAGGAGACCGTGCCTGTGCCGCCACTGCCGACAATCTGCTCGCCACCGTTCATGGTGGTGACCGTGCCCGTCCCGCCGTTATTGACGATTTGTGTGCCGCCGCTCATAGTGACGACCATGCCCGTGCCGCCGCTATGGACGTTCTGCACGCCGCCGCTCATGGTGGTGACCGTGCCCGTCCCGCTGTTGTTGACGTTCATCGTGTCGTCGGCGTTCATTACATTAACTGGGGAATCAGGAGGAATGGTATAGTTCGCCGCGTGCGCCGTGCCATAAAGCACAGACTGGGCCGTGTCGGCAAATTGCACAATCTGCCCACCGGCGGCCGGCACCCGGCCTGCCACGTTTACATAGGGCAGTACCAGGGGCGCGCCCATGTTCAGCAGGTTCACTACCGATACAGCTATCGCTATTTTTTTCTGCAGTTTCTTTTCCGGCTCATGATTATATTACCCCTCTGTTCAAAACATTACGGACTGCCGCGCCGGACGGCGCTGCCGCCGGACAGGACAGGTTACACATTGATTATTCGATTTCTTCGAAGCCTTCGAACCTGAATGGAGCGTTTTTTGGTTTGCAGAGAACGTTATAGGAAACAATCTGCAGGGCAAGTTTTCTTCCGTCTTCCAGTATCTTATCTACCTTAAATACGTTTTCTGGATTGTGAAAATAATTGTCCGGATTATAAAGGGGCGGCTCGTGCCTGTACAGGCGGTAGCCATGGGAACGGAGGTACGCGAACAGCGCGTCTTTCTTATCTTCACGGTCCGCCTCGGCATAAATAACCGGCTGATACTTCCGGATTGTTTCTTCTGCCCCCTGCAGGACCTGAAGCTCCATGCCTTCCACGTCGATTTTCAGGAAATCGCAGCCCGGAAGGTCAAGGGAATCAATGGTGATGGCTTCCACCGGTTCTCCCTCAGCGGAGTGTTCAAGTTCCACTCCGCCCCAGTTGTTAATCCGGTTCACATCAAGCACGGGAACCGGGATTGTGCGCTTACTGCTCCCGATGAGGCATTTCTGCAGGCAATGGACGTTCGTGAGGCTGTTAAGCGCAACGTTTCCGGCAAGAAGCTGAAAGACGAGCCGTTGCGGCTCAAACGCCCAAACCTGTCCCTGATCGCCTGCAAGCTGCGCCAGATGGATTGTATGGGAGCCGATATTGGCGCCTGCTTCAACCACGATATGGCCCGGCTTGACGATTTGCTCGAAAATATCCGCTTCGCCCTGGCTGTATTCCCCGTAAAGTCGTAACGATTTCCCGATAAATTGATCCAGCTGGTTGTACATGATTTTGCCGTAGCGGAAATCATGGCAAAGATTAACAGGCCACATAAGGTCCCCCCAAGTATATGATACTCCAAATATATGATATATGTTTTATCATTATCCCACTATATTATATAGCAAAATCGGTCGCTTATCAATAAAAATAACACAAAGCCTGCATATTATACAAGCTGTGCCCGGGTGCTGTACTGCCGGCCGTGTCCATGCTGTCGTCAGCATTTATAACTGACCGCCAACCGGAACGCCCTCTTGCATTTTTCCGGTGTTTTCGTTAAATTAGTAAGTAGGAAACGGAGGTTTCGTTTATGCCGGAGGAAAAGAAAAAAGCATACGTGAGCTTTGACGCCGGGCCGGTGACGCTGGACAGCGGTCTGCCGGGCGTGAAGCTGGATTTTAATTATGGGGCAAGGGTACTGTTGCCCGACGACGGGGAGTACCGGGTCCGTTTCACGGACCTGGACACCAGCTCCATCCTGTACGATGCGGCGGGGCGCAACGTCCTTGTTACCAGTACAAAAAAATATTACATCAATTTCCGGGTGGAAATCTGGAAGGATGGCGTTCCTGCGCTGGTCCACGACCTGGATCTGGCGGGCCGCAACGTGCATATCCGTTACCCCGTGGGGACGCTGGGGGACATCCTGGCCTGGTTCCCCTACGCGGAGGAGTTCCGCAAAAAGCACCGGTGCAATGTTTATTGCTCCATGAGTCCGGAGATTGCCGGCCTTTTTGCTCCCGCTTACCCCCGGATCCGGTTCATCGAACCTGGCACGACACCGCCGGACTGCTATGCCACCTATTATATGGGCATCTTCTTTCCGGCGGACGACCGTTTCCACCAGCCGGTGGATTTCCGCGTGACCGGGCTGCAGCTCAACATACCTTATATTCTGGGGCTGGACGTGGTGGAACGGCGGCCTGTGCTGACGCCGTCAAAAAAACGGCCAGTAAAAGAGCCGTATGTCTGCATTGCAACCCAGGCTACCAGCCAGGCCAAATACTGGAACAACCCCCGGGGCTGGATCGAGACGGTGGATTATCTGAAGGCATTGGGCTACCGGGTGCTGTGTATTGATAAGGAGAAATGCCACGGCTACGGGCGGCACTGGCACACTATCCCCTACGGGGCTGAGGATTTCACGGGAGCCCGGCCCCTGCAGGAGCGGGTGGATTATCTGGGCCATGCGGATTTCTTCATCGGTTTGTCCAGCGGGCTGTCCTGGCTGGCCTGGGGCGCGGGCACGCCGGTGATCATGATTTCCGGATTTACCCTGCCATATAATGAGTTTTTTACCCCCTACCGGGTCATCAATTTTCACGTGTGCAACGGCTGCTGGACGGACAGCAGCGAGGAATTCGTCCACGCGGACTTCGGCTGGTGCCCCCGCCACGCGGGAACGGACCGGGAGTTCGAGTGCACCCGCTTCATCAGCTCGGGGCAGGTCTGCCAGACCGTACAGCGGCTGATGGCGGACTACGGCCTGCATCCGGAGCAGGGAAAGGTAAGAAGGAGAAAAGAAAATGGAAAATAACGCCGTGGGAAAAGAACCTTATATGGTGTTCGACCCGCCTGCCGCGCCCACCCAGGAAACGGATGTGCCGGGGCTGCGGTTTGATTTTAATAACGGCCTCAGGGTGTCAGTGCCGGAGGGAGATTACCGGGTGCGGTTCATTGACCGTGACAGTCATCTGACGGTGTACGACGCAAAGGCTTCCAACGTGATGGCTACCAGCACAAAGCGGTATTTTGTGAATTTCCGTCTGGAGGTCTATACGACCCGGCCGGAGGAAACCCTCCTGTTTGCCCACGACTACGACGCCAAAGGCAAGAAGGTGCTGCTGAAATTTGCCGGGGCGGCCCTGGGGGACATGCTGGCCTGGTTCCCCTGCGCGGAGGCTTTCCGGGAAAAGCACGGCTGCGAGCTTTATGTGCTGACGGATAAGCGCTATTGCGAAATTTTGCAGGCGGGGTATCCGGACATTCACTTTCTGACCCCGGAGGACCCGCGACCATCCGATTTATATGCAACCTATTACGTGGGGCTGTTCGCCCCCTGGGACGACCGGAACCTGCAGCCGGTGGACTGGCGGGTGATGGGCCTGCAGGCCCACGGGGCGTATCTGCTGGGCCTGGAACCGGCGGAACGGCGACCGCGGCTTCTGCCCTCGGCGGAGGCTGTGGAGATCCGTCCCAAAGAGCCGTATGTGTGTATCGCCACCCAGGCCACGGCCCAGTGCAAATACTGGAACAACGCCCGGGGCTGGATGGATACGGTTGCCTATTTGAAGGAACTTGGCTACCGGGTCCTCTGTGTGGACCGGGAGCGGGTGACGGTAAACGGAGTTTTCGGCAACGCCATCCCCTACGGGGCGGAGGATTTCACCGGGGACCGTTCCCTGCAGGAGCGGGTAGATCTGATTTCCGGGGCGGCATTCTTTGTGGGTCTGGCCAGCGGCCTTTCCTGGCTGGCCTGGGGCGCAGGCGTCCCCGTGGTGATGATCGTGGGTTTCACCGCGCCGGGAACGGAGTTCCACACGCCCTACCGGGTGCAGCAGTTCCACACCTGTCACAGCTGTGCCAACGACCAGCGTTACGAGCATAAATACGACGACTTCGCCGCCTGCCCATGCCATCGCGGCACCGATCAGGAGTTTGAATGCACCCGCTGCATTACACCGGAGTATGTGCGGGACATGATCGACAGGGTGAGGGCAGGTCTTAAAATATTTCAGGTTCGTTGACAAGTTCCGATTATAAAGGATATAATAAAGCACAGAAAGGTCATGTGACTGACGGAAGTGGATTCACCACATGGAGCATGACTGTGAATGCCGACCGTCTGGGCGAAAGCACAGGACTGGCCGGCGTTTGTTTTTATAGCAGTGAAGCCTTTGTCCGGACCGTCCTGCCGAATCAGTCTTTTGTAAAAATTGGAATCAGGTTTTAAACGCAAAATATTAAGGAGGAACCGTACATGAACGAACTGGCATTAAAGTATGGCTGCAACCCGAACCAAAAGATTGCGAAAGTGTATATGAAGGACGGAAAGGACCTGCCTTTTACCGTGCTGAACGGCCGGCCCGGCTTTATCAACCTGCTGGATGCCTTTAACAGCTGGCAGCTGGTAAAAGAATTAAAAGAAGCTACTGGTTTGCCGGCAGCTGCGTCCTTCAAACACGTAAGTCCGGCAGGCGCGGCGGTTGCCACGGAACTGAGCGATACGCTGAAGAAAATTTACTTTGTAGACGACCTTGAACTGACACCCATTGCTTCCGCCTATGCTGCAGCCCGGGGCGCGGACCGCATGTCTTCCTACGGCGATTTTGCCGCCCTGTCCGACATCTGCGACAAAGAGACGGCCCTGTTGCTGAAACGGGAAGTTTCCGACGGGGTCATTGCGCCGGGTTACACGGAAGAGGCACTGGAAATTTTGAAGAGCAAGCGGAAAGGCACATACCTTGTTATGCAGATTGATCCGGATTATGTACCGGAAGAACAGGAGACTAAGCAGGTCTTTGGCGTATGCTTCGAACAGACCCGCAACAATGCGAAAATTTCCACAGAACTGCTGGCAGAGCGTCCTACGAAAAATAAGGAGATTCCCGACGCTGCGGCCCGTGATCTGCTGGTGGCCCTGATTACCCTGAAATACACCCAGTCCAATTCAGTTTGCTATGTGAAGGACGGCATGACCATCGGCGTAGGGGCCGGACAGCAGTCCCGCATCCACTGCACCCGCCTGGCCGGCAACAAGGCTGACATCTGGTGGCAGCGGCAGAACCCGAAAGTAATGGCTCTGCCCTTTAAGGAGGACATCCGCCGTCCGGACCGGGACAACACCATTGACGTTTATATTTCCGACGACTATGAAGACGTGCTGGCAGAAGGAACCTGGCAGTTGTTCTTTACGGAAAAGCCGGAACCTCTGACCAAAGAAGAAAAGAAAGCCTGGGCGGCAAAGCTTACCGGCGTGGCCTTAGGAAGCGATGCCTTCTTCCCCTTCGGCGACAACATTGAACGGGCTCACCGCAGCGGCGTACAGTACGTGGCGGAAGCCGGCGGCTCCATCCGCGACGACCATGTGATCGAAACAGCGGATAAATACAACATGGCTGTTTCCTTTACACACCTGCGGTTGTTCCATCATTGATTGTTCACTGGGATTGCTGGTACAGGTTTGGCTTTTCGCAGTGTTTTTACGAAAGTTACCGCTGATTCATCCGGTAAGTTCATAAACTCCTTGAATCAGTGTTTCCAACAGGACTGAAGAGGAATGAACCATTCATTTTTCAGGCAGGACACAGTAACCCTTGCCCAAAAACTGCTGGGACATCTTCTGGTGCATCGCACACCTGAAGGTGTTACGGCCGGAATGATTGTGGAAACGGAAGCCTATGTAGGCGCTATCGATAAAGCCTGTCATGCTTACAAAAACCGCAGTGAACGGACGGAGATCATGTATCACGACGGCGGTTATGCTTACGTGTACCTGATTTACGGCATACATTGCTGCTTTAACGTTGTGACCGGACCGCCAGGGGAGGGCAATGCAGTGCTGATCCGGGCGCTGGAGCCGGTGTTCGGTATAAATCTGATGGAGCGGCGCAGGAAAACGGAATCTTTGTACAACCTGTGCAGCGGGCCGGGAAAAATCTGCCAGGCCCTGGGGATTATGCGCAAAGAGTATGGACTGGACTTGTGCGACGCAAACAGCCCGCTGTATCTCCGATCCTTCCGCAGTGTTCCGAAATCAAAAATCGCATCGTCTCCACGCATCAACGTAGCCTACGCGGAAGAAGCGAAAGACTGGCCCTGGCGGTTTTTCATAAAAGGAAACCCGTTTGTGTCGGTCTGAATGGCTGCTAAAATGGTATTCGATAATTAAAAAGCTGCAAGGATACGATATTGCAAAACTGTCAGAAGGTTTTGCGGTTATCGTTCCTTGCAGCTTTACTATTCAAGCAAAAGTGTCCTGCCATTTTTCAGTACAACACCTTGGGCGAGGGCGTCCTTGTATTCCGTATTGCCTATGTAGCCGTAACGTAGCATTTCTTTCAGCACAAGCCGTACCCGTTTGGCGCAGCCGGAAGGGTTTTCGTAAGGGTTCAGGGCGCTGGGGGCGTAAGGCATGGCGGCCAGCATGGCGCTTTCCGGAATGGTAAGCAGCGCCGGATCTTTGCCAAAATATTTTCTGGCGGCGTCCCGAAGCCCGTAAGCCCCGGCACCGAAATAGGTGGAGTTAAAATACATTTCCAGCACTTCATCCTTGGAATATTTACGTTCTACCCAGGTGGCCAGAACCGCTTCCTCAGCCTTGCGGGCAAAGGTCTGCTCGCTGCTTAAAAAAACGTTTTTCACCATCTGCTGGGTCAGGGTGCTGCCTCCCTGTTGCACTTCCCCGGCTTTCAGGTTGGCGAAGGCCGCCCGGGCAATGCCGGTGATGTCCAGGGCGCCGTGCTTGTAAAAATCGTGGTCTTCAATGGCCAGCAGCGCTTTCCGTGTGTGATCGGGAATTTTCTGCAGGGGAAGCCAGCCTGGATCGGACCGCATCGTGTTAACGGTCTCTTCCACATGCCATACGGTGGACACCCGAACAAGGGCGGAATCTGCTCCCTGCTGAACTTGTTTCCCCAGTACCCGGGCGCCTTTTGCGGCAGAATCGGCCAGCTTTCCGGTTTGTTCCGGAATCGCAGTATCGCCCAGTGCATTGCCTGCTTTATCCTTAACGGACTTGGCCTGTTCCCCGGTCATATCGATAATATTATTGATCTTCGGATTTTTTGTAAAATCTTCTGCTGCCTTACTGATAGGCTTGGCTATTTCCGGCTGGGAACTTAACATGTTCCAGCCAGCAAACAGAAGAATAAAGAGAAGGGTCAGCCCCAAAATCTGGGGGACGCGGCTCTTTTTGGTTTTCTTTTTTCTCATGACAACTCCTGATTAAATTATGAAGACATTTGCGGGCATCTGGCCAAGACAATAGTCTTCATTCATTGTTAAGCAGTGCTTTTTCTGTTCCGCTCCAAGGCTTTATGTATGGTTCATTTATGCAAAAAAGATTACGCTTTCATTTTAGCAAGAGATTATCTTTTTGGCAAAGGGATTTCCCAGGATGCGGGAAAGGTGTGAAGAAAATAAAGTTATAGATATTCGATGATTTTGTATTATTTGTTACAGAATTCGTGCTATAAAAATACGAGAGATTATGATAAAATAAATTATTACAGCTTGTGATTCTTTTTATAATTCATGTGGTTAAATTATTTATGCAACGAAAATTACAAATAATGAGAGGGGTTATTAAAGTGTTGAAACACAAGGATCTGTTAAGTATTCATGATTTATCTTCAGAAGAAGTGTTGAAGATTCTGGATGTTGCCAAAAAGCTGAAAAAAATGCAGAAGGCAGGAGTTCCCCATGAGTTCTGCAAAGGGCAGACCCTGGCCATGATGTTTTCCAAAGCGTCCACCCGTACCCGTGTTTCCTTTGAAACCGGCTTCCATCAGCTGGGCGGGCACGCCATTTATCTGAATGACCGCGATTCCCAGATCGGCCGGGGCGAACCTATTCGGGATACGGCCCGGGTGTTGTCCCGTATGGTGGACGGTATCATGATCCGTACGTTTTCCCACGATTCGGTGATCGAACTGGCAAAATACGCTACCATCCCTGTAATCAACGGGCTGACGGATTTGCTGCATCCCTGCCAGGCGCTGACGGACCTGCTGACGATTGAAGAACATCAGCAGACATTAAAAGGACGCAAGCTGGTATATGTAGGCGACGGCAATAACATGGCCCATTCCCTGATGTATGCCTGTGCCAAAGTGGGAATGAACATGGTCTGTGCCAGCCCGAAAGGCTATCAGCCGGATCCGGCGGTGACAAAGCAGGCACAGGAAGATGCGGCGCTGACCGGCTGTACGGTTTCCGTTGAAGAAGATATCTTCAAAGCAGTAAAGGGCGCCGATGTGCTTTACACGGATGTCTGGACATCCATGGGACAGGAAGCGGAACGGGAGATCCGCCTGCAGGCTCTGCACGATTACCAGATCAACAGCGAGCTGCTGAAAGCCGCCAATGACGGGGCTATTGTTTTGCATTGCCTGCCGGCCCACCGGGGGGAAGAAATTACGGAAGAAGTTCTGGAAGGACCTCAGTCCGTGGTATGGGATGAAGCGGAGAACAGGCTGCATACCCAAAAAGCTATTATGGTGCTGCTGATGAGCAATGCGGATTTATAAGCCGACATAGATTATTGAATGTAGGCGCGTTGTTCCCATTGGCGATAATTCCTGGAACGCGGGGATAATGAATTGCAAATCCCGGAATTTGGCGGACCATCGGGAATTGTATACAGAATACTTTATATTTATTCAAAAAAGTTGAAAAAAATTGCAAAAAAGACTTGCAATATTTTTATTACGTGCTACAATAAGCGTGTTAATAAACATCGGCTTGTTAAAAAGTATAACGATGCCGGAAAGGTCAGTGAAAAAATTACACTTTCATTTTGAGGGTTTGACTGACTGCAAATTTTAATTAAGGAGGCCAATCAAATGGCAAAAGTAAACAAAGAAGCAATCAAAAAAGTTGTGCTGGCATACAGCGGTGGTCTGGATACCTCCGTTATCATCCCCTGGTTAAAAGATAATTATAATAACTGTGAAGTAGTAGCTGTCTGTGCCGACCTGGGCCAGGGCGATGAGTTGGATCCGGTTCATGACAAGGCTATCAAATCCGGCGCCAGCAAGTGCTACATCCTGGACCTGAAAGAAGATTTTATTGCCAATTATGTATGGCCCTGTGTAAAAGCCGGCGCTGTATATGAAAAGAAATACCTGCTGGGCACTTCCTTTGCCCGTCCTCTTATTGCAAAACATCTGGTAGAAATTGCCCAGAAGGAAGGGGCGGACGCTATCGCCCATGGGGCAACCGGCAAAGGTAATGACCAGGTTCGGTTTGAACTGAGCGTTAAGGCTCTGGATCCGGATATTGCCATCATTGCTCCCTGGCGTGAATGGGAACTGCGGTCCCGTGACCAGGAAATCGATTACGCTGCAGCCCATAACATTCCTATTCCTGTATCCCACAGCGACGACTATTCTATGGATCGCAACATGTGGCACCTGTCCCATGAAGGCTCCGATCTGGAAGATCCCTGGAATGCGCCCCAGGCAAAAATGTTCCGGGTAACCTGCACTCCGGAAACTGCGCCGGATAAACCGGAAATGTTGGAACTGGAATATGTGGAAGGTGTTCCCGTAGCTGTTAACGGCGAAAAGATGAGCCCGGCTAAAATCGTGGAGACCCTGAATGAAATCGGCATCCGCAACGGCGTAGGCATCAGCGATATCGTGGAAAACCGCCTGGTAGGCATGAAGAGCCGCGGCGTATATGAAACTCCGGCCGGTTCCATCATCTACTATGCCCATAACGAACTGGAAAACCTGTGCCTTGACAGGGATACCTATCATTTCAAAGAAGGCCTGGCTATCAGGTACGCGGAACTGGTTTATGACGGAAAATGGTTCTGCGCCCTGCGGGAAGCAATGGATGCATTTGTAAACGAAACACAGAAAACCGTTACCGGTACTGTACGTCTGAAACTGTATAAAGGCAACATCATCAGCGCCGGCGCCAAATCCCCGTACTCCCTGTACAGCCAGGAATACGTGACATTCGGTGAAGATGAAGTATATGATCAGAGCGACGCAACCGGATTCATCAACCTGTTCGGCCTGCCGTTAGCCGTACGGGCCATGATGAAGAAAGGTACTTTAAAATAATGGCCAAATTGTGGGGCGGTCGTTTCAGTAAGAATACGAACGAATTAGTGGACGCATTTAATGCGTCCATTAATTATGATAAGCGTTTGTATCGCGAAGATATCCGGGGCAGTATTGCCCATGCCAACATGCTGGTAAAGTGCGGCGTCATTCCGGAGGCAGACGGAAAGAAGATCGTGGCGGGGCTCCAGGATATCCTGAAAGATATTGAGGCCGGTAATTTTGAATTCAGCGTAGCCCTGGAAGACATCCATATGAATGTGGAAGCCCGCCTGACAGAACGGATCGGGGACGCAGGGGCAAGGCTGCACACGGCCCGGAGCCGCAACGACCAGGTGGCTTTGGACATGCATATGTACATGAAACGGCAGTTGGTAGAGATTGGGGCACTGTTGCTGGATTTTGAGCGGGAACTGCTGACAGTGGCAAAAAAACACGACAAGACCCTGATGCCCGGTTATACCCACCTGCAGCGGGCGCAACCCATCACCTTCGCCCACCATCTGCTGGCTTATTTCAACATGTTGCAGCGTGATTTCCGCCGTCTGCTGGGCGTATGGGAAGACGCGGACATGATGCCCCTGGGGGCCGGCGCCATTGCGGGAACCACTTTTCCCATCGACCGTTTTTATGTGGCGGAGCAGCTGAATTTTGCAACGGTTTACCCTAACAGCATGGATGCGGTCAGCGACCGGGATTACATTTTGAATTTCCTGTCCTTTGCTTCTGTGCTGATGATGCATATGAGCCGTCTTTCGGAAGAACTGTGCCTGTGGAGCAGTACGGAGTTTGGCTTTGTAGAACTGGATGACGCATTCGCAACCGGTTCTTCCATGATGCCCCAGAAAAAAAATCCGGATATTTCCGAACTGGTACGGGGAAAAACGGGCCGGGTATATGGCGAGTTGATGGCCATGCTGACCACACTGAAAGGCTTGCCTCTGACTTACAATAAAGATCTGCAGGAAGACAAGGAAGGCCTCTTCGACGCCATGGATACGGTGAAATTTACTCTGCAGGTTTATAAAGACATGATTGCTACCATGACGGTGAAAACGGATCGGATGCGCTGGGCGGTGTCCCATGACTTTTCCAATGCTACTGATCTGGCGGATTACCTTGTCCGCAGGGGAATGCCCTTCCGGAAAGCCCATGCGGTTGTGGGGCAGTGCGTTGCCTATGCGATTAAGGAAAATAAGTTCCTGCTGGATATGACCCTGGAGGAATACAAACAGTTCAGCGAATTATTCGAGCCGGACCTGATGCAGGCTCTGGATCCGGAACACTGCGTCAATGCCCGGGTATCCTATGGCGGTCCCAGTTATGTGGAAAACGACAGGCAGCTGGAGCAGGGAGAACGGATTCTGGAAAAGCAGGAAGAAAAACTGAAAGAACTGCTGGAGAAAATCTGATTAAAAACTGCCTTTGCGAATATTTTATGAAGGAATGTTAGAAAAATAATATTCGCAAAAAATATTTTTAAAAAATAAAAAGAACCCTGTTTGCGAATTTTTTGTTGAAATTTTCTCAAAAAATTACGGGCAGGGGTTTCTTTTTTATAGCGCATTCAAAAAGATTTTGTTATAATAAAATGTAAATAATGTAAAAAATTACGGGTGTGATACATTTCCGTAGTTATTTCAGAAAGACAGGGTGAAGCCATTGCTGGAACAGTTTCAGACATTAGGAAAAACCATCGGGATCCTGGATGTAATAGATACCGGTCTGGTTGCATTTTTCCTTTACCGTATTTATATAATGCTGAAAAATACCCGGGCCGCAGCGCTTGCTAAGGGCCTGGCGGTATTAGCTGCGCTTGTATTGGTGAGCAAATGGCTGAATCTGCATGTAATCAACTGGATTTTGGAAAAATCCATGACTATGTTGATGGTAGCCTTGCCGGTAGTATTCCAGCCCGAACTGCGACGGGCGCTGGAACAGATCGGACGTGGACGCCTGTTCCGCAAGCGGGTTGAGCTGGATGAAGCGGAACTGATCGATATGATAGAAGCCGTTGCCAATGCCGCTATGATCATGAGTCAGCGGAAAATCGGCGCCCTGATCGTTTTTGAGAGGGCTGTCGGTCTGGAAGAACGGATTGAAACGGGTGTAAAGATTGACGGATTGGTTACAGACAGTCTGCTGTTGAACATTTTTGAAAAAGATACGCCTCTGCATGATGGTGCCGTAATCATCCGGGGCAATCGCATTATTGCGGCTTCCTGTCTGCTTCCCCTGACGGAAGCAAGGGAACTGAGCCAGGAGCTGGGCACCCGGCACAGGGCAGCTATCGGAATCTCTGAGCAGTCGGATGCTCTGGTGGTAGTTGTCAGTGAAGAGACCGGAACCATCTCAGTTACCAGAAACGGGGAGATATACCGTTATCTGCGGCGGGAAGATGTGGTGGACATGCTGCAATCTGCCATTATGCAACATCATAATGTCACTTTTAAACAGATGATCCGGGAAAAAATAGATGAATTCCGAAACAGGGGAAGAGAAGATAAAGATGATAAACTTCCAGTAAAACGGGAGGGACGTCATGATTAATAAGAATACAGCTAATCGTGATAAATGGTTCGCCCGGTTTATGTGCATTTTGATCGCCTGTTGCCTGTGGCTGTATGTGATGAGCGAACAGAATCCGATTATGGAAAAAGAATTTGCAGTGCCTTTGGCCCAGCGTAACCTGGGTGAAGGCATGATTGCATTCAATGTGCCGGAAAAAGTCAGCGTTCGGGTACGGGGAACCCGCACTGCACTGGCTGATATGCCGGTCAGCGATATTTTTGCCTTTGTCAATCTGAGCAAACTTTCGGTGGGGACCCATACGATCCTGATCAATGCGCGCTTTGCAAGAGGGGATGTGGTCCAGGTCAGCCCGCCTTCTGTCAATTTGTTCATTGACATGAAGAAGGATAAAATCGTGCCGGTGACGGCAGAGATCGTAGGCTCGCCTAACAAGGATTTTGTAGTGGAAGAGCATATGCTGACTCCTTCTGAAGTCAAAGTGTCGGGAGCCGCTACCCGTATAGAAGCAATGGAAAAAGTCTTTGTCCCGGTTGATGTCAGCGGGCGCAGCGAGGAGTTTACCGTAACCCAGAAGCCCCTTGTCATGGGAAAAGACGGAATGGATATGCAGGATGTGACTGTTGATCCGGCGGAAGTGATCGTACGGACAAAACTGAAAAGAAAAGTCCAGACCGCAACAGTGCCGGTAAAGGTTTCGTATAAAGGTTCCCTGCCGTCAGGATTAAAAATTACCAGCGCTACCGTGAATCCCTTCCGGATAAATGTTTTTGGCGCTCCGTCTGCAGTCGAAGGACTGAAAGAACTGGAACTGGAACCGGTAAATCTTGAAACGGTTACCAAAGATACAACCGTTCCGGTAAAGATCATACTGCCTTCCGGCGTGAACACGGCGAGAAAAACTGTAGATATTGATATAACAGTAGAAACGAACAGTGAAGAAAATTAACAGGAAAAAATATGACAGTACTAAAGCTGCGGGTCAACGATATCCGGATGAGCCTGCGGAAAGAACAAACATTAAAGGAATGTGTAGCGGACAAACTGGGAATTAAAAAAAGCGCCTTCCGGAAGGTGCAGGTGGTGCATCGTGCCGTAGATGCAAGAAGAAAGAACAATATCTGTCTGCTGTATCATGTGATAGCTGAGATAGATGTACCCCAGTCGCTGGGACAAAAAATCGTAAAACGTCCGGGGATATGTTTGTTTGTACCGGTTCAGGCAGAGTCCCCTCATATGGGGGATATCCCTATGACCGAACGCCCCGTTGTGATCGGCGCAGGTCCGGCAGGACTGGTTGCCGCTTTGGAACTGGCAAAGTACGGTTACCGTCCTCTTGTGCTGGAGCGGGGCCGGGCTCTTCATAAACGTGTAGAAGATGTAACCCGTTTTTGGGAAACGGGGGATTTTGATCCGGCTTCCAATGTGCAGTTTGGCATGGGCGGGGCCGGAACATTTTCCGATGGAAAGCTGACTACCCGTGTCAATGACCCGGTGATGGGGGAAATCCTACAGGCTTTTGTGAAAGCCGGGGCTCCGGGAGAAATCCTGACGGAACATAAGCCCCATGTGGGAACGGATAAGCTCCGGGATATGGTACAGGGGCTGGCAGCGGAAATTGAAAGTTACGGCGGGGATATTTGCTGTGAGACCCAGGTAACGGACTTCGTTGTTAAAGAGGGGCGGATCGCCGGGCTTGTTTTAAATAACGGAACGGTTCTGTCAACGGAAACGGTCGTTTTGGCCTGCGGCCACAGTGCCCGGGACACCTACCAGGTGTTAGCGGCGAAAGGGATTGGCATGGAGGCAAAAGCCTTTGCCATCGGCCTTCGGGTGGAGCATCCCCAGTCCCTGATCGATAAGGCCCAGTATGGGGATTTTGCCGGGCATCCGCGGCTGGGTGTTGCGGATTATGCCCTGGTGTATCATACGGAAGACCGGAAACGGGCTGCTTATTCCTTCTGCATGTGTCCGGGAGGGCAGGTAGTGGCAGCGGCTTCCGAAGCCGGCGGTGTGGTGGTCAACGGTATGAGCCTGTACAACCGCGACAGCGGTATTGCCAACAGCGCCCTGGTTGTGAATGTGACGCCGGAGGACTTTGGTACAGAGCCTCTTGCAGGGGTTGCATTCCAGAGAAAATATGAAAAGCTTGCCTTCGCTGCAGGAGGCAAGAACTATAAAGCACCGGCCCAAAGCGTCAGAACATTCCTGGAAAAGGCCCGTCCCGATATTAAAGACGCACAGAAATATTTGCGGGAATCGGCAGGTCAGGGGAGCGGAAGGGACGGAGTAAAGCAGAATTGCAGCGTATGGGCGGGAGTTTTTCCCAGTTACCGTCCGGGCGTGACGGAATATGCGCTGGATTCGATTCTTCCTTCTTATGTTTCTGATACGCTGAAACAGGGGCTTCGGTATTTTGGTCAAAGGATTCAGGGATTTGACGGGCCAACCGGTATATTGACCGGCGTGGAGACGCGCACTTCCGCTCCTCTTCGCATCATCCGGGGTGCCGATTACCAGAGCGTGACCCATGAGGGATTATATCCCTGCGGGGAAGGCTGCGGCTATGCCGGCGGCATTATGAGCGCGGCCCTGGACGGCTACCATGTGGCCCGGGCCATTATGAAAAAATATAAGCCTTTCTGATAAAAAAGCTCCCTTTCGGGTACAAGCATTCATTGTTTTGCTTGTCAGCCCGGAGGGGAGCATATCATATCAGAAAGGCTTTTTATTTTCAAATTCCTGTATCAGGCACTGGTATACGGCCAGGGCAGAATAACAGTCAGCCAGGGCGCGGTGCTCACAGTTTGTCTGGAGATTGTAGTATTTCATCAGCGCGTCCAGCCCATATTTTCCTTCGGTTTCCGTAGGAAGCAGACGTTTTGCAATCCGTTCCGTATCCAGGAACCGGGGCAGGAAAAGCTGTTTACGCTGAAACCGCCGACAGGCCATGTTGATATTCATGATGTCGTTGTATCCGATATCGTGTCCTAACACGGTACATCCGTCAACAAATTCAAAGAAGCTGTCCAGCACATCCGATAAGGGTGGCTTGTCCTTCAGCATTTCTTCCGTAATGCCTGTCATGGCCACGACCCGCTTGTTCAGTTTAGTGATTGGTTTCACCAGCTGCTGGTAGGTATCAAGGACCTCGCCATGAGCAGATATTTTAATGGCCGCGATTTCCGTAATATCTTCTTCCAGGAAACCGGCGCCCTCCAGATCAAATACAACCAGGTCGCAACGGTGGGGAATAAGGATCTCATTTTTGTTTACCTGGAGCTGGATCTGTCTGCGCCAGTTTTTCCGTTTGATTTTTGCCAGGGCGATTCGTTTCTGCCGGGGGGTAATGACTTTTGCAGAAACATTTTTTTCTATATTGTTTTTTATTGCAGATGGCGCTTTTTCTTTAACGTCAGTCATTTACTTTTGCATCAATATCTTTCTGCATGCGGGCAATGAAGTCTTCCAGGCTCATGGCGCCCAGGTCCCCGCCGTGGCGCTGGCGTACGGCAACAGTACGGGATTCCACTTCCTTCTCGCCAACGATCAGCATGAAAGGTACCTTCTGTACCTGTGCTTCGCGAATCTTTTTGCCGATCTTTTCGCTGCGGTCATCCAGCTGGGTACGATATCCCAGTTCAAACAGCTTATCGTTAACTTCTTTTGCGTAGTCCAGCTGCTTGTCGGTAATGGGCATTACCCGAACCTGGTTGGGAGCCATCCATACGGGGAAGGAACCTGCGTAATGCTCGATGAGGATACCGATGAAGCGTTCGATGGAACCGTAAACCACACGATGGATCATGACCGGGCGATGCTTCAGGCCGTCTTCCCCGGTGTATTCGCAGTTAAATTTTTCCGGCAGCTGCATATCCAGCTGGATGGTGCCGCACTGCCAGGTACGTCCGATGGAGTCCTGCAGATGGAAGTCAATCTTCGGGCCATAGAACGCACCGTCACCTTCGTTGATGATGTAATCCAGATGGTTGGCTTCCAGGGCCTTACGCAGGCCTTCGGTAGCCAGTTCCCAGGAAGCGTCGTCACCCATGGAGTTTTCCGGACGGGTCGACAGTTCCGCATGGTATTTCAGGCCGAAAGTGGAGTATACTTCGTTAAACAGTTTGATTACGTTGGTGATTTCCGGCTGGATCTGCTCCGGAGTCATAAAAATGTGGGCGTCGTCCTGTGTGAAGCAGCGTACGCGGAACAGGCCGTGGAGGGCGCCGGACAGTTCGTGACGGTGAACCAGTCCCAGTTCCGCATAACGGAGAGGTAACTCTTTATAGGAATGGGGATGTGAGTTGTATACCAGCATGCCGCCGGGGCAGTTCATGGGTTTGATGGCGTAATCCATGTCATCGATTTTTGTGAAGTACATGTTTTCCCGGTAATGATCCCAGTGACCGGAACGGATCCAGAGGTCCCGGTTCATGATCATGGGAGTCATAACCTGTTCGTAATGGTACTTGCGATGGACCTGGTGCCAGTATTCCAGAATGGCATTGCGGATGCGCATGCCGTTGGGATGGAAGAAGGGGAAGCCGGGGCCTTCGTCGTGCATGCTGAAGATATCCAGTTCCTTGCCTAATTTGCGATGGTCGCGCTTTTCGGCTTCTTCCAGCATGTGCAGGTAATCGTCCAGTTCTTCCTTGCTGGGGAAAGCGGTGCCGTAAATACGCTGCAGCATTTTATTTTTTTCATTGCCACGCCAGTAAGCGCCGGCGATGCTCATTAACTTGAATGCCTTGACGCGTCCGGTGGACGGGCAATGGGGCCCGGCGCACAGGTCGGTGAAATCTCCCTGGGTGTACAGGCTGATGACTGCGTCTTCCGGCAGGTCGTTGATCAGTTCTACTTTATAAATTTCGTTTTCTGCGGCAAAGCGGGCAAGTGCATCCTTACGGGGCACTTCGCTGCGAACCAGGGGAATGTTCTGTTTGACGATTTTCGCCATTTCCTTCTCAATTTCACGCAGGTCTTCCGGAGTAAAAACATGCTCGCTGTCCATGTCGTAATAGAAGCCGTTGTCAATGGCAGGGCCGATGGCAAATTTAACATCCGGGAACAGATGCTGGATGGCCTGTGCCATAACGTGGGACGCAGTATGGCGGATGGCATGGAGCCCTTCTTTGGAATCCGGAGTGATAAATTCTACCGTTGCGTCTTTTTCAATAGTATCGCTGAGGTCTTTGTTTACGCCGTCAACGACAGCCAGCAAAGCCTGCTTTCCTAATTTTTGGTTTAAACTTTTGGCGATCTCCAGATAGCTGGAGCCGGCGGCAAATTCTTTTACAGAGCCGTCTTTCAGTGTTACTTTTACGTCTGCCATTTCCTTTTTCCTCCTAAAAAATAAAACGAAATTTTCGTTGTAAACGCGGGATTTCAAACAAAACCGGAAAGATTTTTTTGTGTCGCGCTTAGAACATAATTTTAAAAGCTGCAACATGTTCCGGAAAATAAAAAATCCCCGTTCCCAACTTGATTAGGGACGAGGTTAATCGCGGTTCCACCCTGATTGATTGCGCATAAAAAAACGCAACCCGCTCAACGAACCTTTAACGCAGTTTACGCGGCGCCTGCTACTAAGAAAAACTTTTCACAGGGCAGTTTGAAGGTGGTTCCGTTTTACGCTTTCTCTGCCGCTCTCAGCAATCGCGGCATTTTCTGTGGAGCAGTGGGCAAAACATTGTCCTTCGCATTACTTTTACAATTTTGTTCATGCGTCAATTATAGCACTTAAATTTTTCGTGTCAAGCATCGTAAAGTAAAATTGGAATTTATTCCACTTTTATTTTCAACGCGCTTAGGTTATAATATTATAATACCAAATTATCATGGTGAATTATGCTTTCGATTATTTAAATGTGGAGATAAAACATTTTATGAAGACATGGAGCTTTTGTTTTAAACTGATAGCAGCTTTGCATTTTATATTGCTGACTGTTTTGGGAGTTGCCTTTTCTGAAACGCAAGTAGAGGCCAGGGAAAAAGAAAAAGGCGCGTTTATCTTCATTCCGCTGGACGACCGTCCGGTCTGCTATTCCTATCCGGTCAAGGTCATGGAAGCGGCAGGATACAAAATCTTAACGCCACCGGAAAAATTTCTGGCTACCCGCACGACCCCTGCAGATACGGAAAAACTTTGGAAGTGGCTGGAAAGCC
>Ga0256404_1004322_pt1 | contig 27086 bp, 30 predicted proteins | sample RumenRJG_01DNA_FD_185990 | JGI IMG/M metagenome (GOLD analysis project Ga0256404, IMG submission 185990) | Bovine rumen microbial communities from Lethbridge, Alberta, Canada - RJG_01 | ecosystem: Host-associated > Mammals > Digestive system > Stomach > Rumen | place: Canada: Alberta | collected...
ATAAATCCTTATAATATATAAATAAGGATAATATATATTTACCCTATTTCTGTATTTACAGATTATACTTATTATACATATAATACTACTTATGCTCAAGTAATATTGAGAAAATGCAATAAATCAATAGCTTCATATATATATCAAGTTATTGATATAGACTATTTTCTTCAATTTTTACTATTTTTTATTAAATTTTATAAAATTTATCGTCGAAATTGACGTTTTATCTTAAATTTAATAAATCTTACAAATTTCAATACTGCAAAGAACAGTATTCCCACAAAGATTACAAATGCTACAATAATTATCAATGTGTAAAGTTTAATAAAATTGGATTGCTCATTAGAAAAGCTAACTGATCCAATCTTTTTGTAATCAGGACCAATAGGTATGTCTTTTCCTTTAATTAATGTTTTATTGAGATAAACATCATCAATACAATCTGTATAATTGATTCCTAATTTAGATCCATCTTCATTTGAAACATAAATGTCAGTAGTGTTGTTGGTTACGTTGCTATGGAAGTCATAAGTGATGATTTCCCTTCTATCAACACCATATTTATCAGATTGTGACAATTCAGTCATTGCTTTTATTTTATCTGGTGTATCAAGTGAAACGTTCCCTGCTCTTGAATAAGAATAATTATTTGGAATGGAAATATACTGTCCAGGTTTCAATTTTCCAGTTTTAAGCTTGTCCACATTAGCGAAGCCATAATTTCCATTCGGAGCTTTAATAAGAACATGTCCACGGCCGTATGGTTTTTTTATTTTTTGAATCTTGGCCAAACTTTCTTTGGAGATGCTATAATCATCAGAAATCATATCTGCAGTGATATTTTCACATTTCTCATTGTCAATACCATCATCGATACCACCTAATCCGATTACCCAACCGTCATTAGTGATTATTACATGGCAGAAATAGCCCTCTTCAGTTTTATATTGCTTGATTACATTTTTTCCATGCCACTGAACGTTTTCAATATGAACATCGGCAGTTACATTTGAATCACGTCTATAGGACATAATTGTATCATTATTTTCCAGTTGCAATACAATGGAGCAGCACCCAAATATGTCAGTTTCATTGCTGTAATCAGCAGCAACTATTGGATAATCTGTATTTTGAAAATCTTGAGCATAATATGCTCCGATTAAAAAAATAGAAATTATAATAATGCTTAATATAAAAAGTTTTTTATTCAAATTCATATAAACCAATTTTATTTATTCTTATCTTTACATTTGATTTATATTGTATTTAAATTTATTATTTTCTATATTAAAGCATTAATTATTAATTATTAAATCTCATTGAATTTACTTTTAATTTATGTTTCATTTGCTCACGGTCAATGTGTATATACTTATCGGTTGTTTGAGAGTTGGAATGGCCCGCAATTGACTGAACCTCTGCAACAGTGAGGATTTCAGCATAATGGGACAGTGCTGTGTGTCTTAGAATGTGGACACTGACATTTTTTCCATAATCTACTGGACAGTCAATCCCTTCAGATTCAATTCTATCGTCACATTCACGTGCATGCTTTTTGATTATGTCCTGAACACCACGCTTTCCTATTCTATTGCCTTTTATGTTGGTGAATAGTTCCTCGCGTGTTGCCTCTTCAGCTGCTTTCTTTCTTTGAATAACAGGCCTGTAGACATCATGAGTGTTTTTCCTGAGCTTTGTGATGCGATCCATCATCATGTCGTTAAGGCTGACAAGAGTATCAAAAGTAATGAAAGTAGTACGGTCTTTCAATTCTCCTTTTGTGGTTTCTGCACGTAGATATACGTCTATAAATTCATTAGTGTCTTCCGGCAGGATGTAAAATCCGTTTTCATCAATTGGAACCTGAATATCGGATTTGTTTAGTAACACCAATTCCTTAAGCCTCATTCCAGAATCAATGAAAGTTCTGCAAATTGCATAATCTCTTTTGTTTCCGCTCTGTTGGATTGTATCTAAGAAAAAATTAGATTGTGGCCAGGTTAGAGAAATCTTTTCGATTCTTTTTTTAGCAGTTTCTGGGTCTTCTGCCTTCACTTCAATAATATCCTTCATTTTGATTGGATCATGCTGGATTTCTTCCTGAACATCTTCAGAGTTTATGAATTCCAAAATGTTCATCATGTATGTTTTAACAGTAGTCCTTTTATTCCCACGTTGTTTTAAACAATACCTACGATAATGTCTTAATTGCTTTTTGACATTGCTACTGTTTAACTCATCTATTCCTTCACTTTCCAAATATTCTATGAATTTGGATATATTAAATGTCTGTTTTTTTATTGTTTCTTCAGTTAAGTTTTTTACCTCTTGCTTTTCTTCTAAGTATTCATCTAGGTAGTCTGTTAGCTCATCAACTTCGATCATAAGCTTTTTCATCTCCTAAATTTTTATACCTAACCCTTGTTATACTATTGATTTTTTGAGTATATAAAGACTTCGTATCTTTTCTTTTTAACTGTATATTATTACATAAAATATACGTTCTCTTTATATATAAAATTTGGATAATTTGGGAGTTTCAGAGGAAATGTTGTAAGTGAAGCAATACATATACATCAAGTGGTTTCAAAATGGTGATTTCGTTAAATTTGATTTTGTAATAGAAATTTCAAAAAAAGTAATAAAAATTTTGGGAAGTATGTAGGTGAATGAAAAAATTGAATTCATGATTTTTCCAAAATTTTGTTTTGGCTGCACATCAAATTATTTTCACTCAATGATTTCATTGTCTTAAAAAAAAATTATATGAAGACTACTACTTTTAATAGTATATTAATACATTTATTTGGAATTATTAGAATCCATCTTAAATACATCAATCAGCTCACAATCAGATAAAATATATCATGTTCGGATATATTCCATTCAAATAACTCATTGTCCTCATATTTATCTAAAAGAATAATTATAATAAGTCATTTCCAAATTTACATATTGTGACATTTAATCCCTCCTAATTGCATTCGAGTTTTCTAACATCAATTATCATCTTGTCAAAGTCTGACTGATAATCCCTATCCTGAACAACTCTGAATTCCTTATATTCGCTAATTGCATGATTTTTTGCATCATCTGAAGAAATCTTACCTTTATTTTCAAGTTTTGGAAGCTGAATTAAAGCAATGTAATCATCTAATAAGGCTTTCCATTCCTTCATAAATGTTGCTTGCTTGCTCATTGCACGTGTTTCAGCCAATGTTAAAAATCCATCGACAAATGTGTTCAATAGTGACAGTTCCTCTTTGTTTAAGTAATTTTTTGATATTACCACATCACTTTGCAATATTTTACCGTTTGGTGAATCTTTCCAGGTGGTCAGGCCCATATTTGGTTTGGTTTTGTCGCTTCTTGATTTGATTATTTCGGCAGCAGTCTGATTTGAAACTGCATAGATAAGTGTATTTTGTACAGTAGCAAAGAAATCCATTGTAATCTGTGATTGAGGATTATAATCGTAACTGGTTGAGTAGATGTCAGTAAGTTTCTGGTTGAACAGTCTTTCAGAGGATCTGATTTCACGGATTTTTTCAAGCAAATCCGGAAAATAATTTACACCAAAACGACCATTGTTTTTTAATAGTTCCTCATCTAAAACGAAACCTTTAATCATGTATTCTTTTAAGACTTTTGTTGCCCATCTGCGGAAGTGTGTAGCTTGTTTTGAGTTTACGCGATATCCAACAGAAATAATGGCATCTAGGTTGTATAATATTGGTTGTTTTTTAGAATTAGGGTTAATAATAAGAATTCTACTATTAGTAGAATTATTAGGATTAAAGCTCACTTCCTCTTTAACTAATTCTTCTGACTTGAATATGTTATTTAAATGTTTACTAATTGTTTTTACATCTTTTTTGAATAATTCAGCCATTGATTGTTGTGTGGTCCACATTGTATTATTTTCATCATCAACAATTACTTTAATGCTTGCAGACCCATCTTCACCAGTATACAAAATTGTATCCACTAATTCATAATTTTTCTCCATATATTTCTTTAATTTTAAATATTGGAATTAAAATTCCATTTAAGTTAATATATAGTATTTTTCTTATTCTATTTAAGTTTAATCAAATTGTACTGGCTTTAAAATATTGTTATGATATTATAAAATTGCTTTCATTGAAATATGGCATTTACAGTTTTCTATTTGAAAAATTAAATAATTTAAACATTAAAAAATATAACTTAACTCATGTACATGATAGCAAGTTTTGACTGCAAGTTCAAGACAAACCAAGAAAATATTGAAAATGTACTCCAGCATTATGGACTTAGAAAGATTCAAAGCTCATTATATGCAGGAGACCTGAGCAATGATGAAAGAAAAGATTTTAGTGAAAATATTTCACAATTCACCAGGGAAAATGACAGCGTGCTGATAATTCCAATCTGTGAAAACTGCTACACTAAAAAGCAAACTGCAGGACGTGAAATTAAATTCAAGAATGACTTATATAGGGTGTATTAGATGAAACTGGTAATAGACGGATATGGAAAATCAATCCATAAGAAAGACAACAGAATTGTCTACATGAAAAGGATGAAATACTTGATTCAATCAGGGCAAGTGAAATAAGTGACATAACAGTCATCGGAAAAGGATACCTGACCTTCGATGCACTTGATTTAATGGCTGAAAATAATATTAAACTGATAGCAATCAATCCCAGAGGGCAGCTGACCTACACATTGGAATCTCCGGACTGGCAAAATGTTAAGCTTAAAAAAGAGCAATACAAGTTAAGTGAGAACAGATTAGGTCTTGAAATATCAAGGGAGTTAATAATATCAAAAATGAAAAACCAGAAAGCGACATTGACAACACTGAATAAGAACAAGCAGCTGAAAAGAGTGTATGACAATAGGTTGAAAATTGATGAAATAATAAATCAATTGAATCAATTGCCACTAAATGGAGACAATGAATCAGTGCGGATGAAAATTATGGGGCTTGAGGGAAAGGCATCAAATGAGTATTGGAAAAGTGTGAAGCATTTCGTTCCCAAGGATATATGTTTTGAGTCAAGAACCAAAAAGCCAAGAGACTTGCTCAATTCGATGCTGAACTACGGATATGCAATCATTGCAAGCGAGATAACCAAAAGCATCCTTGTGAACGGACTAGATCCCTACTGTGGGCTGCTTCACTTTGATATGAATAACCGTACAAGCCTGACATTTGACCTCATAGAGCCTTTCAGGCAGCAAATTGTTGATAAGACTGTAATCAGTTTAGTCAACAGAAAACAGGTCACAGTGGAGGATATGGATAAAAGGAAGAATACAATTAAGTTAGAAGCCAGAAAACTGATTGTTGAAAGGATTCTTTCAAAAATTTACTCAACAATAACATATGGAGATGAAACCCTAAGCTATCATAAACTTATTGTAAAACAAAGTGAAAATCTTGTTAATTCACTGCTGCAAGGTGAAAAATTCAACGGTTTCTACTTGAGATGGTGAGGAAACCTATGGTGATTTTTGCATATGAAATGATGTCCTCAAAATTGGTGAAAAATAGCTAAGATGAGGTTAATTTCATTGATTTTGAGGAAACCTCCCTAATAATACCGTGTAAAAATGATGTCCTCACAATCTTTTTTAAAGAAGAAATATAAACATGTTTAATAGGTATTTAAAGAAAAATTAAGTAGTGTTTAAAACGAATGTTTTGAAAGGAATTATTCAAAACGACGACTGCATCTATGTTTTTGTTTAGAATTGCACTAACTAATTCATCATCATTATCAATTAGTATAATATTCAGGTCATATGTTTGTTCAAAAATACTAATTGCTTTAATCATGTTACTATTTTTTCCAATACCAACTGCAATAGTTTTCATTATATAATGTATATTTCTGTACTATCTATTAAGTTTTATTTTTTTTGAATTGTCTATTTTAGTGACATTAATGTCTAAAATATACATAGTCTTTTTATACTTATTGTGATTTATAATAAATTATGAATAATGATGAGATTTTTCAGGTGGTAGGTTATGTTATGGCCTCTGAATACAGAACTAATATTCTAAAAAGTATTGGTGAAGATATAAAAATCCCATCTGCTATTGCTGAAGATATAGGTTTGAGGACAAATCATGTATCTAATGTGCTTAAAGACTTGAAAGAAAATAATTTGGTTGTTTGCTTAAATGAAGACGCTCGCAAAGGCAGATTGTATAAAAATACAGAGTTAGGTCTTGAAATTTTAAAATTTTTATAATTTTCAACATATATTAAATATATTAAACAATATTAATTCAAAAATTGTTTATTTGAAAAATAAGTTGGTTTTAGATATATTTTTTCCCATATTTTTTACTTTTTTTATATTTTTTTTTTATTAAATGTTTATTTTATGTACTGAATTCCAATATTTTCCACATGATTGGATACATGTTAAATATATTTTTAATATGATTATTATTTTTTTAAAAAATAATGCGATTATGATGATTTATTAAAATCATCAATCGCTGTGTCAACTATTTTTAGCACGGACTCTTTTAAATCTGGATATGATTCATTAATTGCTACAGGAATGTTATCGCAGTAAACAACTTTAAGTCCGGCTTCTATTGCATCTTTTGTCGCAACGTCAACTGCGGCTGCCTTAAGTTCAGTAAGCATTACATCAGCTTTATCCATATATTTAGCCATATCTTCACGCAAAAGTGGTCTATTGGATAAATGTGCTGTTGTTCCAATAACTTCACAGTTGTAATTGCTTTCCAAATAATCTACTAGTTTGTCCTTAACGTCCTCAGGTGCGGTAGTTGCAAACAATACCTTTTTACCTGAAATGTCATCGAGAGGTTTTGGTCTGAAGACTGTTGATATGACAGTTGCATCAGGATTGACTTCACTGACAAACTCCTCAATCTGTTTAATTTTTTCTTCAGAGCACATAGGCTCTTCACACATGGTCAATATTACCAAGTCGCCTAAGCCTACTCTGTATGGTCCAAAATAGGTTGTTAAGTTTTCAATAGGTTGATTTGCTCCAATAAGAGCAATTTTTCTGTTGGTTTTAATTGGAGGTATTGCGGCACCGCTTCCTTCAAAAATGGCAAATTTTGATTCAACTTCATTGGCTAGTTTTGCGCCTTTTTTCATGTTTGTCAAAAATACTTCACCAGCCATTCCGCCTCCACAACGTCTGCATCCTATTGTCAGAATTCTACTCATCAATGCATCCTCCCAGTGATCACTGGCTGCATGAACTCCTTTTTCAGATTGTTCAAGCAAAAATTCAGCATTAATCTCTAGGTCTTCCCCATGTACAATTTCAGGTTCTTCAGGTCCTCCTCTGCCCATTGCAATAACACATGGTTCATAACCGTTTTTATCAATGAGTCTTGAAACGAAACCGGAAACTGCAGTTTTTCCTATACGTTTTCCTGTTCCTAATATTGTTATTGACGGTTTTTTCATCACATCATATTGGGACGGAGGTTCGAATTTGAAATCAGGTCCCTCGTAGGTTATCCCTTCATTTAAAACCTTACATGCAATTTTGAATCTTTTCGGATAGTCAAGTATTGGTTCATCGCTTAAGTCAAATACTGTATCAATGTCATATTTCCTAATCATGTCAACAATAATGTCATATGGAATGTCTTTGTCCTTTGCAAATTGAACAGGAACTCCCAGTTTTTCTGAGTAGGTTTCTTCAGAATCGTCCCTGAGTTTTTCTGTTCCTCCTATGAATACTGCACCCGCTATATCAATGTGTTCTAAATTATTTAAGGTATCTATCGCTTCTTGGGTGACAGGCAGATAGTGTTCGCCATCAACCAAACAAAGCATTTTGTTTAGAGCTTTCATGGTTATAAGTATAATCTTTTATAAATATAAAAGTTTAATAATTAATCATGAATTTTTCACAGATTGACATTGATGAGACACATATCAGGTTAACCACCGATTTGGCATGTCACAATTTAAAGAAGCATATATTTAATTTGAGAAATGATTTAAAGGATTTCATTTTTAGAAATAATGAGTTTTCAATATCATTGGAACCTTTAAAAATGCCAGATGATGAACTGTCTGACATTGTTTTTAAAATGTTTGAATCATCAGCTCTTTGTGATGTTGGACCTATGGCTTGTGTTGCCGGAACAATTTCAGAAATGTCTCTGGACTATCTGATTGATAGGGGATCCGCATATTCGATTGTTGAAAATGGTGGAGATATTGCAATTGTTAATGATGAAAAAGTGTTGTGTGGAATCTATTCAAATAATAATGTTTTGGGAAATAACATTGCATTTGAAATAAAAAAAAGAAAAAAACCTCTGGGAATTTGCTCCTCTTCAGGAAAGATAGGTCATTCAATCAGTTTTGGTGATTCTGACTGTGTGACTGTTTTAGGAAACTCAGCATCACTTTGCGACGGGCTAGCTACTAGGATTGCTAATTCGGCTTATGGTGACAATTCCCATGACAGGGTTGTTAATGCATTGGAGTGTGGGGATGATTACCGGGAATTTTTTGACTCTGCATTGATTATCTGCGGTGAGAATGTAGGGACTATAGGAAAACTTCCAAAAGTTGTTGAAAGTAAAAACTTCAATGACGGTTCAAATCAAGGTTATTAAATTATCATTTAATCCTATTTTAAAATTAATTTTTAGGTAATTTGTTGCAGTTTAATTCATGCTAAATTCAATATTTTTACATTGGCTTTTCAGGTCATCAAATAAAAACTGATGAATATATACTCGCAGATTATAAACATTACTTTAAATTTAGTGGTATATTGTTTGAATAATCATTATTTGTAATCTATTTTTAATGCAATATTTAAATATGATTAAAATACAATAATTAAAGTATACAAAAGTGGAGTTAAATTTTTAACTAAAAGAAAATTAGTTAAATGGGTTAGATATATATGTACAAAGACGAAATGATTCAATTACATCAATTTTTAGTATACGTTTTAAAATATTTAGCAGAAGATGACCAAATAACCAATGATTGCAGTGAATATATTACCCTAAAAATAAGCCCTCACCACATCCACAAAACAAAGGCTGAACATAAACGTGCAATTTTCGTTTTGTGTAAAATCATCGCACAAGTTATTGCTGATAAGGAAAACAATTCAATTCCTGAAAATGTCCGAAACTCATTATCTGATCTTGTTACAAGGTCTGAAAATGAAATTAATGCAAATTAATTTCTCTTATTTTTTTTTTTACTTTTTTTATACTATGTGTTATTTTTTTCAAGGAGTGTTATAACGCCCTTTTATTGTCTGTTAAATCCAAAGTGTTAAAAATATTTAAATACTATTATTCATTATTATAATTTAAAAAATTAAAATTAACACGTGTGATATTTTGAAATCTTTTGAATTTTTATCTAAAAAAAGGGATGAAAAACCTAGAAATAAAGGAATTACAATGGTTTTGGACAAAGGTTTAGGCCTTGAGACTGCAGAAAGCTTAATGAATATTTCAGGTGAATATGTGGACTATCTGAAGTTCGGATGGGGAACATCAATAGTGCATGAACAGGAAATTATCAAGGCTAAAGTTGAAATGTATAAATCACATGATATCACTCCATATACTGGTGGAACACTGTTTGAACTTGCTTATATGAATGATAAACTGGATGAATTTTTCCAGGAAGCACATGATTTAGGTTTTCCAGCAATAGAGATATCAGATGGCTCCATTAACATTCCTCATGACAAAAAAGTTGAATGTATTAAATTAGCAAAGGAAAACGGATTTGAAGTATTGTCTGAGGTGGGTAAAAAAGACCCTAATCTAGATAAGGAATTGACCTTGGATGAAAGGATTCAATACATGCAGGAAGAATTGGATGCAGGTTCATCTTTAATCATCGTTGAAGCAAGGGAGGGTGGAAAAAATATTGGAATATTTGATAAGTCAGGAAATGCTAAAGAAGATGAAATAGATTATATTTTGGATCATTTTGATGGCAGTAAATTATTGTGGGAAGCACCAAACAAGGACCAACAGGTATTTTTCATTCTTAAGTTAGGAAATACGGTTAACCTTGGAAATGTTTCCAGCGATGATATCACTTCTCTTGAGACATTAAGGAGAGGATTGAGAGGAGACACTGTTGGAAAAATTTAAGATTACTTAATACTCGGGCAGATAAAATTATTGAAGCAAAAACTCGGGCTGTTGTTTCATTTAGAAAAAATAAAAAGAGGGTATTAAATTGACTAATAGAACAATTGGCCAAATCAATGAGAAAATTGAAAAAGGCGAAGCAAATATATATACTGTAGAAGAATTTAAAAAGCTTATAAAAAAGGGCAATGCACCAAGCTTTGAGGAAGTTGATGTTGTAACCTGCGGAACATGTGGTGTAATGAGTGGAACTGCGGCCATCCTGAACTTTATTGTTTCACCTCCTGGGGAATTCATCAGGGCCAATGAGGTTTATCTGAATGGAGTTCCTGCATATGCAGGGCCATGTCCAAACGAATGGTTGGGTTCAGTTGACGTAATACTTCACGGAACTTCCCATTCTATTTATGATGACAATTATGGTGGAGGATTTTTACTAAAAGACCTCCTTGAAGGAAGGGAAATTGATGTAAGGGTCGAAAGTGTTGATGGAAAAACAATTGAAAATACTATAAGCATTGAAGATATTACACGTGGACAAATCATTGGTGCAAGAATGGCATTTAAAAACTATACTGCATTCACAAATCCAAATGCTGAACCGATTCGCTCAATATTTGCAGCAACACCGCTTGAAGGTAACTTAAGAGGTTTAACATTTTCAGGATGCGGAGACCTGAACCCCCTTCAAAACGATATTCCACATAATGTCATTAAAGAGGGCTCAAAAGTCCTAATCAATGGTGCCCAGGGATATATCTTAGGTGATGGAACTCGTTCAAGTCCTGAAAAACCGAATCTGATGCTATCTGCAGATTTAACAAAAATGGACCCATATTACATTGGAGGATTTAAGACAGGTCAGGGCGGTGAAATATATGATACTGTGGCCATTCCAATACCTGTTCTGAATGAGGAAATCTATAATAATCTTTTAGTAACGGATGATATGGTGGATATCCCAGTTGCAGACATTAAGGGCCGTCACTTGCCATTGGATGAGACAAATTATGCTGAACTTTGGGCGGAATATGATTTAAGACCTCAATATGATAGGGCTAAATGTAAAAATTGTGACCGCTGTATTGTAGAGGAAATCTGTCCAACTAATGCATTTAAAAATGAAAGATTAAATCTTGCTTATTGTTACGGATGCGGAATGTGTGCTAATTACTGCAAGAATGATGCCTTTGACATGAACACTGGAAGCGTAGACTTAAACATCAACGGCAAAGATGTCACCATTCCAATAATATGCAGGCAATCAGATAGGTTAAGGGGAAATAAATTATCCTTAAAATTAAAGAAAATGATAGAATCAAAAGAATTCGAGTTGTAATGAGGTGGAAATTTGTCTAGCCAACAGAAAATTACAGATTCACCTATTGATTTTGCAATAGAAATCATAAATGATGTAAAAAATTCTAAGGATGAAGGAGTTTTGAAATGTGTGCAATGTGGAATGTGCACATCAACATGTCCCGCTGCAAGGCACTCTGAGTATAATCCTCGTGAAATTATAGAAAGGGTACTTGATGGTGATGAAACAATTTTAAAAGATGAAAATATTTGGAATTGTTTTTACTGCTACACCTGCCATAGCGTCTGTCCTGTAGGAAACAGTGTATGTGAAGTAAATCAAATCCTTAAACAAATTGCAATTGAAAACGAAATAGGATATGAAAAACTCTATGAGTATATGGGCTTTGCGGATTCATACTTTACAGCGGCAATTGGTGCAATTCCTGAAATATTCTTCACGGACATTGACCGTGACGTTCCAGGATGGTGGGATTTCAGACAACATCTTGATGAAATTAGGAAAGAACTTGAGCTCGACCCTCCGTTAATGCCTTCTAAAGAGGTCATTGATGAGGTAAGCAAAATATTGACAATAACAGGTTTTAAAGCTAAAATTGAAAAAATAAGATCTTCACAGGAGGTAAACCATGAAAAACGTTCCTGATAAAGATATACTGCTTTTTAGAAGTTGTCTTGTGAGTGTGGAATATCCTGGTGTGGAAGCATCAACAAAATTCGTATTTGATAAGTTGGGAATTGATTATGCAATTTCGGAAAAACAGACTTGCTGCACTGGTCTCGGTCATTATTCCGATGTATTCAACCAGATTGACACATCAGCTATTGGAGCAAGAAATTTCAAAATAGCTCGAGAGTTGGGTCGTCCGAATCTTGTCATGATGTGTGCAACCTGTTATGCAATAAACAAGAAATCAGTCAAACTGCTAAATAAGAAGGATGATTTGAGAGAACACATCAATCAGCTGTTTGATGATAATGGATTGTCTCATCTTAAATATGAAAAGGACGATTTAAAACCTACAGAAAATATTTTTCATGTAGTTGATATCATTTACGGTAAAAAAGATGAGATTAAAGAGCATATCAAATATGATTTAAGCGATTATACAATAGCTACCCACCACGGATGTCATTATTGCAAAGTGCATTATGAGGATACTATTGGTGGGGTGCGAGATCCAAACATCATGGATGAGATTATAGAGGAATGTGGTTGTAAAACAATTGGTTTTTACGATCACAAAAGAGCTACTTGCGGAACAGGTTTCAGGCAAAGATATTCAAATCCAGATTTGTCTTTTACAGCTACTGCTGATAAGATGAATGCAATAGCCGATGAGGATGTGGATATTTTAGTTCACCTGTGTCCAAATTGCCATATTCAGTTTGACAGGTATCAACATTTAATTGGCGAGCGTGAAGGAAGAGAATTTAAATCTATTCACTTGAATATTACTCAATTTATTGCATTGGCTATGGGAGGAGATTTAGATAAGGTAATAGGGCAAAAAGCACATACTGTACCAATCAATTCGATTATTAAGGAGTTAAAGGAGGTTGAAAAATGAGGGATGATTTGAAAGTTGGCGTGTTTTTATGTGAATGTGGAGGAAATATTGCAGATATTGTTGATTTGGATAAGGTCAGAGAAGAGCTTGATGTTGAATTTATTGGTCAATTTGAGAATTTATGTTCACTAAATGGTCGTAAAATCATTCGTGATGCAATTTTTGACTATGATTTGGACCGTGTTGTAGTTGCAGCATGTTCACCGATAAGCCATGAGAAAACATTCCAGGATTATGTAAAACCCCTAAATCCTTACTTGATGGATATGGCAAATATACGTGAACAATGCTCTTGGGTTCACTCAGACAAGGAAAAGGCAACTCACAAGGCCATTACATTAATCAATGCATCTATTGAAAAGGTCAAGCAATCAGATGCAGTGGATCCGATTTACTGTCAGACTCCTGATGAAGTCGCTGTCATCGGTGGTGGAATTGCAGGTATGAATGCGGCACTGTCCCTTGCAAAACAGGGAACCAAGGTAACATTGATAGAACAGTCCCCTTCAATAGGAGGCCACATGGCCAAGATTGGTAAGGTTTTCTCACCGGTTAAAATTGCTGAAGAGTGTGGAATGTGTCTTTTAAATCCGATTCTAAATGAACTGGTATGGAATGAAAACATTGAGGTTTTAACAAATACTAAGGTCATTGAGGCTGAAAGGCGTGCCGGAACATATAATTTGATATTGGAGAAATCTCCAAGATATGTTGATAGTGAAAAGTGTATTGCATGTGGAAAATGTGCCGAGGCATGTGAAGTTGAAGTTCCAAACGATTGGAATGATAATTTATCCATGAGAAAAGCAATTTACAGACCATTTGGACAGTCATATCCAGAGTCATATGTAATTGACATGGAAAACTGTACAAAATGCAGTAACTGTGTCAAGGTATGTACCATGAAGGCAATTAAACTCAGGGGAAAACCTGAAAGGATTCCACTTCAGGTAGGTTCAATAGTTGTTGCAACAGGTCACAAGCTATTCGATATGGAAAAGCGTCCGGAATATGGATACACCAGATATGATGATGTTATAACCCAATCTGAACTTGGACGTATTACTGGTGTAAACGGCCCAACAAAAGGAAAGCTATTAAAATCAAATGGTGAGGTTCCAAAACGTGTTGTAATGATACAGTGCGTAGGGTCACGTGATGAAAAGCCGGATGGACATAGGTACTGTTCAAAAATTTGTTGTACGGTGGCGTTGAAAAACGCAAACATCATCAAACACAAATATCCTGATACTGATGTATTAATCTGTTACACAGATATCAGGACTCCTGGAATGTTTGAGAAATACTACAAGCACACTCAGGAAAATGAAGTGAGATTTTTAAGAGGCCGTCCTGGTGAAGTAGTTAAGAAAGGAGATAATTTCATTGTCAGAACCGAGGATACCCTTAAGGGAGAATTTGTTGAAATTGAAGCGGACATGGTGGTGCTTTCAACAGCAATGGAACCATCAGAAGGTACCAAAGAAATTTCAGAGATTTTAAATGTAGGTGTTACTGAAGACGGATTCATTAAAGAATCACATCCAAAAATCAAACCTATAGCCACGGATGTTCAAGGAATATTCGTATGTGGTACTGCACATGACCCAAAAGACATCACAGATTCAATTATGCAGGCAACAGCGGCTGCAGCAAAAGTCAATGAGTATAACTATGGTGGAGTCGAAATCGAGCCGTTCATTGCAGAGATTGACACTGAAAGATGTATTGTTTGTGGTGAATGTATTGAGCGATGCAAATACAAGTCAATGAGCGTTCAAAATGATGAAATTTATATTGACCCTATGAGCTGCACAGGATGTGGAAAATGTCTGGTTGGTTGTCGCCAAAGGGCTATTACTGTAAACGGTAATATTGATGAAAAGATAATGTCTACAATTAAGGGAGTATTGTCTAAAAAGCAAGAAGATCAACGCATGATTTTGGTATTCCTGGACAATATAGGATATACTGCTGCTGATAATATTGGGGTTAATAGGTTGTCATATCCTGAATCAATACATATTATTAAAGTTATTTCGGTCAATCGTGTAAGGCCAAGACATATCAGATATGCACTGGAAAATGGTGCAGATGGGGTATTTATTGGTGAATTCCCTGGAGATTTAATGTATGATGAAGTGGAACGTAAAATCCAAAGAGTTAAAGATAGAATCGCTGAAATGGGACAAAATCCTGAAAGGATTGCTTTTTCCAAAGTTTACATTCCATATTTCTCAGGTCTTGCCCGAAAATTCAATGACTTTGATGAAAAAATTGCAGAGTTGGATTTATCCGAATTGTAAAATAAGTTAAATGAGAATCTGTAAGATTCTCATAAATATTTTTTTTAGTATTAAAAATTAGAAATTTACAGCTATTTTTCAATAGCTTTCATAAATCTGTTTTTGATGGTAATTGGGTCCAAATCGATTATAGGAGCTTTTGAATTGCCAGGTTCTGTAGGGTATACTATAAAACTTGCATCATTACTATTGATTATTTCTTTTAAATCAATGTCATTGAAATTATAGCTATTTTTAAATCCTACACTTTTAGCAATTTCCACCAGGTCAATTGATTGTGCATATGTGTCCTGGTTTCCGGTTGAACCGTAAGCGCCGTTGTCTATGACAATCCATGTTAAATTTTTAGGGTTGTTTGCAAATATTGTTACAAGAGAACCCATGTTCATCAGAAGAGAACCGTCTCCGTCAATGACAACAATGTCTTTATCTTCCCTAGCTAAAGCCAGTCCAAAACCGATTGATGATGCCAGGCCCATGGATCCGATCATATAAAAGTTTTCATCCCTATCGTTAATTTCATAAAGCTCTCTTGAAGGAAATCCGATGTTGCAAATGATTAGCTCATCATCGATATATTCCATTATTTCATAAATTGCTTCAAATCTTGCCATATTATCACCAATATTTAATCTCCAATAATATACTTGCAGGTTTTCCTTCTTCAGTTGACAAATCCCATCCTGTTTTGATGTCTTCGTATGCTCCTTCTGGGGTTCCTGGCTTGAAGAATTTAAAGTCCATTGCTTCCAGGATTCTTGGTGTTGATTCACCCATAGGTACCTGTCCGCAGATGTTTTCACCTTCAGTGCCTCTGTGGCTCATTATCATCAAAAGAGGAAATTCATATAATTCCATCAATGATTTGAGTGCATTGATTGAATTTCCAAGCCCTGAGTTCTGCATTAAAATTGCAGGGCTTTTCCCTCCAAGATAAGCCCCCGCACAAATTCCGATTCCCTCTTCTTCACGGGTAACTGGGATGTGGGTAATTTCTGAGTCTTCGTCAATCATATCCAATAATTTTGATAAGTTTACACAAGGAACGCTTACAATAAAGTCAATTCTACAGTCTTTCAGACCATTGTAAATAGCTTCGCTACTGTCCATTATATCACATCATTTTTTCTATGTTTTTAATATATATGAAATATTATAAAAATATATTTGAATTATAAATATTCATTTAATTTTAATTATTATGAATATTTTTTGCATAATTTTAATAATCTTAATGTACATTTTCATACATTAGTTTTAATTAATAGTAACCTTTTTATTTAACTTTTAACTAATATATCATCATGTTTGATAAACTATCAATTTCTTCTAAAACAGAAAGGATTTTGACAAAATCCTTGGATGAGCAAATCACTGTTGAAGAAGCAAATCATTTAATGAATATAAAAGGTGCTGAATTGTATCCTTTACTGGCAACTGCTGATTATTTACGGCAAGAAATCGTCGGAAACGACGTTACATTCATTAATAATTGTAATATCAACTTTACCAATATCTGTACAGTTAGATGCGGATTCTGTGCATTTGGAAAAGATGCAGATGACCCTGAAGCATATATTTTAAATGATGAGCAAATTTTGACTAAAGCCCAAGGTGCTGTAGAAAAAGGAGCTCATGAATTTTGTGTAATGGGGGGAGTACTTCCTGATGCAGACATTGAGTATTACGAACATTTACTTCATTTATTGAAAGGAGAGTATCCTGATGTCATGATTCACGGATTTTCACCGACTATGATTAATGATGCCTGCTTAGTTTCAGAAATCGATGTCGCTGAAGGTTGTGAAAGATTGAGAGATGCAGGTCTAGATACATTACCTGGAACAGCTGCTGAAATATTGACTGACAGGTCAAGAGACTTGATTTGTCCTGAAAAGGTAAGTGTGTCAGAATGGGTGGACATCGTAAAGACAGCTCATGAATGTGGCATTCCTGGTTCAGCTACTATTATGGTTTAAAACGAATGTTTTGAAAGGAATTATTCAAAACAAAATAATTTGCGTGCATTGTGCATGCACTAAAAATATATAAAAAAAATTCTCTATTAAAAAAGGCCACTACACATAATGTGTTGTGACCTATGTTATACTAATATGATAAAAATAATTTAAGATTTATACTCAGGATGATTAACTAAAACATTATCCCTAAAATGATGGAATGCTTTAGGATCTTCAGCTTCAAATTCTTTTTCAAATTGTTTGCGGTCATCAGCATTTTCCCAAATCCACAACCAATTTTTTTCATAATCTTCAATAGTAGGTAAAAATTCCATTCCCCCACCAAATCCATTAGATCCCATAAAGATACACATCCATAATTAAATTAATTGAAAGGAAATTTTTAAATATTTCCAGACAACTAACAATATAAAAAACCTAATACTTATTTTGTTGTTTTATTAATATAAAGTTTACGGAGCAATATATATCAATTCAATACCATATGGTCTAAGTTCCTCATCATAAAACTTACATTGTTCATCAAAATTAATAAATCGTGCTCTATCCTCAATATCATCAAAATCATGTTTTTGTTTCATATATGAAACAGATTTATTTTTTATATCTTTTTTATACTCATCTTTGAGTTTATTCGCAGTTTTAGTTTAAAACGAATGTTTTGAAAGGAATTATTCAAAACACAAACGATAATAAGTGTCATTGAAGACACTGCTTCTTTTATAATAATTAAAAATTAAATCTAAATGTGGTGATACTTATGCCCTCAATTACTTTTGACATAAACAAGTTAAGCGAAGAGCAGAAAGAACAGATTGTTGAAGAGTTCACACAATCCGCTTCAAGAATCACTGGAATTCCAAAGGAATCTTTTTATGTATTCATTAATGAATTTCCAGATGAGAACGTTGGAGTGGGCGGAAAATTGTTAAGCAAAAAATAAGGTGATGAAATGAAAAACGTTTTAATAGTCTTAGGACATAGAGATTCAGATGATGATTCAGTAGCAAACAAGCAGATTATGGAAGACTTAAAGGATTTGCTTCCGGATGCTGAGGTAAGCATTTTGGACAAGTTATATCCTGATTATGAAATTGATGTTAAAAGCGAACAGGAAAAGCTTGAAAAAGCCGATATAATCGTATTGCAGTTCCCACTATTCTGGTATGGAATGCCGTCTATCATGAACAAGTGGATGGAGGACACATTCGAGCACGGATGGTCACACGGATCAACAGGAGACAAACTCCAAGGCAAAAAGCTAATCGCTTCATTTACTGCAGGTGCACCTGAAGAGTTATATCAGAAAGACGGAATAATGGGTTATGAGATTGAAGAATATCTTCCCCCAATCAAATCAATGTGCGGACTTTGCGGAATGGAATTTATCGATTATGTATTCACAGGCGGAGTCTCATTCGAATTAGAACCAATGAGGATGAAGTCGACAAGATTAAGGAAAAAGCAAAAAACCATGCAACCAAAGTGGTTTCAATAATTAAAGATATATAAATACACAACTTTAGTTAAAATCAATTAACCATCACCAAACAACTTAATTTCTGTCATATATGGCAACTTATTTTAAGGGATTACACATTAAGAATTAAAAAAAAAAAGAAAAATAAGTATTCATCTAATAAATACTTATTGTAGTTTGAAGTGTGTATTCTATCAGAAAATCTGTCTAATTACTCCATTTACGAGACAATTCTTTATCATTATAAATTACTTTTTCTGCGCAGGTATCATACTGAGATACCTGACTAACTCCCATCTCAAACCATTTAAGACACATATCTTTTTTAGGATTATAATTCTGACAATTCAAATGCACATTGCCCTGACAATTATCACATTCAGTTTCTAATCCATCTTTATTTTTACAGTGTAAAACACCATCTTCTTCAACATACCTGTACTCACAGTCCTGAAACACAATATCAGCCATTTTATCACCACAATTTACTTTTGATATTCACTACTTCAAGTTTAATACTGTCTATTAGATTAAGTTTTCACCAATTTCTCTTGCTTTTTGCAATTGTTCTTCCTTATCGTTAATAGCTCCTGGAACATTGTTGTCATCCAGATTAATAATGTCACCAGTTTTGAATCCTAAAACTTCAAAAGCTGCCATTTGAGTGTTTAGGGAACCTTCAAATGCTTCCAAAGGAGCGGCGCCGTGAGTTGCTATTATTGAAACTTTCTTATCTGAAAACAATTCACTGTATTTAGGGTTCATGAAATAAGAATATAATCTGTCGATTACGAGTTTTGCCTGAGCATTTACGTCACAGAAGTATATTGGACTTGCCAGGATGATTCCGTCAGCTTGCTCTATTTTTTGATAGATATCCTGCATGTCATCATTTAAAGCACATTCGCTGTCATGCTCTTTACAGTAGTTGTCACCTTGACAAGGTGTGATTGTTAATTTGTTAACATCGACAATTTCGGTTTCAGCTCCTTTTGAAGAAGCGCCTTCCAATGCCGCTTCCAAAGCAATTCTTACATTACTTGCTTGTCTTGGACTTGTATTAATTCCTAAAACTTTCATAATAATATCTCCAAAAATATAATATTATATATTAAGCTTTAATTATTTATTTTATTCTGTCAAAAGCTCAAATTTGAATAGTTAAACCAGTATAATCTCTTCATTATAATCATTATAATTGTAGTTATCTTCGCGATAAGAATCAATGAGCACTCCATTGATATCTGAAATATTAACCCATGCGCGGAGACCCTCATATTCATATATCTGGCCGTTTTTTTTTCAAAAGTCCCATTGACATTATCACTAATGAGATACACTTTATCCCCGTCGATTTCTGCCACTCTCTTTAGGATATCAATTTGTTGGGGACGATAATAAGCACTTACAATATCTCCAACCTTAATATCATGTGTTTTATTGAGTACCAGCATGTCCCCATTTTTTATTGTAGGTTCCATTGAAATTCCATCGGCTATTCCGATAAAACAAAATGTATCCTCTCCATAAGATGATTTAATCTCAATGTTGGGATTGTCAATTCCCCCTTCCTGACAAATTTTTGTCACATCATTCTTTAGTGTGCTGGCATTTGCGTTGGAATCTGCAGTTTGATCGTATATGCATACATTTATCTCATTTAGCAGGTTATTATAATAATAGTTATCCGGAGTGGAGATATAATAACTTCCGTCTTTATCAAATTCAATTATAATCTGATTAGGGCCTGCAGTGCTGTAATAATCTGAATTAATGTCATAAAATTCAGTCCCATACCATGGGTCTGCATATTCATAATAGTCTGCAGATACAGAACCCATGAATATCAATATTAAAGATAATGATATTAAAATTGAAAAAACTTCTTTTCTATTCATTTTATCAGTGAAATTATTAAAACTTAAAAAGTAGGTTTGGGTTATTAACCCACATTATTCATTTTCTTTTTCTTGGAGATGGAAGCTCATCATACATGGCTTCAAAAAGCTCCTTTAGAAATTTTCTGTTTTCAATATTTTCAACCAGAATCATTTCCTTCGCCCCTTCATAGGGCAGTTCCATTTTTGCATCAGGCATCATTGACATTGCCGCTTTAACGGGTTTAACTAGAAAACGGTCATCATATATTCCGCCTGCAATCTTTGAGCGGTAATATATTATGTATTCTCCCATCATTGCCCTGTATGATATTTCATCCAAATCAGACAGCTGTTCCAGTATATATTGAAGATATTTCTTGCTTGATACCATACTAACACCTATTTCAGGACCTGTTCCTGTCTATTTTATTGAGATATTGATGTCGTTGATGTTTATTGTGGATTCCATGTTTTAACCTCCTAATGTCTGAGCATAATTATTTAAAACCAAACTTAAATCATTTTTGAAATGGGATTTTCTAATCAAGTATGATTTTCAAGTGCCCAAAAAAACAGAAATAAACATAAATGTTTTCATTCACCCATATTAGAACTGGTGTTTTCGATTGAAATACTGTAAGCCTAAACTTAAATATTTTTAAAAATAATATATTAGCATGACTTTAATGAATAATGCCAATATAAAACAGTTCCAATTGATTAAATTCATGAACGAAAACTGCACTGATGACCATATGATGTCAAAGATTTCAATAGTGCTTCGCCGGGACAAAATAGAAGCCCCTTATTATATGACAACTAATATTAAACTGTCCTCCTGTGTTGACATGCCAGAAAATGGACTTATTCATGCAATGGACATGTTAAACCATACAAGAAGACATAACTTAACTGAAGATGCCTATAATGAAATCAAATCACTTATTGTTGAAAGCAATTCCGAATCTGGTCAGGTAATCAGTGAAAATGACAAACAGTTGAAGATGGTTTTAATGTCTAAAAACGATGAGGAATTCAGGAATCTTTTAAATGATTACGGCGAACTTTTTGAGAGGATTGACAATCTTATTGATTAAAAAACCTTATTTAATTTAACCCGTGAGTACATGATTAGAAAAGCACTGAAAAAAGATTATCCAGAAATCCTAAAACTGAACCACAATGATGTGGAAATGCTATCTCCACTGGACGGCAATCTCCTTTCAAAAATGGATGAATTGTCAGAAATATTTCAGGTAATAGAAAAGGACGGCAAGGTAGTTGCATTCATATTGGCGTTTAAAGACGGATGTGACTACTGGAGCGACAATTACGGATGGTTTTTAGATAACTACGCCAATTTCATCTATATAGATCGTATTGTAATTGATGAAAACTACAGAATGCAGGGGTTGGCTCAAAAGCTGTATGATAATCTTTTTGATTATGCTTTGAAGAACAATTATGAAATTGTATGTGCTGAAATAGATATCGAACCCGAATACAATTGCCCAAGCATCCGTTTTCACAAAAAAATGGGATTTAGGGAAGTTGGAACACGAATATCCAAGCAGACTTTAACTGTTTCCCTGCAAATCAAAGACATAACCAGTCCATAATACACATATGGACTGACATCTCATTTTGTTGAATTATCCAAAACATGACATTCAGGATAATTTCTTATAAATATTTAAGTTTAATTTAAACAAATAATATATCATGAAAGATTTGTTTGATTATTGTGAGTTCGGAAATCTGAAACTAAACAGCAGAATTGTAAGAACCGGATTGTGGGAATCTGAAAGGGAACCTTCCGGAAACCTGACACCTGAAATATATAACAGATATGAAAATATCGCCGCAAGCGGTGTCGGACTTATAATTACGGAACTGATTTCACTGTATCCCCGCGATGCATTTTCAAAATATTCCCATACAACCAATTACAACCGCTTTGTTCGTGAAGCCAAGGACCTGACCGACCTTGTCCATGTCTATGATGTTCCTATTTTTGCCCAGTTGGGTTTTGTTCAATACAACAAAAAAACAGAACAGAACATGAAGATTGATGATCTCTCAATTGAGGACATAAGAAAGATTCAGACAGATTATATTATCGCCGCTCAAAAGATTGATTATGGCGGTTTTGACGGGATACAACTCGCACTTGGAAACTATTATTTTTTAAGCAGATTCATAAATCCCCTATATAACACCCGAAATGACAAATATGGTGGAAATACGTTGAACAGACTGAGAATGGTGTTGGAAATCATCAAGGTCATCAAAAAGAACACTGACCTACACATAAACTGCCGTTTAAATGCTTTCGACATCCAAAGGGGAGGGATGGCTCTTGATGAAACTATAGAAATAGCAAAGCTATTGGAAAAGCACGGTGTCGATTCGCTTCAGATTACCCGTCCACGCTCACCCCAATATTTCTCACGTGAAAACTATGGAAAGAAACTGCTTGCCCTTGACTGCAGCAGAATTATCGAAAACGTAGGCATTCCGGTTATTATGGGCGGTGGCGTCAAGACCCAAAGGCAGATCAATAATATTCTAAACAATACAAAAGTCGAATTCATTTCAATGCAGCGCCCATTCGTTGCTGATCCCAGCTTTTTGGTTGACTGGCAAATCAATGGGGACGGTGAAAGTTTTTGTCAAACATGCAATAATTGCTATTGGAAAAAGACAAGCACATGTCATCTGAAGCCATGCAGCCCGCTATATTATAAATAATCTATAACAATTTTAACATTTTATATTCCTATGGAGAGATATTGTGGCAAATCCAATTCTTGCAGCTGTTTTATCATTTTTTATTCCAGGTTTAGGCCAAATCTATGCAGGAAGCATCTATGGCACAATATTTGTTATTATTGCCGTTTTTATGTGGGGCGTTATATATTTCACACCGACACCGTATGTTTTCCTTTCATTAGTGGCTTATTTCATTTTTTGCATTTTCATGGCATATTATTCATACAGCATCTGCAAATCATTTTTCAATTAAACTATGTAGATTACCGTGTCGATTATTTACTTTTTAATTCATATCTTTTAAAATTTCAATGGAATGATTAATTATTTTCATTGTTTTTATTAAAATTTCATTTTAATTGAAGCTATATTTTGTTATAGTGAATGTTTTTTCTGTTTAATTATTCAAAAAAAGTCAAAATGAGGATTTGAAAATACCATAAAAAAGATTCAACTGATTTTATAATTGATGTTGCCAATTACAAAAATGTAGAGTATAAAGGAAATCTTATTGATTTAGGTAATGAAATCACCATTTCATGCATGGAAGGCTATGCTGATGAAATGAAGGAACATACGTTTTTTATTATTAAGATAACGAATGCTTAATAACATTTTAAACCAATGATGAAAATGCAATTGCTGACTTTTATAATTCCTTAATTTAAGCTATATTTTCTTTTTATTTTTAAGCTTGTTTATTTTTGTTTCTATGATAATGCAGATATTTCTAAAAAAAATGTAGTCATACAATGCATTACAAGTTCCAATTTTAAAAATAACACTAAAAAAAAGATGATTGGATGAATATAATGTCTCAATATATAAATGAAGTGAAACAAATGTTGCACCGGCCAAACATTCATAAATTCCTATAAAAATAAGTTTAGGAAGCAGGATTTAAAATCCTAATACTCCTAATATCAAACAAATAACAAATATAATTACTGCAAATTTTAACAAGGTTTTCAAGCCTTTTATCACTGCATAGATAATCAAAAATATTATTATTAAGCTAATGACATACATTATCATTTTTTAGCCTCCTTCAATTTTTTTGGAAAAATCTTTTCAACATCAATAATATTTCGTCAACATCCTATTTAATTTTTAAATTTTCAACCATTCCCAATTTTCCACAGTTTTGAATAAAATTCAAATCATAACATGCTGCATCACCGAAGGATAGAAATTTTCCAATAGCAGCCTTAGGAATTGTGCTTGAGTTAAAAATAGATTTGTTTTAAGTTTTAATGAATGTTTATTTGAATTAGTTAGATTATTTTAAGTTAAAATTAGTAAAAAAAATAAAAATAATGGGAAAATTATTTTTCCCATTTTGAAAGTGTTTAACTTTTTCTTCTTAATGAAAAACCCGCAATTGAAAGTAATGATATCAATACCATAACAATCGGATTACCTGTTGCATGCATAGCAGGAGGAACAGGAACAGGATTGCTTACAGGAGTTTCAGGCTCTACAGGAACTTCACTGTCAATAACCTCAATCTCAGTAGTGTCATTGTTGTTGGTTAAATCGCTTTCGTATGTATCACATACAGTGTAAGCGTCAACAACAAACTTGCCACTGACCAAAGCCTTAGCAGTGAGCACGAGAGTAACTTTTTCTCCAGGAGCCAAATCACCAATAGTCCAAATTCCAGTTTCAGGATCATATGTTCCTCTAGAAGGTTTAAAGTTCAAGAGTTTTAAACCATCAGGCAATTTAACAAATGCACGAGTGTTGACTGCGGTGTCTGGTCCTTGATTAACCACAGTAACAGTGAAATCAACATTGTCGCCAACTGTTACCAAAGTAGTGCTAGGATCAATTGTAAGCACTAAATCAGCTTCAGGAGGAACAGTAGTTGAATTGTTGCATTCATTATTTGTCTCATTAGGATCATATGTATCAGAAGTCACGTTTGCAACATTTACGATAGTAGTATTGGTGGTGTCCACTAAAACAACAATGTTTAAGGTTGCAACAGCCTGATTTGCAATGTCACCTACATTCCAAATTCCAGTTTCATAATCATAAGCGCCGTTGGAATCATCTGAAACATAAACAATACCGGAAGGCAGTTTATCTTTAACCACTACATTTACAGCAGTATCAGCACCATTGTTGGAAACAATAATGGTCCAAGTGATTTTGTCACCTTTGTGAGGAGCTTTATCAGAAACCAACTTATCAATTTCCAAGTCAGCCTCAGCAATGACATCAACAGAACTATTGTCTTTATTATTACTTAAATCAGGATCATAAGTGTCAGATGAAACGGAAACATCCTTAGTAATAGTAACATTGGATGTGTTGACTAAAGTTTTAATAGTCAATGTCACGGTTTCACCAACAGGCAAATCACCAATACTCCAAACAGCACTCTCATTATCATAAGTGCCATTGGAATCGTCTGAAACGTAAATTAATCCGTCAGGCAAGATATCTTTAAGAATTGTGTTTATTGCATCATCAGGTCCATGATTGGTAACAGTAATAGTCCAAACTACCTCATCACCTTTATGAGCTGATGTGCCGTTTTCCTCGAAATTATTAGTAATTGTAACCTCTAAGTCAGCTTCAGGTGGAATTTCCACTGAACTGTTGTCATAGTTATTGCTTAAGTTAGGGTCATAAGTGTCAGATGAAACGGAAACATTTCTGTAAACAGTATCATTGGTAGTGTTAGCCTTAGTCACAATAGTCAAAGTAACAGTCTCACCAACAGGCAAATCACCAATACTCCAAACAGCACTTTCATTATCATAAGTACCATTAGCATTATCATGACTTACATAAACAACACCATCAGGCAAGACATCCTTAAGAATTGTGTTAATAGCATCATCAGGACCATGATTAGTCACAGTAATAGTCCAAACAATCTCATCACCATTATGACAAACATCACCAGACTCCTCAAAGTTATTAGTAATAGTAACCTCTAAGTCCGCTTCTGGAGGAATAACAGTGCTGTTAGTAGCATTATTATTGGTTTCATTTGGATCATATGTATCAGAAGTCACATTTACAACATTAGGAATAGTTGCATTAGTAGTATCAACAGTAGTGTTAATTACTAAAACTAAAGTGTCACCACTAGCGATTTCATCAATAGACCAAGTTTCACCGTCAAATGAACCATCATCAATACTAATTACACCATTATAAATCAATCCATCAGGAATAACATCAGCAACACTGACATTCACAGCAGCATCAGGACCATTATTAGTAACAGTAATAGTCCAAGCAACCACATCTCCTTTATGAGCTGAAGCATCTGAAACAGTCTTATTAATCACTAAATCAGCTTCAGGAGGAATAACAACAGAACTGTTGTCATAGTTATTACTTAAGTTAGGGTCATAAGTATCGGATGAAACGGAAACATTTCTGTAAACAGTATCATTGGTAGTGTTAGCCTTAGTCACAATAGTCAAAGTAACAGTCTCACCAACAGGCAAATCACCAATACTCCAAACAGCACTCTCATTATCATAAGTACCATTAGCATTATCATGACTTACATAAACAACACCATCAGGCAAGACATCCTTAAGAATTGTGTTAATAGCATCATCAGGACCATGATTAGTCACAGTAATAGTCCAAACAA